>Ga0209181_10012896_pt1 | contig 10514 bp, 10 predicted proteins | sample MAT05_FD_187208 | JGI IMG/M metagenome (GOLD analysis project Ga0209181, IMG submission 187208) | Freshwater microbial communities from Lake Fryxell liftoff mats and glacier meltwater in Antarctica - MAT-05 (SPAdes) (version 2) | ecosystem: Environmental > Aquatic > Freshwater > Ice > Liftoff...
TGGCGGACACAGGTTCGAGTCCTGTTCCCGCTACTAAGTAAAAGCCTCTGCTAGCAGAGGCTTTTTGTTGTTTTATGTTTTTCGTTTATGTTTTATATTCTCCTGCTGCCGATAAAATCTACATCGGCTATACTTCCAGAAATCCTGAAGAAAGATTATTTGCACACAACCATATAGAAAAAGGGAGTTATACCTCTCGTTTTAGGCCTTGGAAAATCCTGTTTACCGAACCATTTGAAACCAAATCTGAAGCCCTAAAAAGAGAAAAGCAGTTGAAAGCAGGAGCTGGTAGAAGATTTATCCGAGATTTTATTTCTAAAAACGAATGACCGTCGGGCTCATATCCGCCCTTTTGGCGGACACAGGTTCGAGTCCTGTTCCCGCTACTAAGTAAAAGCCTCTGCTAGCAGAGGCTTTTTGTTGTTTTATGTTTTTCGTTTATGTTTTATATTCTCCTGCTGCCGATAAAATCTACATCGGTTTTACTTCCAGAAATCCTGAAGAAAGATTATTTGCACACAACCATATAGAAAAAGCTCTCAATTTTTTGTTTTAGCATTTAGCATTGTCAATTTTATCCCAGCCAAGGAGCTTATCATCGCTGCTAACTTTAAATAGTCGAAACCATTATCTTCCTTTTTATTTATCCACCCGTCATGGATTTTATCCATATGGAACCCGTTGAATTGTTTTTAAGAAAAATTTCCTACTTTTGATACAACTTTTATCTTCTTTAGTCGACTAACAATAACATACAATATGAATAGGAAGGAATTTTTCTCATTCAAATCCGCCGCTGTAGCTGCACCCGATGGTTTGAAAGACATCAAAAGGCGCACCAGCACTGGATTAAACAAGTACACCGGAGTTTGGACCAAGTCTGAAGTAAAGCATCTGCTAGGCCGAACTTTGTTTGGCTTCTCCAAATCAGACATTTCAAATTTTTTATCCAAAGGCTTAGATACATCAGTAACGGATTTATTGAATACCAGCGCCGTTGCCCCAAGTCCGCCTCTAAACAATTATGGCATTGCAGGCAATGTGGATCCAGGGGTTGCTTTAGGTCAAACTTGGATAGATGCCCTGCCCGATGGCAATTTTAATGGGGCTAGGGTTGGCAGTTTTAAAGCTTGGTGGTTTGGATTGATTTTAAACCAAGACAAAACCATCTTGGAAAAAATGACCCTATTTTGGCATGATCATTTGGCCACACAAACGGAAACCGTGAATGACCCAAGGATGATTTACGCCCACCATGCTATGTTGAGAGCTGGTGCCATGGGCAATTTAAAAACTTTAGTTAGAAATGCAACAATTGATGCAGGTATGCTGATATATTTAAATGGAACTTACAATACCAAATCGGCACCGGATGAGAACTATGCCCGAGAGTTGCAAGAATTGTTTTGCATTGGAAAAGGACCAGACTCCAAATATACCGAAGTTGATGTAAAAGCCGCTGCACATTTGCTCACGGGTTGGCGGGTAAATAGAGGTTCTAACCCTGTTACTGTGGCATTTGATGTTACCAAACACGATACAACTGACAAACAATTCTCTTCATTTTATGGGGATACAAAGATTACGGGTAGAAACACCACAAACGCTGGCAATCTGGAATTGGATGATATGCTAACCATGATTTTTAACCAAAACGAAGTGGCCAAGTTTATCTGCCGCAAACTTTACCGATATTTTGTTTACTATGAAATTGATGCGAATGTTGAAACGAATGTTATTACTCCATTGGCAGATCATTTTAGAACAAATAATTATAGCATAAAGGCGGTATTGGAAAAACTATTACTTAGCGAACATTTCTTTGATGTGGCGAACCGTGCTTGCTATATCAAATCCCCTATTGATCATTTGGGTGGGTTTATACAACAAACGAAAACGGCAATGCCCAGTATTGGGGCAAATGGGGTTACTTGTGTTTACGACCATTGGGGATTGTATTCTTATTATAGCAATATCTTGGGTCTTGATTTAGGAGATCCGCCAAATGTAGCTGGTTGGCAAGCTTGGTATCAAGCCCCACAGTTTCATGAGATTTGGATCAACAGCGATTCATTGCCCAAACGCAACCAGTTTTCGGATTTTATTTTGGCTGGAGGTTATACCAAAACAGGATTTACGCAAAAATCAGATGTATTGGCCATGGCAGAGATGTTTTCTGACCCATCGGATCCCGATAAACTGGCGGCGGAAGCACTAGAATTGTTTCTTACTCTCGATGCCAGTGCAAGTCTAAAAACATCAACAACAAATTTGTTATTGGCAGGAGGAACCATTCCTAAATACAATTGGACCAATGCTTGGAATTTATGGAAAAGCACACCCTCAGACACTGCGAATAAAAATACCGTAACCTATCTTTTGGTACTCATGTTTAAAGGTATCATGAACCTTGAAGAATATCAACTTTGCTAATTTAAAAACAATGAAAAGAAGAAATTTTCTAAAATCGTCGGCATTGTTGCCTGTTGGATTGGGTGGTTTGGCTGTGCGCGCCTATGCCAATTCTCCATTGCTGGATATGCTTGCAGATAGGGCTGCCAGCAATGACAAAGTATTTGTAATTGTATCCTTAAACGGTGGAAATGATGGTTTAAATACCCTAATTCCATTGGATCAATATTCGAATTTAAGCAAGGCCAGAAATAACATTCTCATTCCAGATACAAAGGTTCTTGCTTTGTCGGGTAAAACAGGTGTTGGATTGCATCCAGCCATGACAGGCTTGCAAAATATGTACAACAATGGTTTGGTAAGTGCTTTACAGTGCGTGGGATATGCCAATCCCAACTTTTCCCATTTTAGGGCAACAGACATTTGGATGACAGGATCAAATGCCGACGAAGCATGGGTAACAGGCTGGATGGGGCGTTATTTGGATTCCCAGTTCCCGGGTTTTCCTAGTGGATATCCAAATACGGGTTCACCCGATCCACCGGCAATACAAATTGGGAGCACGGTTACTTTAAATACCATGGGTTCTGCTTCTAACTTGGCTATGGCTATAACGGATCCCACAAATTTTTACAATTTGGTAAATGGAACCGTGGATACTGCGCCTAGCAATAATTATGGCAAAGAATTAACCTATATCCGCACCATTGGTTTGCAAACCAATAAGTATGCAACGGTTGTAAAAGCGGCCGCTGCTGCAGGTAACAATTTAAGTACAAAGTATCCCGCTAAAGGCAATTCCATTGCAGATCAATTGAAAATTGTAGCCAAATTGATAAAGGGCGGCTTGAAAACCAAAGTATTTATTGTAAGCCAAGGTGGTTATGACACCCACAGTCAGCAGTCAGACAGCACGGATCTTACCAAGGGCAATCATGCAAATCTTTTAGGTCAACTTTCCACCGCCATTGAAGCGTTTCAAGATGATTTAAAATTGATGGCCATTGACGATAAAGTAGCTGGCATGACCATGAGTGAGTTTGGCAGAAGAATTCAAAGCAATTTTAGTTTAGGAACCGACCACGGTGCAGCAGCGCCATTGTTTGTGTTTGGAACTGGTGTGCAAAGCGGAATAATAGGTACCAACCCAACAATACCTTCCACAACTACTGCCAACGACAACTTACCCATGCAATATGATTTTAGGCAAATTTATGTGAGTGTATTGCAAGACTGGTTTGGCTTGACCAAATCTGAAGCAAAAGCGGCAATGGGTGGAAAAGATTTCAATACCTTACCCATATTTAAATCAAATCCAGCTGGTTTAGAAGATTGGGCTGATTTGATGAGTCGGATTCAATTGTCAGACCCTTTTCCAAATCCCGCGCGCGAACAGGTTTCCATTAAATTTTATACGGATGGTGGCAAAATAGATTTGGTGTTGTTTGATGCATTGGGAAATCAAATTAGAACCTTGGGAAGTGGCATGCACACGGCAGGTGAACATGAATTGACAGTTCAGATTTCAGGATTGGCGCCAGGCAATTACTTTGTTCAGCTTGGGCAAGGCAATCGCAAAGCGACTAAGGTGCTCACGATTCAATAATTTGGTTAAGAATCGATCGGAAATGAAATATTTTCCAAACTTTTTACGTTAATTTTACGCAATGAAAAAAGGCGTACTCTTTTTTTTAACTTTAACTTTATTTTCAATAAGCTCCTTTTCGCAAGATTGGCAAAAACGCGATGTCATCCGTTTTTTGGCAGGTGGTACCTTACATTGCAAACAAATTGGCTATGGTTTTAACGTCGTAGATTCAAATATGCTGCAGAACCGCGTGAGCAATAAAACTACAATACATTACAAATACAATTCTGCGAAAAGCCATAAAACGAAGGACCACGTAATTTCTTATGTTTATGATTCTATGGGCAGAAATACCCAAATAGTCTATTATTCAAGTAAAGGTGTAGAAAAGGCGGTTGAATCTTATGTATATAATAGTTTTGGATATATCACAAATATGGATGTTGGAATTCATGGCAAAGACCGATTTAGGGTAGAATATGGGTATGACAGTTTAAAACATCAAATAAGCTACAATTACTACAAAGGCAAAAAACTTGAATTGGTAAAGGCGAAAAAATGGGTTTACGAAAATGGTAAACTCAAAAGCCAATGGGTTTATAAGGCGGACAGCATTCGCTACAAATACCATTATAGCTATGAATACTTCAATGACACCGGAAGATTGCTAGAAAGTAAAGTTGAGAATCAAAAAGGGGAAGAATTGTATCGATGGGATTACCGCTGCATGAGTGACATTGCGCCCACCAAGAAAGAAACCAAAAAAGAAACGCGTATTTGCAAAAGTACAATTGCGCTGCCAAATGGGCATTCTCAAGAAATTTGGGAACAGGAGGTTAAAGATGAAATTCACAGAACCATATATGAAAAAGACAGTCTTCAAAGATTGGTGAATGTGGTAAATTATTTGGGGAAATGGGGAGACAAACTGCATTCACTTGGCAAATACGAATACAACAAAGACACCATAGAGTTCAGCTTGGAATTGTATGGCCCCAAAACACAGTTAATTGAAACGAAAATTGAACGAAACTACTTAACAGGTATGGGCGTGATAGAGGAATTGAGTACCTTTTATAACCGAAAAGGCAAAATAAAGGTTGTATGGGAAAACCAATTTACATACGAAGGCAAATTGGTAAAAACATCAAGTTGGGTGCAATTGTCGAGCCCAAATAAGGAAAACATCACGGAATTTCAGTATACCTACCGAACTTTACCTTAAGGAATGGGCCCGTTCTAGGGGAATATTCAAGAAATTATTCAAACCTTTTTGGTTTTATAAACTAAATGTGTAATTTTGCAGCCCGAAAATTGTCCGATGGTGTAACTGGCAACACGTCTGGTTTTGGTCCAGAAGAGTCTAGGTTCGAGCCCTAGTCGGACAACAAATAAGCAAGTTTGATGATATTTGCCGGTTGGCAAAGACAGTAAAAACAAAAGCTATGGCATCATTAATACATCCGGTAAAGATTTTCTCCGGAGGAGCCTCAGAGGCCCTCACTCGTGATATTTGCGAATATTACGGAATTGATCAAGGCAATGTTCAAGTAAACAAGTTTAGTGACGGGGAGTTTCAACCTGTGTTTAACGAAAGTGTACGCGGTTGCGATATTTTCATTGTTCAAAGCACAAATCCTCCATCGGACAATTTACTAGAGTTATTGATGATGATTGACGCTGCAAAACGGGCGTCCGCAAATTCCATTACTTGTATTATTCCTTATTACGGGTTTGCCCGTCAAGACAGAAAAGACAAACCTAGGGTTTCTATTGCCAGCAAAATGATAGCGGATTTGCTTAGTGCAGCAGGTGCAGGGCGGGTAATTACCATGGAATTGCATGCACCGCAGATTCAAGGATTTTTTAATATTCCGGTAGATCACTTGGAAAGTTCCATCGTTTTTGTTCCCTATATCCGCACGCTAAACCAAGACAATTTGGTTATTGCTGCGCCCGATGTTGGGGCAAGTAACCGCATACGCGAAGTTGCCAAGGCTTTGAATTTGCCAATGGTAATCTGTGATAAGGAACGCAAAAAAGCCAATGAAATTGCAAATATGACGGTGATTGGTGATGTTATGGGCAAAGAGGTTGTGGTTATCGATGATATTATTGATACCGGTGGAACCTTATGCAAAGCTGCAGCCATGCTAATGGAAAAAGGCGCATTAAATGTAAGAGCAATGTGCTGTCATCCTGTTTTAAGCGGCAAGGCTATAGAAAATATTGCCAACTCAGTAATTACAGAATTGGTTGTAACAGATTCTATTCCGCTAAAGCAGCACCACGAAAAAATTAAAGTACTTTCCGTAGCTCCACTTTTCGCTAGGGCCATTAGAAATGTGCATGAAAATGGCAGCGTGAGTTCGCTGTTTAGACAAATTTACAACCCAGGTTCACAAACGAACATGGATTTAAAAAGCAATTAAAAAAATAAAAATATACAATGAAAACCATTCTTTTAAAAGGGGAATTGCGCGACTTATTAGGCGGCAGTTCTAGTAAAACCCTGCGCAGTGCAGGTAAAGTTCCATGTGTAATGTATGGCGCTAATGAAAACATCAATTTTTGTATTTATGAAGCCGATTTTAAAAATCTAATTTATACGCCAAATGTTTACAAAGTAAGATTGGATATTAATGGCACCAAACATGAAGCAATTCTTCAAGATGTACAATACCACCCGGTATCTGAGGCAATGTTGCATGTAGATTTTATGGCCATTGATCCTGCAAAAAATGTAATTATTGATATTCCAGTGCGCATGGTTGGAAACTCACCAGGTGTTAGAAGCGGCGGTAAATTGGTTATTAAAATAAACAAATTGCGTGTTAGAGGATTGATTCAAAACTTGCCTGATTATATTGATGTCAATATCAATAACTTAGAAATTGGCCAAAGCGCAAAAGTAAAAAACACAGAAGTTGACGGTTTTGAAATTTTGGATTCTAAGGAAAATGCAATTGTGAGTTGTAAAACTACCCGCGCATTGATGCAGGCTGAAACAGCCGCATCGACAACAGGTAAGAAATAATATTTACACTGAATACACAAAAAAACCCGCTTTTAGCGGGTTTTTTTGTGTTCTGAATATTTTATGCGTGAAACAATTCATTGGCTTTTTCCCAATTTACCAAACTCCAAAAAGCAGCAATATAATCGGGTCTGCGGTTTTGGTAATTTAGGTAATAGGCATGTTCCCATACATCCAATGCAAGTATAGGCGTGCCTTTTACTTCTGCAATATCCATCAATGGATTGTCTTGGTTTGCTGTGCTGCAAATTACAAGTTGCCCTTCGTGTTTAACCAACCATGCCCAACCAGAACCAAAGCGCGAAACGCCTGCCGCCGCAAATTGTTCTTTAAAAGCATCAAAACTGCCAAAAGTAGCAGTGATTGCGTCGCCAAGGGCACCTGTAGGTAAACCGCCTGCATTGGGCGCCATAATTTGCCAAAAAAAACTGTGATTCCAATGTCCGCCGCCATTGTTTCGCACTGGCATTGGGAATTTGCTAATGTTGGTTATAATGTCTTCAATGCTTTTGTTTTCAGAATCTGTACCTTTTAGGGCATTGTTTAGATTTGTAACATAGGCTTGGTGGTGTTTGCCATGGTGTATCTCCATAGTGCGCGCATCAATGTGGGGTTCTAATGCATCTAATGCATAAGGAAGTTGTGGTAGTTCGAACATATTTTTTATTATTAAGTTGTTATTTATACTATTGGGTTGACAAAATTATAACCAATTTGGGTAGTTTGCCAAATTGACATGAAAGAGAGTTTACTTTTGTGCGTTATGTCAACTACTTTGGGTCACGATTTGCTCGCATTTATTTCCAATCCTTTGGAATTATTTGCCGCAGTTGCTGGGTTTTTAGGTGTTTGGTTGGCAACCAAAGAAAATGCATGGAATTGGCCGTTCAATATAGTTTCTGCAGGTCTATACGCTGTTGTTTTTTATCAATCCAATTTTTTTAGCGATACCGTTTTGCAGTTTGTGTTTGTTTTTATGTCTATTTATGGTTGGTTTTTGTGGATTCCAGGTAAAATGAACAAACAAGTGTTGACAGTTTCTCGTTTAAGCAACCACCATAGATTTCTGCTATTTGCAACTTTTTTAATCACATGGCTTGGCTGGTATAAAGCACTTATTTTCCTTAAACCCTATGCATTTTTTCCTTTGTGGGACAGTTTAACTACCTGTTTGAGTTTGTTTGCGGTAGGCTTGCAAGCCCAGAAAAAAATAGAGAATTGGTACATTTGGCTGCTGGCAAATGCTATATTTATTCCCATGTATTGCATACGTGGTTTGCTGGTTACAGGTATTTTGTACGGTTTGTTTTTTGCTATTGCTTTAAATGGATTAAGGTTGTGGATGAAAATTTTGTCTCAGAAAACAGTTAGTTCATAGATTGAAGCAAAAAAGAAGTGGCTTAAAAGTTTGATTGTTTTTAAATTTGTAAAATGTTTCGTCTATCCCTTTCCTTTTTTTTAATTTTACTTTTGGCAGGTTGCATAAAATCTGATAATTTTTCTGCGCGTATGCGGGTCCAAAAACAAAAACATTGGGAAATAATCTATGCAGATAGTTTACAGCCAGATTCAATGTCTTTGACCCGCCCTACCATGGATTTTGAACTATCCAATCTAAAATGCACCGGCAACGGGGGTTGCAATTCTTTTTCAGCCAATTTTTTATGGAATACAAAGTCTATGGAATTTGGTCAAATTTCGTCAACCAAAATGTTTTGTGGGAATGGGGGCAGTGATCTAGAAGCAGCTGTGTTTGGGGCTATGCGCAACGTAAATGTCGCAAAGTCAGCCAATGGTGACATTCAAATGTTAGACGACAAAGGCAAATTGCGCTTGATTTTAACGCCAAAGAAATAGTATTATTTGCCTCTAAATTCGTGGTTTCTTGTCTGTTTCGGGGCAAATACCTAATTTTGCGCCTCCATAAAACAATAAAATAATGAGTGTAAAAGTTGCTATTAATGGCTTTGGCCGAATCGGTCGCCTGGTTTTTCGTCAAATCTATAACATGGAAGGCATTGATGTTGTTGCAATCAACGACTTAACCAGCCCTGCTGTGCTTGCCCACCTTTTAAAATACGACAGCGCCCAAGGGCGTTTTAATGTAGATGTTAAAGCAACAGACAATTCTATCATTGTAAATGGCCATGAAGTAAAAATTTATGCCCAAAAAGACCCATCTCAAATTCCTTGGGGCAATCATGGTGTTGATGTGGTTATTGAAAGCACAGGTTTCTTTGCAGACAAGGATGCCGCTTCTGCCCACATTAAAGCGGGTGCAAAACGTGTTGTAATTTCTGCTCCAGCTACTGGCGATTTGAAAACTGTTGTTTTCAATGTAAATCATGAAATTTTAGATGGTTCTGAAACTATTATTAGCTGCGCAAGTTGCACTACCAACTGTTTGGCACCTATGGCAAAAGCTTTGAATGATAATTTTACCATTCTTGCAGGTAGTATGACAACCATACATGCTTACACCAATGACCAGAACACATTGGATGCGCCGCACCCAAAAAACGATTTGCGTCGTGCACGTGCAGCCGCCCAAAACATAGTGCCCAACAGCACCGGAGCCGCAAAAGCAATTGGTTTGGTGTTGCCAGAATTGAAAGGCAAATTGGATGGTGGAGCACAGCGTGTGCCAGTAATTACTGGTTCTGTAACAGAATTGACCGCCATCTGTGAAAAGAAAACAACTGTAGAAGCCGTGAACGCATGCATGAAAGCTGCTTCAAACGAAAGTTTTGGTTACACCGAAGAAGAACTGGTAAGCAGCGATATCGTTGGAATACATTTTGGTTCCCTTTTTGATGCCACCCAAACCAAAGTGGTAACCGTAGGAGACGCACAATTGATAAAAGTTGTGAGTTGGTACGACAATGAAATGAGCTATGTGAGCCAATTGGTGCGCACAGTCAATCATTTTGCTGGATTGATTGGTTAATATCCTTAGATAAATATTTTAAAACCCAAGTCTTTTACTCGCGTTTTTTTGTGATTAAAGGTTCCATGCGCGCAAATTGAAAGCGCCAAATATCGGATAATTCTATTACTCAAATACATGAATTATCGGATATTTCTTGTAGTCATATACAGGTTTTATCTGCTTTTGAGTATATTTTCGTGTGAAAAGAAACCAACTGCGTAACATATTGGTCCAGTTAAAGTCAAAAGAATGGACCATATAAATACAAGATATTTCAAGAAGAATACGGACATGGTTTTCCCTTACAACCCGTGTCTATGGAATTTGAGAATACTGCGAATTGGGTTTTGAAATTAAAATAAGTAATTGGATACTTCAGCAATACGGCAAGAGAACTTATTTTTGTAGCAATGATTCCCCCCGGCAAATACCGCCACTACAAAGGCAAAGAATATGAAGTAATTGGTTTGGCATTGCACAGCGAAACGTTGGAAGAAATGGTGGTTTATAAGCCATTGTATGCGATCCCAGACATCCCTGCGGGCACT
>Ga0209181_10012897_pt1 | contig 10513 bp, 10 predicted proteins | sample MAT05_FD_187208 | JGI IMG/M metagenome (GOLD analysis project Ga0209181, IMG submission 187208) | Freshwater microbial communities from Lake Fryxell liftoff mats and glacier meltwater in Antarctica - MAT-05 (SPAdes) (version 2) | ecosystem: Environmental > Aquatic > Freshwater > Ice > Liftoff...
GCACGAGTTCCACCTTGTCGAACTGATGCTGGCGGATGAGCCCGCGCGTATCTTTGCCGTGGCTGCCGGCCTCACTGCGGAAACACGCGGTGTACGCGGTGTACGCGATCGGCAGCTGCGCCCCGTCGAGGATCTCGTCGGCGTGCAGGTTGGTCACCGGCACCTCGGCGGTCGGCGCGAGATACAGCACGCGCGCGCCTTCGCCCTCCTCGAAGCGCTCGATCTTGAACATGTCCTTGGCGAACTTCGGCAGCTGCGAGGTGCCGCGCGCCGCAGTGTCTTTCACCAGCACGGGCGGCCAGATCTCTTCGTAGCCGTGCTCGTTCGAGTGCACGTCGAGCATGAACGACATCAGCGCGCGCTCGAGCCGCGCCCCATGCGCGCGCAGCACGGTGAAGCGCGTGCCGCTGATCTTCGCGCCGCGCTCGAAGTCGAGGATGCCCAGCGCCTCGCCGAGCGCGACGTGATCGCGCGGCGCAAACGCGAACTCGGGCTTCGCGCCCCAGACGCGCAGCACGGGATTGTCGGCCTCCGAGGTGCCATCAGGTGTGCTCTCGTGCGGCAAATTCGGGATGTGCAGCAGCTTGTCCTCGAGCTCCGCTTCGACTGTCGCGAGCCGCCCCTCGAGCGACTTCGTCTGCTCGCCGACGAGCTTCATCGCGTCCCGTGCGCGGAGGAACTCTTCTCCCTTTTTGTCGAGCTTCGCCAAGGACGCGCTGACCTCGTTCTTCTGCGCGCGCAGCGTGTCGAGCGCGACGATCAGCTCGCGCCGGGAGATGGCCAGAGTCGCTACGTCGTCGAGCAGCGCAGCGGCTCCGGGACCGCGGCGCGCGAGGGCCGTGCGCACTTCGTCGAGGTGGTCGGTCACGTAGCGCGCGTCGAGCATCGCGGCGGTGTACCAGACACGCGGCAGACGGCCAATCGTGCTATCTGGCCGAGCCGATGTCCCTCTCGCCCGCTGGCCGCGCGACCGTCAAGCTCGCGCTCGCGCTGCTCGCGGTAGCGTCGATCGGCGTGGTGGTGCACACGCTCGCGGCGCAGGGACCGTCGAGCCCGTGGTGGCTCGGTATCTTGCCCGGGCCAGTGGCGCAGCTGCGCGATGCGAGCGCGCTGCTCGGCGCGCTGCTGCTCGCCGCGGCGCCGTACATCAGCGCGCGCCCTGGCGAGCGCGAGCCGTGGTCACTGGTGGTAGCGCTCTACGTCGGCGTCGCGATCGTGCTGGTCACGTTGGCGATCGGCGCGACCAGCGGCATGTACGGCGTGCAGATCGAAGATCCGCGCGTGGCGAACCGCTGGCTTTTCCGCGCGCGCTCGCTCGGCGAGCTCATCTTGTTCGGGGGTCTGGTCGCGTTCGCCCGGCGCGCGTGGCGCGCACGCTGAGCTAGCTTCAGTCTTCTGCGCCGCCGCTCTTGCGGCCCTCTTCCGGATCGAGCGTGATGACGCCCTGCTTCTCGGGGTGTTTGCCCTTCATTTCACCGTAGAAATTGCGCAGGTGCTCGAAGTCTTTCTCGATGTCGCCGGTCGGCCAGAACACCTCGCCGAGCCCGCCGGTCTTGTTCCCGAAGTCGACGTAGCCGAGGATGATCGGCACCTTCGCCTCGACCGCGATGTAGTAGAAGCCCGTCTTCCAGCGCGTCGCTTTTCCGCGGGTACCTTCGGGCGGGATCATCAACATCAGCTGATCGCGCTCGCTGAACAGCCGCGCGATGTTCTTCACCGCATCGGTGCGCACGCGTCGGTCCACCGGCACGCCGCCGATGAGCCGCATGAACGTGCCGAACGGCGGCTTGAACAAGGTGTGCTTCCCGACCCACGAGACCTTGATGTCGAGCACTGCGGAGCACGCCAGCGAGAAAGGCAGATCCCAGTTCGAGGTGTGCGGTGCTGCGACGAGCACGGCCTTCTTCACGCCGGGCACGTGCGGATTGCAAGTCCAGCCGAAGTGCTTCAGCCAAGCGCGGCCGAGCGCGGCGAACCAGCCGCCGCCGCTCACCAGATAGGGCGCGGTGGAGGGCTGAGCGTCGAACGGCGCTGCGTCGGCGCGCGATGCGGGTGGAGTGCTCGTCGTCTCGGTCGACATGATGCGGAAGTAAATCCGAATGGCGGCCGAGTGGCCAGCCCTCTCGTGCGGTCGGCGCGCGTTCGCAGTCGCCGTACCTCGATGAGACCCGAGGCGCCGGCGACGTCAGAGGTTGCAGCCGGGCACGGTGCTGGTGCCGCCGAGCGCAACCTCGAGCTGCGCGAGCTCGCGGCGGTAGTAGCAGAGCGTATCGGCCTCGCGCAGATAGCCGTACTCATCGATGCCGCCGCCGCTGAAGCGCTCGAACAACGCGGCCGTGTCGTCGCGCAGCGACTCGAGCGGCACCAGCACGCGCGCGCGGAACTCTGCCGCTTGGGTCGCGTCGTAGCCGAGCAGCGCGTCGAACTCGGGCCTGCGCGGCTGCGACCAGAAGCCCATCGCGACGCCGAGCGCGAAGGTGAAGTCGGTGCTGGCGAGATACGCTGCGAGCCGCCCCTCGAGCAGCGAGGTCTGCTGCAGCTCGGCGAGCTCGTTGACGATGTTCGCGAGCTCCGCCCCTCCAGGCAGTGGCGCCAACATGCGCTCTTGCAGCGCCTGCGGGCTCGCGCCGAGCTCGTAGCTCATCTGCAATACGGCCCAGTCGTTCTGCCAATAGCCCCACTCCCAGCCCGACGAGAACACGATGTGTCGGCCGAGCTCGTCACCACCGACGGCGCGGGTGCGCGCGCGGATCTGCGCGAGGTCATAGTGACGTGAGCGCGTGTAGAGCGGCAGATACGTGGGGACGCTGTTGTCGAACGCGATCCAATAGGCCGTCTCCGGGTGATAGGCGACGTCCCGGTGGGTCGCGAGCCGGTCGAGCAAGAAGGTTCACGCCGAGCTCGGTAGCGAGCGGCGTGCCGAGCGTGTCAGCGCACCTTCAGCGCTCGTCGACAGCGCGGCTACTGGATCGGCGACGACGCGCAGCCCCACGTCGAGCTCGCTCGGCAGTGGATCGTAGGCGCAGAGGCAGAGACTGTCGCGTCTTTGCGCCGAACGCCGAAATATCTTCGCGCCTGCGCCGTAGTGCGCTGCATGTCCCGCACACTTCCGCTCGTCGCCGTGGCGCTCGTCGCGCTGATCTTTCTCGTCGCGCCGTCGATTGCGCGCCTCGCCTTCCTGATGGACCCGCCCGCGGCGACCGAGCACACGGAGCCGACCGACGTGGCGTTTGCCGATCACCGCGCGACCGGTCTGTTGCACATCGTGCCTGGGCTCGTGATGGTGGCGCTCTGGCCGGTGCAGCTGAGCGGTCGTATCCGTCGGCGTTGGCCGGCGCTGCATCGCGTGTGTGGGCGCATCGTCGTTCTGGCCGGGGTCTTGGTGTGTGGGACGGCGCTCTGGATGAATGTGGTGTTTCCGGTGGTCGGCGGGTGGGCCAAGCTCACGGTGATCTCCGCGATGAGCGTCGCTGAGCTACTGGCGCTCACGCTCGCGATGCGCGCCATCTGGGTGCGAGATGTGGCGCGCCACCGCCGCTGGATGATCCGCGCGATCGGCGTGGCGCTCTCCGCCGGGAGCGCCGGCTTGTTCGTCGTGCCGTTTTATGCGGCGGGCGCGATGAGCGACACCGTGGTCGGCGTCGGCCGATGGCTCGGCTTCCTCACGACGATGTTCGCGGTCGAGCTCTGGCTGCGGCGGACGAGTGCGCGTGAGGCTGCCGCGTAGGCGTCGCGCCCGCGCGGGCTTCGACGGGCTGCTATCCTCGGGCGCAGTGACGCGCCCCCACGCTACTTTTCTCGTCGCCGCTGCAGATCAGCCGGGCCTGGTCGCTCGCTTTGCCGGCTTCTTCTTCGAGCTCGGGCTCAACATCGTCGACTCGTCGAACCACGCGTCGAAGGTCGAGACGGACGCGCGTCGCTTCTACATGCGCCTCGTCGTCGATCTCGACGGACTCGCCAAGCCGCGCGCGCTCGCGGCGCTCGGCGAGTCGACCTCGCGACGCACGCTCGAGCAAGCGTTTGGCAAGCTGGCGACGGGGCTCGAGGCGAGCTGGAGCGTTGGCTACTCCGACGTCCCGGAGAAGATCGCGCTGCTGGTCACCAAAGAGAGCGCGTGTCTCTATGATCTGGTGTTGCGGCAGAAGCAGGGCGAGCTGCCGTGCGAGATCGCGCTGATCGTCTCCAATCATCCGACGCTCGAGCCGGTGGCGGAGGGCTTCCGCCTGCCGTTCTATACGCTGCCCGTGAACGCCGAGACCAAGCGCGCGCAAGAGACGCAGCTGCTCGCGCTGCTCAAGAAGCACCACGTCACGCTCGTGGTGCTCGCGCGCTACATGCAAGTCCTATCCGACGTGTTCCTCGTGCAGGCGCCGCCGGTGATCAACATCCACCACGGCTTCCTGCCGGCTTTTCAGGGCGCAAAGCCGTATCACCAAGCGTTCGAGCGCGGCGTGAAGCTGATCGGCGCGACGGCCCACTACGCGACCAAGGACCTCGATGAAGGTCCGATCCTCGAGCAGGACGTCGCCCGCGTGCATCACGGAATGGGCCCCGACGAGCTCGTGCGCGTCGGCCGCGACGTCGAACGCGTGGTGCTCGCCCGCGCGGTACGCGCGCACCTCGAGCGCCGCGTCATCGTCGAAGGTCACCGCACCATCGTGCTGTGACGTGAGTTCGGCGCCCATTTTGCAGACGGCTCAAACGAGGGCAACGAAATGACCATTCGGCACAATCTGGCGCACTTCCTGAGCGCACTCCTGACCCTCGCGCTTGTCGCGTGTGGCTCTTCGTCCACGGAGACGTCTGACAGTGGCGCGCGTGATTCGGGGGTCGTCGATGCTGCGCTGCTCGATGCGGCGCTTGGCGACGCGGCGATCGGCGATGCGGCGATCGGCGACGCGTCGATGAGCGATGCGGCGATCGGCGACGCGTCGATGAGCGACGCGAGCATCGGTGACGCGTCGGGTGGAGACGCGGGTACCTCGCTGTGCACCGGCCTCGGCGCCGCGGAGTGCTTCGGCAGCGCTGCGTGCTCGCCGGTCTTCGACGATCTCTGCTGTTCGGATTGCACGCCCGGCGTGTGCGCGGACTGCAGTAACTTCACCTACATCGATTGCCGGCCGATCGCTGGCTGTGCCGACTACTGCGGCGCATCGCCCGCGTGGGCGTGTTCGCCGAGCGCGCCGAGCTGCGCGGACGCACGCCCGGTCGACGCAGACAGCTGCACGCGCACGGGCTGCGTGCCGGCTGTCGCGCCGGTCGGTGCGACTCCGATCCTCGACACCTGTGTCCCGATCACTGGGAGCAGCTGCACTGTCGCGTGCCGGCGATCGCCGCCGCCGTGCCCGACGGGCACCGTGCCGGAGGGGGATGGCCTCTGTTTCACCGATCGCTGCATTCCCGCGTTCGTGTGCGCGCGGCGCGTCGAGCCCTGACCTGCTTCCTGACCAACGGGCTGCTCGCGCGATCGAGCGTTGGCGCCGTGCGTCGCTTGGTGTTGCGCGCGTCAGAATGAATGGACGCTTGCGCGGCTTTCCTGCACTCTGGCCCGATGCAAAGATCGCGATCCACCCCGCTCTGGGCCTCCGTGCTGATGCTCGCAGGCGGCAAGCTGATGCTCGCAAGCGGCACGCTGATGTTCGCCGGCTGCGCGCAGGAACCGGTGGGCGTGAGCCAACAGAGCGTGATCGTCCCCGGCGATTGGAACGCGCCAGCGGAGACGCGCGCGATCGCTGCGACGCAGTACGTCGATGTCGTCAATCCGCCGGCGGTGCTCCCGCTCGGCAGCTGCACCTCGACCGACCCGTGGGCCGGCACCTGCTCGCACCCAGCCTGTCTGCGCGCTCACCCAGGCACGACGGAGCTCGATGCGTACATCCGCGCGCGCTGGACCTATGTGCGCGCCGGCGGCACGTTCAGCTGTCGGCGCAACAGCAACCCAGCCAGCACCGCCTTTCTCTCGGTGCACTCGGTCGGTCGCGCGATCGATCTGATGATCCCGACGATCGCCGGTGACGCGGACAACACCGCTGGTGACGCGGTCGCCAACTGGCTGATCGAGAACGCCGAGTACATCGGCATTCAGCGCGTGATCTGGGACGGCATGTTTTGGAATGGTGAACGCGGATTCAGCGAGATCTCCGACGAGCGAACGAGCTCTGGCAGCTACCGCACCGATCACCACGTCAACCACATTCACACCGAGCTGAGCGTCGACGGCGCCGCGCGGCGTACGCGCTTCTTCACCGAAGGCGCGCCTCCGGTCACCTGCCCAGTCGTCTGTTACGGCTCGGCCGCGGTGCGTGAAGACTGCTCGTTCGTCGACTGCGCGCTCACGGGCGAGATGTGCCTCCCGAGCCCGCCACGCTGCGGCACACCGGCACCGCCGGAGGCGAGCGAGGCTGTGCGCAACGCAGGCGCAGCGCTACCCGCAGTCGCGCAGGTGGCGGCGCTCTCGCGCTTCAACTTCGTCCCTTCGCAGCGCATCTTCGACACGCGAACGGCGTCGGAGAGCGCGCGCCTCGTGCGCTCCGATGGCGCGACGAGCGGGCCGCTCAACGGCGCACGCACCGGCACCTTCTCCGATTGGGCCGGCTTGCCAGGTGGCGCGACGTCGGTCTGGCTCAACGTCACGGCGGTGCCGCTGACCGCGCCGGGCTTCGTCACGGCGTTCGCGGCGGGCCCGATGCCGAGCACGTCGACGCTCAACTTCTTTCCGCCGCACGCACGCGCGAACGCGGCACCGGTCGCGCTCGGTGCTGGCAATGGCGTGACGTTCTTCGCCAGCACCGACGTCGAGCTCATCGCCGACTGGACCGGCGCGTTCGGCAGCGGCGGACTCGGCCTGCAGGTCGCTGGGCCGCTGCGCGTCCTCGACACGCGGTCCACGGGTACACCGCTCGTCCCGGGCGAGCCGTTCGCGGTCGAGGTCGGTGCGCCTGCGGCCGCGACGGGAGTGGTCGCGACGGTGACGGTGATCGGCGGCGCGACATCGGGCTTTCTCACCGCGTTCCCCTGCGGCGCACCGGTGCCCAGCAGCAGCAACATCAACTTCGCGGCGACCTCGGTCTCCGGCAACACCGTCATCTCGGAGCTGAGCGCCGGCCGCTTGTGCCTCGTGTCGTCGCAGGCGGTCGAGGCGATCGTCGACGTGACGGGCTACCTCGTGCCGGTCGGCGAGCTGTCGTATCAGGCGCTCGCGCCGACGCGCCTGCTCGACACGCGCGCAGCAACCAGCCTCTACTCCGGTCGACTCGGCGAGCGACAGGTCATCGAGCTGCCGATTCAGTCGCTCGCGGGCATGCCCGCGGACGTCCACGCGGTGGTCGCGAACCTCACCGCCGTCTCGCCCGGGAGCCGCGGATTTCTCACTGCTTTCCCGTGCGGAACGGCGGTGCCGGGCACGTCGAGCCTCAACTTCGACCCCGATTCTGCGGCGGGCGCGCTGACGATCTCGGCGACCGGCGCGGGCTCGCTATGTCTCTTCGCGAGCGCGCGCACCGACGTCATCGTCGACGTCCTCGGCGTGTGGGTGCCGACACCTTCCGCCCCGCCGCCGACCGGACCGGGCATGACGGATCCCGATGCGCCCGATGATCCGCGGCTCGACGCGGGCGTCGACGAAGACGCAGGCCTCGTCGACGATGCGGCGGTGCCCAGTGACGCGTCGACGCGGAGCGATGCCGGCGCGCGTGACGCGGGCCGTGGAGGTGCGCGGCCGCTCGAGTCGTCGGGCTGCGACTGCAGCGTCGCGCTCGGCACGAGCGGTGTTGGCACGAGCGGGGCTGGCACGCGCCGGCTCGCCGTGTTCGCGCTGATCGCGCTCGGTCTGGTGGCGCGTCGCGCACGGCGCCGCCGTCGGAGCAACGCCGCAGTCACGCGCTGACGGTGCCGCGTGCGCCGACGAGCGACGATCTGCGCCGTGCCCGCTCGGCGCGCCGTCGCGAAACACAGCGCGGCCCTCCTGCTCTGCGCCTTCGTGTGCAGCGTCAGCGCGTCGCTGCGTGCACAAGCGCCGCTCGCCACGCTGCGCAGCGAAGGACTCGCCGCGAGCGAGGGCAATGTCGCGAGCGACTGTCCGCAAGTCGGCGCGCTCGAGGCGCAGGTCGACGCGTGGCTCGGTCGACGGGCGTTCGGCATCGGTGCGGCGCTGCAGTTCGTGGTGCGCTTCGAGCCGACACACACGGGATATCGCGCGGTCGTCGACGCACGCCGCGCGGATGGCGCCCCTCTCGGAGCGCGCGCGCTCGAAGACGCCTCCTGCGCCGCGCTCGCGCAGCCAGTCGCGCTGGTGATCACGCTGACGATCGATCCGGACGCGCATCCGACGCTCGCAGCAGCGCCGCCTCGCGTAGCGCCGCCTCGCGTAGCGCCGCCCAGGGATGCCGTCGCGCCCGCGTCAACGGGCGACGCAACGGACCGCGCGGTGCAGACCGAGGCGCCTCCTGACGCTGCGATCATCGCCGACGAAAACACGGTGCAGACCGACGCGTTGATTCGCGCCGAGCCGAGCGCGCACGCCGATGCGCGCCTCGTGCTGGGCGTCTACGGCGAGGGACGAGCCGAGCTCGGGCGGCTCCCGGGCCCAGCGTTCGGCGGCGCAATGGGGCTCACGCTCGCCTACGGTCGGCTGCGGCTGCGCGTTGGCGGTGTGCTCCTTGGACCGCGCCGCACCGTCGACGCGAGCGCTCGTGGTGCCGACGTCGCGGCGTTCGGCGGTGAGCTCGGCGGATGTGTGGCGCTCGGGCTAGGCCGGCACTTCGAAGGCGCCGGCTGTGCCGTGTTCGACGCCGCCGCCGAGAGCGCGACGGGATTCGGCTTCGATCGGCCCCGGTCAGCGCTCAGCGCCGATGCGGGTGCCGCGCTCGAGCTGATGTTCCGCTGGCGCGTTTCGAGCGCGTTTGCGCTCTACGTGCGCGCTGCCCTGCGGGTCGCGCTGCTGCGTCCGCGCTTCGTCGCGACTGGCGCAGATGGCACGACGCGCGAGGTGTTTCGGGCAGACCTGCTCGGCGGCCGCTTGGCGATCGGCGCCAGCTTCGACTTTCTTTGATAATCGTTGCGCGCTCGCGCCGCTCACGGGGAGTGCGGTGTAAGTGACGCAACCGACGTCAGCCGTCGTCGACTTCGAAGGGGTCTATCGCGCCCACGTTCGCTACGTGTGGCGGGTGCTGCTGCGTCTCGGCGTGCGGCGCGCGGATCTCGAGGATGTCTGTCAGGAGGTCTTCACCGTCGTGCATCGAAAGCTACCGGAGTTCGAAGGACGGTCGGCGCTGCGCACGTGGGTGCACAGCATCGCCTATCGCGCCGCGAGCGAATATCGCCGACGGCCATGGGTTCGGCGCGAAGAGAGCGCGACGGAGCGTTTCGAAGAGCCGGACCCGGAGCTGCCGATCGAGGCGCTCGAGCTGCGCGAGCGGCGCCGTATCCTCGAGCAGATTCTCGAGCAGCTCGACGACGATCGCCGCGCTGTGTTCGTGCTCTACGAGCTCGAGGGATTGCCGATGAACGAAGTCGTGACCATCGTCGATTGCCCACTGCAGACGGGCTATTCGCGGCTGCGCTCGGCGCGCGAGCTGGTGAAGCTCGCCGTCGCGCGACGACAACGCAAGGAGCTCAGCGCATGAACTCCGATCCACGCCGACTCCGCGACGACGACGCCGCGCTCGCGGCCTTGCTCGACGCAGCGTCGATCGACGAAGCGACCGATGCCGAGACGAGCGCGCTCGACGCGCGAATGTTGCCGCTCCTCGCGCCGCCAGCGGCCGCTGCGACGGGCAGCGCGGTCGCTGGCGCGGCCTCGATCAAGCTGTATTTGCTCGCCGCGACGCTGGTGGTGGCCGCCGGTATCGGCGCGTATCGGTGGCAGCCGTGGCGCGCGCCCGCGACACCGCCGTCGACTACCGCGCAGTCTTCGGCGGCGCGGTCGGCGGAGCAGGCGTCGCGTGCCGCGCAATCTTCGGAGGCGCGGTCTGCGGCGCAGACGTCACGCGCTGTCCAGTCTGCGGCGGCGCAGCCGCCGAGCGCCTCCGCGCCTCTGCTATCACGGGCGCCGGCGGTGGCGCCCGCCGCAGCGCCAGCAAGCGCGCCGCGGCCCGCAGCGCCTCCGCCCGCTGCACCCAGCGCGCCCCCTGCCGCCACGATCGCCGTCACGCCGCCCAGCACCGTCGAGGACGCGACCAGCGCAGCGCCAACTGGCGTGAGCACATCGCCTCCCGATGAGCTCACGCTGCTGATGCGTGCGCGCGCGGAGCTCGCCGACCAGCGTGGCGTCGACGCGCTCGGCACGATCGCGCTGCACGCGCGTAGCTTTCCACGCAGCGCCTTCGCGCCGGAGCGCGACGCGCTGCGCATCGAGGCGCTCGCGCAGAGCGGACGCAGCGACGACGCGCGCATCGCGTTCGCGCGGCACGTCACGCAATATCCGAGCTCGCCGTATCGCGCGCGCTTGTCGCGCTTGCTCGAAGACGAATCTGCCGCGACCGAGACGAATTCTCGATAATCCGCCGAGGCGTGC
>Ga0209181_10012899_pt1 | contig 10513 bp, 4 predicted proteins | sample MAT05_FD_187208 | JGI IMG/M metagenome (GOLD analysis project Ga0209181, IMG submission 187208) | Freshwater microbial communities from Lake Fryxell liftoff mats and glacier meltwater in Antarctica - MAT-05 (SPAdes) (version 2) | ecosystem: Environmental > Aquatic > Freshwater > Ice > Liftoff...
CGACCTCTTGCTGGTGTTTGCCGACGCGCTGACGCGCAGCTGGAAGCAGGTGACGAAGTTCCGCGTTGACGGCGCGGCCATGGTCACCCCTGCTGTTGCCGCTGCTGTCGCCACCGCCCCTGCCCCTGTCCTGGCCGTCAACACACCTGCCGCACGCCCCGCCGCGCCGCATGCCACCGAGCCGCGCGAGAAGGCCCAGGCAACGCCTGGCCACGACGACCCCACGCTGCAGGCCGCCGGCTTCGTCCGCGACGAACGCGGGCTGCGCTTCGTGGGCGAAGCGTCCGACTGAAGCCCGCGCGATGGGCGACGCCAACCAAGACGAAGACCCCCTCTCGTTCCAGGACTCGCGCCGCCTGCCCGGCCCCAACCGCTGGTTCTCGACGCCGGCCGTGGTGTTGACGGCGCTGCCGCCCGCGGCAAGCGTTGACACTGTGGTGCAAGCCTGGGCCGATCGGGTGCGGGCGCTGTGCGCGGCGCTGCACTGGCCCGACCCGCAACCGCATGCGCACCGCCATGGCAGCACGGCCATCCTGGCTTTTGCCGCGCCCGAGGACCTGCTCTTCACGGCCACCGAAGTCAACGAGTGGGCCTGGGAGCGCAGCGCCGATGAACACGCGTTGCTGACAGCGATCGGCATGCACACGGTGCAGCCGGCGGGGCCCCAGGCCGCGGGGGTGGCCGAGGTGTTCCGTGCCCGCGCGCGCAGCGAACATACCGCACCGCTGGCGCGGCTGCGCGTCGCCGCGCGGCAACGCGGCGTGCCGGTGTTCGAAGACGACGACACCGTGTCGCTGGGCGCAGGCAGCGGCAGCCGCAGCTGGCCGCGCGCCGCCCTGCCCCTGGCGATGGACCTGCCCTGGGCCGCCCTGCACGACGTGCCGACGCTGCTCGTCACCGGCAGCAACGGCAAGACCACCACCACGCGGCTGCTGGCCGCTTTTGCGCGCGCCGCAGGCATCACCGCAGGCAGCTGCAGCACCGAGGGCGTGGTGGTCGCAGGGCAGACCTTGCAGGCCGGCGACTATGCGGGCCCGGCCGGCGCACGCGCCGTGCTGCGCCACCCTGCCGTGCAACTGGCGGTGCTGGAAACGGCCCGCGGCGGCATCCTGCGCCGCGGCCTGGCGGTGCGGCGGGCCGACGCAGCACTGGTCACCAACGTCAGCGCCGACCACCTGGGCGAATACGGCGTGGCCACGCTGGAAGACATCGCCCACGCCAAGCTGGTGGTGGCCCGCGCGGTGGCCGACAGCGGCACCCTGGTGCTGAACGGCGCCGACCCCGTGTTGATGGCCGTGGCGGCGGCCACACCGCATGTGCAGGCCCTGGCCCACACAGGTGCCGCCGCCCGCCTGGCGCTGTTCGCGCGCGACCACGGCCACCCGGCACTGGCGGCCCACCGCGCTGCGGGCGGCAGCACCTGCGGCGCGCACGGCGGCCGGCTGGTGGTGCACCAGTCGGGCCGGACGCAGGACCTGGGCGAGCTCGCCGCCATGCCGCTCACGCTGGGCGGCGCCGCCAGCTACAACGTCGACAACATCGCCGCCGCGGTGTTGATGGCCCGCGCGGTCGGCCTGCCCCACCAGGCCATCACGCAGACCCTGGCCCACTTTGGCAGCCGCGCCGCCGACAACCCAGGCCGGCTGGAACGCTGGCCCCACCGCGGCGCCACGGTGCTCATCGACTACGCCCACAACCCCGGCGGCCTCGCGCAGCTGCTCGGCGTGGCGCGTGCGCTGCAGCCGCGCCGCCTGGGACTGCTGCTGGGCCAGGCCGGCAACCGCGACGACGCGGCGATTGCCGCGCTTGCACACACCGCTGGCGCCTTCGCGCCCGATCTGGTCGTCATCAAGGAATTGCCCGGCATGCTGCGCGGCCGCGCGCTGGGCGACGTACCGGCGCTGTTGCGCGCTGCCCTGGTGAGCTCGGGCCTGGACGCCGATCAGGTCGTGGACCACGCCGACGAACTGACCGCGGCGCGTGCGCTGCTGGATTGGAGCCGGCTGGGCGACGTGGTGGTGCTGCCCGTACACACCGCTGCGGTGCGCGGTGCGTTGGCGCAGGCATTCGCGGCCGCGTCTTCAAGCGGGTTCGGAGGGTCCAAAGGGTGACGGGTTTGCCGCCCAGGCCCATTCGACAGCGACGTCAAAACGCAACGGGCCGCGCCTTGAACAGCAGCGCTGAGTTGAACGGATTTCGCGTGAGAAAGTTTTCTCGGTACAGCGTGGGCACGTGCCTTTGGGCGGTGTGCTGAATCCACTGAACGGCGTGCGCCTGCACGGCGTCTGCCCGCGCCGACTCGTGTTTTTGAAGCGCCTGGAAGGCAAGCCACCACAGCTCTCCAGGATAGATGCCTGCAGGTGGAAATCCCTCAGACAGCCGGTCGAGCATCGCCACGGCCACAGGGGCGGCAGCGTGCAATTCCTTTCGCTCCAGCAGGATTCGCAATCGCATGCAACTGGCGCTGGCAACCAGCATGGCGTTTTGTCGGCGCAGAGCTTCGTCCTCGATCTGTGTGGCCACGGTCAGGCCTTCGCCGTGTTCTGCGAAGAGACAGCCCTGCAACGCGAGCGTCAGCCGAATCTGGCTGCGGCCGGGGTTCCCGCCTTCGTCCAGCACACACGAGGCCTGTTGCAGCAGGGCCTGCGGGCCAGGGCCGCCGACACCCACGCGGTAGTCCCTGACCAGCCGTGCACGTGTGATCAAGCGCGCCGCTCGCATGACAGGCGACAGGCCGTCGATAGCGCCCGCCAAGGTGCGCAATGCCAGATCGGCGCGGCCCAGCCAGGCGTAGGCAGTGGCCAGGTCGTGCTCGGCGTTGGCGGCCCAGAATGTGCTGCCCGCATCACGCAGCGCCTGAGGCAGCCCTTCAGCGCGCTGCAGGTAGGCGCTGAAGTGCCCCAGGTCGCGCAGGTTGCCAGCGCCCGTGGCTTCGTCCACCAGCAGGCCTGCGCCGTCCACGCCGGCGCGCCGGCACAAGGCCAAGGACGCTTCCATCGCCTCGAAGCCTTCGCGGGTACGGCCCAGGTACAACAGCACGTTGGCCTTGGGCGACAGCGCTGCGGCAGCCACCGCCCAGCGCTGGTGGGCGCTGGCCTCATCAACGACGGTTGAAAACACTTGCAGCGCCTCGACACGCTGGTCGGCATAGTCGAGTGCGAGGCCAAAATCCGTGAGCCAGTTCAGACGCTCATCGAGCGTCAGCGTCTGCAGTTCGGACGCCATCGGACGCAGAATCTGCAGGGCTTCTTCGTTCCGCCCCAGCCGGCTCAGCGCGCCTCCCAGGCGTTGTGCTGCCAGCAGCGCCAGCTTCAAGTGACCGCCGGCCTGGGCCAGCGCAAGTGCGGTTTGGGCTGGTCCCAGTGCCACTTCAGGTTCGTAGCGCTCGGCCCAGTAGTAGGCGATCAGTGTCTGAGCTTGAGCGCGTTGCTCGTCGGTGACGGCCGCTGCAAGCAAGGCGTCGCAGTCTGCGCGGGTGTCCCCGCCCAGTTCCGTATGCCCCACGCTCAACTCGAGTGCCCGGTGTTCGGTCGCGAAGGCGGCCGACGCAGCGCCGGTCGTGCCCGCTGCGCGATGGCAACGCGTGGCCGCCCGCAGCTTCAGCAGTTCATCGGCCACGGCGCCGCGCGCCCTGGCCATGTCCGCAGCCAGTTCAAATGCACGCGCAGCTTCGGGCCAGCGGCCGGCGGCATCCCAGTGCTCGGCCACGCATCCAGGTCGTGTTTGGTGTCTTTCCAAGGCTTCGGCCACCTGGGCATGGATGAGACCCCGTGCTGCCAGCGGCGTGATCGCCAAGGCAGCGTCGCGTATGAGATCGTGCGCAAAGCGTTCGTCGCGCATCACCTGGGTGGCCTGCAGCTCCAGCCAGGGATCGGCCAGGGCTGCGGGTCGAGCGTCCAGCAGTTGACAGGCCAGTTCAAATGTGAAGTCAGGGCCCGCCACGCAGGCCACACGAACGATAGCCCGGGCCTGCGGACTCAAGCGCTCCATGCGTGCTGCCAGCAAGGCCGACAGCGACGCGGGCAAGGGCGGCAGCATGGGCGGCTTGCTGTTTTGCAGCGCACCACTTTCGAACGCAGCCGTCAACATTTGCAGCAGATACATTGGGTTGCCGCCCGTGCGTTGCAGCAGCGCGCAAGCCCAATCGTCGTGATTCACACCCGCCAGACCCAATGACGCCACCAGTGCCTGCACTTCAGTCAGTGCAAGCGGCTGCAGAACCAGGCGCGGCAGGTCGCCGACGCCGCATGCCGCAGCGGGTGGACGCGTTGCCAGCAGCCAAGCAAGGCCGGCCGGCGCGGCGTTGGCGGCCAGAGGGTTCAGCAAGGTCAACGACGACTGGTCGGCGTAGTGCAGGTCATCCAGAGCCACACCGGCCATGCCCTTTTGGTGCCAGTGGATCAGTGCGGCAAGCACCGCTTGCTGCAGGCGCAAGGTGGCAAAGACGTCGGTGGCGGGCGTGCCGGCCTCGGGCGCCAAGCGCGCCAGTTCGCGACACGCCCAGTCTTCGTTCGGAACGCCCCAACGTGACACGCAGGTGCTGATCAGCCGGGCAAGCAGCGCAAGGGGCAAGACGGTGTCGCCCGGGCTTGCCGACACCAGGCACCAGCCGCTGCTGGCGGCAACGAAGTCGCCCAGCAAACGTGTTTTCCCCAAGCCCGCCTCGGCCTCCACCACCAGCGCTTGGCCCGCCGCTGCAGCCTGCGCCATTTGCCGCAAGGGTTCGTCGCGCGCCACCAGCAAGGGCGGGCGCAGCAGCGCGATGGGAATCGATGTCACCACGGCTTGCGGCGGCGCAGCGACTTCTTGCAACTGCTTCAGCAAGGCCTGCGTGGCGGCGCTGGGCTCGACGCCCAGTTCTCCCTGCAGCAAACGTTCGCACCGTCGCCAGGCTGCCAGCGCGCCGGCGCGGTTGCCTTGTTGATACAGCAGTTGGATATGCAGACGGTGCGCCTGTTCGTCCAAGGGTGCGTGGTGCAACCAAGCCTGCGCAAAGTTCGAAGCGGAATGCAGACGACGCTGTGCTGCGTGCGTTTGCACAGCCTGGGTCAGCACGCGCACGCGGGTCTGCGTCAAGGCTTCACGTTGGGCAGCCAGCCAAGCCGACAGCGTTTCCTGGCCGGGAAAATCCAGTGTGCCCAAGAGCGCACCGCGACCGTGCAGGGGGTCGGAGGCCAACTGGTCGGCATAGCCCTGCAAATCGTGTTGCAGATCGGCCGCGAGCGCGATGCTGCGATCGCCCTCCACCACCGCCCGGCCGGCCAGGCGCTTGAGCCGGTAGATGCGCTGGCGCAGGTTGGTCGCAGCGCCTGCGCTGTCTGCATCAGGCCACAGCAACGCGGCCACATGCTGCCGCGGTTGCACGCCTTGCAAAGCAAGCACGGCCAGCAGAGCCACGTCAATGGCCGCCAGCGCCGGCAGCGGATGCGCACCCACGGTCAAGGCCGGGGAGCCCAGGAGCGTCAGTGTCAGTGGGGCAAGCAAGGCAGTTGCATTCCAAGGGTCTGGGCCGAGCAGCGACCCCATAAAGACCCGCCGGCAAAGCTGGGAGGTTAGGCCAAGCCCCCCACCCCCCGCAAACAGGTGGATCAATAACCCGCGAAACCCCCCAGTACTCCACGCCAATCACGCTTCAGTCACGCACCCCCGCTTAGCGTTCTTATGCAGTCACCTCCGTGACGGCTATGAACAAACTGCTTGGGGAAATCGCGATGTTGAATGGGTTCAGGTTTTCGCGCCGCGCTGGCGCAGCGTTGAGCGCGGTGCTGCTGGCAACCGCACTGGTGGCAGGTTGTGGAGGCAGCGACGACACGGGCGCCAACCCAGCCCCGCCGCCGGTGGTGCCCACGGCACCTGCCCTCAGCGCCCAGCCCAGCGACGCCCAGGTCACTGCCGGCGGCGCGGCGCGCTTCTCCGTCTCGGTCGCCAGCGACGGCGGCACCGCCGTCATCGCTTACCAGTGGCAGCGCAGCAACGACAGCGGCGCCACCTGGGCGGCCATCAGCGGCGCCACGACCGACAGCTACACCCTGGCTGCCCCGGCCACTACAGACAACGGCAGCCAATTTCGCGCCGTGGTGTCGCGTGGCAGCGCAAGCACCACCAGCTCGGCCGCCACCCTGCGCGTGGCCGCGGTCATCAGCCCGGCACAAATCACCGTGCAGCCCGTGGCGCAAAGTGTGGTCGCCAGCGCCGCCGCCAACTTTGTCGTCACGGCCACGGGCACGTCGCTGGCCTACCGCTGGCAAAGCAGCAGCGACGGCACCACATGGGCTGACCTCAGCGGCGCCAGCGCAGCCACCTTGCAGTTCGCCACCACCACGCTGGCGCAAACCGGCCAGCAAGTGCGCGTGGTGGTGAGCAACAGCGTGGGCAGCGTCACCAGCAGCGCCGTGGCCCTGACCGTCACACCCGCCCCGGCCGCACCCGCGTTCACCTTGCAACCGCAAGCCGCCAGCGTCACGGCGCCGGCCAGCGCCAGCTTCAGCGCCAGTGCCTCGGGCACGCCCGCGCCCAGCTACCAGTGGCAGCGCAGCAGTGACGCGGGCGCCACCTGGGCCGCCATTGCCGGCGCCGCCGCAGACACGTACACCACGGCGGCACTGAGCACCAGCGACAGCGGCAGCCGCTTTCGCGTGCTGGCCACCAGCAGTGCCGGCAGCGCCACCAGCGATGCCGTGACGCTGACCGTGGCTGCCGCAGCGGTGGCCCCCAGCATCACCACCCAGCCCGCCGATGTTTCGGTGGCTGCGGGCCAAACGGCGACGTGGTCGGTGCTGGCCAGCGCGGTGCCCACACCCAGCTTTCAGTGGCAGTTGAGCACCGATGGCGGCGCCACCTTCAACAACATCAACGGCGCCACCAGCACCAGCTACAGCGTGGTGGCCACCGCCGCCGACAACGGCCGGCGCGTGCGCGTGATGGTGAGCAATTCGCAAGGCACGGTGACCAGCCGGGCGGCCCTGTTGAGTGTGGTGGTGCCGGTGAGCGGGGTGCTGGGTCGACGCTGGGCCACCGCCCTGTCGCTTGAAGAAAACAGCACGGCAAGGTCGGTCACCGCCAGCGATGCGGCCATTGACGACAGCGGCCGAGTTACCGTCGTTTTCAGAAAGAGCGACGGCACGCGCGACGTGGTCTATGCCATGCACGGGACACCCAATGCCGCAGGCGTAGCGCCTACCTGGACCACGCCAGTTGCCATTGACGTACTGGCTGGCGCTGCGGTTAGCAACATGCCGGGTGGCATAGGCGTCTCCGTCGTGGCCGCACCCGAGGGCAACGCAGTGGCGCAGTGGCGACACCAGGCAGCCTGCACCGCAGCCACCTACTCCGCCGGACCGCTGCTTTGCACGTACCACTACTTCGCTCGGTACAGCGCAACCACCGGGCGATGGAGCGCGCCTGAACTGCTGACCGACTCACCCACCGCAAGCTTCCAGGTGCTGCTGAACGACCGCAGTGACCTGGTCTTCTATGGCGACAGCTGGATCCCCTTCCAGACCCTGCGCAGCACAGCGGTAAAGGCGCTGTTCATGCGCACATCTACGGAAACAGCCTTTAGACGGCAGCTACTGAGTGACGTGCCCACCACCGCGTTCCAGAAGGTGCAGCTCCATATGGATGAGGCTGGCAACCTATTGATGGCCACCGAATACCGGCCGGCGAACGTCTCCAACATCGTGGCCTATCGAGGCTCCGCCGCGGCAGGGCTGACACAAGAGATCGCCCTGGAGTCCCCCGGTACTGACTCACGTTTAGGCCTCAGCCAAGTGGGTCGAAGCGGCCAACAGGTAGTCATCTGGACGAGGGGCAACGACCTAGCGCCTGTCTATGCCGCGGCCAGCGCTTCGGCGGTAGCACCGTTCGTGGTCTCGGTTGCAGTCGGCGGTCAACTGAGCAGTGACTCCTTGTCCATCGCTGACGATGGACAAGCGGTATTGCAGGCCCTCGGCTCGGGTGGGGGCCGGGTGAGGTGGACCGCCGTCAGTGGCTGGCTGCCGCGGGAGAACGCAGGCGCCGTGTTTTCGTTCTTCAGCCTCCGCGATGCGGCCATCTCACGCAGCGGGGACGCCATTCAAATCGCCAGCGACGGCAACGCGGCGGTGTTCGACCAATCCAGCCGCACGCGATCCCCCGGCATCAACTCACCCAACCGCGAGTACGTGCTGGGATTTCAAGCTGGAGTTGTTCAGTTTGGCTCCACGGTCCTGTTATCGAACAGTGGAGTCGGCTTTGTTCTGATGCAGAACTCTTGCGCGGTCTTGCCAATGCCCCCGGCGACCCAGTGCACAAGCCAGATCGCCAACACGCTGCCCGTCACCAGCCTGTGGGGTGCCTTCAGGAAGTAGTTTCCGCCGACAACCCATAGACCCGAGCCCGCCTGCCGATTTGTTCGGCTATTCAAAGGAAACTTGATGCCCACCGTCGCCTGCCCTGCCCTCGTCGCACGCCACCCGCACGCCGCACCCTGCCGCACCGCAGCCATCACCCTGGCCACCGCCTTGGCGCTGGCCGGCTGCAACGCCACTGCGCCCAAGCTGGCGCAATCGGCAGCTGACCAGGCGTCTTCCAGCCAAACCGGTGCCAGCAGCCTGAACCCGGTCGCCAGCGCGCCAGCCAGCAGCGGCGCCGCCATCGTGGCGGCGGCCACGGCACCGGCCACGCCGGGCTGCGAGAAGTTGCCCACCATGTCGGACAAGAGCCGCACGGCGATGGCCACCGGCCTGGGCGCGGCAGCGGGCGTGTTCATCTCCATGGCCAGCGGCGGCAGCAAGGCCAAGCACCACATCACCGGCGCGCTGGGTGGCGCGCTGGTGGGGGCGCTGGCCTCGTCGGCCTTCAAGAACGATATCGATGTCGAAGAAATGCCCGACGGCTCGGTGCGCGTGAAAATTCCCGGCTCGGTGATGTTCGCCAGCGGCCAGGCCACCGTGGGCCCGGCGTTCCAGAACACGCTGGCCAGCGTCACCACATCCGTGCGCAAGTACTGCGGCGTGACGGTGCGCGTGGTGGGCCACACCGACAACGTCGGCACAGACGCTGTCAACCAAACCCTGTCTGAACGCCGCGCCCGCGCCGTGACGGGCTACATGCAAGCCCAAGGCGTCGAAGCGCAACGCCTGGCAGCGCAGGGCATGGGTGAAAGCCAACCCGTGGCCGACAACAGCAGTGAAGTGGGTCGGGCCCAGAACCGCCGCGTCGAGATTTTTGTGCGGCCGCCGGCTTCGTGAGCGCTGGCCGCGTCGATCTGATCCACACAACCCACAACCTCTGGACCTCTCCATGCCAACCACATCACGTCAATGCGCCAAACCTGATCGCCTGACGCGTCTGGCGCCGCAGCTGACGACACTCGCACTGACTTTGTTGACCTTGAGCGCGCCAGCCAGGGCGCTTGACTACATCTGGCAAGGCGGTGGAGGGTTCTGGGACGACGCCAGCCGATGGACCTTGCTGGGCGTGCCTGGCAGCGGTGACAGCGCCACCATCAACTTCACCGGCACCGGCAGCCTGCTGGTGCGCGACGCGCGCAGCGTGGGCACCTTGTTCTTCAACGGCGGCAATCTGGCCAGTGCCGCCATGCTGAGTGTGGACACGCTGAGATTCAACGGCGGTTCCTTTGGCAGCACGGCGGCGCAAAGCGGTGGTGTGATGAACGTCAACGGCGCGGCGTCGTTCAACGGCGCGGGCAACCAGGCAATCGACTACAGCCACATCGTGAACCTCAATGGCAACAGCACCTGGTCTGCGGGCAACGGGCAACTGTTCGTCAGTCCAGCCTACACCCAGGGCATCAGCTACCCGGCAGCGCAACTCAACATTGCCGCTGGCACCACTTTCACCGACGCCGGTGCGGCCAGTGCCAGCGGTGTCAAGACGCTGGGTGGTGGAGCAGTCAACAACATCGGCACTTACCGTCGTGAGGGCTTGGGAGAGACCTATGCTTTTGGCTTTAACAACAGCGGCACGCTGGATATCGCCAGCGGCAACTTTGTCTTTGCCAGCAGCAACAACACCGCCAACTCCAGCGGTTTGATCAAGGTCGCCAGCGGCAGCACCCTGCTTCTCCTAAGCCATGTGAATTTCACGGCTGGCAGCGTGCAGAACAACGGCCTGGTGCGGCAGTTCGGCAGCGGTGTGGTGGTGGGCGGCAACACTGTCATTGGCGGCGCATGGCAGCTGGACGCCGGGGGTACACGCTTCGAAGGCACACACAGCGTTTCGTCGTTGGTGCTGGGCGGCGCGCTGGCGACGGGGCCGGGTGTGCTGAACACCGGCACGCTGACCTTCACTGCCGGCACCTTTGGCGGCAGCGGCTCGCAAAGCGGTGGCACGCTGAACGTCAGCGGCAACGCGATGTTCAACGGCGCGAGCAACCAGGCCATCGACTACAGCCACATCGTCAACCTCAACGGCAATGCCAGCTGGTCGGCCGGCAATGGCCGCTTGATCGTCGGCTCTGCGTACAGCCAGGGAAATACGGCCTACCCTGCATCTCAACTCAACATCGCTG
>Ga0209181_10012907_pt1 | contig 10508 bp, 10 predicted proteins | sample MAT05_FD_187208 | JGI IMG/M metagenome (GOLD analysis project Ga0209181, IMG submission 187208) | Freshwater microbial communities from Lake Fryxell liftoff mats and glacier meltwater in Antarctica - MAT-05 (SPAdes) (version 2) | ecosystem: Environmental > Aquatic > Freshwater > Ice > Liftoff...
CATTGGGACACGCTGTTTCACGCCGCGCTCGCCGACATGGGCATCACCGCACTGCCCTCGTTTGTTGCGGAGGACGCGCTGCGCAGCGGTCGCATGGAGCGTGTGCTGCCCGAGTGGCACATGATGACGATGTCGATCTACGCCGCGATGCCGACACGCATGCACATCCCGGCGCGTACCCGCGTGTTCATCGACTTTCTTACCGAGACATTTGGCGGAGCCGCGCGCGATCCGTGGCTGCGCTCGATTGAAGAAGCCGCTCGTGCCGCAAATGACGTTTCCATTAGGGCTAGCGCCGCAAAAGCGGCTTAGTCGATCACAACACTTTTTGGTGTCCAGCCCCAATGGCGGTCACTTAAGCGCCGATTTGTCGACTTTGTAGGCGCGACCCCGGTCGCGCTCCACGTGGGACAAGCGCGACCGGGATCGCGCCTACCGTTAAGTGAGCGGTATTGCGTCTAGCCCAAGTAAAGCGGCTCGTTCCGCGAAAATCGAATCCTGAAATCACACGGCAGAGAAGTTGCCGTGGAAACCAAGCGGCAGCCAGTACGGCAGCCATGCGCGCGCCATCGGCCCGTTGCCGATGTGGGTGGCGTCGAATACGTTCACGCAAGTGCGCTGCGTTTTCGCATCAAACGCGGTGCCGACGATCCAGCCATCGAGCTCCCTTGTGCTGCCCGGGCGCGCCACGACGACGTGTTCTTCCACGGTGAAATCATCGCCATAGTCGAACCGCGAGGTCTTGCCGCTCTTCACATCACGCACCTGCATGCCGTGAAAACCGAAGCTCTTAAGCCCCGGACGCCAGGACGCAGGCGTCAGCACGAAGCGCGCGTCGCTGCCAATAAAGCGCGGGTCAAGCCGTGGAAACTCCTCAGACACGTCATCAAACGAAGTCGTGGTTGCCAGACCGGTGGATAAATTGAGGGTCGCCGTGCGCATGCGCGACGAATCAGCGGGCACCTCTGCGCCGCGCATGACGGCGACCGCTGCACCCGACAGAAAATTGCCTGCATCACCACCACGATGGCCGACATAGTTGAGCACGATTTCGGTGCCGGACGGCCCCACCCGCTCAAACGCATTGCCCACATGAAATACCATCTCATGCGGTATTTCAAACACGCGGCCCTTCGACACGTCATCTTTCGGCGCCACCCAGAAGCGCAGCGGCTCGGAGGTGTGTGTGCGCATCACTTCCGCGCCCGTTTTGCCCTGCGCCATCAGATCAAAATGAATCGTCACCGGCGGAATCGGCACCACCAGATAGCGCTCGGTGATTGCCATATCGTGGCTCATACCGCCGGCCTTGGTCCGATCAATCGGTAGCTTCGCAGTTTGAGTTTTCACCCGCTTGCCGCTGGCGTCGATTTGATAAACAAACAACGTATTTCCGCCGTTGCCAAAATTCCACAAATTGCCCTGCGGATCCAGTTTCGGATGCGCTGAAAACGGCATCTGCGCCCAGCCCTCTTGCCACGTCACGGGGCCGCGCGTTTCCAGCGTCGTGACGTCAAGCGCATACGCGCTGCCGCCCTCCCACAGGGCCAGCACGCGGCCCCCGTGCTCGATCACATTGGTGTTCGCAGTGTTCATGGCGTCGGGTCCGCTGACCCGCGTTTGCGGCGCAATACTGGTGCCAAACGCAGGCACTAAAAAACGACCGGCCTCGCTCTCCGATTTGAACTTTTCCGTGCGCACCAGGCGGCCGCGATGGCTCACCTTGCCGCCGTCAAAGGTGAACTGCTGCACCATGCCGTCGCCGTCAAACCAGTGCTGATAGCGCTCGTTGCCACGCTCAAAGTTGGCCGGACCATTACGATAAAAGCGTCCACGCAGGGCGGCGGGCAACGTACCCTCAATGTTGAGCGCTTCGCACGCAAGGTCGCTCGCCATGCCGCGATACGGGGTCAAATGGGGGTTCTTCGCCACGGCGGCAGCGAACTCCGACTTGAAAATCGTCGGCGTATTGGCAAACAGCGCACCGGATAGCAGCGCGCTGCCACCACCCAATATGAAATCACGACGTTTCATGGTGCGCTCCTAGAACTTGATGAGGATGGGGCTCGCCGTCGAGAGCGCCACTTTGGTGTCGTTCCACGTTGGCGGGCCAAACATCGCCGGTTTGCCCGACGCGCCGTACGGCTCGGTGGGAATACCCATCGGATTCGCGTCCATCTTGTTGTTGCCGTTCAAATCCTGAAACGCGGTGATAGCGACTTCAGCCGCGCTGACGTTGCAAAGCGGAATACGCATCGCGTCGCCTTCCACCTTGACCATGAGCGACCAGACCGGCGTTTTCAGGAAGCTCTCCGCGCTGTTGTACGCCGCCACCATCAATCGGCCCTCGCCGCTTTTCAGGCCAACAAGCTCCATCGTGGGACACTCGACGGGCTTGACGGATTGAGCGCTGGCGGCCAGCGCGAAGATGGCTGTGCCGATCGCGGTAAGGTGGCGAAGATCGTGTTTCATGAGGAATCCAATTGGGTTCAAGAGTGATGACGGATGAATTGTTCTCCGTACTGTTCTTGCCGTCATGGGTGCTGCGACGGGCTGGTGATTCTGGGCGTGAACGGCACGAAGCGTTCGCGATTGGCAGGCGGGGATGGATCTCGCCCATCGCTTCAGTACGATTTTTTGCCAGAGCAGCGTAACGCGTACCCGGCGGCGCGACCCGAAAGGGTTCGCAGCGGTGCCACCCGTCCGAATCGTTACGACAGACGGGGCGCGCTACGAATTCTCAGCGCGCAAAATTTCGTAATACGGCGTGAAGTCCGGTGCCGTATCGTCGCGCAACTGTTGCAGCGAATCGAGCACGAAATACGTCGTCTGCACATCGTCAATCAGGAAAGCCGTGCGCATCGACGTCATCACGTCAAACGGCAAGCGCGCCGGGATGTCGCTCTCCAGCGCATAGATCAATTCCTTCGGTGACGAAAGAACACCCGCACCATACGCCAGAATTTTTCCGTGTTCGCGAATCAGGCCGAACTCAATCGTGTACCAGTACAACCGCGCCAGCCAATCGAGTCCGCCCAGCCGTTTGGCCTTGAGGGCGCCATGCCCATACGCCTCCAGATGGTCGGCGTAAATCGGCGTAAACAGCATCGGCACATGACCGAAAAAATCGTGAAAGATGTCGGGCTCGACGATGTAGTCGAATTCACGCTCTTCGCGCAACCACACCGTCACCGGAAAGCGGCGATTAGCCAGATGGGTAAAGAAGACATCGTCCGGCAACAAGCCCGGCACCGCGACTAGCTGCCAGTTCGTAGCGGCCTTGAGTGCCACGTTCACGTCAGCAAAATTCGGAATTCCGTGGCGCATATCGAGCGCGGGGTTGCCGAGCACGGCGTTCAGAAATTCGTCACAAGCACGACCAGGGATCAGCGCTAGCTGCCGCTCAACCAGTCGCAGCCAGCGCGCCTGTTCGGCATCCGTGTAATCACTCATGAGCTGCTGCACAGTGAAGTCTGCCGCCATTGCCGCGTAGTTGCCACGCAGCCCAGTGTTGGGGTCGCCGGTCTTGCCAGAAATATCGAAGGTGGCGGGTGGGGTAGCTGCAGAGTCCATGCCGCTATTTTGCACGGCGCATCCGCAAGAAAATTGCCAAGTTGGTTCGGCGACGTGCAAGCTGCTCGCCCACCGAATGTCGTTCGCAGCAGTCGCTAACCCTCCGCGCCCCCTACCCGGCCTGGCGAGGGTTTACCTAGTCCTGGCGGAAGATTATCCCGCTGCGGCTTCGGCATGGGCTGCGGACGCCCTGGCGCAACAACGCCCGGCGGCATTTGCTGAGGTGGCCGCTGAATCTGGATCGGCGGACGCGGACGAACAATCTGCGGACGCGGCCGCTGTATCGGTGGCTGATAACTGGGGCGGAAGTTATCCCATTGATTCTGGTTCCGATACCACGACCGATCACGGTAGTTGTCGTTCCAGTAGCTGCCGAGGATGAAACTGAGGATCGGCAAGGCGAGCGTTTGCCCGTTGCCATAAATCGTCATCGGCTGTCCCTGATAGGTGTACTGCAAATTCTTCGCATACACCCAGCCGCGACTCGCGCCCGCCGTGACGTCGCACCAGCGGTAATCGTTCAGGCAGCCATTGACATACACGACGGAGCCGCCCGGCACCCAGGCAACGAGTGGATAGCCGCGATCAGGCCCGGCGCGCACGTTGACGTCCTTGACCGTAACGGCTTCCTGAGCGACCGCGACCGACGTCAACATCAGGGCAGACACAGTGACCACAGGAATTGTGTAGAAACGTGAAAACTTCATGAGTGACAGCGCTTTCCTGAGGAGAAAAAATCACTGTAGCAACAAAACGTTCATCAGAACAAGACCTGCGTCAACAAAAAACGTGATCACGCGATTTTCTGACCGCCCGGCAAGGCGGTATCCTGCAAGTGCTACCCCAACCGATCCAGCCGCCGCATCTGATACGCCAGCGCCGCGCGACAACCGATCACAATTGCGGCCACCGTGATGAAGGAGCCGAGCGCAAGCGTTGACATGCCGGACAGGCCCTGACCCACCGTGCAGCCCAGCGCCGTGACGCCACCGAATCCCATCAGCGCCGCGCCAATCAAATGATTCGACAAATCCTCAACCGAGACAAATCCTTCCCAGCGAAATGTCTTCGTCACCAGTGCCATCGCCGCCGCGCCGACGACCACGCCGACGACGCTCGCCACGCCAAAGGTCACGAACTTGCTCTTGTCGCTCCAGAAGCCGAGCAGCTCCAGCAGATACGCGGGCGGCGCAGTGAAGGTGAGCGATTCCGGGCGACCCGAATTGGTCGACACCCACGCCGCTTCCAGCGATTCGGGATGTTCCGCGATGAAGCCGACGTGCCCCGTCGCGTACCACGCGGCGATCACAGTGAGGCCCACGACGACACCGCCGATCCAGTTCCACTTGTCCGCGCGAAACTCGCGACCGATGAAGGCGAACACGATGAACGCAAGGCCGAACAATGCAGCCATGATCCCCGCAGCAGCGCCCGTCAGGCCGAACAGCGATGGCAAATCTTGCCCGCTCGTAAACGTCACCGCCACCGTGTCCACCGTCGCCACGCGAAACACGCCCAAAATGCCGCGCAACGTAAACCACGCAAACACCGCCATCACCAGGAGCGTCACCAGCGCACGCAAACTGCCCGCACCCGCGCGAATCAGCGTCTTGCTGCCGCAACCGGACGCCAGCGTCATACCAAAGCCGAACGCCAGCCCGCCAACAATGTGCGACAGCCAGATCAATTTCGGCGCGACGTAAAACGATTTCGCGATGTCAACCGTGCCCGTCACTTTAAGCGCTGCCACGCCGATGATCGCCACGCCCACGGAGGCAATCGCCATCCGCGCCCGTGTCCAGTCGCCAAAATTCACCGCATCCGAAATCGCGCCCATCGTGCAGTAATTACTGCGCTGTGCCACTGCGCCAAAGACGAAGGAAAGGACAAATGCCCAGAGTGCGGCGGCGTGTTGCAGGGAAACGATTTCAGGGGGCATAGTCTGTGCCGAAGCGGTGGAATTGAGATCGCCGCCATTATCTGCGCAGCGTGATCGAGGCGGCCGATTCATCGCGTCAGAAACGCTATTGGGCACATTCTTTAACCATCCGCTGAGATGGCAGCTTCGGGCTGCAAGCCCTATTTCATCAGGGCTAGAGGCTCAATTAGTCTAGAGTCGATATTTCACAAATTGTCGCTCTAGCCCCAATGCAATGAGCGTTTAACGAAAAAGCTTTAGCTTCGCTTTCGAACGCGAATCACACCGTCATCGCGTTAATCGCCGCCAGCGCTTCGCGATCTGGTTTCGCGCGTGGCGTCGTGAAATCCAGCCCATCCAGCGGGCTCTTCACGCCACCGCCAATTTTCAGGACATGCGTGTAAATCATCGTCGTCTTGACATCCGAGTGCCCGAGCAATTCCTGCACCGTGCGAATGTCCGCGCCGCCTTGCAATAAATGCGTCGCGAATGAATGGCGCAGCGTGTGCACGGTCGCCGGTTTGGTCACGCCGCCCGCCCGCAGCGCCGCGGTGAGCGCGCGACGGAATGTCTGCGGATAGGCATGATGCCGTCGCTTGATTTCGCTGCGCGGATTGACCGACAGTGTCGCTTGCGGAAACACCCAATGCCAACCCCAACTTTCACCAGCGTGGGGGTACTTGACCGTCAGCGCGTTCGGCGTTTCGACGCCGGGCACGTTCGCCGCACGATCGGTTTCCCACAGCGCGTGGCTCAAACGCAGTTGCTGTTTCATCGCGTCGCGCAAAGAGGTGGGCAGCATGACTACGCGATCTTTGTTGCCTTTCGCCTCACGCACGATGATCGCGCCACGCTCAAAATCCACGTCCTTGGTTCGCAGCCGTAACCCTTCCAGAATGCGCATCCCCGTGCCATAAAGAAGCTGCGCGAACAACGCGTGCTCCGGCGCCTGCTCAATCAGTGCGGTCAGGGTGCGACGAACCTCGTCGACCGTCAGCACTTCGGGCAAACGCCGCGCCGTTTGTGGTCGCCCGATCTCGTTCAACCACGGCAAATCCACGCGCAACACCTCGCGATACAAAAACAGCAACGCCGAGAGCGCCTGATTGTGCGTTGACGCAGCCACCTTGCGCTCAACAGCAAGGTAAGTCAAAAACGCCTCCACCTCGCGCGCACCCATTTCAAGTGGATGACGAATGCCATGAAAACGGATGAAGGTGCGCACCCAATGCATATAAACCTTCTCGGTCGACAGCGCGTAATGTTTCGTGCGAATACAGTCACGCAGCTGGGTCAACAAGCGCGGCTTGGGCAGATTTTGCGCACTAGCACTTAAACTGTTCATAAAACCAGTATAAATTGCAGGTGCGTTACTTCGCAAGTGTTTTTGTGCCGCTCATCCAAAACTGGACAAGTGCTTATAAAAATATAGACTTGTCGTGCAAAGTTATATTACGTTAGGCCGCTAGAAAGCTCAATGCCACTTGGGGATATCCGAGTTATGACGGTGAAAAGGATCCTTTCAACCACGCGCGCACGCCGGCACCGCGTGCTGATGCTTATCTTGCTGGCTATACCGCTCGGGTGTCATGGCTCCGAGGCAGCGTCTCCAACGGCATCGGCGCCGGCAGCCTTTCGGGAGGATGCGGCGTCAATCGGCCCGCTGATCAGCCGGGTCTACGCCTATACGGATCGTTTCGCCGGACAGACACCGCCGTCATCAGACGTTTTGGCAAAGGAGGCGGCCGACGTTCGCGATCACCGTTCCCTGCTTAAGTACGGAGAGCGCGCCTTGCTAGCGTTGTCCGATCACCACGCAATAACCGGAGCCTCTTTTCGCGACAGCTGGGCCGTCGTGCCTTCGTTCGCAGACTTGTGGATCGTTCGGGACGGTGCCCGTTATCTGATCGATTCGGTGCGCGACGACTCGCCTTCCGACAAGGCGGGTGTGCGCGCGGGAGACGTGCTGGTTAGCGTCAACGATGTGCCGATTGATGAAGCAGTCACTGCCTTTTGGGCAGACCTCGGCCTCCCTGTGACCGCTGAGCGAGCGTCCTTTGCTGCACGTGTCCTGACTGCAGGGCGAAGGGACCGCCCCAGGAAGATAAAAATTCGCGCGCAGGATGGGGAGATAAAAGACCTTGTGCTTCCAAGTCTCTATTCCCTTACTCCGCGTGATGGAGGCCCACTCACGTCCCACGTGCGCCAGCGCGAGTTGACCATTCGATTCAACGATTCGCTGGGATCGGAACAAGCAGTTGTCGCCTTTGACGAAGCCATGGCGAACGTGGACCCGAACCAGACCGTTGTTATTGACCTGCGGGACACTCCGAGCGGAGGGAACACGACCGTAGCGCGAGCCATATTGGGCTGGTTTGTTGACCGTCCGAGCTATTACCAAGTCCACAACCTTCCTGCGGAACTGCGGACGACGGGTGTGGAAAGACAGTGGGTTGAACAGGTTCTCCCGCGGCGCGGCAAGTACCATCCAGGACCAGTCCGTGTCTTGGTTGGACGCTGGACGGGGAGCATGGGCGAAGGCTTGGCGATCGCGTTTGATGCCTTAGGTGCGAGCGTTGCCGGAACAAGGATGGCCGGACTGCTGGGTGCGATCTATGATTACCCCTTGAAGCACAGCGGCATCGTTCTCAAGATTCCAACCGAACGGCTTTCCGCTATCGACGGAACGCCTCGCGAAGACTTTGTTCCCCCAGACTAGCGTCCACGCAGCTGTTTCCGGCGGCTATATGCTGCGCTAGCGGCCTAACAATTCATTCAAGCCGAACTTGCTTCGCAAGTCGGCTTAATTCAGGCGTTAGACCCCACTAATCACCAGTTGCTTATCCAGGCAACTCTTCAAACGGAGGAAAGCATGGCGACATTCGTACTCGTTCACGGAGCGTGGAGCGGCTCAGACGGATTTCGCCATGTCAGGCGGCTCCTGCAAGCCGCGGGGCACGAGGTGTACACCCCCTCGCTCACTGGCATTGGGGAGCGCTCGCATCTGTTAAGCCCGCTGATAAACCTCTCCACCCATGCACATGATGTCGCCAACCATGTGCTTTATGAGGACCTTCGCAATATCACGTTGGTCGGTTTCTCATACGGCGGCTTTGTGGTTGCCGCCTCACTGGAGCACGTGGCAGATCGAATCGATCACCTTGTGTTCCTGGACGCGTTTGTCCCCAAGAGCGGAGACACCTTGCTTGGGCAAATGGGGCGCGTCGGTCGTGCCCCGATCCAATTGGGGGAGTCCTGGCTGATGCCTCCGCGTGAGCGCCAATTTGACGATCCAGAGGAGGCGAAGTTGGTCGACGCCCGCCGCGGCCCGCATCCGATCGGATGCTTTACCGAGGCGGTTTACCTCTCACAGCCGCTGGAAGAATTCAAGTTCACCCGCACTTGCATAAAGGCGACGCACGAACCCCGGTCCGACCCGGGAGCACAGGCCATTTGGCGGGCCGCTGACCAGGCGAAGAGTTCCAGCAGCTGGTGCTACAAGGAGATCGAGACGACTCACATGGTTGCGAGCAATCGGCCGAATGAGCTTGCAGGCATCCTCATCGAGGTGGCGAGCCAGTGATCGCCAGTCGTGGTCTAACCCTTCCATCGAGCGGACATCCACAAGCGGGCTTCGCCCACTTGCGGCTGCCGCTCATGTCAAACGTTAGGCCTCAGAATTAGTGCCGACGAATCCTCCGTCACGCCAAATTCTATGCCCAGGTGCCGATTGAGCATAGAATCTAGTCTTCGACGATGCGAGGGTAGATCCATGGCAACCGACGGGATCAGTCGCCTCATTGCGGTCACGCAGTTGAAGAGCGGAAACGCCAATGACGACGCGATGCGCGGCGCGGACGGACAACGTAAGTTGATAGGACAGCAAAAGAGTCTGCGCGCGGTCCAACGCAGCTTCGAGGAGCTGCCCCGGGCAGAGCAGCAAAGCGCGCTCATGGAGTTGCGCATGCGGCTGCAGGGATTTCGACAGAGCCTGTCGCCCGGCGCGGCTGCTCTGCTCGACCAATGGGTGCAATGGGCGAGCGAGCATCGCTGACACGAGCCGCGCTCGAGCGTGCCAGCCGAGTTGGCGCGCCGAGAAGTTCGTCAAGCCGCAGCCTCAGGCCAACAATATCGCTTCACCAACCGGACACTGAGGCCTAACCCCTCGCTCAAGCGGAGCGCCAACGGCAGGCCACCAGGCCCGGTCTGGCGGTACGCGGTACATTCTCGCCAGCGCGGGCCTGGCGTCCCACCGCTGGCACCCGCTTAGCTCGAACGTTAGGCATCGAATCAAATGCACCAAGTCACCATGCGAAAAGCGGTTGCCGCAGACCAAAAGTCTCTCGAAGCGCTTCAGCGGCGAGCCTCACTCAACAATCCTGGAGACCGTGAAGCATTACTGGCTAACCCAGAAGCCATTGAGCTTCCTCTGCAGCAAATCGAAGCCGGCGGTGTCTTCGTTGCAGAAGTAGCCGGTTCAGTAAGAGGGTTCGCGGCCATTCTTCCCCGCGAAGATGGAAATTCAGAGCTGGATGCGCTCTTCGTAGAGCCAAGCCTATGGCGGCAAGGCATCGGGCGCCAATTGATCGATTACTGCTGCAACGCGTCAAAAGGCGCTGGCTCTGCCGAGCTCCATGTTGTAGGCAATCCGCACGCGGAACGTTTCTACGAAGCCAACGGGTTCAAGACTCTCGGCACACAGAAGACGCGGTTCGGGGTCGGCTTGCTCATGAAACGAGACCTGTTGTGAGTCAAGCATTTATCTCCTGCCCCGAGATGCCTAACCCTTCCATCGAGGGGACGTCCACAAGCGGGCTTCGCCCACTTGCGGCCGCCCCTCATGTCAAACGTTAGGCCGCATAGGAATATTTACGCCACTTCGATTTAAAGAGCCAGCGCTGCACATCATTTCGGAGATCAGTCAATGCCCTACACAACAGAGTTCATGACATTTGCGGTCAAGCAAGGCGCAGAGAAGCGTGCAGCCGAGTGGATGGCGCTGCTTGTTCAAAGGCAA
>Ga0209181_10012908_pt1 | contig 10507 bp, 8 predicted proteins | sample MAT05_FD_187208 | JGI IMG/M metagenome (GOLD analysis project Ga0209181, IMG submission 187208) | Freshwater microbial communities from Lake Fryxell liftoff mats and glacier meltwater in Antarctica - MAT-05 (SPAdes) (version 2) | ecosystem: Environmental > Aquatic > Freshwater > Ice > Liftoff...
CTCGCCCTTGCTCTGACTGCTCTGACTGCTCAGACTGCTCAGACTGCTCAGACTGCTCAGACTGCTCAGATTTCCCAGATGGTCAGTGCTTCGGCTTCCCATTTCGATTCCTAGTTCAATCCGTTGCGGCATGGAACGGAATTGACTATGAATTGGTTCGAGTTGCTTGTAGTTCCGAATTTGAATGCGTTTTCAAGTTGAGAAGGGAATATCGGCTCGATCATGTCTCGATTCACTCCAAGAGGAATGGGTTGGATTCCAGACCTACCCGATCCTCGCGACTACACATTAAGACACGAAACAGTTCGTCGTTTGTTGAAGTTCCTTAAGTCTACGCAGCAACAAAACATGCCAGATGAAATCGACCTACGTCGCGATGACCTGGGCGAGTACTTCACCGAGCCCGAAGATCAGGGGCCAATCAATTGTTCGGCTTCTTTTGCTGCGCTGGGTCTTGTCGAGTACTTTGAGCGACGACTTCGAGGCCGAACTTTTGTGGGCTCGAAACTGTTCCTGTATAAGGTCACTCGAAATTTATGCCAAAAACATGTTGAGAAGTATGATTGTCATTCCACAGGGGACACGGGTGCCGATCTGCGCACGACGTTGAAGGCGATCGCTACGATCGGCGTTTTGCCCGAGGAATTCTGGCCATACAACGCAGAGAGGTTCGACGAAGAGCCCAGCCCATTTGCGTATCGCGTTGCACAACCCGTAGCCGGCTTGCGGTACTTCCGGCTTGATGAGCCTAATTGCAACGGTCTTGAAACTTGGGAACGGATAATCTCCTTCATCGCCGCGGGTTTTCCAATCGCCTTTGGTTTTGTCGTTCCAACATCGATGACTACCGATGCCAAGATTCCGTATCGAGGTGATTTGGAATCGATGCGCGGTGGTCAAGCGGTCGTAGCAGTTGGCTTCAGGAAAAATCACTTCGGACGAGGGCAACATGCGTTGCTGGTTCGAAGTTCATGGGGAAGACAATGGGGAGACAATGGGACAAGTTGGCTTCCTGCTATCTTCGTTCTACGACTGTCACTCAACAACTCAACAACCATAGAGTTGAATCGGCATCCCAAAGCCCAAAGGCAGAGCACTGCATTCGGCTGTTCGGAAATTGTTCAAACTGTTCCGGTGCACTTCCCGACGAGCCATTTTCAATCCCATGTGCTTCCGTTGCCGTCTTTTGATGGTGATATATCATGATTTTTGTCAGCGAAGAACTTCGACGTATTGCAGTACACGGAAACGTCACTTTCGGAGGAATGAATAAAGTATTTTTTGTCCGAAGTATTGCGAAGAAAAAGTTTCGTTGAGTGGTTTATCAAACAGGCAAGAAAACACACATCGAATCGAGATTGACAATGGCTAAACGAGCTTCAAAACGCACTCCCTCAAGCGCAGTGTCGAGTGGGGATGTCGTAAACACTTCGGTTTCTTCGGGACCTGAAGCGCTTCTTCTGGCGGCTCTGGCACGCGGAGGCGGCAGTTTGGAGACGGGCCGATACCTGATGACCTTCCGGGAGGGAATGGGAGATGAGGGAATCAAATCGCTGAAGGCTCAAAATTTACGCGTGGCGGATGCACGCGACTTCTCGAATCAAGCGGTTAGCTTGGAAGCTGCCGGGGACGCTGATGCGATGATGTTTCCTGAGCTTGGTATTGCGGTGGTCGGCGGGGCTGCTTTTCAAGCGAGTGGGCTGAGCCTTGATAGCGAACTCTCTGCACAAGGTCCGGTCGAAATCATCGAGCCGGAGTATTTTGTTTTCCCGCAGAATTCCGAATATCTCCGCGGCTTCTTGAGCGCAGCGAAAACGATAGCGCACGACCTTGGAATTGTTCAACGGACCGAGGAAAGCGATGAGGAAATCGATGCACAAGTTCTCGGTGCCACGTGGGGATTGACACGCTGCAGGGTCCCACAAAGCAGTCGAAGCGGTGCTGGCATCAAAGTGGCAGTTCTCGACACAGGCATGGACCTTGATCATCCGGATTTTGTCGGAAGGCCGATTGTAAGCCAAACGTTTGCCGGGGATCCTGTTCAAGACTTATTGGGACACGGCACACACTGCATTGGCACAGCCTGTGGTCCCAAGGCTCCTTCAGGTACCACTCCTCGTTACGGTATTGCTTTTGGAGCACGCATTTTCGTTGGAAAAGTTCTCTCGAATTCCGGCAGTGGAACGGGAGCAAGTGTGCTCGCCGGGATCAATTGGGCGATTGCCCAGCGATGCGAGGTTATTTCGATGTCGCTCGGAAGCCAAAGTCCCGTCCAGGCCGCCTACACAAACGCGGGTACAGCAGCCTTACGCAACGGTTGCCTCATTATCGCAGCGGCAGGTAATTCTGGAACGAATACTGGGGCTCCAGCGAATTCTCCGACGATCATGTCCGTAGCTTCGCTTGACGCAACGTTATCGCCTTCGAGTTTCTCCAACTTTGGAAAGATTGAGATCGCTGCTCCTGGTCGCGATGTCTTTTCTTCATGGCCTCGGCCCACTCGCTATAAAACAATTAGCGGAACGAGCATGGCGACGCCACACGTGGCTGGATGCGCTGCGCTGTGGGCTCAAACGAGTCCTTCGCTTCGAGGGATGAATCTCTGGCGAAGATTGGAGTCGTCGGCACGCCGATTGCCACTTGCCGCTTCTAAAGTTGGGGCAGGCTTGGTACAAGCTCCGCAGTAAGGGCAAAAAGAGCGATGCATATGATTGACAAGCCTTGTTGTCTATGATCAGACAATATGTTTTCCAAGTGCGAGTTTCTTATATGTGGAGAAAAGACAAATGTCCAACGCCAAACAGTGGCTGGTTACCGTAGATCTCGATCAATCGATCCGAGAAATCGCCAAGGCACTTACTGCTGAGGGATTGACGATTAGCAAAGTGCTGGAAGAGGTTGGTAGCATCATCGGTACAGCGGATGAAAAGAAAGTGGAACGGCTTCGAAAGGTGAAGGGAGTGATGGATATTGCTCCCGACTTTAAGGTGGAATTAGACCCACCCGAAAGCGAAGTAAATCGGTAACGAAAAGCGTTTGCATGCAGCGCAGTTATGTTCCGATTGTTGTCCCTCGATGCACGATTGCCTTCCCGTAGATTCCCTTTGTACGCTAAGTCGGTGTGGCATTGCGACCAACAGCGTTTAATTCCTTGAGTGTGCGCGGGTTTTTCGCTTCTAGCGCCTGCTCGTCGAAAGGCCAAAAAGCTTTCCTGGACTTTGAGCCGATAGAAGCAAAGGGATATATGTTCACTTTAAAAATTCCAAATCCGGGATGCAACTACCCCCCGAAAAAAAGCTGTGTCCGCTGTGTCCCCCTAGATTCCGCCCCTAGGTTACCCTTCCTGCTGAATTCCCCTAAATTCCCGAAGATACAGGTAGTCGGTTGGGCTCGAACAATCCTGTTTACGGGCAAAGCTCGAGAATGTGATGTCCTGCTCGAGTAATCGAAGAAATTTATCTGGAATTTCTTACCTCCAGATGATGATTACGCAACAATAGGGGATAGTGACCGCATGTCATGGCATCGGCGCGGTACCAACACTGGTGTAGAAACGCGGATCTGAATGAGGAAAAGATCCGCCAGGAAAACGAGATACTAGGGCGTTGCGGGGAGGACATCTCAATTGCAAAACGTGAAAGTAGAAGTTGTAGCAGATTCGTTATGAATCAGACTATTCGTGTACTATTGGTTGAGGACAGCGCCAAGGACGCAGAGCTTGTGATCCGTGAGTTGCACCGCGCTGGATTTGATTTGCTTTGTACGCGGGTTGACGACCAAACGTCGTTTCTATTGGAATTAAGTGCGTCCCCGGATCTGATACTAAGCGACTACGCGTTGCCGCAGTTTGATGGACTCCAGGCATTTAAATTGCTACAGCAATCCGGTCGAAACATTCCGTTCATCCTTGTTTCTGGGCGTGTGGGCGAAGAGGTTGCCGTCGAATCAATGCGGTTAGGAGTTACCGACTGTTTGTTGAAGGATTGCCTCGCGCAACTTGGTCCCGCCGTCGAACGCGCCTTGATTGGGGCGGAACATTTACGAGAAACTCGATGCAATGCAGCCTTACTAAACGCGTCTGAAACGCGATACCGAAGGCTCTTTGAGTCGGCCAAAGATGGCATTCTCATTCTCGACTACCAAACCGGTTTGATCGAAGATGTGAATCCATTCTTGATCGAGTTGCTAGGTATATCGAAAGACGAGTTCCTGCGCAAGAAAGTTTGGGAGCTGGGTTTCTTTCGTCATCTGATCGCCAATGAGATCAAATTCTATGAATTGCAGCAGAAGGACTATGTTCGTTATGACAACTTTCCACTTGAGGCGATTGATGGTCGGAAGATCGACGTCGAATTCGTCAGCAATGTTTATGAGGTTGAGGGAACCAAGGTAATCCAATGCAATATTCGCGACATTACGAAACGAAGGCAAATGGAGACGCTGCTGCGAATTCAAGATCGCGCGATTCAATCGGCAAGCGTGGGGATAATCATCGCAGATGCATCCAGCCACGATTGTCCCGTGATTTATGTAAATCACGGATTTGAGGCGATCACAGGCTACACTGCGGCTGAAGCGATCGGTCACAATTGCCGATTTTTACATGGTCGAGACACAGACCCCACAGCCGTAGCTAGTATTCGCGAGGCCATTCGTTCGCTGGAACCGGTGACCGTAGAAATACTGAACTACCATAAAAATGGGACAGCGTTCTGGAACAAATTGTCGATTACGCCAGTCTGTAACGAGTCTGGTAATTTGACTCATTTCGTTGGAATCCAATCCGACGTAACGGAACGGCGCCGCACGGAGGAGCAACTTAGGCAATCAGACAAAATGGCAGCAGTTGGCCAGTTGGCGGGTGGCGTAGCGCATGACTTTAACAATATGCTGACCGTCATCGATTGCTACACAGGCTTGTTGTTCGACGAACTAGTTCCGACGGATCCAGCTTGGAGACTTTTGCAAGAAATTCAATCCACTAGTGCACTTGCGGCTGGCCTCACGCGACAATTGATGACCTTCAGTCGGTGTCAAATCACGTCGCCAAAATCGATTGATTTCAACGCAGAAATCATCGAAGCGATTAAACTGTTAAGGCGATTGATTGGAAAACATACCGAATTAGATGTCGCACTCGCTCCCGATTTGAAAAAAATCCGGATGGATCGCGTTCAGGTATCGCAGATTCTTATGAATCTGTCGATCAATGCGCGAGACGCCATGGCGGATGGCGGGCGACTTTCGATTCGCACTGAGAATCGAGCGCTCATCGAATCGAAGCATGAGTCTGGGTTGCGAATTGAGCCAGGCGAATACATCGTTCTCACGGTCACTGACAACGGAAGCGGAATGTCCGCAGAAATCCTGGCCAAAATATTCGAGCCGTTCTACACCACGAAACCATTGGGTAAAGGGACCGGGCTCGGATTGGCGACTGTTTATGCAATTGTTGAGCAGTGTCACGGGTGCATCGAAGTCGTTAGCGAAGTTGGAATCGGAACGACTTTTAGCATTTTCTTGCCTGGGCTATCTACGTCACTTTAAATCGCCGAGCTGCGTTGATCGCCTTGATTGTTTGTGTGCGTCCGGTGTGTCCCCGGGTTCTATTTCCATGGAAGTCTAATTTCCTTTGATTCGATAGCAGGCGGCTTTACCAATGACTTGCCTTTCAAACGGCACTTTTAAGTTCATGGTGGTTTCCGCCCCACCGAGGAACAAGTGACCATCGTCAAGTAACGCCTTCCTTACTTTGCAAATGACCTCCGCCTTGGTTTCAGGTGAAAAGTAGATCAATACGTTGCGTAAGAAGACAATATCCATTTTGGAAATTGCTGCGGGCCAGGCTTCGATCAAATTCACTTCGCGAAACTCCACCATGTTTCGTATTTCTTCATTGAGTCGCCAGTTTGAACCCTCACGTTTGAAGTACTTTAGCAACATGGGCATAGGCAAACCGCGATTGACTTCCGTCTGATTAAAGAGTCCCTCTTTGGCTTTATTGAGAATCTTGCTAGACAAATCGCTCGCAATGAGCCGAATCTTCCAGGTGTTCAACTCAGGGAAATGTTGTCGAATAAGCATTGCGATCGAGTAAACCTCCTGGCCACTTGAGCAGGCGTTGGACCAAATGGAAATGGAGCGGTCTTTCGCCCGGCTTTTGATTAACTCGGGCAGGATATGTGATTGTAAGGATTGAAACGGGTGAATGTCTCGAAAGAAACTCGTCTCATTGGTCGTCATCGCTTCAACGACTCGCTGTGTAGTTTCACGAGCGCTTGGTTTTCTTAGCTGAGCGACCAAATCGGATAGGGAATTCAGGCCCAGTTCGTTAAGAAGCGGCAAAAGCCGCGACTCGATTAAATATCCCTTTCCAGCTTCTACGACAATGGCGGACTTGGATTGAACAAGTGACGTCAGGAACTGAAAGTCGTTGGGACAAAGAAAAGAAATTGCATTGTTCATGATGATGCGATCTGGGTTGATCTTTGGACGAAGGGAAAGGTGTTTTTACGACTACATCGAGATTCAAGCTCATACGCGATTTGGTCGAGGGGTTTAACACTGTCCGCTAGGCCTGCATGTACGACCGCCCGGGGCATGCCCCATACGACAGACGACTCTTCGTCTTGTGCAATGACAAAACCACCTGCGTCGCGGATCGTATTGCAGCCTCGCATGCCATCTTGCCCCATTCCGGTTAAGACACATGCTAGAGCACTAGAACCGTATGTTGCCGACACCGAACGAAACAAAGTGTCGACCGCCGGACGACACGAGTTTTCGGGAGGATCTTGATTGGTTTCTATGTAGACCGCTGTTCCGCTTCTCTTGACGGTCATATGAAAATTACCGGGCGCGATCCAAGCCGTTCCTGGTCGAAGCATGTCTCCAGCCTTCGCCTCCGCAATCTCGATGGAACAGGATTGGTTCAATCGATCCGCCAGATGCTTTGTAAAAATGGGTGGCATATGTTGCACAATGACAATTGGCACAGGTAGGTCTTTGGGAAGACTGGGAAGTAAGATCGCCAATGCATTAGGTCCTCCCGTGGAAACGCCGATGGCAATGATTTCTGCTTGTACTTTCTTTTTCGGCTGGTTTGCCGCCAAATTGGCTACGCGGATTGCTGTTCTTGAGTTCCGATCCGTTGACGCTGATGCCTTCCTATACCAGTTGCAAAGGCCCTTTATCTTCGGGACAAGCTCCTGTCGTACAATCTGCATGGCAGCCATGACGCTGCCTACGTTTGCAGGTTTGGTTACATAGTCATTTGCCCCAAGTGAGAGAGCATCGAGCGTAGAGGCTGCGCCTCGCGACGTTAATGTACTGAACATAATGACTGGGAGGTTTGGATATGTCTTTCGCAGTTCCGTTAGCGTGGCAAGCCCGTCCATTTCCGGCATTTCCATGTCCAACGTCACGACGTCGGGGTTGATATTGGAGAGTTTGGACAATGCGATCTTGCCGTTGGCAGCAGTCCCCGCGACTTCGATTTCCGGATCTTCTGCCAATATATCGGACAACAAACGACGAATCACCGTCGAATCATCCACAATGAGAACGCGGATCTTTCGCATCAGAATCTAATCTCCAATTCCGATCCACGAGAGTTTGCTACGAACCATATCGGCGTCGAATGGCTTCATCAGGTATTCGTTGACACCCGCCGTAAAGGCAAGTGTAATCTGCTCCATTTCGGTTTCGGTCGTCACCATCAACAATGGAATGTCAACGTACAATGGGTTGGCACGCACCGCCTTGACAAACTCCAGTCCATTCATGACGGGCATGTTCCAATCGACCAGCACGACGTCCGCCTTACCAATTTCAGTTAGTCGCTCGAGGGCCACTTGTCCATCGCACGCTTCAAAAACATCGAAATTCAGAGAACGCATAATATTACTGATCAAGCGGCGAGTGGTGCTTGAATCGTCCACAATAAGAGCTTGCATTTTACTTACCTTTTGTCATGTGGAATATGGATGTAGTTGTCGAGAGTTCAGATTTAATAGGATTTGAAAATTCCGCGTCAGCAACTACGCGAGCCAGAATCGTCGCTGTTTGTCTCGGCTTGACTACCACGCGTTTCCGTTTCAATTCCGATCCAAGAAAGTTTGCTGCGAACCATATCAGCGTCGAACGGCTTCATGTCGTCGTCCTCAATGAGAGCTTGCATGTCAATTACATTTGTCTTGTTGGTGGAGTTGCTATATTTATTAACGCGAGCGTCAGAAGCAAAGGCACCAGCACGGCGCACAAGCAATTGACAATGTCATCAGTGTAAATCACTAGCTCGCGGATTTGAAAGTTTCACATGAAGGCCACGAGGGCCGACAGAACAAATGCCGGTGACGGTAGTCACCGGCTCGGCATCCGGTGGCTGTCGCCACCGGCAATTCATCGATCGGACCGTCGGCCATTGAAAGCTTAGTACTTGAAACGCGAGACGAGTCGTTGTAGTTCAGCCGCCATGCGAGCCAATTCCGCCGCAGCTTGTTGCGTATTGTTTGCACCTTGAGTGGTACTTTCCGCCGCGGTCGCAACGGTAGCTACATTCTGTGCAATCTCGCCTGTTCCCTTCGCAGCTTCGGCAACGTTGCGACCCATTTCGTGAGCCGTTGCGGTTTGCTCTTCGACCGCACTAGCAATCGTGTTCGAGATGTCGTTGATTTGATTGATCACGACACTGATTTGCTGGATTGCGAGAATTGCACCTCGAGTATCGGTTTGTATCGTCTCGATCTTTTGGCTGATGTCCTCGGTTGCTTTGGCGGTTTCCTTTGCAAGCTCTTTGACTTCGTTCGCAACGACGGCGAATCCCTTACCGGCCTCACCTGCGCGAGCTGCCTCGATCGTGGCATTGAGTGCAAGCAGGTTGGTCTGTTCGGCAATCGAAGTGATCACTTTTACGACCTTTCCAATTTCGTTGCTGCTGATACCAAGCTTTGCAATCGTATTATTGGTCTCAGCAGCGATCGAAACAGCTTGTTGTGAGACTTTGGCTGCTTCGGTTGCATTCATGGCAATTTCTCGAATAGCTGAGTTCAGTTCCTCGACGCCTGTGGAAACCGTCTTGACGTTTTGGCTCACTTGCTCAGACGCGGCAGACACAACATTAGCCTGCGAGGATGTCTCTTCGGCGTTAGAACTCATTTCCCGGCTTACCGAGGACAACTCTTCCGAAGCTCCGGAAAGGGCTGAGGCATTCTCTGCCATCGATGAAATGGTCTTGCGGAGATCAGCAAAGAACTCACTAAGCCCACGGCAGATCTGGCTGATGGCGTCGTCGCCGGTGGCTGTAATATTTTGGGTTAAATCACCTTTGGATGCCAGTTCCAGGATGTATTCTACCTTCTTGCGCATCTCGTTGCGTTCCTCAACTTGAGCGGTGAGATCGGTGGCAATCTTGACGATCTTGAAGACTCTCCCCATCTCGTCTTTCACAGGGGCATAGACCGCTTGAATCCAAACTTCCTTTCCATCCTTGTTGATTCGCTTGAAGAGATCTGATTTGCTGTTGCCTGCATTTAGGTCGCTCCAAAACTGCGTGTACGCGTTAGAATTCGAGAGGCTCGCTTCGACAAACATGCGATGATGTTTGCCCACAATCTCCTCTGCTCGATACCCAAGGGTATGAAGAAAATTGGCATTCGCAGTTAAAACGATTCCTTTGGAGTCGAACTCAATGTACGCGTAGGAGTTATCGATTGCGGATAGGATACCCTTTGCATTTTGTCGCTCGATCTCGGCCGCTGTAATATCGTAGCGAACACCGATGTACTTGCGTGGCTTGCCGTTGTCTCCCATGACGGGTGCAATGACCGCGTCCACGTAGTAGGGAGTACCATCTTTGGCTTGGTTCTTGATGATGCCTCGGAATGTTTTGCCGCGTCCAATGGTGGACCAGAGTTCCTTGAATGTTTCCTTGGGCATATCTGGGTGGCGAGTCGTATTGTGAGGCTGCCCTATCAATTCGTCGCGGCTGTACTTGGAAATCTCGACGAATTTGTCATTGACGCTAACGACTTTGGCGCTATGTGCCAGTCCGAGAACATCCAATATAAGAGCTACCTTACCATCACCCATAATGGTAGCTCCCGCAAATACAGGGACTCCTTTAAGCTGCTTTCCCATAGGCTTTACGACAATTTCTTCCGTGTCGTTGATTCGGTCAACAACAAGCCCAAACTGACGGTCGTCGACGCGCAACACAACGATATTGATACAGTCGCTCGTGATACTCGCATTCTGTGTGGTCTTGAGAACCTGACTTAGGTAGACCAGCGGCAACAACCGTCCTCGGAGCCGATAGACCGGTGCACCTTGAATCCATTCGATTCCAGGCTGAGCATCGGAAACTTCGAGGCGAACCAATTCCAAAAGATTCACTTGTGGGATTGCAAATCGATTCCCATCGTTGGTGATAATCAAGGCCGGAATGATTGCAAGCGTCAAAGGGATCTTGATCTTGATCGATGTCCCGTGGCCGGTCGTTGTTTGCAGA
>Ga0209181_10012913_pt1 | contig 10503 bp, 10 predicted proteins | sample MAT05_FD_187208 | JGI IMG/M metagenome (GOLD analysis project Ga0209181, IMG submission 187208) | Freshwater microbial communities from Lake Fryxell liftoff mats and glacier meltwater in Antarctica - MAT-05 (SPAdes) (version 2) | ecosystem: Environmental > Aquatic > Freshwater > Ice > Liftoff...
CTACCTTGGATCGCGCCACGCAAGGCGCACGCGGCTCATGGCGGGAATCAGATGATCCCAAGCTTCGGCTCGAATGTGTTTGGGACGGTCAAAGTCGGCCAAGTATTGGTCGTCCAATTCGCCGATCCAAGCGAACACCACATCATTGCTGCCGTCGTCATCGTGGACCACCAAAATGCCGTCGAATACGCAACGGATGCGTTCGATCAGCACGTCGTGTTGCGGATGGGCGGCAACGATATTGGCTACCATCAGGCCAGGTTTACGCAAGGCACGGCGACAGTGCAGATAAAACTCCGGCGAGCACAAACGCGCCGGAATGCCGTCGCGATCGTAACCATCGACCAGTAGCACATCCAAGCTGTGCCGCGATTGCGCCACGGTATCGGCGCCGTCGCCGAGCAACACCTGTAAACGTGCGTCGTCTTGCGGGATCAAAAACGCCTCTCGTAGGGCCAACACCTGCGGGTTGATTTCGACCACTTCAATGCGCGCATCAGGCAAGTGGCGGTAACAGAACTTCGCCAAGGACCCACCACCCAGTCCAATTATGCCAAGTCGATGAGGCCGTTGGTGAAACAACACGAAACCCATCATGGTTTGCGTGTACTCCAAAGCCAGCGCATCGGGCGCGTGGTTCCACATCTGGCTCTGCGTCTCGTGCCCGGCGAAATGCAAGGAGGTCAACATGGCAGTCTGCGCCAGATAGGGTTTGCCTAGCAGCCTGTCGGGCTTTTCTCGCGAGTGCGCCGGAAGTCCTTTTGGCGATCGTTTTCTGGTCATTCTCGGATTGATTTTGATGGATTTCGATCTACTTTCGAGTCTGCGCTAGGCCAAAAGGCCGTCCGGCGGGCTGCGCGTCTGGACGGCGTCTGCGCTGCGAAGCTTAGGCATGGAGGAGCCATTGCCTGCGCGCCGCGCCTTGCAGCCGTCCAGCCTCACAACGCATCTCACGCGCAAAGCCCGACAGGCTGCTAGACGCGTGGACTGGTCACGCTCGCTCATCGCTGATCCTTTCGCATAAACGGCGCATTCTCGGGTTGAAAAAAGCATCCCGCAATGAGTCGATCGCCCGACTAAGCCCGTTTGGTCGCACAAGGGATTTTCCGAAGAAGCGCCATATCGAGCTATATGGCCGGCTATTGAGCGCATCTCAGGTCACAAATCGTTTGCACCTGGAGCGTTAACGTGAAAATAATGCACCAGTCGAAGCGCACCGCAGGAGGCACCCGATGGTTCCGGTCAGCCAGTTGCTCGCAGAGAAAAGCCCTGGGGTGTTTAGCCTGCGGCCTGAGGATCCGGTCATCGACGCAATTCGTTTGATGGCCGAAAAGAGCATCGGTGCTCTGCTAGTCATGGACGGCGAGCGCCTAGTCGGCATCTTGAGCGAGCGCGATTACGCTCGCAAAGTCATTCTGCTTGGACGTTCGTCGAAAGACACGCCGATCGCGTCGATCATGACGCCTGCGCCGCTGATCACGGTGTCTCCGAAGTCCACCACCCGCGAGTGCGTGCGCCTGATGACGGATCGGCGCATCCGCCACCTGCCGGTACTTGATGGCGACAGGGTTATCGGCATGCTCTCGATTGGCGACTTGGTACGCGCCATTATCCAAGCGCAAGACGCTGAAATTGCTCAACTTACGCAGTACATCAGCGGTTAGCGGTTACCACGTCTTGCGATGTTTTCGTTTTTGACCGGCGATTTGGTTGGTTCTTCCATGCGGCGCAGTTAAGCTCGCGGCTTTATGCCCAAGCGCAGGCTGCTTCATGACCGATTCGCCCATTACCACGCGCCCGCTCTCTGAATTGCGCGCTGAGCTCGATTCGGTCGATGCCGATTTGATTGCCGCCATTGCCAAGCGTCAGGCTTTGGTTGCCGAAATTGGCCGTTGGAAACATGCGCAGGGCAAACAGTTGCGCGACTTCCAGCGCGAACGCGAGGTCATTGCCCATGTGCGCGCGCGCGCCACTGCCGCTGGCCTTGATCCGGACATTGCCGAGCAAGTCCTGAAGCTATTGATCGAATCGTCGCTCACCACCCAAGAGCAAGATCGTGTGCGCCTGGGAGGTCAGGGTGGCGGCCGACGGGCGCTGATTATTGGTGGCAATGGCCGCATGGGGCGTTGGTTTGTGCGGTTTTTGGCCGCGCAAGGTTTCGATATTGAGGTTGCCGATCCCAGCGGCGCACCCGATGGGGCCACTTCGCGCCCGGATTGGCAGGACAGCGCGCTTGATCAGGAATTGATCATCGTCGCGGCGCCTTTACGGCGTAGCAATGACATCTTGCTGGCCTTGGCGCAGTGCAAACCGGCTGGCCTGGTGTTTGACATTGGCTCATTAAAAACACCGTTGGTCGAGGGTCTGAAAGCCTGCGCCGCAGCAGGATTGCGGGTCTGTTCGGTGCACCCGATGTTTGGCCCAGATACCGATTTGTTGTCCGATCGGCATGTGATCTTTATGCCGGTCGGCGCGCCAGATGTGGTCAAAGACGCGCGCGCCTTGTTCGCCGAGACCATGGTCCAGGCAGTCGAAATGCCGTTGGCCGAGCACGATCATTTGATCGCCTACGTGCTGGGTTTGAGCCACGCACTCAATATTGTGTTTTTCAGCGCGCTCGCCAATTCCGGCGAAGCAGCGCCCAAATTAGCGCAGATGTCGAGTACGACCTTTGATCGTCAGCTGAAGATCGCCAGTGGCGTCGCCAACGAAAACCCGCGTTTGTATTACGAAATCCAGAGCCTGAACGCCTACCGCGGCGAAGCGCTGGGCGGGTTGAAACGCGCGGTCGACGAACTGACGCGCTGCATTGATGACGGAGATGAAATGGGCTTCGTGGCGCTCATGGAACGCGGCCGGGGTTATTTGAGCGCACGAATCGCGCCGGGGCGCTGAGCTGCTAGCCCGCATGTTTATGAATCAAGAGGCAGGCGAGGGCGTGTGTTATTTATGAAAAATGCGGGCTAAAAGCGGCGCCGCAGTTTTACCAGAATCTGGTCGGCGTCGCGCAATGAAAAAGCGGCGTCTAGTAATTCGCCAAAATCAGTTTCCTGGTTTTCCTTTTCGACAAAACCGCCGCGGCCATAAACCACATATAGATCAGATTGCGGCGCAAACTCCCAGCGGTAGCGCAGCTGCAAGCCAAAATTATTGACGGTAAAATTGGGGATTACGTCGTTGCTCGCCAGCAAACGGCCGCCGGCGCCAATCCGCACCGCGCGCGCATCATTTGCATTAATCGCTAACCATTGCAGTTTGAAACGCACCTCGTGTTTGGCGGCTGGGAACCAGTTGAAATTAAGTTGGCTATTCAGTTCTTTATTGCTAAATCGTGCCAATAGCGTGTCTTGCTGCCAGAGTAGCCAATCACTGCTGTCCGAGGCATACAAATAGCCATCGACGGTGAGTCTATCGCTGGCAAAATAGGTGGCTTCTACGCCGATTTCCCTGGCACTGCCACCGATGCCCTGTTCGAATGATCGGCCGGCGAATTCAAACTGCCAGCGGCCAATGCGCGGTGTTTCGTATTCTAGGTAGTATTGGCTGCGCGAGGGCAATTTAACCAAGCCATTGCCGCGCGAAATCAAGTCGTTGTAACCGGAGGATTCTCCGTAATAGTTTAGTGAAATTTCGCCGCCAGTGCGTAACTGCAAACGGTTTCCGAGGATTAATACCGTAGGCAGTCGATCGCCTCTATCATTGCTGCGCGCCTGTAATTCTAAAAGCCAATTGCGGCCACGTAACCAGGAGCTCTGGTCGTCCACTGGCTGCTGGTGTTGAATGGTCCACTCGGCTTCATTTAGGCTGGAGCGCCGCTGGAAACCCATATCGTTGAAGTCGAGTTCGCGATCAAAATGGGTGAGTTCCAATTCCTGGCGCCAAGCGGGGCTTGGCGTGTAGTCGATACGGGCCCAAATGCCAGCGCCATTCTTGTCGGCACCTGGTTGATCAACCTGACTACTAATGACTTGGCCAGTTAGCGCCCAGTATGCATTGGCGCGCCAATTGGCATCAATGGCGTTGACTAAGCCTTCGCGCAGTAAGAACGGCCGTTCGACGTAGGTACCAAGGTAACCGACACTGTAGCGCTCGCCAGTGCGCAGCAAACGTTGCGCGTAAAACAAACTGCCAATGTCGTCGGCGTATTCGCTTTCTTGCGCGGCGAGCACGCCATAATCAAACCCAGCCGCCGAACCATTGACTTTCAGCGCGACATCAATTTCGCTCGCCCGGCCGCTATTATCATCGCGCGGACCGCCGATGCGCCGCGTGTAAATCAATAGGCCATTATCTGGCGTGCGAATATCGAATAAACTCTGATTTTCGGTGAAAAACGGCCGCCGATCAGAGAAAAACGTCTCGATTGCGTCAAAATTGACCACCAGTTCGTCGGCTTCAACTTGGCCAAAATCCGGATTCAGTGCGGCGGTTAGCTGTAAATCGCCAGAGGGTTTCCAATACAAATCGCCACCGACTTTGCCGTCGCGCGCATCGCCTTTGAAATCATAGCTGGCGGTTGCATACGGAAACAGATGAAACACCGAAGACTGATACTGATCGATGCTGAGCTTGTGAAACTCAGACAAATAGCGTGGACGAGTGAAACTGGCGGCTGGGAATCCACTGCGTTCGTCGCTAGTGCCAAGTACCCGATCGAACATAATCGCAATCGTGCGGCGCGGCGCAGCGCTGTCGCGCATCGCAGCGACGCTCCATGGGATCAAAAACTCTGCACTCCATCCATCTGGGCTTTCTGCAACCGCGTGCTGCCAATCGCCGTCCCAATCGGTACTGAAGTAATTTTCGTTGGTAATCGTGGCGTCCTGCACCGCGCCAGACAGCGCGATTGTGAAGTTGTAACCGGTTTCGCCATTGGCATTAAAATCGACAAATACATTAACCCGATCGCCGGGCATATCCGCATCGCGCGGCGTCAGTTCGCGCTGCCGCGCCACGCCCGCCGGCTGCGTGCAGCGAAACGCAATCGCGATACCTTGCGGTGTGGCCAGCAATAGCGCCTCGGTCGGATAACTCGGCTTGCCCAGCGTATAGGGCTCAACGACCACAAAGTCGCGAAAGACCTGGGCTTGCGACCAAGCGGCTTCGTCGACCACACCGTCGATGTTGAGATCAGTCGTTTCGGCGCTGGCCAAAGAGCAGGCTGACAGCGCAATCGTGCAGATCGCGAGACGCAGGCCAAAGTTCTGCATGATCGATAGGCGTGGCGTTGAGGGCGCAAGAGTCTAGCGTGGTTGGTGGTTGGTGGTTGGTGGTTGTGGTTGGTGGTTATGGGTCGGTGGTTGGTGGTCGGTGGAAACGCAAAAGCGGCTGGGGGGTTAGATCCGCAATGCGTGCGTAGGCTCCAGTGCCAACCGCAAGCGCAATACGAGCGCTCGCCTTGCCTTTACAGCAACCACCAACCAGCAACCAGCAACCAGTCCCGGCGCCGCTTGACAGCTCCAGCCCGAACATTGCACTCTTCTGCCCATGAACTCCATGCCGCAACGCAACATGAACGCAAACGCAGCGCTACTAGCGCTGCGGCTTCTATTGCGCTCACGCGAGGTGTGCGGCGGCCAGCGGGTTTAACACCCAAAGGCATCAGGAGAAACAAACCTGAAAGCCCTGCACCTCGGTCACGAGGGCGGGGCTTTCGCTTTATTGGGCATCGGAGAAACTCATGGCAGGCTTTGATAACAATCGCGTCATCGTCTTTGACACCAGTCTGCGCGATGGTGAACAAGCTCCTGGATTTTCGATGGATCCGCGCGGCAAGCGGCGTTTGGCGCATGCGCTCGCCGATCTTGGCGTAGACGTGATTGAAGCCGGCTTTCCATCAGCCAGTCCCGATGATTTTGCCGCGGTGGCCAGCATCGCCCGCGAAGTACGTGGCGCTTCGATTGCCGGTCTGGCGCGTGCCACGCGCGGTGACATCGAAGCCTGCGCGCGTGCCATCGAAAAAACCGAGCGTCCGCGCATCCATACGTTTATCTCGACCAGTCCGCTGCACCGCTTGCACAAGCTCAATATGGACAAGGCGCAAGTGCTTGATGCGGCGGTTGCTGCGGTCGAACTGGCCAAACGTTATGTCGACGATGTCGAATTCTCCGCGGAAGATGCGATCCGCACTGAGCCTGAAGTGTTGATCGAAGTGTTCAGTGCGGTGATCGCCGCCGGTGCGCGCACCGTGAATGTGCCGGATACCGTGGGCTACAGCACACCTGAGGAAGTTCGCGCCCTGTTTGAGCGGCTGCGACGCGAGGTGGTCGGTGCCGAGAATGTGATTTTTAGTTGCCATTGCCACAACGATTTGGGTTTGGCGGTGGCTAATTCGCTGGCGGCGCTGGAGGGCGGTGCGCGGCAGGTGGAATGCACCGTCAACGGCATTGGCGAGCGCGCTGGCAACGCTGCGCTGGAAGAAATCGTCATGGTGCTGCGCACGCGCCAGGAGCGCTACGGTCTGTACACCGGCGTTGACAGTCGCAAGTTGTATCCCACCTCGCGCTTGTTGCAGAGCATCACCGGGCAGCAAGTGCAGCGCAACAAGGCGGTCGTCGGCGATAACGCCTTCGCGCACGAGGCCGGCATTCATCAGCACGGCATGCTCAAACATCGACAAACTTACGAGATCATGCATCCGGAGGATGTCGGCATCACCAAGTCCGAGCTGGTGCTGGGCAAACACAGCGGCCGGCACGCGCTGAAAGATCGTTTGGTCAAGTCTGGCTATGCGCTTGACGATGCCGAACTGGATCGCGTGTTCACCGCATTTAAGGCGCTGGCCGACAAGAAAAAAGAGGTTTACGACGCCGATCTGGAAGCCCTGGTATTGGCGGTGACCGGTGGCGTTTCGTCGAGCTTCCAGTTGAAGAGTCTGTCGATCCAGAGTGCCACTGGCGAATCACGCATGCCGACCGCCAGCGTGCGGCTCGCCACGCCCGATGGTGGCGAGATTTGCGAGGCCGCGGTGGGCGATGGTCCGGTCGATGCGTTGTTCCGCGCGCTGTCACGGGCGATTGGCGCAGAAATCGTGCTGCGCAGCTTTCACATTCGCAGCATCAGCTTTGGCAGCGACGCGCAAGGCCAAGCAACGGTGGAAGCCGAATGGAACGGCACCGAACACGTCGGTCGCGGCACCAGCACCGACATTCTAGAAGCCAGTGCGCTGGCTTGGCTCGATGTCGCCAACCGCCTGCTCAAAGCCCGCGCGCGCGCGGCGGTTTCGGCGACCGAAGAGGCGGCGGTGTGAGTTGCCAAGCTGCATTGCGGACAAAAATCATCTCTCGATTCGGTGAGGCCCACTTGTGACCCCAAAAACCCTCTACGACAAACTCTGGGACGCACATGTGGTGGTCGCCGAGACGCCGGAAGCGCCGGCGGTGTTTTATGTGGATTTGCATCTGGTGCACGAAGTGACCTCGCCACAGGCGTTCACCGAGTTGAAACAGCGCGGCCTGCCGGTGCGACGTAGCGATCGCACTTTGGCTACTTTGGATCATTCGACGCCGACGCTGCCTGCTGCTGCGGATGGCGAGTTGCCATATTACACCGTGGAGGCGAAGGCGCAGGTCGAAACCTTGCGTCGTAATGCGGCCGAGTTTGGCGTGCGTTTGTATGACTTTGGTTCCGGGCATCGCGGCGTGGTGCATGTGATCGGCCCGGAACTCGGCGCCACGCAGCCGGGCATGACCATTGTGTGTGGCGACAGCCATACCAGTACGCATGGCGCATTTGGCGCGATTGCCTTCGGCATCGGGACCAGTGAAGTGGGCTATGTGCTGGCCAGTCAATGCCTGTTGCAGCGCAAAGCGAACAGCATGGCCATTGAGATCGAAGGCACTCTGGGCGCAGGGGTGAGCGCCAAAGATCTGATTTTGCACATCATTCGCGAGATCGGCGTGGAAGGTGGAACCGGTTACGCGATCGAATATCGGGGCAGCACGATCCGTGGCCTGGATATGGAAGGCCGCATGACCTTGTGCAATATGTCGATCGAAGCCGGCGCGCGCTGCGGCATGATCGCGCCGGACCAGCTTACTTTTGACTATCTTCGCGGCCGCCCGCTGGCGCCGCAGGGCGCCGATTTCGACGCTGCGGTGCGCAAATGGCGCGAACTGATCAGCGATGACGGCGCCCACTTTGACCGTGTGGTACACATCAACGCCGCCGATATCAAACCAACGATTACTTGGGGCACGCATCCGGGCATGGGCGCGGCGATCGACGAACGCGTGCCAGCCAGCGACGATGCGCAATTCGCCAAGGCCCGTGCGTACATGGGTTTTGCGGCGGATGAAGCCTTGCTGGGCCATCCGATCGACGTGGTATTCATCGGCAGTTGCACCAACGGCCGCCTGTCCGATCTGCGCAGCGCGGCTCAGTTGCTACGCGGCAGAACGGTGCATCCGCGCGTCCGTATGTTGGTGGTGCCCGGATCAGAAGCGGTCAAACGCGAGGCCGAAGCCGAGGGTTTGGACCAAATTTTTATCGCCGCCGGCGCGCAGTGGCGTCAGCCTGGTTGCTCGATGTGCATCGCGATGAACGGCGATTTGGTCGGCGCCGGCCAAACCGCGGTCAGCACCAGCAATCGCAACTTTGAAGGCCGCCAAGGCAAAGGCGCCCGCACCGTATTGGCCAGTCCGGCGACCGCGGCTGCCAGCGCGATCGCCGGGGCGATTGCTGATCCGCGCGTGCTTGCTTGAGTTGCTTGAACCATTGCAGGAATCCCATGCACCCCATAGTCCAGATTCAATCCAGCACGCTGGTGCTTGCCGCTGAAAATATCGACACCGACCAGATCATTCCGGCGCGGTTTTTGACCACGACGGAACGTACTGGCCTGGGCAAATCGCTGTTTTACGACTGGCGTTACGACGCTTTTGGCGCCCAGCGTGCTGACAGCGTGTTGAATGCGCCGCACGCAGGGCAGCACGCCATTTTGGTGGCCGGCCGCAATTTTGCGTGTGGCTCTTCGCGTGAACATGCGCCGTGGGCCCTGCTCGATTACGGCTTTCGCGCGGTCATTTCCAGCGAGATTGCCGATATTTTCCGCTCCAATGCGCTAAAAAATGGACTCGTGGCGATCGTACTGGCACCCGACAAACACGCGCAGCTGCTGGCACGGCCGGGAATTGAGCTACTGATCGACCTGGAATCGATGAGTATCAGCGGTCCGGATGGCTGGCACGCCCGTTTCACGCTGGATGCCTTCGCGCGCCGCTGCTTGATGATGGGTGTGGATCAGCTCGGTTATTTGCTGGCCCAGCGCGAGGCAATTGAGGCGTTTGAGGTCTCGGCAGCCTGAAGGGAAGGTTTCCGAGCCCCGCTTCTGTATTCCCAACCACCCTCACCAACGGTATCCCCATGCACGCAACCATCACGCTGCTCCCCGGCGACGGTATCGGTCCCGAAGTGGTCGCCGCCGGCATGGCGGTATTGGCCAAGATTGCCCAAGCTTACGGCCATAGTTTTGATTTCCACGAGGCGCTGATCGGTGGCGCGGCGATCGATGCCTGCGGTGATCCATTGCCGCCGGAATCGCTTGCCTTGTGCCAACAAGCCGACGCCATTTTGTTGGGTGCGGTGGGTGGACCAAAATGGAGTGATCCCAATGCGCCAATTCGACCCGAACAAGGTTTGCTGAAGCTGCGTAAGGAGCTGGGATTATTTGCCAATTTGCGGCCCGTGACGGTGCATCCAGATTTAATGGATTTGGCGCCGGTGAAAAGCGATCGCCTAGTCGGCGTGGATTTATTGGTGGTGCGCGAACTGACCGGCGGCATTTATTTTGGCGAAAAACGGCGTGATGGGGATGTCGCTTTTGATGGCTGCAGTTACAGCGTCACCGAAGTGGAACGGGTGGTGCGCCTCGCTGCGCGTTTGGCGGGCAAGCGCAAGGGCCGCTTGACCCAGGTCGACAAGGCCAATGTGATGGAAACCTCGCGCCTGTGGCGGCAGGTGACCACGCGCGTGATTGCCGATGAATTTCCGCATATTGCACTCGAACACCAATTGGTCGATTCGATGGCAATGCACTTGATCGCCAAACCGGCGAGCTACGATGTGATCGTCACGGAAAATCTATTTGGCGACATCTTGACCGATGAAGCCGCCTTGCTCGCCGGTTCATTGGGTTTGTTACCGTCCGCGTCGTTGGGCAATGGCGGACCCGGCGTTTACGAGCCCATCCACGGCAGTGCGCCGGATATTGCCGGGCTGGACAAAGCCAATCCGATCGGCACGATTTTGAGCGTCGCGATGTTATTGCGTTGGAGCCTTAAGCTGGAGACCGAAGCTGTGGCGATCGAAAACGCTGTCGCCAGCGTGCTCAGCGCCGGCCTACGCACCGCCGATATCGCCGCCGGTGGCCCTAGCCTGGGCACGCAAGCCATGACCGAGGCGATACTGGCCGCGTTGTAGAGGCAGATCCGCCCCCAACGGTAGCCGTGGTTCACCCGCGCACTTTCAAGCGCCTTGAACTTCGCCCCTGCAACCGCATTGATA
>Ga0209181_10012919_pt1 | contig 10501 bp, 10 predicted proteins | sample MAT05_FD_187208 | JGI IMG/M metagenome (GOLD analysis project Ga0209181, IMG submission 187208) | Freshwater microbial communities from Lake Fryxell liftoff mats and glacier meltwater in Antarctica - MAT-05 (SPAdes) (version 2) | ecosystem: Environmental > Aquatic > Freshwater > Ice > Liftoff...
GCGCGACGTCGAGAAGCCGAGGTTCTTCCACGCGACCATCCCGCCCTCGAGCGAGCCGACCATCCGCATGCCTTCGGCTTCGAGTGCCTGTGCGAAGCCGCCGGCACGCTCGCCACCGCGTGAGATGAGGATGACCGGTGCGTCGCGATGCAGGCGCTGGCGCAGCGACATCACGCGATCCCGCGGCACCCAGTCGGCACCGGGGATGTACCCGAGCGCACCGACGAGCTCACCGGGCTCGCGCACGTCGACGAGCCGGACCGAGCGGCCCTGTCGCGCGACGAACTCCGCGGGCAGCAGGGGAATCCCGCTCGGCGAGCGTACGGTCGAAGACACCCAGTTCACGCGGAACATCCGCTCGACCTGGGGAATGGTTCCAATCGGGGGAATCAGCTCGTCGTCGTCGGCCACAGGCGCACGATGATAGCGAAAGTGGCGCGGCGCTCGGTGGCTGCGGTAAGACATTGCGCATGCGAGCGATGCTGGCGTGGCGCGCGGTGCGAGCCCTGGCGGTCACGTCGGTGCTCGCCGGCTGTGCGGCGCGCGGCGGCACGACGAAGCCGCCCGATCGGGCGGGGGCAAGGGCGACGACCGCAAACGCGCCGATCGACCGCACGCCGATCGTCCGGGCGCCCGTCGTCGATGCACCGACCGAGGTCGTGCCCGAGCCGGAGACACCGGCGACCGCGAGCACGCCGCCCTTTCTCGACGGACCCGCGGCTCCGGCCGCACCGACGGCCGCGCAGCGCGATGCACTGTTCGCATCGCCCGAGGATCCCGAGCCGCAGGTGCGCGGCGGGATCGTCAAGGCGCTCGAGGATGTCTCGTACATCGTCGGCAACGAGTGGTCGCTCGACGCGTTCCGCACCAGCATCGCGGACAAGGGCGGCGGCTACGTCGGCGTCGGCCCCGATCAGGCGTACCTCTTCATCGGCTGGCAGCGCCCCGAGTTCGCGTGGCTCATCGACTACGACCCGAAGGTCATGCGCGTGCACGCGATGTACCGCGCGATGTTCGAGATCGCCGAGACCCGCAAGGAGTTCCTCGCGGCATTCGACCCGGCGTCTTCCGATCGCATCAGCAAGCTGCTCGTGGAGTACGAGGATTCGAAGCTGCGGCGGATGTATCGCAACAACCGCGACATGTTTCGCTGGCGGCTGCGCACCGTCGAACGCAACCTGAAGCGGCGCGGCGTCGCGAGCTGGCTGACCGACGATGCGACGTACACATTCGTGCGCGACATGGTGCTCGGCGATCGTGTGCGACCGCTGCGTGTCGATCTCAACGAGACCGCGGGCATGGCCGGCATCGCCGACGCCGCACGCAAGCTCGGCGTGACGATTCGCGTCGTGTACTTGTCCAATGCCGAGGAATACTGGGACAGCTACGGCGACCAGTTCGAGCGCAACCTCGCCGCGCTTCCGCACGACGACGCGTCGCTCGTGCTGCGCACGCGGCTGGTGTGGCACCACAACCGCGACTACATCTACAACGTGCAGCCGCTGGGCGTGTTCCTCGCGTGGCTCGCGGTCCCGCGGGTGCGCACGCTCGAGGACATCCTCGGCGAGAAAATTCCGTCCGCGAAGGATGCGATCGACTTCGTGCGCAGCGACGCGCTGCCGCCCGCGGCTCAGATCCCGCGCGCCGCGTCTTCGTTGCGCTCGCCGACGACCGGTGCTTCGGGCGCGGCCGGCTTGCCGCGCAGCGCCGCAGCATCATCGACGGTCGCGGCGCAGCGAAACCCGTAGTGGTGAAATGGTGAGTTGCCGGGCGGCTGGGCACGACGCACCCAGCCAGTAGCGAGCTCGGCGCTCCAGTACCACGAGCCACCCTTCACGATCTTCTGGGGGAACTCGGCGCACGTGTCGGCGCCGTCGCAAGGTCCCTTCGGATCGACGCCGGAGCAGTTCGCACCGCATGTCGCGAGATCGGGCGCATACCAGTCGGCGACGTACTCCCACGCGTTGCCGGCCATGTCGAACAGGCCATACCTGCCGGCCGCGCGCGAGCCGACGACGAACGTTCGGCCCTTGTACGGCTCGCTGCTGCGTGCCATCGGTGTGCCGCAGCTGCGACCTTTCTTGTCACGGATCACCGCGCGCTTGCAGGTCGCTGGATCCTCACCCCACGGATGTGCGGCGCCGTCTGGTCCACGCGCCGCGGCTTCCCACTGGGCTTCGGTTGGCAAGCGCTTGCCGTGCGCGCCGCAGTACTGGTTCGCGGCGATCCACGACATGCCGACGTTCGGTTGATGCGGACGACTGAAGTCGGGATAAAACGGCCCGCCCTTGCGACAGTCGCCTCGCTTCACGCACGCCTTGTACTCGGCGATCGTGACCTCGAATTGGTCGAGGTAGAACGTCTGGAGAAACACCTCGAGCTGCGGTCGCGCATTGTCGGGGCCGTCGTTCGTGCCGCGAACGAAGCGACCGCCGGGGATGCACGACATGTTCGCGGGCGCATCGGCGCATGGGACGATCGCAGTGCCATCGGGCAAGCTCGGACCGACGGGCTTCGGTGGATCGACGGGCACAGCAGCTGGCGCCGCCGTCGATACAGATGGCGGCGATCCGGCGATCGGCTCCGCAACGGATGCCGCCGTCGCCGGTCGCTGGTCGGTTGGTGCGGGCGCGGAGGTCGTGGCGCAGGCCGAGCCGATCGCGAAGACGAGGGAAGGTGTCCGCACGCGCGGAGCCTGGCCTGCGGCATGCCGTCAGGCAAGTCGACGGCTGCGCGTCGGCGGGATATCGTGGGCTTCGGTGAGCGACACCATCTCTGAAGAGATCACGGCTCTGCTCGGCGATCTCGAGAGCGATCGGATCGAGCGCACGAGCTCAGCCAAGAATCGGGACAAGTTGGGTCGGGCGATCTGCGCGTTTGCCAACGATTTCCCGAACAACGGGAAGCCGGGCCTGCTGTTCGTCGGCGTGAACGACGATGGAACTCTGTCTGGGCTCGAGGTCACGGATCAACTCCTTCGCGATCTCGGCGGGCTGCGCAGCGAGGGGCTGATCCAGCCGATCCCGGCGATGACGGTCGAACGCGTCGTGCTACCGCAGGGCGAGATCGCGGTCGTGAAGGTGGAGCCGTCGGACATGCCACCCGTCCGCTTCGACGGTCGGGTGCACATCCGAGTCGGGCCGCGGCGGGCCATCGCGTCGGAGCAGGAGGAGCGAATGCTGACCGAGCGGCGGGTCTCGGCGGCGCGGACGTTCGACCTCCAACCGTGTCGCGGAGCGACGCTCGACGACCTCGCCCTCGCGTTGTTCTCGACTGGCTACCGCCCGCAGGCGGTGAGTGCCGATGTGATTGCCGAGAACGGCCGTCCCATCGAGCAGCAACTCGCGGCGCTCCGCTTCTTCGACCCCCGCGCCAGCGCGCCGACCCACGCCGGAGTCCTGCTCTTCGGCAAAGATCCTCGCGCTTGGCTGCGTGGCGCCTATGTCCAGTTCCTGCGGATCGATGGCACGAGCCTCGCGCACGACGTCGTTGCCGAACAAGAAGTCTCGGGCGACCTGGCCGCGATGTTGCGGAGGCTCGACGACCTGACGTCCGCGTACTTGCGACGTCGGCCGGCCGCGGTGCCCGGTTCCGTGCTCGCGGAGAAGACGGTCCAGACCTACCCTCCCAAGGCGCTGCGCGAGCTGCTTCTCAACGCAGTCATGCACCGGAGCTACGACAGCAACGCACCCGTGCGGTACTACTGGTTCGACGATCGGATCGAGATCGACAACCCCGGCGGCCTATACGGTGCCGCAAGGCCGGAGAACTTTCCGAGTCGCAACGACTATCGCAATCCCGTCCTCGCCGAGGCGATGAAGGTCTTCGGGTTCGTCAATCGCTTCGGCCGCGGCGTGCTGCGAGCGCAAGACGAGTTGGTCAAGAACGGGAATCCCCAGGCGGAGTTCAGTTTCGCCGATCCGGGAACCGTGCGCGTGACGCTACGGGTGGCGGAGCCATGACGTCGGTTGGTTTCTTCAACCCGTTGGCCAACGCTTCGCGGTCGCGCCTCGTACTCGACATGGGCTGGGTGCTCGCGGACTCCGGCTTTCGCGTGGTCCTCGTGGATCTCGATCCCGCCGCGTCGCTGACCGAGCTCATAGGCGCGCTCGATCGAGCCTCCAGCACGATGTTCGACGCGCTCACTGCGGCTCGGTACGGCGCCGCGATTCCAGCCGTGGTCGAGATCGAAGCGTCGCTGCTGATTGCGGCGGCCGATCCCCGGCTCGCGTCCCTCGATGCCACCGCGGTCACTGACAGCAGCGCCACGGAGCTCCGCGACGCGCTCCATCGGCTGATCGCCGCTCTCGCCGCCGATGCGGATGCGGATTTCGTGCTCTGCGATTTGCCCGCTGGTTTGGGCGCGCTGGCGCGTGCGGGGCTCGCATGCGTGGGCCCGGTATGGGTGCCGGTTTCGGGGCGCAAGCTCGAGAGCTATGTGGCCACGGGACTCGCCTCGACCTGGGCGAGCTGGAACGGAGTGTCGGAGTCACCGCGGGACCGTTTCGATTGGATCGAGGTCCACGTCGGTCACGATGCCGAGAATGCGCGGGCGGCTGCAGCTCGCTTCCTCGACGTGCTCGGCGGACGGGTCGTCGGCCGGCTGAAAGAGTTCCCGAGCTTGTCCACACTTGCCAGTGTGGCGCGCAAGCCGACTGTGGCGCTGAGCACCGCCGATGGCGCGAACGACTCGCAGCTCGCCGCGGTTGCCGATCTCCGTCGCCAACACGAGGCACTCGCGACGACGTTGCTCGCTTGCGTGGGGTTTCACCGTGACGATGCGTTCCGCGAGAAGGTCGAGCTGGCGCTGTACTCAGTGCTGTCGGATGACATCCCGTCGGTGCTCGATTCGCTGTCGCCGGGAACCCGCATTCATTCGATCTCGGACGTCGAGCTGGAGCGGATCGAAGTGCGCAGGGGCGGCGTTCGGGTGACCGGGGGTGCCTCCGTCGATGTCGATCTGCACTGGGGCAGCCGCGACGACGCGGTGGATAGGAGTGCTTCGTTTCCTCTGCGCTTCGAGCTCGATCTCGACCGCTCGCATGCGTCGGCGAACGAGGTCCGTCGCCTCGACGTCGACACATCGTCGTTCCACGAGTGACAGGCACGAGACGCGCCTCACGGCCCGTCCTTGGTCGGCACCACGCACGCGCCGACCCAATCGAATAGTGGCGGCCCTTCGCCGGGATCGAACAGCGGCTCGCACAGGTGCTCCGGTGCCCCCGGACAATTCGCCGACGCCGCGGGATCGCGGGTGTCGCAGAACGGCGTGCAGCAGCCGTCGGCATGCGGGCACTCGAAGAACTCCGGCGGATCCGCGCACAGCATCCCGGCGTCGCACTGGTTGGTGAAGATGCACGGATCGCCGTACGCGCCGAGCCCACCCGACGCGTCGTCGAGGCACGTGAAGTGATCGCCGATGCGATAGCACTGCTGCTCGCCGGGACACGTGCCGCCGAACGGATCGCAGCCCGTCGAGCACAGCCGCGGGATGATGTCGGGGTTGCCGACGCAGCGTGCGATCGGGTCCGCACACACGAGATCCGGCGCGTCGGGATCCTCGACGCACAGCGCAACGCACTCGCCGAGCAGTGCGTCGTCGTCGTAGATCACGCAGTAGAGGCCGCGACCGCAGTCGTCGAGGCCGCTCGCGCTCCAGTCCTGCACCGTGCACGACTGCTCGACATCCGCGGCCGGCTCGGCGATCGGAATGCACCGCGTGGCATCGGGACTGACGCCGCCGTCGCTCGCGTACGGCGTGCACTTTTGCCCGACTGCGCAGTCGTCGGCGTACAGCGAGCACGCAGCAAACGCGCCGACGTCGGGCATCGTGATCAACCCGCCGCCCGTATCGCTCGAGACCTCGTCACTCGCGGTCGTCGTCGTGTCGGCGACCGTAGAGCTCGGGCTCGTCGTCGTGTTGCCGGTGTCGCTCGATGTGCTCGAGCTCGTCGACGACGGCGTATCGCCACACGCGACGAGCACCAATCCGGCGACCAGACTCCGAACCACCGCGGCAGAGCATACGCGCGCGCATGATTGGCATCAATACGACGAGTCGAAGGGATCCTTCATGTCCGCCGACGACGGCTTCGACACGTCGCCGTCGCGCGCCTCGTCACCGAACGGATCCTCGAGATCCGGCGGCGACGTGCCGAACGGGTTCTTCAGGTCGGGCGAGCCGGACGGTTTGCTCGGCGGTGGCGGGCGTCGCGGCTTGCTCGCCGCCGTCGACGGATCCTCCGTGGTGATGATCTCGACGGGCCCCACGGGCTCGGTCGGGTGCAGCTCGATCTTCAGCTGCAGCGCACGCGGCGGCACATCGATGCTGCGGTGCCACGGCAGATAGCCGTCGCGCTCGATCTCCACGAGATGTGCACCGACGGGCAAGTTCGTGCGGACGAACGGCGAGCCGCCCATGCTCTCGCCGACCGGCACGCCATCGATCCGCACGATCGCGTCGTGCGGCGAGGCTTCGATCACCAGATCGCCGGTCGCGACCACGACCGGCACGAGCTGCGCGGTCGGTCCGGTCGGCGTCGACGCGACGACAATCGCCGCGGTGTGAGCACGCGCGCGACGGTGGCTGCGATCGCACACGCCATCGCGACGCCCGCGACGATCCATGGTGCACGCATCGGTCGCGGCGGAGTCGTCGCAGCCGGATGCAGCGAATCCATCACGCGATCGGAGAAGTCGAACGGCAGCTCGGGCACGGTGTACGCCTCCAGCACGGCAACAGGTGGCAGTCTTTCGTCGAGCTCCGGCTCGTCGTCGATCCGATCATCCATGGTGCACCTCGCGAAGCCGCACCTGCAGCGCCGCGCGGGCCCGCCACAGGCGAGACTTGACGGTGCCGAGATCGATCTCGAGCGCCGCCGCGATCTCGGGATACGTGAGCTCGTGGTACGCACGCAGCACGAACGCGGCGCGGATCTCCGGTGCGAGCTCGTCGAGCGCGCTCGCGATGGCGGCGGCCAACGCATGCTGCTCGGCGCCCGTGTCGGCGCGCTCCGGTCCGATCGCGACCTCGGGATCGAACGTCGCGACCACGCGCACGCGGCGGCGCAGATCGTCGATCACCGTGCGCGTCGCTACTGTCAGCACCCAGGTCGACAGTTTGGCCGGCCCGTCGTCGACGAAGCGCGGCAGCGCGCGCACGATCCGGATCAGCGCCTCCTGCGTCACGTCTTCGACCACGCCGGCTCGACCCGCCGCGCCGAGCATGCGCGTGCACAGTCGAAATACCGGTGTCTGGGACCACTGCACGAACGCGCGCTGTGCCCACGGCTCGCCGCGCCGCGCTGCTGCGAGCGTCGCGGCGTCGATCCCGTGGCGTGGGGGCTGCTGGCCTGCCGCCGCCGGTGCGGGCCCCGCCTCCGGCGGCTTGCGTGATCGCGCCATGCTCACGGGTGATTGTCTCGGAATGCGGGCCGCATTGGTTCCCCCCCAACGTTGAAACCAAGGTTCGAGCCACGGTTCAACCCGCTCGTCGCGATCGCTCGGAACCTGCCGACCATGGCAGACAACTTCGGTATGATGCGAAGGAATCGATTGCCCATGAACCGCTCCGCATCCGCAATGGTTCTCGTGTGCTTCCTCGTGGGCTGCAGCGACGGCGGTCGCGAGGTGGCCGCCGAGGCATCGGGGCCGCCGCTCACCACGCTGACCCAGGGTGGTACGGCCGACGACGACAGCCCTCCGAACGACGCTGACACCTCCGTGCTGCTCGACTTCGGTGAAGGCGGCACGGCGGACGACGGCGTCGCCGAGGGCAGCAGCAACTGCGATCCGAAGCCGACGAACGGCACGCTCACCGGCACCGTCTACGCGCCGAACCTGCAGATCCCGATCAGCGGCGCGCTCGTGTACGTGTCGTCCGACGATCCCGAGCCGGTGCCCGATGGCGTCTACTGTGCCGAGTGCGTCGGTGTGCCGTGCGACGCCCAGTTCGTGCTGACGAATGCGGATGGCTCCTTCGAGCTGCCGATCTCGGCGGGCGCGGGGCAAAAGCTGATCGTGCAAAAAGGCGAGTTCCTCCACGCGACGCCCATCGATCTGCTGGAGGGGCCGAACACGGTGCTGCCCGAGCAGAGCAGCCTTCCCGGCGAGTGGAATCCGGCGCAGGGCAAGTGGATCCCACGCGTCGCCGTCGTCGACACGTTCAACGACAGCATCTTCAACATCCTCGCGAAGATCGGGATGGCCGAGGTCGATGGCACCGGCGCGCTCGTGCAGGGCACCGAGAACTTCGATCTGATGGATCAGCCGACCGGTGGTGCGCTGCTCGACGATCTCGACGCGATGCGCCAGTACCACATCATCTTCGTGCCGTGCATGGCGCAGACGGGCATGGGCACGCTCACCGAGCTGCGGATGATCAACATCCGTCAGTGGGTCGACGAGGGCGGCAAGTTCTACGTCACCGACTGGGCGAACGAATACATCTACGAGACGTTCCCGGTGTACCAGACGCTGCATCAGCAGGACTTCGATCCGGACCTCGGTTACTACGACACGACCGGTACGGTGCTCGATCCGGATCTGCTCGCGTGGCTGCAGGCGCTGCCGCCCGCGCTCAAGGACATCGGCGGCGGTTATCCGAACCTGCTGTCGCTGCCGCAGGTCGACATCATCGACAACTGGTCGGGCATCGATGCGATCCCGCCCGTGATCACGCAGGACGAGATGGGTAACGACGTCGACGTCGGCCACTACCCGTGGGTGGAAGGCGCGTGCCCGGCGTGCTCGCCGAGCGACGTGAGACCGATGACGGTGAGCGCCGACTACGGCTGCGGACGGCTGATGTTCAGCACCTATCACACCGACGAAGGCGTGCATGCCGGGCTCACGCCGCAGGAGCTGATCCTGCTCTACATCATCCTCGAGATCGGCGTGTGCCACGACGCACCGCCGCCACCGCCACCCCCCGTGGGATAGAGTGTCCCGGATGAATCGGCTCGAGCTACCGCGGCCCGATGACTGGCACCTGCACCTGCGCGACGGTGCGGCGCTCGCCGATCTCGTGCCGCACACGGCAAGGCAGTTCGGGCGCGCGATCGTGATGCCGAATCTCAGGCCGCCGATCACGAGCGTCGCGATGGCGCTCGCCTATCGCGAGCGGATCCTCGCGGCGGTGCCCGAGGGCGCCGTGTTCGAGCCGCTGATGACGCTGTACCTGACGCCCGCGACGACCGTCGCGGACATCGAAGCCGCGGCCGCGAGCCCGAATGTGTACGGCGTGAAGCTGTATCCCGCCGGCGCGACGACGAACGCGGACAGCGGCGTGCACGAGCTCGACGACGTGGTGCTCGCAGCGATGGCGGCGCACGGCGTGCCGTTGCTCGTGCACGGCGAGCGCATCGATCCGAAGGTCGACGTTTTCGATCGCGAGGCGGTGTTCGTGCGCGAGACGTTGTCGCCTGTCGTCGATCGACATCCGGCGCTGCGGATCGTGCTCGAGCACGTGAGCACCGCCGAGGCGGTGGACTGGGTCCGCAGTGCACCGACGACCGTCGCGGCGACGATCACCGCGCATCATCTCTTGTACGATCGCAACGCGATGTTCGAGGGCGGCGTGCGACCGCACATGTACTGCTTGCCGGTGCTCAAGCGCGCGAAGCATCGCGAGGCGTTGGTCGCGGCAGCGACGTCCGGCGATCCGAAGTTCTTCCTCGGCACCGACAGTGCACCGCACGAACGCACGACCAAGGAGACGAGCTGTGGCTGCGCGGGCGTGTTCACGGCGCATGCGGCGATCGAGCTATATGCCGAGGCGTTCGACCGGGCCGGGGCGATCGAGCGGCTCGGGGACTTCGCGAGTCGGTTCGGGCCGCGGTTCTACGGGCTGCCGGTCGCGCGCGAGACGATCGTGCTCGAGCGTGAGGCGTGGTCGGTGCCGGAGAGCTATCCGCTCGCGGGTGGCAAGCTCGTACCCCTACGCGCGGGCGAGACGGTCGCGTGGCGGCTGCGAGCGACTCACGGCGCATAGGTCACGACGAGCAGAGGCCATCATCCGGCCATTCATCCGGCCATTCATCCGGCCATTCATCCGGTTGGCGGCATGTTGCACCCGTACACGACATCGATGTCGATGATCGTCCCGTCCTTGATCATGTCACACGCGGTGCCGTGGAACGTGACCGAGTTCGTCGCCGGATCGTAGGTCCAGCCATCTTCGTCGCGACCTGGGGCGTCGCCACACGCGGCGATGACGAGGACGGCGGCGCCGAGACACACGAATACGGATCCTGCATTGCGTCGCATCGGTTTCCCTCCTATCCGCGCGGCTGTCCGGCGGACCCCCGATCAGGTTCCCACAGACGGCGCGCGTCCGCTCACTTGGGCGAGGTGACCGCGTCGAGATCGGCCTGCGCCTTCGTGATCACGTCGGGATTCTGGGCCGCTGCGGGCAGTGCCTTCAGTGTCGCCAAGGCCGCCGCCCGAGCGGTGCGCTCGGCCTGCTCGTCGCCACGTGCGTGGTGGATGTCCGCGAGCACGC
>Ga0209181_10012921_pt1 | contig 10501 bp, 5 predicted proteins | sample MAT05_FD_187208 | JGI IMG/M metagenome (GOLD analysis project Ga0209181, IMG submission 187208) | Freshwater microbial communities from Lake Fryxell liftoff mats and glacier meltwater in Antarctica - MAT-05 (SPAdes) (version 2) | ecosystem: Environmental > Aquatic > Freshwater > Ice > Liftoff...
GGTTGGCTGCAAAGTGGGTGATTTTGGAGTTGAAAATACGGGCTTGGGGGAATCTAATTGGCAAAAATCATCTGCCGAGTCTCTACCGTTTTGCCACCCACTACGAGGGCATAAGCAAAAGTTCCGCGAACCCCGTATCCGTGGGTGTAAAGCACCTCATTCATTCCTTGTTGCAAAGTGACCGGCATATTTTGGATAACCCGACCTTGCAAATCGCTAATCAGAACAAACGCCGACTGTGAAGCGGGCGGCAATTCATTGACCCAAAAGGATATCCAGGTCGCCTCATCGAAAGGGTTTGGGCGGTTTTGGAAGAGCCTAATATTGGGCTCTGGCTCTTCTCTACTCAACTCTTCGGTGGCCGAAGTCTGCGTTTGAACGATTTTTTCTACCGAAAAAAGACTTTCTGCTCCCCAGTTGTTGACCCCTGCAATGCTGGCATAAACTGCACCGGTAGGATTACAAGGTACTAAAGCCGAATTTCCAAAACAGGTATAAACAGTATCCCAATCGTTGGTGGTTGTGCGCAATGCAAGACGAAACGTAAAGGTATCCAGCGGGTTGTCAAGGGTCAGGCTCAGCATGCCATTGGTTCGTACCGCGGTAAAATTTGCGCTCGGCAACGATACTCCGCGGGCTGCAATGGCCAGTGCATTGCCATTGATGAGCGCATTGCGGGCAAGGTAATTGAAGTCCACAAAAAAGGAATCCACTATCCCATCGCCATCGGTGTCTGCGCCCAGGACATCTTCAGAAGTGTGCTGACGGTCTTCGTAACCGGGGCCGTTGCTGGCATCCCCGTGTTCATTGGCGGAGGTGAATCGCATGGCAGGATATCCATGCTCCCTGAAAGGAATATGGTCGCCGCCGCGGCCGGTGCGGTCTTCAGGGCTCATAATGCGAACATTCATAGGCACTTGAGCAAAAGGAAGCAGGTTCTCGCGGTATTGGAGTTTATTGAACCTCGCCAGTTGTTTGTGTTTTGAATTGAACCCACCCGAAGAAAAAAGCCGAACGTTGGTGGAATCCACATCATCCAGGCCTGGACAGGAAGGTGCTGAGGAAGTCGCTCCACAAAGAATCCCGCCAATTACATCGTTGTTCAAAACAGCTCGAAGCGGGATGTTCTTTTGCTGCACATAATCTGCAAAAGCCTCGGCGCCCAGCAACCCCTGCTCTTCGGCAGTGGTCACGAGGAAAACAACCGTATTGGAAAACTGGTAGCGCGACATCACCCTGGCGAGCTCAAGCACGAGGGCCGTGCCGGTGGCGTTGTCTTCTACGCCTTCAGCTTGACAATTGGTGTCGCAAAGCACATCGCATCGGCTGTCAAGGTGACCTTCCACCAAAACAACGCCGCTGTTTGGGTTGCTGCCGGGCAATACGGCGAATATGTTGCGATGTTGGTTCACCCCACAAATGGCGAGGTCGAATTGAAGGTATGAAGGCAGGAGTCTGTTATCGTTGGCGGCGCTGAATTCGGCAAATTTTTGGTGGGTCCAGCGCCTTGCTGCACCGATGCCTGTGATGGCAGAGAGCGTGTCGCTGCCGGAGTTTCGAGTGCCAAATTCGCTGAGTCGAATGATGTATGCCTTGAGGCTGTCGGGGGAGATGTTGGCTTGCAATTGGGCGGCCAGCTCAATCGGCATTAGCGTGGTAGCAGAAGCCGGGGCGTAGTCGGCAGGGTTGTAATTGCCCAGCAGTATTTGCTCTGCGAGGGGTGTGGTGGAGAGGATGTTGGTTTGGGCGTGTATAGACACGAATTGGAGGATAGCGACAACGAGGAGAAGAAGTTTTTTCATGTCAAATTGAATAAGTTTTGCCGGCCATGATGAACTTCCCGAAAGATCTAAACTTTCGGGAAGTTGGATGTCAGGCTGGCAATTAAATTATTTTATGACAAAAATAGTCATTCACTAAATGACTGTCTGAATTGAAATGCGTAGACGATATATTTGACGCAAATTTGCCAGACTCATGAAACACATCTATCCTACTACACTTGCCCTTTTTTGCCTTTTTCTATTTAAAAACGCCTATGCTCAGAACATAAACGCCCCCTGTGGCACGGATTATTGGCGCGAAAAAACATTGCAAGACCCTGCATTTTTTCAAAAAGACCAGGAATATGAACAAGGCATCCTTCAGGTTTTTCAACAGAAAAAAGCGTCTTCTGGCCTGCCGGAGAATATAAAGATATTGCCTGCCGTAATACACATCATCCACGACGGCGGAATCGAAAACATCAGCGACGCCCAGGCGCAACAAGCCATCCTCTGGCTCAACCAGGCGCTCGCCAACCAAGGCAGCTTCAACCAGGGCAGCGGCGCGGACTGCGGCATCCAGCTTTGTCTTGCACAGCGTACCCCCGATGGACAACTAACTAACGGCATCACGCGCAACCAAAGCCCCTTGACGGTCATGCTCATGGGAACTCAGGACATCCTCGTCAAAAACTTAAACCGTTGGAAACCAAAGGATTATGTGAACATCTGGCTCGTGCGCAGCATCTGTTCCAATGCAACCAATTGCGGAGTGGTAGGTTATTCTTTCTTCCCGTACACACACGGTACCAATATTGACGGGATTGTAATGGAGGCAGGCTATGTAACGGATGTCAACAAAATAAAGGGTCTGGCGCATGAATTGGGCCACTACCTCGGTCTTTATCATACATTCGAGGGCGGCTGCACGAACAACAATTGCCTTACTCAGGGCGACCGTATATGCGATACGCCGCCAGACAAAAGCATCGCTTCCGTGCCCTGCGGACAGACGGTGAGCACTTGCACCAGCGACACCCAATCGGGGCCTTTCACGACCGATCAGCCGGACATGACCTGGAATTTTATGGATTATGGCATCATTGCCTGTTTCCATGATTTTACGCCCGACCAAGCAACGCGTATGAATGCCACGGTAGATGGCATTCGCAGCAGCCTTTTGGTCTCGAAGGGTTGTTTGCCGCCTTGTCCAACGCCCACGATGGCAGGCTTCACCGCCAGTGCGACCACCATAGCTCCCGGCGAGACCGTGAATTTCAGCAACACCAGCCAAAACGCAAGCAGTTTCGACTGGACGCTGAACGGCACATCTTTTGGAAATCAGCCCAATGCCTCCTACACCTTTACAGCCCCCGGAACTTACACCGTGGTACTGACGGCCCAATCGGCCAACACGTTCCTGTGCTTTAAGGATACGGCGAGTGTTGTTATTCAAGTGATTTGCAACGTAGCGGCCTCCTTTACGGTGAGCAACCTTTCTCCCGAAACAAACGAGACCATTACTTTGACCAACACGAGCCAAAACGCCACTCAAACCGAATGGTTTGTGAATGGGGTAAGCCAGGGCAGTACACTTGATTCGCTCGTTTTCAGCAATTCTGGCACTTTTGAAATCATGTTGGTGGCCCAAAATGGACTTTGTAAGGTGACTTCAACGGTTGACGTGGTGGTAAAGCCATTTTGCGAAGAGGACAATCGGCTTTTTCAGATGTCGTACAAAGGGCCTCAACAGCTTACTACGAATGGTATGGGCGTGATTGTTTTATCAGATGGAAATATATTATTCCTTGTCAGGAGCTTGACCACCAATGGATTTGTCAGAATTGGCTTAATAAAAAAGACCCCGGCAGGGCAACAATTATGGGCAAAAAGTCTGGGCAATAGCATTGACCAGTATACAACTTATGGGGGCTTGGCTGCTACCAGCGATGGTGGATTTGCCATAACGTTCTCCGTGGAAGGTTCTGATTCTTATGCAGCGATTGGAAAATTTTCAAGCGACGGCGATCTGCTTTGGATGCGTCAATCCATCGAAGGAGCGACTTTTTATAACCTCGTGACTACTCCAGATGGCAAGATCACGGCCTGCGGCAACTTTCCCAGCCAAAATGAAAGCATGGCTTTGTTTGTGCAATTGGATGCGACGGGCGCCCTGCTTTGGGTCAAGAAATATGAAATGTTTGACTTGGGGGCTTTTACAATCAAGGTCACACCCGATGGGGGCTTTGTTGGTACTGGTAAGGGTGGCACTTTATTTCGGTTGTCGCCCCTTGGAGAGATGTTATGGCATAAACGTATTCAAGGAACCTTTTTGACAGATGTAGTGGTGTTGAGCAATGGAGAAATGGTCGCCTGCGGAGGAACTGGCACCCTCAGCAAAGGGATATTCGTCAAACTCGACCAAAATGGCAGTCCATCCTTATTCAAACAGTATTCAACAGTCACTAATGGTACTTATTTTAAAAATATAATCAAGGATGGAGATCAGGGATTCATCCTGACGACGGTCTACCTAGCGAGCGTAATTGGCTTAGTGTCCGGCCTGGATTCCTTGGGTAATGTGCGTTGGACTCGAAAATACCAGAGTCAGCTTGGGGGGGCTTTTAGTGCGTTGACGGCGTATAAAGATATAGGGCTTATTTTAACAGGCGATTGGTATGAACCAGGCATTACAACTGCTTGGATACTGAAAACGGATCGAAAGGGACGGATAGGTGATTGCCCAAGCGAGCCTTTTACTTTAACGGTGACGGACATGACCATCCCGGGAGTTATAGAGTCCATAAGTTCCGAAGTGCCACCCCTTACACTCGTACAAACTACTGTCGCAGTGAATCCCTGGCCCGTAATGCGCGACACCCTCTGCTCATTTTCCTGTGTAACGCCCAACGAAATCTGCAACAACAACCTTGATGATGATAACGATGGCCTTTTCGATTGCCTCGACCCGGATTGTGCCTGTGAAGAAAACCAATGCAAGCCCAAAGAGGCAGAAATCTGGTACTTTGGTAATCATGCCGGGCTGGACTTTAGTACTGAGCCACCTACTGTGCTTAAAGATGGGATGACAGAAAGCCATGGAATTTCTGCAACCATGAACGATGCGAATGGGAATTTGATATTTTATGCCGGCGATAATACGGTTTACAACCGTTTTCATCAACCCATGCCCAATGGTGATTTGCAAATTGTGGACAATGCATCGGTCCTTATCATTCCACACCCTGGGAATGCAAGTCTTTACTATGTATTTCATTCGACAGCCTACGGCTATATTTTTTATTCCTTGGTAGACATGACTTTGGATGAAGGCCGGGGTGATGTGGTACAAGCCTTCAAAAAAATTACCCTAACGATATTGGCTTCTGGCCTGTCGGCAGTAAAATCCTGTGCATTCAAAGGATACTGGTTGCTTATTCAAAAGCAGGGGAGTTCAAGCCAATTTTGGGCTTACCGCATTAATCAATTTGGCATAGACAACCTCGACCCAATTAAAAGCAGTACGGGGCAACCAGTAGCGTATGTTAACCAAATGAAAATCTCTCCCGATGGAAACCTTATTGTCTGTGCAGTAAAAAGCCAAACCCCGAATAAATATTCGATCACGATCCACAATTTTGATGCGTATACAAGCGGCGAGGTTCTTAGTTCGTCCAATTTGGAAGAGTATGTTTCTCCCAATGGGCCAATGGGGGTCGAATTTTCGCCCCAAGGACGATATCTATATGTAACGGGGAATTTCGATGGACTTGCCAAAGTGCTGCAATATGACCTGTTTGCTGGAGGACTCGATGCTATCCGAAATTCAAAAGTTGTAATAGAAGCCAAACAAAGCACTGTTTTTGGATATCCTCAATTGGCCCCCAATGGCAAAATTTACCTGTCCTCTGGGTCCAATTTTGCACCCGTATCTTTCTTTCTCGACGTAATACATCAGCCCAACCTGCCTGGCCTAAGTTGTCAATACCAAGCAAATAGTGTTCACCTCAGCCCTTCATCTGTGGGTTTTGGCCTCTGCAACTTCATCGCCTCCTCCTTCAAAACGCCGCATATTGCTTTCCCATCCAGTGCACCCGACACCATTTGTGCCTTAAACACCCCCATCAATTATCACATCTGGAACGTGCAATGCAACGTGGACTCCATTACCTGGCAAACCGAAAACCTGAACGCAGCAATTCAGCCCAACTACCAATATGCTACCATCCGATACCTGTCACCCGGCTCGGGCCGTCTCATTATCACGGCCCATACGCCCTGTGGTACTGCTTCCGATACGCTTAACGTACTGGTGGTAGCCCCGCTCAACAAAACCCTCAACCTTGGCCCAGACCTGACCGTGTGCGACAACGGCGTGTTTTCCTTCAATGCCGGAAGCGGTTTTACCCGATACCAATGGAGCGATGGCACGGCTGACTCCACGACCACGACCCTCTTTCCCGGAAAATACTGGGTAAACGTCTGGGACTTATGCAGAAACCTGCAAACCGATACCATCACCGTTAGCATTGCTCCAAATTCTGTGCTTGACCTTGGTGCGGATCTGCCGCAGCAATGTTCTGGCTACTCCGTCAGTTACCAGCGCCCGGCAAATTTTGCCTTCTGGAAATGGTCGCCCGCCGATGTTCTATCCTGCTCGGACTGTCCCAACGTTACACTTTCGCCAACTACAAGCACCACCTGGGTTGTAGTGGCAGAAACAAGCGATGGCTGCGTTTCCGTGGATTCGTTGAGTGCCATCATTCGTGACACCTTGTTGTTCAGCCGCGACACTTCTGTCTGTGTTGGTCAAACGCTCGCCCTTTTTGGGGCCTATTTGCCCGCAGACACTACGGCACAATTCTACTTTCCAGCCCCTGGCCTTGGTTGTGATTCCTTGTTGACTGTCAACGTTTTGGGTATTGAAAATGCAGCTTCTGCTTGGAGCGTCACCATTTGCCCCAACGCTGTTTTTGACTTCAACGGCACTTTGCTCCCTGCCGATACGGTAGCGGTTTTTCACTACCCCAGCGCCTTGTCCTGCGATTCGGCTGTTACTGTCACCATCAACGCATATCCACCCTTGAACCTCACTTTGCCGATGGACACGACCATCCGCGTTGGGGCTTCGGTGCTGTTGAATGCAACGATAACCGGCACTGGCACACTTGATTTTGTCTGGTCGCCCGCAGATGCGCTGAGTTGCATCAATTGTCTCGATCCACTGGCCAATCCTTTGGACACTATCACTTACACCTTAGCGGTAACTGATGGAAACGGCTGTACGGCTGAAGAAAGTGTCACGGTGCGGGTCAACGAGGAATGCCGGGTGGAGGTCCCGAATGCATTCACGCCCAACGGCGATGGTTCGAACGATCTTTTCCGTCCAATTATGGATCCCTGCGTTCGAACGGTGCGACTTTGGAGAATACTTAACCGCTGGGGGCAAACTGTTTTTGAACAAGTCAATTTTCCTGCTACGGATCCCGCATTGGGTTGGGACGGCAATTGGGAAGGGAAATCGCATCCTTCAGACGTGCTGATCTGGGTGGCTGAGTTTCAATATTATGATGGGCGGCGGGAAAGCCAGAAAGGAGCGGTGACACTGATTCGGTAGAAAAATCACACAGCGCTGCAACGTCACGATAATAAACATCTTTGATTGCCCGAACGTTGTGTCGTCGTGACTTTGTGTGAAAAATTAGTATTCTTGGCTGCTACCTATCAAAAATGCTCCTAACAAAACTCCGTTCCGTCTGGAACCCCGATCAATTTCAAGGTTGGGGTCGCAAGAGCCGCTACTTTGAAGGCTGGTATTTCAAGCTGGTATCCGCCGATGAGCAGCATGCCATGGCCTTCATTCCGGGTATTTCTATGGGGGCAGAAGGCGACAGCCACGCCTTCATCCAGGTGATGGATGGCAAGGCTTGTAAAGCCGAGTACCACCGATTTGACCTTGGAGATTTTCGACCCTCCAAGCAGGGCTTTGAAGTCTCCGTGGGGAACAACTTTTTTTCTGCAAAAAAGATAATCCTTGATTTGCCCGGAATTTCCGGCGAAATCCATTTCAACACCACCACCCCCTGGCCGAAAATGCTCGGCGCTCCGGGCATTATGGGCTGGTATTCTTTTGTGCCTTTTATGGAATGCAATCATGGTATTGTAAGCCTGCACCATGAACTTGAGGGGGAGCTTGAAATTATGCCCATTCGTGAAATTGACCGGGTGACTCCAAGTCACCCGGTCAATTTCACGAATGGGCGCGGCTACATCGAAAAAGACTGGGGCCGCTCCTTTCCACGCGCCTACGTTTGGATGCAAAGCAACCATTTCGACACCAGTGATCGCGCCTCCTTGATGGCCTCGGCAGCGCATATACCCTGGCTGGGGAGCCATTTTATTGGTTTCATCAGCGGGATGTGGCTGGAGGGTAGATTGTTTAAATTTGCTACCTATACGGGAGCGCGGAAGTTTTTGAAAATCAATGATGAACAGGTGGAATTGATTTTCAAAAACCCAAAAACGGAACTGCGCATATTGGCCAATCAAGCCCTTGGCACCGCCTTGGTCTCGCCGCTTTCCGGAGAGATGCGGGGCAAAATCCAGGAAAGCCTGCAAGCCACGCTACAGGTGGAATTGCTGGAGAACGGAAAACGAATTTTTGAGGGAACGGGGCGAAATGCCGGGCTGGAAGTGGCGGGTAGAGTAGAGGTTTTGCAGAATTGAACCGCCCTTAAAAGATACGGGCAAAAATCTTACTCAAAGGCAGTGTGCCGGTGCCTTCGGCTACGGGTATTTCATCCGTGAGCGCATCAAAATCGAGGTTCTGCCATTCTTTTTCGCTGACCCGGATGTAGGTGGATGCCCAGAGTTTGCCCTGTTCTGCAAAAATGATCTGCTGCAATCCGGGTATTTGTTTGTAATCGTTCAATTTTTCGGAGAGGTCAAACTCGCGGGTACTGTTCGACAGCACTTCCACGATAAGCCAAGGATTGAGCAAGCCTTTTGATCTGCGCTTGTTGGACTGATATTCCTGTAACACAGGCTCGCCTTTTACAACCGTCACATCGGCATTGTAACCCCGGCGGTTTTCACCGATAAAAATCTTGGTATTACTTCCAAGCACATTGAATTCGGACTTTAAATCATCCAAAAGGATGGATAGTTGTGTGCCAAAACGCATCACAAGTTTTTCATGTGGAATAGTTGCTTCTCCCATGACAGTGCCTGTTTTTTCTTCGATTTCAAGGAAAGAGATGATATGACCTTCGCGATAGTGTACCCGATAGTCGCAGGTATCGGCTAATTCAAGATATTGCTCCCAAGTGGCAGGCACACGGAGTTCGCGCACACCGAGCGCAGCACGGTCTTCGAAAGTTTTGGGCGTGTGCAATCGCTTCCGCTGCGGCACGTACTTGCGAATCTCGACTTGGCTTGGTACAGCATTCGACTCAGAAATCGTCAACCCCGATTCAGAAATGTGTGCGGAGATATCCATAATTGGTTAAAATTTGCTGCAAGTTAGGACTTTTCCCATTTAGGCAAACCACATAGCACTTAAACAATCTACCAAAATTACAGGTTTTTATCGTAAATTTTTTACACCGTGCAAACGTCCCTCATCCTCGCCAACGTCGGAAAACACATTGTACCCAACGCTGATCGAACGTTTGCCACAAAAGCAAGTGGCAGCGTACGTCGGGGTCACGCCGGAGTTTTTGAGCAGGGTGCGGGCGAGACTTCATACCCCACCTTTGTACCATGAAATTGATTCACCAACCAACAATATCCGGTCATGAACAGAAAAGATTTTCTAAAACGCAGCCTTATAGGTGCTGGCGCGCTTGCTACCACTGGAGTAGCCTCGGCCGTAATCACCAACAACATTGACGAACTCAAGCCTCTGAACATTCTGGGCTTCAACCACATTCCCAACACAAATTCAAAAATTATGGCAAATACCGTTTTTCATAAAGCCGAAACGCGCGGCCACGCCAACCACGGCTGGCTCAATTCGCACCATACCTTCAGTTTTGCCAATTACTACAATCCCGAACGAATGAATTTTGGGGTACTCCGTGTGCTCAACGACGACACGGTTTCGGCAGGCAAAGGTTTTGGCACCCACCCACATGACAATATGGAGATCATCAGCATCCCGCTCGAAGGCGATTTGGAGCACAAAGACAGCATGGGCAATGTGGCCACCATTCGCAACGGCGATGTGCAAGTAATGAGCGCTGGGACGGGCATTTACCACTCCGAATACAACAAGAACAGCGAGCAATTGGTCAAATTCCTCCAAATCTGGGTCTTTCCGAACAAACGCGACGTCACGCCGCGCTACGACCAAATCACGCTGAACCTGGCCGACCGTCACAACAAACTCCAACAAATTCTTTCACCCATTACCGACGACGAAGGCGTTTGGATTCATCAAAACGCTTGGTTTCATTTGGGCTCTTTGGACGAGGGCTTCAAAACTGAGTATAAACTGAAAGGCGGCGCTGGCAATGGTGTGTATGTTTTTGTGCTGAACGGCGAAGTAAACGTCGGTGACCAAAAACTCAATACGCGCGATGGCTATGGCATTTGGAATGTAGAAAAATTCGAGATCACAGCCGATTCCAAAGCCGAGGTTTTGCTCATGGAAGTGCCGATGGCGGTCTGATTGGTGATTGGTGATTGGTAGATTGGTGGACTGGTGGATTGGTGGACTGGTGATTGGTGGATTGGTG
>Ga0209181_10012925_pt1 | contig 10500 bp, 10 predicted proteins | sample MAT05_FD_187208 | JGI IMG/M metagenome (GOLD analysis project Ga0209181, IMG submission 187208) | Freshwater microbial communities from Lake Fryxell liftoff mats and glacier meltwater in Antarctica - MAT-05 (SPAdes) (version 2) | ecosystem: Environmental > Aquatic > Freshwater > Ice > Liftoff...
GACCAGTTCACCCATGCCGAGCGGGCCACCGACTGGCGCGGCAACAACAACATCGCCGAGAGCCTGTTCAGCCAGCTGGCGCTGGAGCCGCACCCGCTGCCGCGCTGGATCGTGGTGGGCGCCGGCACCGGCGGCACCAGCGCCACCATCGGCCGCTATATCCGGTACATGGGCAGAACCGGCCGCGACGCCCTGGCCACCACACGGCTGGCAGTGGTCGACCCCGAACGCAGCGTGTTCTTCGACGCCTTCACGCAAGGCCGGCGGGACGTGGCTAGCAGCGAGCGCGGCCGCATCGAGGGCATCGGACGCCCGCGGGTCGAGCCGAGCTTTCTGCCGACGGTGATCGACCGCATGCTGCGTGTGCCCGACGCGCTGAGCTTTGCCGCCGCGCTGGACCTGTCGCAGCGCCTGGGTCGGCGGGTGGGGCCGTCCACCGGCACCAACTTCGCCGGTGCCCTGCACCTGGCCCGCGTGATGGCGGCGCGCGGCGAGACCGGCAGCATCGCCACGCTGATCTGCGACGCCGGCGAGCGCTACGCCGACACGCTGTTCGCGCCCGGCTGGCTGGCGGCACAGGCGCTGGACGCCGGCGCCGCCATCAGCGACAGCCACGGGGCCTGATCAGACGCCCGGCAGCGTGCCTTGCACCAGGGGGTCCAGCCCGTCGAAGATCTCGCTGGCCGCCAGGCTGCAACCGATGCTGGTGAAGTCGACCTGCGGCATGCCGGTCAGGTCATGCAGGGTGAACAAGCCCTCGGCGCCACGGCGGAACAGCTGCAACTCGCGGCTGTCGGGGTCGACCAGCAGGTATTCCTTCAGGCTCTGCAAGCGCCGGTACCAGGTGAACTTCTGGCCACGGTCGTAGGACTGGGTGCGCTCGGACAGCACTTCCACCACCACCGTGGGCGCGCGGAACAGCACGTCGGTACGCAGGTCGGCCGGGTCACATGTGACGAAGACATCGGGGTAGAACAAGACGTCGTCTGCCACCTGAAGCTTCATCGACTCGGTGAACGCCCGGCAAGGCGAGCCACGCAGTAGCTGGCGCAGCGTGGCGAAGACATTGCCTGACACGATGCCATGCACCCGCCGTGCGCCCACCATCGCAAACACCTCGCCGCGCACGAACTCATGCCGTTCGGCCTGAGATTCCTCCCAGGCCAGAAAGTCGGCCAGTGTCATCACAGGCTGCGCGTGTCCCATGGCGACGATCTTAGCCGCCAGGCCGATGCGGTGACAATCCGACGCTTATGTCCTCTTATGCCCTGTTCGACGACGCTGGCAAATTCCTCGCCGGCCGTGTGATGTCGGAGGCCGATGCCTCGCTGCAGGTCGAGCTCGACTCTGGCAAGCGCGTGAAGGTGAAGGCGGCCAACGTGCTGCTGCGCTTCGCCAAGCCCGAGCCGGCCGTGCTGATGGCGGCTGCAGCGGCGCAGGCCGCAGACATCGACCTGGAGATGGCCTGGGAATTCGCGCCCGAGGGCGATTTCGGCTTTGCCGACTTGGCGCGCGACTACTTCTCGGCCAACGCCGGGCCCGAGCAGCAGGCCGCCATGCTGTTGCGGCTGTTCGACGCGCCGCACTACTTCCGCCGCGCCGGCAAGGGCCAGTTCAGGAAGGCGCCGGAAGAAACGGTACACGCCGCGCTGCTGGCCATCGAACGCAAGGCCCAGCAGGCGGCGATGATCGAAGAATGGGCGGCCGAGCTGGTGGCCGGCCAGTGCCCGCCGGCGGTGCGTGATCAGCTCTACCGCATCCTGTTCAAGCCCGACAAGAACGGCCCCGAGTACAAGGCGGTGGTGGCTGCCACCCAGCGGGCGCAGAAGGCGCCGCTGGATCTGTTGCTGGCCGCAGGCGCGATCGACAGCCCCTACCAGTTCCACTGGCGGCGCTTCCTGTTCGACAGCTTCCCCAAGGGCACCGGCTTCCCGGCGCTGGCCGCGCCGGCCATCAAGGACGAACTGCCACTGGCGCCGGTGCAGGCGTTTTCGATCGACGATTCACAGACCACCGAGATCGACGACGCGCTGTCGGTCACCGGCCTGGGCCAGGGCGAGATCGTCTTCGGCGTGCACATCGCCGCGCCGGGGCTGGCCATCGCGCCCGATTCGCCCATCGACAAGCTGGCGCGTGAGCGGTTGTCCACCGTCTACATGCCCGGCTACAAGCTGACCATGCTGCCCGACGCGGTGGTGCAGGCCTACACGCTGGTGGAAGGCCGTGATTGCCCGGCCGTGAGCGTGTACTTCCGCTTCGACGAGGCCACGCTGGCGCTGAAGAGTGCCGAGACCCGCATCGAGCGGGTGCCCATCGCCGCCAACCTGCGCCATGACCAGCTCGACGAGGTGGTGACCGAATCAGCCCTCACCGGTGAATCGGTGGCCGAGTACCCGTTCGCCCAGGAGCTGGCGTTCTGCTTCCGACTGGCGCGGCACCTCAAGGCCCAGCGCGAGGTGGTGCGCGGCAAGCCCGAGAACTTCAACCGGCCCGACTACAACTTCCGGCTGGACCGCGCGGATGCGGGCCACGACGGCGCCGAGCCGCAGGGCGACGAGCAGGTGCGCATCAGCGAGCGCCGGCGCGGCGCGCCGCTGGACCTGATCGTCAGCGAGGCGATGATCCTGGCCAACTGCCACTGGGGCGGCTTCATCGCCGAGCATGGCGTGCCGGGCATCTACCGCAGCCAGGCCAGCATGGCGCCGGGCATCAAGGTGCGCATGGGCACCAAGCCGGCGCCGCATGCCGGCATGGGCGTGCCGCAGTACACCTGGGCCACGTCGCCGCTGCGGCGCTATGTCGACCTGGTGAATCAATGGCAGATCATCGCCGCCGCACGGCATGGCCGCACCGCAGCGCTGGTGGCGCCGTTCAAGCCCAAGGACGCGATGCTGTTCTCGGTGATCTCGCAGTTCGACGCTGCCTACACCGCCTACAACGACTTCCAGCGCGCGATCGAGCGCTTCTGGGCGCTGCGCTGGCTGCAGCAGAACAGCGTGACCGAGCTCGACGGCGTGGCGCTGAAAGACGGCCTGGTGCGCGCCGACAGCCTGCCGCTGGTGTTCAAGGCACTGGGCTGCGAGGCGCTGCCGCGCAATGCCCATGTGCGGGTGCGCATCACCGGCATCGACCTGCTGACGCTGGACCTGCACGCCAACCTGGCCAGCCGGCTGGATGACGTGCCGGCAACTGCTGGCAGCGACCCCGCCGCCAGCCAGGCCGCCGACGATGCCGGCGACGACGACGAGGCCGCTGCTGCCGCCCCGCTGGCCCTGGCCATCGGCCTGGGTGATGACGCCATCGACCTGGGTGATGACGCCATCGGCCCGGCGAACGACGCCATCGGCGCGGGGGCCGCTCCCGTCGCCGCCGATGCCGGCGTCGCGACGGCCACGCCGGGCAGCGCACCAGCCGGCTGATCCGCAGGCTGTACGCCACCCGCCACCCGCCACCCGCTACCGCCATGCGCAGGCGCCGCATCAGCACGCTGCACGGCGCACTGGCGGTGTCGCTGTCGGTGCACGGCGCGCTGATCGGCTGGCGCTTCGCCGATCCGGCCAGCTTCGACCGGCTGTTCCGCGCCACGCCGCTGGAGGTGATCCTGGTCAATGCCAAGTCCAGCGAGACGCCCGCGACGGCCCAGGCGCTGGCCCAGGCCGCGCTGGCCGGCGGCGGCGACCTGGCCGAGGGCCGCGCCACGTCGCCGCTGCCGGCCATGCCGCAGACCGAAATGGGCAATGCGCCCGACGAGGCACGCAAGCGGGTCGACCAGCTGCAGGACCAGCAACAGCAGCTGCTGGCGCAGATCCGCCGCGAGATGGCGCTGCTGCCGCCGCCCGACCCGCAGCGCGACACCGGCACGCCGCAGGAGCGCGAGCAGGAAGAGCGCCGCCGCCAGCAGCTGAAGCTGCTGGCCGAGATCGAGAAGCGCATCAACGACGACAACGCCAGCCCGCGCAAGCGCTATGTGAGCCCGGCCACGCGCGAGGTGGCCTATGCGCTGTACTACGACCGCCTGCGCCGGCGCATCGAGGAGCGCGGCACGCGCGACTTCCCCGAGGCGCATGGCCGCAAGCTGTATGGCGAGCTGACGATGAACATCACCATCGACGCCGCCGGCAGCTTGCTGGAGGCCGACGTGGTGCGCGGCTCGGGCAATGCGCTGCTGGACCGGCGCGCGGTGGCGATCGTGCAGAGCGCCGCGCCGTTCGCCCGCTTCAATGCGTCACTGCGCGAGCAGACCGACCAGATCGTCGTCACCTCGCGCTTCCGCTTCACCCGCGACGATGGGCTGGAGGCCACGATGCTGCCCAACCAGGCCACGGACGCAGCGGCCGCTGCGGCGGTCGGGGCCGGGGCCGGCGGCAACGCACAATCCAGGCCGCCATGAACCCGAATCACCCGTTGCCAGACCGTTATGCGGTGCTGGGCCACCCGGTGGCGCACAGCCAGTCGCCCTTCATCCATGCCGAATTCGCCCGCCAGACCGGCGAGGCGATGGTCTACGGCCGCATCGAGAGCCCGCTGGACTGCTTCGAGGCCACGGTGCGCAGCTTCATCGCCAGTGCCAGTGCCACCGCCGGCCTGGGGCCAGCGCGTGGCTGCAACATCACCGTGCCGTTCAAGTTCCAGGTGCTGCCGCTGGCGCGCCATGCCAGCGCGCGGGCGCTGCTGGCCCAGGCCGCCAATGTGCTGTGCTTCGACACCGACGGCTGGTACGCCGACAACACCGACGGCAGCGGCCTGGTGCGCGACATCCAGCAGCATGCCGGCTGGCCGCTGGCCGGCCAGCGGGTGCTGCTGATCGGTGCCGGCGGCGCTGCGGCCGGCGTGCTGGGGCCGCTGATCGAGGCCGGCTGCGCCGCCGTCACCGTGGCCAACCGCACCCTCGCCAAGGCACTGCAACTGGTGCAACGCCATGCCGCCTGGGCAAACCAGCATGGCGTGGCGCTGGCCGCCACCGCGCTGGCCGATGCCGGCGAGGGCTTCGACGTGGTGCTCAACAGCAGCGCCAGCAGCCTGGCCGGCGCCGGCGTGCCGGTGGCGCCGGCGGTGCTGCGGCCCGGCAGCCTGGCCATCGACCTGATGTACGGCCCGGCGGCGCAGCCCTTCCTCGACTGGGCCACCGCGCACGGCGGCACCGGGCGCGACGGCCTGGGCATGCTGGTCGAGCAGGCCGCCGGCGCCTTCGCGCTGTGGCGCGGCGTGGTGCCCGAGACGCCGCCGGTGCTGGCCGCGCTGCGGGCACGGCTGGCCGCCAAGGGCTGACCGGGCGATGGCGGGCAAGTTGACCGGCCTGCGCGGCCACGCCCTGCGCCTGCTGCTGCTGGTGCTGGTCTGCGCGTTGGCGCTGCAGCTGTTCTTCCTGGCCCGCATCGCACTGATGGCGGTGGTCGATCCGCAATCGACCACCTTCCAGCGCAGCGAGATCGTGCGCCTGGCCACCGAAAAGCGGCAGGTGGCCTGGGCCCAGCAGTGGGTGGACAACGACCGCATCGCCGCGCACCTGAAGCGCGCGGTGATCGCCAGCGAGGACGCCGGCTTCGCCGAGCACAGCGGCGTGGAATGGGACGCGCTGGAGGCCGCCTGGGAGAAGAACCAGCGCGCCGAGGCCGCAGCCGATCGCCGCAACGCCCAGCTGGCCCGGCGCGCGCCGCCACCCGAGACGCCGGGCGCCAAAGCCCGGGCCACCGCATTGCCCAAGGTGGTGGGCGGCTCCACCATCAGCCAGCAACTGGCCAAGAACCTGTTCCTGTCGGGTGAGCGCAGCGTGCTGCGCAAGGCGCAGGAGTTCGTCCTCACCTTCATGCTCGAGGGCCTGCTGTCGAAGCAGCGCATCCTGGCCATCTACCTCAACAACGTGGAATGGGGCGAGGGCCTGTTCGGCGCCCAGGCTGCGGCGCGGCACTACTTCCGGGTCGATGCGGCCCAGCTCGGCCCCGGCCAGGCCGCCCGGCTGGCGGTGATGCTGCCGGCGCCCAAGCGCTTCGAGAAGAACCCCGGCTCACCCTACGTGGCAAGCCGTGCCGCCACCATCACCGCCCGCATGGGCGCCGTGGCCTTGCCCTGACGCGCCGCCGGGCCGGTGCCGCCGGGCACAATCCACCCATGCCTGCCGACCTTGCCGACGAGATTGCCGCTGCCGCTGCCCGGCTGGTGGTGGACGAGGGCATGGAGTACGCCCAGGCCAAGCGCAAGGCGCTGCGCAGCCTCGGCCGCAGCAACGCCCGCCAGAGCGCGCTGCCCAGCAACGAGCTGGTGGAAGACCAGGTGCGCGAGCACATCGCGCTGTTCTGCGCCGACACCCAGCCGGCCGAGCTGCTGGCACTGCGCGAACTGGCGCTGGTGTGGATGGAGCGGCTGGCCGAGTTCCGCCCCCACCTGTCGGGCGCGGTGTGGCGCGGCACCGCCACCCGGCTGTCGGCCATCCACCTCGACCTGTACTGCGACGACGCCAAGTCGGCCGAGATCGCGCTGATCAACAAGGGCGTGGACTACGACGTGGGCAGCCGCCCCGACGCCCGTGGCGGCCAGGTCGACCTGCTCAGCATCGCCAGCCGCTGCCCGGCACTGGGCGAGACGGTGACGCTGTTCCTCACCGTGCTGGACCACGACGACCTGCGCGGTGCGCTCAAACCCGATGGGCGCGGTCGCAGCTGGCGTGGCGACGCTGCGGCGCTGCGCCGGCTGCTGGCCGTGCCGGCCGAGGCAGCATGAGCCAAGGCCTGTCGAGCCGCCGCCGCCAGGTGCTGTTCGGGGGCGTGGCGGCTGCAGCGGCAGCTGCCGGCGCCGGCATGGCCTGGTGGCACCAACGGTCGGCCACCAGGGCCAGCGCCGCCGCCGCCCCGGGCGATGCCCAGGCCCTGGCCGCACTGTGGGCGCTGCGGCTGGACCGCCCCGAGGGCGGCGAACTGGTGATGGCCGACCTGCGCGGCAAGCCGCTGCTCATCAACTTCTGGGCCACCTGGTGCCCACCCTGCGTGAAGGAGATGCCTGAACTCGACCGCTTCCACCAGGCCTTCGGCCCCCAGGGCTGGCAGGTGGTGGGTTTGGCCATCGACGGGCCGACGCCGGTGCGCGAGTTCCTGGCCAGGGTGAAGGTGGGTTTTCCGATCGGGCTGGCCGGCCTGGCCGGTACCGAGCTGGTGCGCAGCCTGGGCAACACCCAGGGCGCACTGCCCTTCAGCGTGCTGCTGGGCGCGGCGGGCCAGGTGTTGAAACGCAAACTGGGCGAAACCAACTTCGACGAGCTGGCCGGCTGGGCCCGGCAGGCCTGAACTGACTCAGCGGCCTGAATGGCCTGAACGACCCGAACGGCCTGAACGGCCTGAACGGCCTGAACGACATTCGCGCGCCGTTCGCTGCAAATTCCGCGATCCAGCCGCGAACTCACAGCGATCTGGCGTCGATCTGGCGCAAACCGGCCCCTCACGGCCAATCCGGCATGCGCATCAACCCCAACGCCCTGCGCAATTGGCTGTGACACAATTCACGTTGTTTGACGGCTGTACGCGGTAGTAGCTGCCAATTTCCAAACCACTGCCGACTTGTTCGGGTGCACTGGCCAGTTGCCGTGCAAACCACATCCGCACCCGCCACCGTCTGCCCGCCACCGTCTGCCCGGCACGCGCCCGCTGGCACCGCTACACCACCTGGAGCTTCCACCCATGGACTTGCGCAAGCTGAAGACACTGATCGACCTGGTGTCTGAATCCAACATCACCGAACTGGAAATCACCGAAGCCGAAGGCAAGGTGCGCATCGTCAAGGCTGGCCCGCAGCTACCCGCCGGCACGCCGATGATGATGATGGCGCCGCACACGGCCGCTGCCCCGGTGGCCATGGCCTCGGCTGCCGCCGCGCCGGCAGCAGCCCCGGCCGAGCCGGAGCAGACCGGCCACATCGTCAAGAGCCCGATGGTGGGCACCTTCTACCGCTCCAGCAGCCCCGGCGCCAAAGCGCTGGTCGAAGTGGGCCAGGCGGTCAAGGAGGGTGAATCGATCTGCATCATCGAGGCGATGAAGATCATGAACGAGATCGAGGCCGACAAGAGCGGCACGGTGGTGCGGGTGATGGCCGAGAACGGCACCGCCGTCGAGTTCGGCCAGCCGCTGTTCGTCATCGAGTGACCGGCCGACTGCGAGCCGAGGCACCATGTTCAAGAAAATCCTGATCGCCAACCGAGGCGAGATCGCCTTGCGCATCCAGCGCGCCTGCCGCGAGATGGGCATCAAGTCGGTCGTCGTCTACTCCGAAGCCGACCGCGAGGCCAAGTACGTCAAGCTGGCTGATGAAGCGGTGTGCATCGGCCCGGCGCCCTCGGCGCAGAGCTACCTCAACATGCCGGCGATCATCGCCACCGCCGAGGTGACCGACGCCGAGGCCATCCACCCCGGCTACGGCTTCCTGGCGGAGAACGCCGACTTCGCCGAGCGGGTGGAGAAAAGCGGCTTCACCTTCATCGGCCCCTCGCCCGAATCGATCCGCCTGATGGGCGACAAGGTGTCGGCCAAGCAATCGATGATCCGCTCGGGTGTGCCCTGCGTTCCCGGCAGCGAAGGTGCCCTGACCGACGACCCCAAGACCATCGTGCAGGCCGCGCGCGCCATCGGCTACCCGGTGATCATCAAGGCCTCGGGCGGCGGCGGCGGGCGTGGCATGCGTGTGGTGCACACCGAGGCAGCCCTGCTGCACGCGGTGCAGACCACCCGCAGCGAGGCCGGCGCGGCCTTCGGCAACTCGTCGGTCTACATGGAGAAGTTCCTGCAGAACCCGCGCCATGTGGAGATCCAGGTGCTGGCCGACCAGCACCGCAATGCGGTGTGGCTGGGCGAGCGCGACTGCAGCATGCAGCGCCGCCACCAGAAGATCATCGAAGAGGCGCCGGCGCCGGGCATCGCGCGCCGCATCATCGAGCGCATCGGCGACCGCTGCGCCGCCGCCTGCAAGAAGATCGGCTACCGCGGCGCCGGCACCTTCGAGTTCCTGTTCGAGAACGGCGAGTTCTATTTCATCGAGATGAACACGCGCATCCAGGTGGAGCACCCGGTGACTGAACTGGTGACCGGCATCGACATCGTGCAGATGCAGATCCGGGTGGCTGCCGGCGAGAAGCTGCCGTTCACCCAGCGCCAGATCCAGATGCGCGGCCATGCCATCGAATGCCGGGTGAATGCCGAAGACCCTTACAAGTTCACCCCCAGCCCGGGCCGCATCACGATGTGGCACCCGCCGGGCGGGCCGGGCGTGCGGGTGGACAGCCACGCCTACACCAACTACACCGTGCCGCCCAACTACGACTCGATGATCGGCAAGATCATCGTGCACGGCGACACCCGCGACCAGGCACTGGCGCGCATGCGCACCGCGCTGTCGGAGATGGTGGTCGAGGGCATCCAGACCAACATCGCGCTGCACCGCGAACTGATGGTGGATGCCAAGTTCATCGAGGGCGGGACCAACATCCACTACCTGGAAAGCTGGCTGGAACACCGCAAGCGCTGAAGGCTGCCGATGCATGAACTGGTCCTGCGGCTGCCCGAGAGCCTGGTCGAAGCGGTCAGCGAGGCGCTGGTCGACGAGCTCGATGCGCTGAGCGTGTCGGTGGCCGATGCCGACGCCGGCACCGCTGCAGAGCAGGCGCTGTTCGGCGAGCCAGGCCTGCCCGCGCCCAAGGAAGGCTGGCAGCGGTCCGACCTCACCGCGCTGTTCGACACCGAGGCCGCCGCCACCGAGGCCGCCACCCTGCTGCGCGCGCAGGACTGGGCCACCAGCATGGTGGTGCTGGCCCTGCGCCCGGTGGCCGACCAGGACTGGGTGCGGCTGACGCAGAGCCAGTTCGCGCCGGTGGAGATCACGCCCAGCTTCTGGATCGTGCCCAGCTGGCACGACGCGCCAGCAGCGGCCAAGACGGTCATCCGGCTCGACCCGGGCCTGGCCTTCGGCACCGGCACCCACCCCACCACCCGCATGTGCCTGCGCTGGACGGCGCAGCACGCGCCCGCGCTGGCACCGGGCTGGCGGCGGGTGCTCGACTACGGTTGCGGCTCGGGCATCCTGGCCATCGGTGCGGCGCTGCACGGCGCACGCGGCGTCGACGCGGTCGACATCGATGCAGCCGCCGTCACCGCCACCGAAGCCAACGCCCAGGCCAACGGCGTGCAGCTTGCGGCCGGCCTGCCCGAGCGTGCCAGCGGCGTGTACCCGCTGGTGCTGGCCAACATCCTGGCCAGCCCCTTGAAGCTGCTGGCACCGCTGCTGGCCGGCCATGTGGCGCCGGGCGGCCACCTGGTGCTGGCCGGCATCCTCGATCGCCAGGCCGACGAACTGCAGGCCGCCTACGCACCCTGGCTGGCGCTGCAGCTGACCGACAGCGAAGACGGCTGGATCCTGATGACCGCGCGCCGGCCGGGCTGAGAACGCCCCCAGACCTGCCGCTTCGCGTCAGGCCCCCCGAGGGGGATGAGGAAACTTGGGAGCGGCCCGGCGTTTCCTCATGAC
>Ga0209181_10012926_pt1 | contig 10499 bp, 9 predicted proteins | sample MAT05_FD_187208 | JGI IMG/M metagenome (GOLD analysis project Ga0209181, IMG submission 187208) | Freshwater microbial communities from Lake Fryxell liftoff mats and glacier meltwater in Antarctica - MAT-05 (SPAdes) (version 2) | ecosystem: Environmental > Aquatic > Freshwater > Ice > Liftoff...
TGGACTGGTAGGTATCGTCGGGCTTGAGGCACCGCTCCGGCTTGAAGATCTGGAAGCGCAGCGGGAAGGTCACGTTGTCGAGGACGCCATAGGCACTGACGGAGACGATGCCGCGGTCAACCGTGCAAGGTTGCCGATGTACTGGCGGGAGACATAGTCGGTGGTCTTGCCCTTCTTGAGATCGCCGGTCTCGTCAATGCAGAGCACGAATGGCCGGTCACGCAGGGCCGCACGGGTGCATTCCAGCCGCGTAGTGCGCAGTTTCTCCAGACTCCAGTCGGCGTTGGCGATGAAGTGGTGGAGGGCCTGCGGCTCAGCGCCAACACGCTGACCAATCGCAGGCAGCGACTTGCGCGGGAGGTCGCTGATGAGCCCCACGTGCAGGAGGCAGAGGTGCTCGAAGCTCCGGACATCCTCAAACAGGTCGCGGTAGGCGGCGCAGTAGTCGTCGACAAAGGTGACCGTCGAGGTAGGCGCGCGTGCCGTTCCCATAGACCCTGCCCTCCTCGTTCAAACCGGTTTCCGCTACTCGGTAGTATACAACCAGAGTGACAGAAGAGGGATAGCAGAAAGAACATTCTGGTGCGCACTTGCCAAAATACTACGGGCCAGCTTGTGTGACTGGTCCGTAGTATTCGGTGAAGCAGCGCCTACATGATGACTAACCGCTTTCCAAGTAAGCGACTCGCTCCGAACCAGAGAGGCTATGGTGCTGGCGGAAGATCCGAAGACTGTGATCGATAAGTCAGTTGTACATCATCAATAATGAACCCAGCGTTATCACCGCCAAGGTGATCGAACGTCAAGACGCCAGATGCGGAACTCGGTACAACGATAGTACGGACGACTGGCTGGAGTCCAGGACCATCGGCTCGCCAGAAGGTTTCGCTATACCTATCTCCCAGCGATACAGTCATGCGGTTGCTCCCGAAATAACCTGACAAATCGAATTGGAGTCGGTACACACCGGGCGGCAGGCTCAATGTTGCGCGCGAGGTAAGCTTGCCGGCGTTTCTGGTAGATCCGTCGAGATCGACATACAAACCGTTTCCGGGATGGACGTCGTAGGTTCCGTTCCCAATCAAATCGACGGTTCCGTCGCTTACCAGCCAATTGGTAAATGCGGCGTAGTTTGTCCGTCCGATGCCGCCATTTTCTACATTGAATGTGTCGGTCAGAACCATTGTCGCCGCGCTGAGACTCAGAGGGAGCTCGGGGGTCTCACATGGTGGCGTGAACAGTTCAAGATCTTGGACGGAAGGCTCGTACGCGCCATAGACTGAGCGGATGTTGAGGCGCCAGTAATACGCTGGCTGCTCGAAAGCAGTCCATGCCTTCTCCTCAACATAGCCATCACCGCTCCCCGACGGCACTATCCCACTCACCACCGTCGTCCACGTTGTGGCATCGTTTGAGAACTGGATGTCGTACTCCTTGATCGGTGAATAACCCCCGGTGGTGTTGATCGTAAAACGGATCCGTTCAACGTGCGCTGGTGCATCGCCAAATGATACGGCGAACCATCCACGCCCGCGCACACCGCCACCCCAGTAGGATGCAGAATCGGCATCAATGGCGAAGCCTGGGGCAGCGCTACTATATTGGGAATCAGCGAGAGCTGCTTGAGCTGTGGTGCGATCAACAAGCGGGCACGCTGTTGAAGGATTCCGGGTAATTGCCAAGTCATAGGTTAGCGCAGTTCCCCCACGGTTTTGGTATTCGCGGGCGCGAACGTAGTAGGTTCCTGGCACAAGTTGGCGCTGGAACAGCGAAGCACCCGCAGTACTCCCTCCATCATTGCTACGCGCAATCAGCGTCGTTCCATCAGCAGCGTAGAGGTCAAGGACAGTATCGACTCCTACCGCCAGATTGTATGTCTCAAACCGATAGGTGCTCACGTCCGTTACAACCAGTTTGATCAGATCCTGGTCGCCAGGAAGACAGAAGGCACGGGTGAGTCGCGAAGGATCAAAGATGGTTGCTGCACTGAGGGTGTTGTTTGGCTCGTATAGATCGTTCTTGTGAGGGCCGGTGCATGGCTTCCCGATGCCACTACCCGCCGTCTGGGCATAGGTGCTTGGTGCCACAGACTGCAGCTGATCAACGCTCGACCAGCTTCCAAGGGGATCGAGATCGAAGACAGACCACCACAGCCCGTTGCCATAGCTCAATATATTGCCAGGATCCCAGTACGGGATGCTTTCATTTGAGTTATTGAACAGTCGAACGCGTGCGCCCGCATCGAGCGGCCAACCTATGGGTATGGGGGTGTCGTTCTGGTCCGACCAGTTAAAGACAGCGTAGCGATACGTGCCCGGAACAGGCTTAACAATTTCTATGGTTTCCGTCAGGGCACTGGTCGTGCTGTCACGATTGAGAGTCGAGAAGGGTGCTGCCAAAGCGTTTCCAGGCTGCTCATAGAAGACATGGCCAGGTGTGCTACTTGGCAGCCACAGATGGGCGTCGAGATCAACAGTAGGTTCGGTCCACTCGAATTGGATCCGAATACCAACACCTATCTCGTGATGCGTGAATATGTTAAGAACCTCCTGTTCATACCCGAGCGAAGGTGCTCCTGGACGACTACCCAGGGTATTTGTCCAGGTGTACCACCAGTCGTTGATATTTTGCGGGTGCTGGTCTCCACTAATGCGAGGGATTTGCGAACTAAATGCGGTAAAGATGTCGGCAAAAGGGCGTTCGATTGTGTCCCACCCTTCTGAGACAGACGAGAGCGAGCTTGAAGGGTCAAACACATCCCACAGCGCCGCAGTAATCTGCCATTCGCAGAAGTTCCCACGCCGCCAGCGCTCCTCCGCAGGGCGAGTGTCGTCGACGATTTCTGAGGTCTCTATGGGGTTGGAAAAGCCCTTTATAGTATCAGGACCGATACTTGATGGATCATCATCAAACGCATCAATGTAGTAGGCTGCCCACTTTCTGTTATTCAAATCCCGCGAGGCTGTCCGACTGGCTGCCATAAAGAAGTTGGCCCAAGCTTCGGAATACTGTAGGCTGAGGTTACCCTCTCGACAGCCCGCATGAGGACCAAGATAACCGTCAGGGAAGCCGGAATAGTGATCCATGACCCAGTGTCCGACCTCGTGAGCGATCACTGAATCATTCCATTGATCACCGTTCTGTAGTGTCCCATTGATTCTAACCACACCACCAAGATAGGATGAGACACCAGGGGTAATGGGCCACTCGTAATCTTTGGTCCAGTGTATCGGCAACTCAGCGGTTGGTTTCCCAATTGTTGTCGTCAAATACTCAAAGGACTCGAGCGCGGCATCATAGATGTTCCACGGGGCGCTATCCAGGCGTGTGTCTTCGGCCTGCTGCACGCCCGCGTTGAGCGTCGCACTTGGCATCAATTCATCACTGGTGAGGCAGTGATGGCCCTCAGTACCAACACCGCTACCACCTGTGAGCTTGAGAAGGTCACCTTCTTCTGGACCTACGGTGCAAACCCTGGCACGAACCAAGAAGGGGGTAGCGGTTGAATCCGCTGGCATAGGAACTGACAATACGAAGCTACCAGTGTCATCAGTGTAGGTACTTCCCGCTAGAGTAGACCACCAAGGATCAGACGTAAAGCGGTACTGGATTTGAACGCGCGCCTTACGAATAGGACGAATAATAGAGATCGGATCGAGTCCTTGCGGGTCTGGGCTAACAGTTATCGTCATAGGGCGCGTGATATGGTCGTTGTAGTTAAATTGACCGCTCACAGTCATCAACGCACTAGTAGCGCTTGGCGTTGATGTATCTGATTCAGGGCTTGTGTCGACTATTTGAGCTGGTGAGGGTAGAAGCGTGTCGATAGGCTCGACGGTCTCCGCGAACTGCCCATTCACTGCCGTCACCCGTAGTGTCGCCACCTCGTTAAAGGCGCGATGGTTGTGCGTCCCCCACGCGAGCACGACAACTTCTTGCGGCTCAACCGTGTTGCCGGCGATCTCTGCTTGAAAGGTCAGTTGTTGACCAGCAGCCAGGATGGTACGAGTTGGCACATTGCTTGACAACAGTGAAAGGCCAGGCGTCACACCAAGTTTGAGGTTGATATCGTCGAAGGTAACAGGGGAGTCAAGGGTGAGGCCAACGATTGCGGTCTGATTGGTCGTGGATCCTAAAGTGAGTGAGACCGTGAGCGGAGAGGCCGAGGAGCGAGTTGGCGCTGTTTCTTGAACCGCCGGGCTATTAGTTGGAGCAGCCTGAGACGGCCGGATCGGTGGAACACTTAAGCTTACTAGCAGCAGAACAGCAAACAGGCGGCTAAAGGAGCGGGCAGGAATGTGTAGCACGACGATACTCCTGAAAGATGCGAGAGATAATGCGGTTTGTTAACGGGTGGATGTGAATGGATCGCGTTGGATGAGCGTATCAAGGGACGACACCCTTAGGAATAGTGTTTGCTTGTCAGAATGCGTAGAACCCGGTAGCATTACTTCCGCTCCACCGCTAATCCGTTGATCGCCTTCTTGCTCAAGGCGAACTGCGAGTTCAAAGCTTTGTGGTACGTCGGCCTTAAACACAACCGAGCGACGGTATAATGTCATCCCTTCACGAATAGAATTAGCTTCCCATTGAGAGTCAAGCGGCACTAAGCCATTTGTCATACTAAATGACACTTCCGCCGCTGTCGTCTTCGTCCCGTCTGAGTCTGGATTCGGGGCATCCCATACACAAGAAGCAGTCAACCTGAATGTCATGGTACCGCCAAGGGCAGCAGGCGGGCCATGATCAAGCTGAGCACTTACACCAGGGCGACTTCCACTACAAGCCGTAGTAAGCAGCAAGGTGGGCGGAATGCACAGGGAAATGCGAAGAAAAGCACGGCGGCTGAACATACACTCTCCTACCAAGTTGAGGCACCACCTGAGTGATACCAGGTCATGCATTGTATGCACCTTCTGACAGGTGCGCCAGCACAAGCGTACTGGCACATATCGTAGTATAGGTGTTGGCTATAACGGAACTGCTTCCGCGGGGTTGCGTTCTTTTCGTCACCGCCTGTACTCAAGTAAACATTTGTGAAGCTTATCACCCAATGTGGCCCCTGGTGTCACGAATCCTGGTATAGGGCCCGGTTGGCGCGCGGCACGACGTGGAGGACGGTCACGAGATCCGCCCCCAGCTCCCCCGGCCCACCTGCCCGACGATCCGCCTCCATCGCCCGTGCCAGCAGCGTGAGGCGCATGAGCTGGTAGAAGGGCGCGACGAACAGCTCCGCGTAGGGCGGGAGATCGGCACCCTCTGCCCGCCAGGCCTCGTAGTGGCTGCGGTAGATCGCCTGCTGGGTCGTCAGGGTCTTCTCTGGCTTGGCGCGGGCCGAGCGGTATTCCTCGGTATACTTCCACTCGCCGAGGACAAGCTGGGTTCGCCCATCGTCGCGCCGGAATCGGAACACAAAGTCCGCGCTGGTTGCGTAGGCCCCACGGGTGCGGGCACCGTGCTCGCCAAGGTAGTTCCGCGTCCCAATCCACTCGAAGGCCAGGAAGGGATGCGCGCCACCCGCGAGGGGGCGGTCGGCCACAAACGGCAGCGCCTCGACGATCTGCGGGAGGTAGGGCTGGAAGGCGGCGACGAGCAGGGCTGGGGCACTCGTGAGCGGCCAGAGGGCGTTCACGCACGCACTCTGTGAGCAGCAGAGGTGGTTGCTCGGCTGGTCGCCGATGCCGTCGTGCCAGTGGATGTTGCGGTCGCGAAAATACTGGATCGCCGCCGCACGGTGGCGTGGGTAGAGATTCTCGGCGGCGTGGCCGTCGGCGAGGCAGAAGGTGCGCGGCACGTGCTTGTAGGAGCCGGGGGCGCAGGCGTCGGGCGAGAACAGCGCGGGCTTCTGGGCTGCGTAGCGCTGCTTCTCGTGGTCACGAAAGGTTGGCATGGGGGATCGGTGCTCCCTGGGTTAGCGCGCACCAATGCGCTAGCGCGTAGCGTATCTGGTGCTCGCCCTGAGCCTACAGCGCAGGCGCAACCACGGACATACCTCCTACCCGCACGCGTAGGGCCATAGGTACATGGACGTACGCCGCGCGCTGCCGCCGCATGCGAACCACGCCGGTTCGCGTCATCTCCGCGACAGCCTCCCCGCCTGCACGATGGCGCCACCGCTGGGCACTGGGCTCGGCGGCGGTTGTACGCCCTGGAGGTTGCTATGTCCGAGTCTCCCGTCCGCCCGCGCGTGCTCGCCCTGCCGCTGGATGTCGCTGATGCCCTCGCCGCGCTGGCGGGGGAAGGCGACGAGGCGGTCGAAAATCTGGTCGTCGCACTCCTCACCGAGGTCGTGCGCCTGGGCAGGCCGGGCGCGCTCCACGCGGCGGCTCGCCTCGCCGCCGAGGTCGCCGACACCCTGGCCGACCGCTGGCAGCTGCGCCGGGCGGAGCTTGCCCGGCTCCGCGCGGACGTGCAGCGCCTCGATAAGGCCCTGGGCCAGCTGGCACAGGGTGCCTAGCCGGTACCCCAAGGCGCTCACCCAGTGACTCACCATGCCTGCTTCAGCACCGGGCGACGCGCGTGCGTGCGTGTTCGTCGGCGGTAATCAGCGCCTAGGCGGCAGGGTGGGGGTGCGGTGTAAAAACAAGGAACCGTCCCGAAGGATGTGCGAAGCACAGCGGGACGCCCGCCACGAGGGCCGTGTTGAACCATACCCTGTGGGGCGAAGAGGCGCGGTAGGTGGCGTCTTGCTCCTCTTTCCAAACCCTTTTAGTACTGCCCCTGGTAAGGGAACAGAAACAAGCCGACAGTATTGTATGCTAATCGCGCTCTACACCCTCGTAACCATTCATGGGGTGTGGCGGAGGCGGGCTTCCCAGCCGTACCAGGCCGTAAACCACTTGCGGTTCACAACGGTTTGCGGTAGTGGCTGAGTCTCGAATCATTGCGCCGGGACGGGCTGAGCGTCTAGATGCTCACGGCTGCCCCTGTACTAGAGGGCGTCTCATTCGACATGCAGCCACTACCCGGTTTGCTAGCTCGCCTTACCTAAAGCGTTACCAACGGCGTGGAAATGTAGCTCCAGCCAGCGTGCTTGTATGCGTTTCATCGCACCCCCTGAACGGTTACACGCATGGCTGGTCCCTTCCTGGGAGTTGGGTTCCAGTCAAGCGTACTCTGCCTCCCGTTTTTCGTCTGCCGAATGGATAAAGTCGAGGAGGTATCTGCAATGCCTTGGTTCCACAAATCCGATGAAGACCTTTACCTAGACCAATGCGAGGCCGAAGTATTAGAGGTAATCAGACACAGGGAAAGACTCGAGGCCGACATTGTCAAGTTCATAAAGGCAAACTTCAGCACGCGGGGGCGCCTGGAGCTAGTCGGAGGTGCGTTTTACGCATCTTATTGGGCCTGCGGAAGCGTGTTCGAAGAGACACCCGATCAGATATTCCAAAAGTTATTAAAGCTGGCCGATGGCAACACCGCGCTGGCCGAAGAAGTAGTGCGTAGGTGCCGGGAGCGTATAGCTCCTCTGCCGGACATTGATGAAAAATTTCGTCTTGTTGTGAAGGTTCGCGGAAAGGTCATCGACACGTTTTCCAGCGGTGAACCATATTGGAGGCATGCCTAGGGGTATGACAACGATTCGTGTAAAAATAGGCCATGTGCTCTCTTTGGCGCATCACAACGCGAAATGCCTGTAATCGAACTACGGGAGCGTTCGCCGTGCTCTTTACTTCACAAGGTTGAGTGGTTTTCTCGTCTCTGGAGCGCACGAATCCCGATTCGTGCCTCGGATGCCAAAGAAATCCCGTGTGCTCGCTCCGCGTTGCGCTTGGATCACGGCGTTCTGCTGGCAAGGGCATCGGTAGTATACCAGAACTCGCGTCTTCTCTGGCATGTTGGCGCTTGAACGCTGACTCTGCTGAGATCGCATCAGGACGGCCTACACCAACCAAATGGCGCGATGGCACACAAATCGTTGCCATACCCCAACTCCAACAGATCTCTGACGCCTTGGCCATGGCGGCCTACCACGCCCAACTTTTCGTAGCCATCGTGGAGAGGTAGTGCCAGGTAGTCAACGCACTCCTACAGTCGGTGACAACAGCCAGAGCACTCCTGAAGAAGGTGTGCGTTTTGGGGTCGTGAGATGAAAGGAGGCGATGTCTATGATAGCGTTACGCATTGAGGAACTAACCACGGTACTGAAAAAGGCGTTGCCAGTCGACATGCACGGCAATATTAATCTGCTGATTGCATTGCTCCGCTATGGTCAATCGGCGCCGAGTGCCACAGACGCAGGCTACAATGCCGAAGGTGCAGAGGTCCTCGTTGAGTCTATGCTGAAATCACTTCAGGGACGGGAGATACGCACTACCGATACCATTCTATCGTTCGGTAGTAATGGCAACTTCGGTGATGTCTCTGTCCGTGATGTTGTTGGGGGTAATGTTTTTACAATCAATGTCTATCCAGAAAGGGTGGAGGAAACTGAAAAGCACGGAGCACGTATTCGCAAATTCGAAGAGATAGTCACCATCTTCGATTTTCTGAATGCCGAATTGTTCACTATTGGAACAAAAATGAACATGTTTAACGCTGAATTCGACTCTATTATCGCTTCTCACGTGCCGCGCTCTGGCACGCTGCCTATGAAGCGGATACAAGGGGCCATCGATTCGTCCACGGATGACATTCGCGCCTTCTATCTGTCACTAAGAACCGTGCGCCAAGAAGGCCTGGAGTGGCTATTGAGCACCGAACGATCATTTCAGTTTATCTTCTTGCTTGCCCAGTCTAACGTAACAATACCCAAACGACATCTTCAAGAGCTTCTGGAGAAGATCAGCGAGGGGCGCGAGAGGTTAAGCGATTTGAAACAAGCCATGCACAAGGCGATCAATGCGCTACAACAAATGCAAATAGCACTAGCGCCCACACCGATGTTCTCAAATTATAGCATGGCGATACATGAGTGTGCGCAAGAGCTGTATCAACTAATGGCTCTGATCGGCAGGATAGGGGACTTCTTTACACGCCTTCAATCAACGATAACCGTGACGTTACGAATGGGGTGATGTTGCGCCGAGGGCGCTCCCCATATTGGTGGCACCCGCTTCGCTCCGTCACTGCTTCAATCTAGCTTAGGAAGAATTTCGTATGGCAAGCGCATCCAACGGTATTGGCGACAAGCTCATGCAGGTCTGGCACGGATCCTATAATCGAAGCCTTGGACTTCTCAACCAAGTGATCCCATCCCCAGTGGTGATGCGGCGCGTTCCACCCGCGCTGGCGGCAGGCCTAGAGTTGCTGGGATGGGTTGGATTTCTCGGCATCGGTCGAATGGTGGCCGGGGATATAGCCGGCGGAATCAAAGCCATGATCATGTGGTGGATTGCGACATTCGGGTTCTCGGCTGTGCTCGGCATTGCTGGGCTGATCGGGATCCTGCTAGCCGTACCCACCTTTGGCTTCTCGTTGCTTGGCGCAATTCTCCTGATTATGCCACCGCTCTTCGCGTGGTTCTCGGTTCCGCTCGTCGCTTCCGGCAAGCTGCTGGTGAGCCTCCAGAGAATGTCGTCGCGGTAGTACGGTGGTACTTTTCGCGAAGGTTGGGCCTGCGGTAGAATTGGACCGGAACATCCGAATACTCGATAGCGTGTACGGCGCTTACGTACCCTTGCGCTGAAGGGTGCGCCGTCGCTGGCGTAGTTCGGCATCGGCCGCTGAATCGCTCTGCTCAGCGTAGCGGAGCGTCGTCTGGATGTGCTTGTGGCCGAGGCGCTTGCGGATCGTCGCCAGGCTCACCCCGTCTTGGACGAGGGCCGTCGCGTGGCTGTGGCGGAGCTGGTGCAGAGAGCATTCGACACCAGCTTTGGCGCAGTAGGAAGCCCAGCATGTCTGGGGTATGGTAACGATTCGTGTAAAAAGAGGCCACAAGGGCTGCATGCCAGAGCAGTCCAAACTCGGCACGCCTGGGCACAGGTTGGAACAGGCTTCGTAGTGGGCTCACAGCGGCTCACGTGCCAGAAATTGCGGCTTCTCTAGCACACAGGCGCGTGAAAGCCTGCTGCATTCAGATCGCATGCGCACGGCCTACACCGGCCACATGGCGTGATGGTACACGAATCGTTGCCATACCCCATGCTTACCAAGGCCGGTGCTTAGGAGTGTGACAAGCGTGTCGTGAGTCTCTGTGTCACCGCTGCCGCCTACGTCGGCGGGCTAGCGCCAGGCTCTCCTAACCAACCGCTCGGCGAGGACCTATGGGTGCTCGTCAAGCGGTTGGTTGAGCAGCGCAGGGAATGTAGGCTGCCCATAGAACGCAGGCGCGAAGCAAGAGCGACTGACGGGGCGGCTGATAACGAACGGTGACGGCGAGGATCGTGCCCGAGCGTACAGCAAGCGCGGTGGGGCAGACTGGGCGAGAGAAACTGATGATAATCTATGTTATCATCAATTCGCACGAACCAGCGCCTGATTGCAACGCCCGCCGTCCACCAGACACCCGCACCCGACCTGACGGAATTATCATCAATACTGCGCGCCTGCGTGGA
>Ga0209181_10012927_pt1 | contig 10499 bp, 12 predicted proteins | sample MAT05_FD_187208 | JGI IMG/M metagenome (GOLD analysis project Ga0209181, IMG submission 187208) | Freshwater microbial communities from Lake Fryxell liftoff mats and glacier meltwater in Antarctica - MAT-05 (SPAdes) (version 2) | ecosystem: Environmental > Aquatic > Freshwater > Ice > Liftoff...
ACCGCCAGTTGCTGATTGATGCGATGGAAAAGCATGGCTTTAAAGTCAATGCCTCGGAGTGGTGGCATTTTGATTTTGTGGGCTGGCAGAAGTTTAGTGTAATGGATATTGATTTTGAGGAGTTGGAGTAGATGTTTAAGAACGAATTTTGTTATGGTTGACCGCATAGTCAAAATGGTTAACTTTACTGTAGGCAACCCAAAATGAGTTATGGATTTAAATGTCGAGCGCACTTCCCTTATAAAAGACCTTGAGCAGGTAGATGATGTGTCTTTATTAAAGACAGTTAAAGTCATGTTGCAATATAGATTAAAAAAAGAGAGCAGAATCACCATTGCACAATACAACCGTGAATTGAAAGAAGCTGAGGAAAAAATTGATGCTGGAAATCATTATATCCAAGATGAAGTTGAAACGATGGCGAAGAAATGGTGAGTAAATCTCCACTTGTGGTATCGTGGGATAAGGAAGCCTATGCTTCCTTGCAAAGAATTTATATGTACATAAAACAAGATTCTCTTGTGAATGCCGAGAAAGTAAAGAATGGTAAATTAAAAATTACCAAGTCTTTATCTGAGAATCCAACTAAATATCCTCCAGACAAATTCAAAAGTAAGAATCAAGGAAGCTACCGCGCCTTTGAAAAGTATTCATATAGGGCAGCTTATAAGCATAGTAAAAAAGAAATTAAGATTCTGCGAATCAGACATGTGAAGCAGGAACCCTTAGCGTATTGAAATAGTATGAGGATTATTATCTCACTTATTCTTTTTATATCAAGTGCATTTGCAAATGCTCAATCAAATCCTCTTTTTAAAATAATTAGTTGTAGCGAAGGTGTAACCTTAGACGGAGTTGAAGTAAAACCGGGTCTGATAGTTTATGATAATTCAATAAAGTTAGAAATTCCTAAAAATGGATATGCAGGAGTAATGACGATTGAGGGATATGCTCATGTATTTGCAAAAAATGTTAAGACTAACCTAATAAATAAAAAAGTAAGAAAGATTTTTGAAAGGCCCACAGTTCGCCCTTGGGGAGCAGTGCACAGAAGCAGTCCCTATCCTTTTAAATTTGCGGGTGATATCCGAAATCAGTTTTCAAATATTTATGGTGATTCTGTCTTTATCGCTTTTAAGTGTTATTACAATGACGATCCACCTCCTTTTAAAATCACATTCTTAAATATGTTTGATGATATTCTTAATATAGATACTTTAAACAATAATTGGAAAGTCTTTAATGTGAGAAACTTGTTAAATAGTGAAATAGCAATCTTGTATAAAGTAAATTCAGCAAGACATGGGAGTGACATTATGTTAATTAAATTACCCAGTAAAGAGTTTATTTCTAAAGTAAGCTTTGATTTTGAGAGATTAGTTAAGGATCCAGCCACCCAACTGGCTCTTTATGAGATTGAAGGTTTGTATTACGATCAAATATTTTTTTTGTATAAACTTGAAAAGCACGAATCATTTGATCTTGATGCGATTTCCGCTGCCTATCTTTCTAAAACAAGGGAGAAATATCAACTTAGTCAATATTATAATAAATAATACATACTCTTAATTAGCATAACTCATGGACAAAAAAAGTAAAAAATTCCTATTTGATTATTTAAATAATGCTTCACCTACCGGCTTCGAGCAAAGTGGTCAGCAAATCTGGCTTGATTACATAAAGCCTTATACCAACGATTACATTGTGGATGTGTATGGAACAGCCGTGGGTGTTATCAATCCCAAAGCCGCTTATAAAGTTGTGATTGAAGCACATGCCGATGAAATTTCGTGGTTTGTAAATTATATTACTGACGAGGGCTATATCTATGTGCGCAGAAACGGTGGTAGCGACCATCAGATTGCGCCATCCATGCGGGTTAATCTTCACACAGATAAAGGAGTAGTAACAGGTGTGTTTGGCTGGCCGGCCATCCACGTGCGTGATTCTGGTAAAGAAGAAGCACCAACCTTAAAAAATATTTTTATTGATATCGGTGCCGAGTCGAAAAAGGAAGTGGAAGCAATGGGTGTTCATGTAGGCACAGTGGCTACTTTTCAAGATGAATTGATTGAACTAAATAAAAACTATTTAACGGGACGTGCGCTCGACAACCGAATGGGCGGCTTCATGATTGCAGAAGTAGCGCGCAGACTTCATGAGAACAAAAAGAAATTACCATTCTGTTTATATGTTGTGAATGCGGTGCAAGAAGAAATTGGCTTAAGGGGTGCTGAAATGATTTCACGCAGATTGAAACCTGACCTGGCAATCTGTACCGATGTAACACACGACACGCAGTCGCCTATGTATAACAAAAAAGAGAGTGGAAACATGAAGTGTGGAGCAGGACCCGTGTTATGTTACGGACCGGCTGTACAAAACAATGTGCTTAAGATGATTATTGATGTGGCGAATAAAAAGAAAATTCCATTTCAACGTCAGGCGGTTTCCCGCTCAACAGGCACGGATACTGATTCGTTTGCCTATTCAGCAGAAGGTGTTGCGTCAGCGCTTATTTCCCTTCCATTGAAATACATGCACACTACAGTAGAGACCGTACACAAAGATGATGTTGAAAACGTGATTAATCTGATGTACGATGTGCTTTTGCAAGTGAAGCCTGGGCACGACTTTAGGTATATTAAATAACCAACAGTCCACGGTCGACAGCTAACGGTCGCTGTTTACCGTGGACCTTTTACTTGATCTCAAACCCAACACTCTGATTACCTTGAATCGGGGGAGTCAATTGATTTTTTTCTAGATGATTTTGAAGGTGTAAAACGCGATTAAGTAGTAAAACTTTTAGAGATGTCACAAAAATAGTAATCGGCTGTTAACGTTTACTCTGGCATTACAAAGGCAACCACGGAACTTATTAACTTTGATTATGGATTGGCAAGAATATATTATATCTGATAAGGAGGTTTTGTTAGGCAAGCCAACTATAAAAGGCACCAGAGTTTCTGTAGAACATATTGTGGGATTATTAGCTCAGGGCTGGACAGAAGTTGAAATTTTAGAGAATTTTCCCCGATTAACCGAAATCCCTTCAAGCTGTATTTGCATATATCCAAGATTGCATAAGTGACGGCCTACTATTCACGCCAACTGGAAGAACGGCATAAGTTTCACCCATGGAATTTCTGGCCAATGAGAACTTTCTAATAAAAAGTATACTTTATCTAAAAGATAATTTCTTTGATGTAACCTCAATAGGAATGGATAATCCGAGTATTAAAGATTCTGAAGTAATGTCAATTGCTGTTAGAGAGAATAGAACAATTTTAACATTTGATCGGGATTACGGAGAACTAATTTTTGGGCATAATTAAAAGCCTGCTAAAGGGGTGATATACTTTCGCCTTGATCGATACAAACCTGATGAGCCTGGAAAGCTTATTGAAGATTTAATTAATAGAAACGACTATAACTTTGACAACGCGCTGACTGTAATATGATAAGCATGGGATAAGACAAAGAGCGTATTGATTATTTTTGAAACTATCATTCCTTAACATCAAACCCAACACTCTTCATATCATCCCAAAAACCAGGGTAAGATTTATTCACCACTTCGGGACTTTCAATTTTAAGATTGGTGAGGGTTGCTAAAGGTGCAAGACCCATGGCCATGCGGTGATCGTGGTAGGTGTTAATAATAATTTCATTTGAAGAGACTTTTCCAGGAGCCAGCGTCCAGCATCCGGTTTCCCCTTCAGTAAGTGTCGCTCCAATTTTTCCAAGCTCAGTTTGAAGGGCAGCAATCCGATCAGTTTCTTTTATCCGCAGACTTTCCAATCCCGTAAAGGTTCCGGTTATTCCTTTGGCTGCGCATACAGGTAAAACAGTTTGAGCCAGATCTGGGCAGTCCTTAAAATCCCAGTTTAATTCTGTCGAGGCTTCTTTTTTAGAAAGTATTAATTGATTGTTTTTAAAAGTGGATGCAACACCAAGTTTATCCATGATCTCAGCAATAACCCGATCGCCTTGAAGGGACTTTTCAGAAACATTGGGTAACGTGATGGTTGCTGTTTCTGCTAAAGCGGTAAATCCGTACCAATAACTAATCGATGACCAGTCGGCCTCAACAGTTATATCTGTTGGTTTATAAGCCGTTGGTAGAATTGTAATTTTTTGATTTGCTAAATCAATTTGGCATGTAACCCCAAACTCTGCCATTAATGAAGCTGTCATTTGAAAGTAGGGTACACTCCCCATTTTTCCCGTAAGAGAAATGATAAGACCCTTTGGTAAGGTGGGTGCAATCATCATTAATGCCGAGATGTACTGACTGCTTACATTGCCTGGAATAGTGAGCGTATTTGTTTTCTGTGTTACAAATCCTTTTGTTTCAATAGGGGGAAAGCCTTCCTGCTCCAGATAGTCGATAGTAACACCAAGTTCCCGCAAGGCATCAACCAGTATTCCAATCGGGCGTTCTTTCATTCGGGCCGTTCCCGTAAGGACTTTATGATTATTGGTTATGGCAAAGTAGGCTACAAGAAAGCGCATAGTTGTGCCGGCATCCAATACATCGATCAATTTGTCGTTATTAGAAATCAAGCGATTCATTGTTTGTGTATCGCGGGCATCTGAAAGATTGCTAACAACTGATTGGTTTCCACTTAGCGCTTTTAGTATTAACGCACGGTTGCTTATACTCTTGGAAGAAGAAAGTTTATGAGCAGTGCCAGAGAGATTGGCATTTTTAGAAATGGATAGATAGGTCACAAGAAGAAGTTAAAAAGGCAATATGAATAGTTAATAAAAAAGTCTACTAAGTTTAGTTACCCCTCTCCTCTGGAGAGGGGGACGGGGGGTGAGGTAAAAATAATTCTTATCCAAAGATTTTTAGTGCGACTTGAAACAATTTAATTTGAATAATGGTTGAAGTAAATATGAAAACGACAAGTAAAGTTGCCATCGGTTTAGGAGTAGCAGGGGGTGCCTTGCTGGCCGCCTGGCTTTTGACTGGTGATCGCAAAGACAAAACAAAACAGTTTGTTGCGAAAAAAGCAGTTGATTTAAAGCAGGCATTTAAGAAAGTAAAGAAAGAATTAGAGGATTCAGTAAACCTTTATGTTTAAATCGACTGATAGTAATCAAGCGATGCTTCAATTTCTTCTGCGCTAACTTCCACATCCCACACAGCCTGACCTATTCCTTTGGTCAAGGCCATCAAGATTTTATTGCCTTTATTTTTCTTATCCTGAATCATCAAATCGAAGATAGGTTTCCTTACTGTTGGTAGGGCAACCAATGGGTAAATCAGTTTCAGGTAAGCCGTTATTTCGGTCAGTTCATCTTTTGATAACAAATCCTTCTTGCAGGCGATAAATGATTCGCAGTGCATGCCAATGGCAATAGCTTCGCCATGAAAAATTCGATTATCCGATTCCAGAAAATAGCTTTCTACTGCATGACCTACCGTATGGCCGAAGTTGAGAATCTTGCGCAAGCCACTTTCCTTGGGATCATTTTCTACCACCATTTTTTTGAACCCCACAGAATGTCTGATCAGAATATTCCAATCCTGATCGGCCAATGATTTTTTCCTTAGCACATCCCACATGGGTTTATCCGAGATCAGGCAATGTTTAATAATCTCCGCAAAGCCCGACCGCAATTCCCTCTCGGGAAGGGATTTTAGAAAATCGGGGCAAATGAGTGTTGTAACCGGATTACAAAATACTCCGATGTGGTTTTTAAAATTCTGAAAATCGATGCCCAGCTTTCCGCCTACGCTGGCATCTACTTGTGCCAATAAAGTAGTTGGCATCAACACGAAATCAATTCCACGTTTATAAGTTGCCGCGCAAAATCCACCCAAGTCGCCCAGCACTCCACCTCCTAAAATCAGGAGCAGGGAATGGCGGTCAGCTTTTAAGTTCGTGAGGTTTTCCCAAACCAGTTGGCAGGTGTTAAGGTTTTTATTTTCTTCCCCTGCCGGGATAGTAATAAGGGTATGGGGTAGGATTGAATCTTTAATTAAGGGATAGCAATAAAGTGCTGTATTTGGATCGGCCAAAACCGCTACACTTGAGTAAGACTTGGATGAAAAGAAGTCTGAGATTAAGATGGCAGGATTAAACTGAATAGTAACAGAAGACATAGTTGTGACCAATAAATGAGTAAGACCTGAACAAATTAAATCAATTCTTGTCTTTAGATTGGCCAGACCAACAAAAATCTCGCGCAATCTTATATTTGTGCAGCTATTAAACTATAGGAGTGATGAGTTCTAACCAACCCCTCAATCAAACAGAACCAGTCACCCCATCTCCTTTGGCGAGGGGGACGGGGGGTGAGGTTGAACCCAAAATACACTTTGACGATACGGAAGTTGCTTTTTCTTATAAAAGTGACCGTGAGCTAAGGAAGGCTAATTTTATCTTCTCCTTGGTCAATCATCCATTCATCTCCTCGATTGCCACAAGTTTGGCTAAGGCCGGACTTGCCCTGCGGCTCCCAATAAAGGGTATGATTCGGTCAACAGTATTTGAGCATTTTTGTGGTGGCGAAACGATCGATCAAAGCGATCGTACAATACAAACTCTATTTAAGTTTCAGGTAGGTACTATTTTAGATTTCTCGGCCGAGGGCGAACACAATGAGGCTGGTTTCGATAAGGCTAAAGAAGAGATTCTTAAAACTTTGGAAAAGGCGAAGAACAATCCGGCTATTCCATTTTGTGTTTTTAAATCAACAGGGTTGGTGAATGCAGTTGTGTTGGAGAAGGTGCAGGCAAAGCAATCTTTATCAAAAGAAGAGACAGAAGCGTTTGAACACTTTCAGCAGCGTGTAGATGCTATTTGTTCGAAAGCTCACGCCTACGGTGTTCCTATGCTGATAGATGCCGAAGACAGTTGGATTCAAAACCCGATTGATGAGTTAGTCTATGCCATGATGGAAAAGTATAATCAGCAAAAGGCTATTGTGTTCAATACGTTTCAGATGTATAGAACTGATATGTTCGATAATTTGCGGAACGCGTTTCACAATGCAGCCATGCATAATTATTATTTGGGAGTAAAAATGGTGCGTGGTGCCTATATGGAAAAAGAAGCTGAGCGTGCCGAGAAATTAAATTATCCGAATCCAATCCACCCTTCTAAACAAGCTACTGATGATTGCTTTAATAAAGGGTTGGCTTTTTGTGTGGATAACAAACAACGCGTGAGCCTGTTGTGTGGCTCGCATAATGAATATAGCAATCAATACCTGGCAGTGTTAATGGAAAGACACAGCATGAAAAATAATGATCCGCGAATTTGGTTTGCTCAATTAATGGGCATGAGCGACAACATCTCATTCAATCTCGCTAAAGCAGGTTACAATGTTGCCAAATATGTGCCATACGGACCCGTTGAGTTGGTAATGCCTTATCTAATTCGCAGAGCAGATGAAAATACTTCCGTAGCCGGGCAAAGCAGTCGTGAATTAACTCTAATCCGAAAGGAGTTGGCAAGAAGAAAAAATCGCAATGTTTAAACAATTAATGGACAAGATTGTCAATTGTCCATTTTCAATTATCAATCAATTAAGGCCTGAATTCCTTATTTTTGCCCCTTAAAGTAAACCACGCACATGCAGTTAAGTGAACAGGAAATTATCCGCAGGCAAAGTCTGGAAGAACTATTCAAACTGGGCATTAATCCCTATCCGGCCGAATTATTTGAAATAAATACGTCTTCTGCCGATATACATGCGCATTATCCTAATCAGAAGATAGAGTTTAAAGATGTTTCTATTGCAGGTCGCATTATGTCGCGCAGGGTTATGGGCAATGCCTCCTTTGCGGAATTGCAAGATGAAACCGGGCGCATTCAGGTTTATTTTCGAAGAGATGATATTTGCCCAGGCGAAGACAAAACACTTTACAACATCGTTTTTAAAAAGCATTTAGATATTGGTGATATCATTGGCGTGAAGGGCTTTGTGTTCACTACACAAACCGGTGAGATCTCCATCCACGTTACTAGTTTTAAAATTTTATGTAAATCATTACGACCTCTTCCTATTGTTAAAGAGACAACAGATGAGCAAGGCAATAGTGTGCTGCATGATGCATTTACTGACCCCGAACAACGCTATCGCCAGCGGTATGTTGATCTGATTGTGAATCCGCAGGTGCGCGATGCCTTTGTTAAGCGAACTCGGTTAGTCAATACTATGCGCGAGTATTTGAATGATAAAGGATACTTGGAAGTTGAAACGCCTATTCTGCAACCGCTTTATGGTGGCGCGGCAGCTAAGCCATTTAAAACATATCACAATACGTTGGACATGACGCTGTACCTGCGCATAGCCAATGAACTTTATTTGAAGCGATTGATAGTGGGTGGCTTTAACGGTGTGTATGAGTTTTCGAAAGATTTTCGCAATGAAGGCATGTCGCGCTTCCATAATCCTGAATTCACGCAAGTTGAATTGTATGTAGCCTATAAGGATTACAATTGGATGATGGATCTTGTGGAGGAGATGGTTGAAAAAGTAGCGATCAATTTACATGGTTCAACCGAAGTGAAAGTGGGCAAAGAAGTCATTGACTTTAAAAGACCTTGGAAACGCTTTACCATGTATGAGGCGATTGAAAATTTCACAGGCATTGATATTTCGGAAATGGATGAAGCCGCTTTGCGCGAAACCGGAAAGAAACTTCATGTACCTATGGATCCAACCATGGGCAAAGGAAAATTAATCGATCAGATTTTTGGTGAGAAGTGCGAACCAAATTTAGTACAACCTACCTTCATTACTGACTATCCGTTGGAGATGTCGCCCTTAGCTAAAAAGCATCGCAGTAAGCCTGGATTAGTAGAACGCTTTGAGGCGATTTGTAATCGTAAAGAAATTTGTAATTCATTTTCTGAATTGAACGATCCGATTGATCAGCGCGAACGCTTTGAAGAACAACTTGAGTTGGGCAAGCGGGGCGATGATGAGGCTATGACCTTGGATGAAGATTTTTTGCGGGCACTTGAGTATGGCATGCCTCCCACTGCTGGGTTAGGTATCGGTATCGATCGCTTATCGATGATCATGACCAATTCACCGTCTATTCAGGATGTTATTTTCTTTCCGCAGATGAAGCCAGAAAAGCACGAGGAGGTTAATGTTGAAGAAGATTTCGTGGCATTGGGCATTCGCGCAGAGCTTATTCCAATTATTCAGAAGTTAGGTATCCATTCCGTTGCCAAACTGAAAGAAACTAAACCCACCAAGCTCTTCAATGATATTCCGGGCATGCGTAAAAAACTGAAGTTAGATGCAGTTCAGAATCCTACACTTGAAGAAATTGAAGGTTGGTTGAAGTAGCTTCTTTAGAATCTATAAAAGATAAATACACCAGTTGCAGGTAAAGCCTGAATAGCAATATTATTAAAGCCCTTGCTTGTTTCTATAAATGTTGCACCGTTATTATATCTCCAAGAAGTTTCGTTTCGACTATAGGAGAGTCTCAATAGCGCTTCCGTACCAACATAAAGACGTTCATTAATTTGAAATCTTATTCCAAGAAAGGGCGATATCCTTAGGCCTAGTTCATTACTTTGATTTTCATTTTGAAGATCATTTGATTGATAATATTGCTGCTTGTAAAATTGATAGAATGGAGCCAAGTCGCCACCATAATAAAAAATCCATTTCTTTGTTAGTTGGATTTGCTTTTCTTTTCCTATTGAAAGGCTAATAGAGTAATTGTCATATTGGTAATAAGTTGCCCCTCCTGATCCATTTGTGGAGATATCAACATACAATGATGTGCCAAATCTTATAGCTGAATTAGAAGTCTTTTGTTTCTTCAACATAACAGCGAAGGGATTTCCTGATGAATTGATAAAACCGTTGAGTAGAAAAGAGGTGTTAAATCCAATGTCTTTTGAATACGCTTTTAGATCGGGTAATTCCTGACTGTATCCGATTGAAAAAATCGAAACGAGGATGATTGTTAAAATTGTTTTCATAGTTATTTTTTTATTTAAATATAATGTTTCATCCAATGCATTTATTAAAACAGCATGGGTAGTTATGCCAATGGCTTAACTAACTCAGTTATCATTGAAGTTTCTCTGCCGATCGATTTTTAAATCGCTTAGCATGCTGGATTTAATACCAATAGAGAAGTTAAAGGATTGGAACGTGCCAAAGGGTACCCAGTTTAAGCTCATTTGCCAGCAATGTAAATCGCGACTCAAGCTTATACTCGTTTGAGTGATTGCCTTGTTTTCAAAATCATACCCTGAGTTATAGATGATCTTCCATTTCTCTGTGAGCGACAAATCTCCGCTGAAACGCATCGCTTGAGTTATCGTTGGCTCCTGATTCTCGCGATGCGCATAGTCAACATTGTAGCTTATGCGCAGGTTCCAGGGAATTGAAAAGTCAATGTATGAATCGGGGTTTTGAAGCATGTATTGTTTATCTGTATCAGACAATCCAGACTTTGCAATTTTATCACGACTTTCTGTATCGCTCTTTTGTCCTTTAGGGTT
>Ga0209181_10012931_pt1 | contig 10497 bp, 8 predicted proteins | sample MAT05_FD_187208 | JGI IMG/M metagenome (GOLD analysis project Ga0209181, IMG submission 187208) | Freshwater microbial communities from Lake Fryxell liftoff mats and glacier meltwater in Antarctica - MAT-05 (SPAdes) (version 2) | ecosystem: Environmental > Aquatic > Freshwater > Ice > Liftoff...
GGAGGCAGCCAACACCGAGGCTGGCGTGCGCGCGGTGCTGATCACCGGGCAGCCGGGCATCTTCACCTCGGGCAACGACATCGACGACTTCATGCAGCGCCCGCCTAGTTTGGGCGATGGTGAGGGCGGTGCTGCCGCCGAAACCCCGGTGGCGCACTTCATGCGCGCGCTGCTCGATTGCGACAAGCCGGTGGTGGCGGCTGTCACCGGCGCGGCGGTGGGCATCGGCACCACGCTGCTGCTGCACTGTGACCTGGTCTATGTCAGCGACGAGGCCCGCCTGGCCATGCCTTTCGTCAGCCTGGGGCTGGTGCCAGAGTACGCCAGCAGCCTGTTGCTGCCGGCGCTGATCGGCCATGTCAAGGCGGCCGAGAAGCTGATGCTGGGCGAGCCCTTCACCGGCAGCGACGCGGTCGACTGCGGCATCGCCAACGCCGTGCTGCCCGCCGGCGAGGTGGTCAACCACGCCCGCCGCATGGCCGAGCGCTTCAACGCGCTGGCGCCCAGCGCGGTGCGCGAGACCAAGCGCCTGATGCGCGCGCCGCTGCGCGAGCGCATCCGTGCGGTGATGGCCACCGAAGGCGCCCTCTTCAGCCAGCGCCTGCGCAGCCCCGAGGCGGTGGAGGCCTTCCAGGCCTTCTTCCAGAAGCGCAAGCCCGACTTCTCGAAGTTCTGAAGCGCAGTCAGTCCTTGGGCACGGGGCGCGGCTTGCCCTGGGCGTCGATGGCCACGTAGGTGAGGTTGGCCTCGGTCACCTTCACCACCTGCAGGTTGGCCGGGTTGCGCTCGGCAAACACCTCCACATGCACGGTGATGCTGGTGTTGCCGATGCGGGTGACGCGGGCGTAGAAGCTGACCAGGTCGCCCACCGACACCGGCTGCTTGAAGATGAACTGGTTCACCGCCACGGTGGCGATGCGGCCGCGGGCGATGCGCGACGGCAGCACCGCGCCGGCCAGGTCCACCTGGGCCATCAGCCAGCCGCCGAAGATGTCGCCATTGCCGTTCACATCGGCCGGCAGGGGCATCACGCGCAGCACCAGTTCGCTGCCATCGGGCAAACTGGTGGGCCCCGTCAGGGGCTTCCAGGGGCTTGTCGGATCGGGCATCGGCACCACCTGGGTGTTGTTCCTGGCAGGCCATTCTTCCACGCTGCCTGACCTGGCCCACCCTGCCCATGCGCCCATCCGCCCCCGGCGTCGCCCTGCCGACCCCAGCCACCCCTGGCGCCGTCCGTTCCGACTGGCATACCCTGCGCAAGCTGCTGCCGTATCTTTGGCAGTACCGCTGGCGCGTCGGCCTGGCGCTGAGCTTCCTGCTGGCGGCCAAGGTGGCCAACGTCGGCGTGCCGGTGCTGCTGAAGTACCTGGTGGACGCGCTGGCGCTGAAACCGGGTGACCCGCGCGCGGTGCTGGTGGTGCCCGCCGGCCTGTTGCTGGCCTATGCCGGCCTGCGCTTGTCGACCAGCCTGTTCACCGAGCTGCGTGAGCTGGTGTTCGCCAAGGTGAGCTTCGGCGCCAGCAAGCAGATCGCGCTGGAAGTGTTCGGCCACATGCATGCGCTGAGCCTGCGCTTCCACCTGGAGCGACAGACCGGCGGCCTGACGCGCGACATCGAGCGAGGCACCCGGGCGATGCAGTCGCTGGTGTCGTATTCGCTGTACTCCATCGTGCCCACGCTGGTGGAGGTGACCCTGGTGCTGAGCTTCCTGGGCTGGCGCTTCGACATGGGCTTTGTGTGGACCACGCTGGGGGCGCTGGTGGTCTACATCACCTTCACTGTCACCGTGACCGAGTGGCGCAGCAAGTTCCGCCGCGAGATGAACGAGCTGGATTCCGGCGCCAACACCCGCGCCATCGACGCGCTGCTGAACTTCGAGACGGTGAAGTACTTCAACAACGAGGCCTTCGAGGCGCGGCGCTACGAGCAGGGGCTGGAGTCCTTCCGCCGCGCGCAGGTGACAAGCCAGACCTCGCTGTCGTTTCTCAACACCGGCCAGCAGTTGATCATCGCGCTGAGCCTGGTGGCCATGCTCTGGCGGGCCACGCAGGGTGTCGTGGAGGGGCGGCTGACGCTGGGTGATCTGGTGATGATCAACGCCTTCCTGATCCAGCTCTATATTCCGCTGAACTTTCTGGGCGTGCTCTACCGCGAGGTCAAGCAGAACCTGACCGACCTGGACCGCATGTTCCTGCTGCTGGAGCGTGACCGCGAGGTGGCCGACGTGCCTGGCGCGCCGCCGCTGACCGTGGCGCAGGGCGTGGTGCGTTTCGAGGACGTGCGCTTCGCCTACGACGGGCCGGTATCCGGCACCGCCGGCGACGCCGGGCGCCCCATCCTGCACGGCGTCAGCTTCGAGATCCCGGCGGGCAAGACGGTGGCGGTGGTCGGGCCGTCAGGCGCCGGCAAGAGCACGCTGGCGCGGCTGCTCTATCGTTTCTACGATGTCACCGGCGGGCGCATCACCATCGACGGCCAGGACATCCGGGCGGTGCAGCAGGCCAGCCTGCGCCAGGCGATCGGCATCGTGCCGCAGGACACCGTGCTGTTCAACGACACCGTGGGCTACAACATCGGCTACGGCCGCACCGGCGCCACGCCCGCCGAGGTGGAAGCGGTGGCCCGGGCGGCGCACATCCATGAGTTCATCGCCAGCACGCCCAAGGGCTATGCCACGATGGTCGGCGAGCGGGGGCTGAAGCTGTCGGGCGGCGAGAAGCAGCGCGTGGCCATCGCCCGCACGCTGCTGAAGAACCCGCCGGTGCTGATCTTCGACGAAGCCACTTCGGCGCTGGATTCAGCCAACGAGCGCGCCATCCAGGCCGAGCTGAAGAGCGCCGCCCAGGGCAAGACGGCGCTGGTGATCGCGCACCGCCTGTCCACCGTGGCCGACGCGCACGAGATCGTGGTGCTCGACGGCGGCCGGGTGGTAGAGCGCGGCACCCATGCCGACCTGCTGGCCCTGGGCGGGCGCTATGCCGAGATGTGGCGGCTGCAACAGGCTGACGAGGGCGGCAGCCTGCCGGGCTGAGCGCCGGGCAGCAGACGCGCCGACGCCGGGCGTGAAAAAACCCGCCGGCGGCGGGCTGGTGCACAGGCGCGGAGCGGGCTCAGGCCTTGCGGCGGCGTGTGCTGGCGCCAACAGCCAGCAGCGCCATGCCCACCAGCGCATAGCTGGCCGGCTCGGGGACGGTGCCGCCACCGCCGCCCGTGGCGGCAGTCAGCGTGATCTTCAGGTCGTCCAGGCCCAGGGGCGCACCAAAGACGAATTCAACCCTTGTTGCCTCTGTCAAGTTCTTCAGCTCGAAGGCGACCGGCCTTGACCATTGCTGGTCCCCGGCGGAGATGTTCCCCCAATCTTCACGACCGCCCAAGGCGTCGAAGAACGTGATCGACGCCTGGTTCTGTAAGGCGCTGTGCCAGAAGGAAAAACTAAGCGCCTTGATGTACTGGCCTTGCGCGAGGATCGATCGATCCAGCGCCAGCGTGAGCGGGGCGGAGGGTCCACCGCGTGGCCGGTTGGAGATGTATCCGGTGTCGTTACAAGAGCTTGTGCCGCACGTCCAGGGCAATTTGCCATCGTCAATTTCAGCCGAAACCACATCGCCAGTGTCGAACATGCCGAGCTTGTAGACCCACGCATTGGTCAAACTCAGCTTGCCCGGCACATTCTCCAATTTGGCTGGTGCTTGGACTGGTGGGCCGATCAGCGCATCGCCGTCCGCATTGAAATCGAGGTCGATGCTCACAAGCGCAGAAAAGGCGCCACTGGACAGTGCGCTGAGCGCTGCTGCCAGAGCAATGGACCGACATGCTGAGTTCATTGTGATGTCCTGCTTGGATGGTGGGTGAACCGGAGAGGCCTTTGCCTAGCCTCCGCTTCTGTCTGTCGCGAACTGTATCGAACGACCGTGACCCATGCCCAGGCTGTCCCCCCTTTGTTCAAGGGGGGTCAGGGCGGTCTGCCCCTTGAATGGTGGGTCGAATCCGACGATTGAACTGCCCTGGTACAAACCAAGGTGCCCGAAGACTTCGTCAACCTGGCCTAGACGCGCCGCTTTTCCCGGTCGGCCCAGTCGCGGCATGTCACCAAGCGAGGGTTTGCCCGCCCCATCCAGGCGCGGGAGATCCCGGTGGCGCTGCAAGCCGCGTGCAACCTGATGCGCAGCCACCGCGCCAGCGGGCAGGGCGTGATCGAGTCCGCCATCCCGCCCATGCTGGCCTTCACAGTCTGTCCGCGCTGGCTGATGGAACCGCGCTGCCGCTTCGGCGTGAAAACCCGGATGATCGCTGTGGGGCTTTCTGCGGCAGACGGCCCGGCAGGCGCGTCTGGGGAGGGGGGGTCAATGCCCGAGGATCTTCGACAGGAAGTCCTTGGTGCGCTCGCTCTGCGGGTTGTTGAAGAACTCGTGCGGCTCGTTCTGCTCGACGATCTGGCCCTGGTCCATGAAGATCACGCGGTTGGCCACCGCCTTGGCAAAACCCATCTCGTGGGTGACGCAGATCATCGTGATGCCGCCCTCGGCCAACTCGATCATCACGTCCAGCACTTCCTTGATCATCTCGGGGTCAAGCGCCGAGGTCGGCTCGTCAAACAGCATGATCTTGGGTGTCAGACACAGCGCGCGGGCAATCGCCACCCGCTGCTGCTGGCCGCCGGAGAGCTGCAGCGGGTATTTGCCCGCCTGCTCGGCGATGCGCACCCGCTCAAGCTGCTGCATGGCACGCTCCTCGGCCTCTTTCTTGGGCAGCTTGCCTACCCACATCGGCGCCAGCGTCAGGTTTTCCAGCACGGTGAGGTGCGGGAACAGGTTGAACTGCTGGAACACCATGCCGACCTGCTTGCGCACGCCCTCGATGGCCTTGATGTCGTCGGCCAGCAGGATGCCGTCGACCGTGAGCTGGCCCTGCTGATACTCCTCAAGCGCGTTGATGCAGCGGATCAGGGTCGACTTTCCTGAGCCCGAAGGCCCGCAAATGACGATGCGCTCGCCGCGCGCCACCTTCAGATCGATGTCGCGCAGCACATGGAAGTCATTGCCGTACCACTTGTTGACCTTGTCAAAGCGGATGATGTTGTCGTCGCTCATGGGGTTCTTGGAAGAAGGTTGAACCGGTCGGACGCGCTTAGCGCGCCTTGCTGACATTGACCTGTTTTTCGACCCACAGGCTGTAACGCGACATCGCGAAACAAAAGACGAAGTAGATCGCGATGATGAAGATGTAGGCCTCGATCTTGAACGGCCGCCAGTTGACATCTGAGTTCAGCGCCAGGCCATGCGCACCGGTCAACTCATAAAGCGACACGATGGTCACCAGCGAAGTGTCCTTGAAGATGCTGATGAAGTTGTTCATCATGCTCGGCACCACCATGGCCAGGGCCTGCGGCAGCACGATCTTGCGCTGCGTCTGCCAGTAGCTGAGGCCCAGCGTGTCGGCGGCCTCGAGCTGGCCCTTGGGAATGGCTTGCAGGCCACCGCGAACGATCTCGGCCATGTAGGCCGCAGCAAACAAGGTGATGCCCACCAGCACCCGCACCAGCACGTCGATGCTCGTGCCCTGCGGCATGAACAGCGGGAACATGAACGAGGCCATAAACAGCACGCTGATTAAGGGCACGCCGCGGATCAGCTCAATGTAGATGATGCACAGCGTGCGTATGGCCGGCAGATTGCTGCGCCGCCCCAGCGCCACCAGCACCGCCAGCGGGAAGGCGCAGAAGATCGACAGCGTCGCCAGCATCACCGTCAGCGGCAACCCGCCCCACAGGTCGGTGCGCACCGGCTCCAGGCCGAACACACCACCGCCCATCAGCGTGAAAAACACCGCCAGCACGCCAGCCCACAGCGCCAGCAGCCACATGCTCCAGAAGGCGCGGATGCAACTCAGCACCAGCCCGGTCACCATCACCAGCGTCGCAATCTCGGGCCGCCATTGCTGCTCGAATGGGTAACGCCCGAAGATGATGAGGCGCCACTTTTCGGTCACCACGCCCCAGCAAGCGCCGATGCCTCGCGCGGCTTGGCAGGCGTCGGCATGCGCGCTAAAGACAGCGTTGATGGCACCCCATTGCACGAAGCCGGGCAGCAGGTAGGCCACCAGGCCGAGCATCAGCAGCGTGACGAGGCTGTTTTTCCAACTGGTGAACAAGTTGCGTTTGATCCAGGGCATCAGGCCCTCGGTCGCAATGGGGGCCGGGCGAGCGGCGACGGGCTGAAAGATGTCGGCCATGTCAGCGCTCCTTGATCGCCATGCGCTTGTTATACGCATTCATCAGCGCCGAGGTCGACAGCGAGGTGCTCAGGTAGACCACCATGATGATGGCGATGCACTCGACTGCGCGCCCGCTCTGGTTGAGCGTTGTGTTGGCGATCGAGACCACGTCGGGGTAGCCGATGGCCACCGCCAGGGATGAGTTTTTGGTCAGGTTGAGAAACTGATTGGTCATCGGCGGGATGATCACGCGCAGCGCCTGCGGCAGGATCACCAGCCGCATCTTCTGGCGCTTGGACAGCCCCAGCGCGCCGGCCGCCTCAACCTGGCCATGACTGACCGAATCGATGCCGCTGCGAACCACCTCGGCGATGAACGCGGCCGTGTACAGCGCCAGACCGATCAGCACCGCCATGAATTCGGGCGTGGCACTGATGCCGCCGTCGACCATGAAGGGCAGCTGCTCGGGCAGCGACCACTGGCGCGGCGCGCCGCCCGCGACCCATCCGGCCAGCATCAGCAGCAGGGTTGCGGCCAGCGGCAGTGCCCAGCGGTTGCGGTCCCGGCCGCTGAGCTCGAACTGCTGCTGCGCCCAACGCCGGTAATAGAGGGTGGCGGCGATGCCGGCCAGCAGCCCGGCGCCGACCCAGAAATGCCCATTCACCCACACCGGCCAGGGCATGGACACGCCGCCCTTGCTGAGGAAAAACAGGTCGGCCAGGTTCCAGGCCGCTTGCGAGGGCGGCAGCACCTCGACAAACAGCAGGTACCACATCAGCAATTGCAGCAGGATGGGCACGTTGCGAAACAACTCGACGTAGCCGTAGCAGAACCCGCGCACCAGCGCGTTGTGTGAAAAACGCCCGATGCCGATGAGCACGCCGATGATCGTGGTGAGAACGATGCCGACGACGGCCACACGCAGCGTGTTCAGCACGCCCACCCACAAGGCCTTCCCGTAAGTCTCGCTCGGGTCATAGGCGATGACGGTCTCGCCGATGTCGAAACCGGCGGTCTGGCCCAGAAAGTCGAAGCCGCTCTGGATGCCGCGAGCCTCCATGTTCTTCTGCGTATTGAACGCCAGAAACCACACCGCGCCCGCAATCACTATCAAGGCGATCAGCTGGTAGATCAGGCCGCGCGCGGCGCGGCTGCGCAAGGACCACTGGCGCTTCTTGTTCGGTGCGGGTTCGCTCAAGTTCGGCTCCGGGGCTGAATAGAAGCTCGCGGCTGCGGCGGGCTACCCCGGCGCAGCCGCGACAGCATGGGCCGGCGCCGCGCCAGACGCGCGACGCCGGGGGTGCGGCTTTTAGCGCACCGGCGGGGCGTACATCAGGCCGCCGTTGGACCACAGGTTGTTGCTGCCGCGCGGCAGGCCGATCGGGGTCTTCTCGCCGACATGGCGCTCGAACATCTCGCCGTAGTTGCCCCCCGCCTTGATGGCCCGGAAGGCCCATTCCTTGTCCAGGCCGAGCGGCTTGCCGGTGTCCTCGGTGCCCGAACCCAGCAGGCGCATCACGCCGGGGACCTTGCTGTCCTTCTTCAACGCGTCGACGTTGGCCTGCGTGATGCCTTGCTCCTCGGCGTCGAGCAGCACGTAGAGCACCCACTTGGCGATGGCGAAAAGCTCGTCGTCGCCGCGGCGCACCACCGGGCCCAGCGGCTCCTTGGAGATCAGATCGGGCAGGATGACGTGGTCGTCGGGCTTGGCAGCCTCCTTGCTGCGCGTTGAAGCCAGACCCGAGGCGTCGGTGGTGTAGGCCTGGCAGCGGCCCGCGAAGTAAGCGGCGGTGGCGGCCTCAACCTTCTCGAACACCACCGGCTTGATCTGCAGGTTGTTGGCGCGGTTGAAGTCGGTCAGGTTGAGCTCGGTGGTAGTGCCAGACTGCACGCAGACGGTGGCGCCTTTGAGCTGTTTGGCGCTGGTCACCTTCAGGCTCTTGGGCACCATGAAGCCCTGGCCGTCGTAGAAGTTGATGCCGACGAAGTGCATGCCCAGCGACGCGTCGCGAGTCAGCGTCCAGGTGGAATTGCGCGCCAGCACGTCGATCTCGCCCGACACGAGCGCGGTGAAGCGCGCCTGCGCCGTCAGCGGGGTGTAGCGCACCTTGCTGGCGTCCCCCAGGATGGCGGCGGCCAGCGCTCGGCAGTAGTCGACATCGAGGCCGCTCCACCTGCCCTGGCTGTCGGCGGCCGAGAAGCCCGCCAGACCGGTGTTGACGCCGCAGACCAGGGCGCCGCGCGCCTTGATGGCATCGAGGTCTTTGCCGGCATGGGCGGTGACACCCGACAGGGCGAGCACCGCAGCAACGCAGGCGGTGGGCAACAGGGACTTGGCAATCAATTTGGACATTTCACTGGCTCCTTCAGGTCGGTATTTGATTCAGATGGGCGGGCTTGCCCGGAACGAGGGCAAGTATAGGCATGCAAGAAACATGCTTGATTGGAGGTTCTACGTAGCCATGGAGTTTGAAAAAACGCAGGGAACGGCTGGGTATGGCTCACCCCGAGGGTGGCGACCTGACCGCGCTGCCTTCGCTGCGCGGCGCAGAAGTGCAGAATCCCAGCATGATCCAGACCCTGACCCTTGACCGCCCGGACGACTGGCACCTGCATCTGCGTGACGGCGCCGCCATGGCCGCCGTGGTGGCGCACACGGCACGGCAATTCGGCCGCGCCATCATCATGCCCAACCTGCGCCCGCCCGTCACCACAGCGGCCGCAGCCGCGGCCTACCGCGATCGCATCCTGGCCGCGCTGCCTGCCGGTAGCGACTTCACGCCGCTGATGACGCTGTATCTCACCGACAACATGGCGGTCGATGAGATCAAACGCGCCGCAGACGCCGGCGTGGTCGCGCTCAAGCTCTACCCGGCCGGCGCCACTACCAACAGCGACGCCGGCGTCACCGACATCCGCAAGACCCATGCGGTGCTCGAGGCGATGCAGCGCGCCGGGCTCAAGCTGCTGGTGCATGGCGAGGTGACCGATGCCGAGATCGACCTGTTCGACCGCGAGGCGGTGTTCATCGACCGCGTGATGCGGCCGCTGCGCGCCGATTTTCCTGAGCTCAAGGTGGTGTTCGAGCACATCACCACGCAAGAGGCGGCGCAGTACGTGGCAAGCGCCGGCCCGTACACGGCCGCCACCATCACCGCCCATCACCTGCTGTACAACCGCAACGCCATCTTCCTGGGCGGCCTGCGGCCGCATTACTACTGCCTGCCGGTGCTCAAGCGCGAGCTGCACCGCCAGGCGCTGGTGGCAGCGGCCACCTCAGGCTCCGACCGCTTCTTCCTCGGCACCGACAGCGCGCCACACGCGTCGGTGATGAAGGAGGCGTCGGTGTGCGGCGCCGGCTGCTACACCGCGCTGAGCGCGCTGGAGCTGTATGCCGAGGCCTTCGACGCTGCCGGTGCGCTCGACAAGCTGGAAGGCTTTGCCAGCCACCACGGACCGGCCTTCTACGGCCTGCCGCGCAACACCGGCACGGTGACGCTGCGGCGCGAGCCCTATCTGCTGCCCGAGACGGTGCCCTTCGGCGACGCGCAGCTCAAGCCACTGCGCGGCGGCGAGACCCTGGCCTGGCGCCAGGCGGACTGACGGGCTTGAGCGGCCTGGGCGGCCAGGGCGGCGTGGGAAGCATGGGCGGCCTGAACACTTCGAGCAGCCTGTCCACAGGCATGGACCTGGCCGGCCCCTGGCTGGCGCCCTTGCAACCGGCTCTGGGCCGGGCCTGGTCGGCCTGGCAGGCCGGCGCCACGGTGGCTGATGCGCTGAACGCGCAACGCCTGCAAGCCGCCGATGCGCCGCAGCCGGACCCCGGCCGGCTGTGCTTCGTGCCGCAGGCCGCGCTGCCGGCCGGCGAGCCCTACGAGGCCTTCATCCACCGCAGCGCCCGGGTGCCCACCCGCGACAACCCGCATGACTTCTTCAACGGCCTGGTGTGGCTGGCACAGCCGGTGCTCAAACGCCGGTTGAACGCGCTGCAGGCCGGCGAGATCGCCCGCTGCGGCGTGCAGCCGCAGCGTGGCCCGCTGCGCGACGCGCTGACGCTGTTCGACGAGAACGGCGCCCTGCTGCAGGCGCCGCCGGTGCTGTGGCAGGCACTGCGCCAGCGCGACTGGACGGCGCTGTTCATCACCCACCGGGCGCGCTGGGCGGAAGCGCGGCTGACCATCGTCGGCCATGCGTTGCTGGAACAGCTGGCCACCGCACCGCGCAAGGCGCTGACGGCGCATGTGCTGCCGGCCGATGCAGCGCCGGCGCTGGACGTCGCGGGCT
>Ga0209181_10012934_pt1 | contig 10495 bp, 6 predicted proteins | sample MAT05_FD_187208 | JGI IMG/M metagenome (GOLD analysis project Ga0209181, IMG submission 187208) | Freshwater microbial communities from Lake Fryxell liftoff mats and glacier meltwater in Antarctica - MAT-05 (SPAdes) (version 2) | ecosystem: Environmental > Aquatic > Freshwater > Ice > Liftoff...
CCCGATCACGTCCGCGTTGACGAAGCCCCGGTTCTCCGGGCGGCCGTCGATATGAACCGTGAGCGCGTCGGCCCGAGAGCAAAGCTCCTGGAGCGAGACTGACTCGGCGCCGTGGCGCTGCTCCGGCGAGATGGGTCGCACGTCGTGAAAGATCACCGTCATCCCCAGCTCGCGGGCCACCCGCGCGACGGATGTGCCGATCCGCCCGAAGCCCAGTATGCCCAGCGTCAGCTCGCGAAGCTGGCGCCTGGCGCGCAGCTCCTGGCGGACTTCATTCCAGCGCGCCGCCTCGATGGCCTCGCCCAGGAACAGACGCGGGCGCGTCGCGTCCAGCAGCAGGGCGAAGACATACTCAACCACGGCGGACGTGTTCGCGTCGGGCGTCGAGATCACGCGCACTCCGCGCGCCGCGCAGGCGGGCAGATCGACATTGTCAAGCCCGACGCCAGCGCGGGCGACGACCTTGAGGCGCGGTGCCAGATCCAAAAGCGCCGGCGTCACTTGTGTGTACGTGCGGATCAGCAGCCCGTCGCACTGCGCCAGCAACGCCGGGAACGCGTCGTCCCCTGGCGCACACGCCTCCAGCCGGCAGCGCTCGCGAAGCCACTCCGCGGGTTCTTCGTCCAGGTGCTCGGTCTGAATCACCAGCGGCGTGCTCACGCCCGGAGTGTATCGAGTCGGACGCGGCGGCTGCCAGTCGTGGGTCGGCGCTTCGAACGCACGGCGCGTTGGTGGGCGTTGAGCCGGCCAGCTCAGCGCGCTCGCAGAAACAAGGCGCGCAGCGTGTACCACTCGTCAACCCGCGTCACCGGCGCGGAGTAAAGCTGCGAGCCGCTGTCCGCCGAGCGCGGGTAACGATCCCAAAGCCGCGGCCCCACGCCCGTCTCAAACTCCGTGCTCGACGTGCGATGACTCAACCCCGAGCCCCACAGCACACGCGACGCGCCGATCGAGCGCGCAAAGTCCACCAGCCGCGCCTCGTCCTCAAGCCCGCCGGGCGACAAGCGCTCGTACTCGCTAAACCCGATCGCGACGCAATCCTCCGGCACGTTGCCGATCGAGATCTGCTCAAGGGGGATTCGCTTGAGATCAACCGCCGCGGCCGGCGCGAGCGTCGTCCGCGCCAAACCATCGCTTCGGCCCGAAGGCGACACCAGCGCGCCATCCGCCGTCAGCGGGCGATAACTGGTTTGCCACGAGGGCGAGGCGCAGGCGGGAAGCAACAGCGTGCCCGTGAGCAGACCAAGGAACATCATTGAAGTGTGACAGCGCATCTCAAGAGTGTATGAGAGAGCTGGGCCGGTCCCCGCGCTTTGGCTCCATCCGGGCTGGCTGCTCCCACATTGTTATCGGCGGAGAAGAGAGGAGTCTTCGAGGGCGGTTTCATGGTCAGTCCAGGCATCGGTTCTTGGAAGCCCCAAACCCGCCTCCCGAAATCAAGCAAAAATCGAGGCTAAACGCTTGACGTAAACGTATAGATAGTCGATAATGTATAGCTGGACGTTGGAGTTGGGAGCTTCGAGATGGCGATATCTGCACTCCATTTCACTGACGACGGGATGCTCCCTCCCGGCGACTACGCGCTCACGTTGGATCAGCTCGAGGATTCGATCTTGGTCCTCGGCCCCGGGGCGCCGAGAGACCACTTGGTCTGGGACGCCGCGTGGCGGCTTCGACTCGTGACGAATCTGCGCGTGCTCGCGGAGCAACTCTGGGCTGTCGGGATCAGCGAGATCTTTATCGATGGCTCATTCGTCGAGGACAAGGACCACCCCAACGACATCGACGGCTATTTCGATTGCGATCCGCTTCGCTTCGCATCGGGTGAGCTGGAGCGCGAGCTCAATCTGCTCGATCCCGAGAAGTGTTGGACCTGGGATCACGTGACCAGAAGGGCCTATCGCGGCTACCCGAAGCTGCAACTGCCCATGTGGCACTCCTATCGCGTTGAGCTCTACCCACACTACACCGGCAACATCGCCGGAATCGATGAGCACGGGCACCCGCTGGAGTTCCCGGCGTTCTTTCGGAAGTGCCGCGGCAGCGCCGTGTCCAAGGGCATTGTCAAAGTCGTTCGGTGAAGTCAGGAGCCTCGCCATGATCCGCAGCGAATCCGACTATCAACAGGCCGTCGCACGCATCGCGGGCGAGCGCGCGCGACTGGCCGAGTACGTCGAAGCCTGGAAGAAGCAGGGCTTCACGCCCGACCAGGTAGCGAAGCTTCGTCAGCCACTAGAGTCCTTCCACATGCAGTTCGAGGAGGAAGTGCGGAGCTATGAACGCCTCAAGCGCGGCCAGTTCAGCGAGTTCGAAAACCTGCACGGGCTGGGGCAGACCTTGATCGGCCTCCGCATCGCTCGCGGCATGACGCAGCGGCAACTCGCCGAGCGCCTGCGAGTCCACGAGACCATGGTCTCACGCGACGAACGCAACGAGTATCACGGCATCACGGTGGATCGAGCGAAGCGGGTGCTGGATGCCCTGGGCGTTCGACTCGTCACCCGCGTTGAAGTCGAGCCCATTCATCCGCCGACCGACCAGCCCGGGGCGCCGCAACCAGAAATGGTGCCCTGACGAGCGACCGCTTGGCGAGATAATCAACCGCTCGCGGTGATTCGCTCGACTGGGCCGGCCGCCGAGGGCCGTGCCCGCCCCTCACTCCTCCAAGTACGTATACCCCTCCAGCCCGTCGTCGTAATACTTCAGCAGGCTCTTGCCTTCGCCCAGCGTCAGCCGGCCCTGTCGGCACGCGGCTTCGATGTCCAGCCGCATGGCGCGCTTGATGTCGTCCACGTCGTACTGCACATAACTCAGCACCTCTTCGACGGTGTCGCCCTCGATCACCTCTTCGATCGACCACTGGCCCGCGTCGTTGATGCTGATGTGTACCGCGTGCGTGTCGCCCAGCAGGTTGTGCAGGTCGCCCAGGATTTCCTGGTATGCGCCCAGCAGGAACACGCCCAGGTAATACGGCTCGATGCCGACCTCGCCCTCGGGCCGGTCGCGCAGCTCGTGCAGCTCCAGCGTCTTCTTGTCGATGCGCTTGTCGACGAAGTGGTCGATCTTGCCGTCGGAGTCGCAGGTGATGTCGGCCAGGATGCCCTTGCGCGTGGGCTCCTCGGTCAGGCGGTGGATCGGCGCGATGGGGAAGAGCTGATCGATCGCCCACGAATCGGGCATGGATTGGAAGAGCGAGAAGTTGCAGAAGTAGATATCGCTCAGCAGCTCGGGGAGAGATTCAAACTCGTCGGGGAGCTCGCCGCGCTTGGTGGCCTTTTCCAGCAGCTTGTGCCCGATGGCCCAGAAGAGCTGCTCCGCGATCGCGCGCATGGGCAGCGACATGTAGCCGAGGCTGAAGAGGCTCATGGCCTCGTCGCGAGCCTGCGTCGCGTCGTGATACGACTCCAGCAGGTTGCGGTCGGTCATGTTCTGATACGCGTCCAGCAGGTCGATCACGGGCTGGGGGACCTCCCCGCCGCGAGCCTTTTCTTCGGCCATGGCGCGATCGATCGCGGGCATGTCGGGGTTCTGCTCGAACTTGCTGGCACCCACAACATCCATCACCAGAACGCTGCCGTAGGCGACCATCGCGCGACCGGACTCGGAAATGATCAGCGGGTGCGGCACCTTCGCGTCATCGCACACGCTCTTGATCCGATACACCACGTCCGCGGCGTACTCCTGCACGCTGTAGTTAATACTGCTGGACCACGCCGACTGGCTGCCGTCATAATCCACGCCCATGCCGCCGCCGATGTCCAGCATCGTCACGCCCGCGCCCAACCGGTGCAGCTCGCAATAGATGTGCGTCAGCTCGTTGATCGCGTTCTTCAGCACGCGGATGTCGTAAAGCTGGCTCCCGACGTGGCAATGCACCAGGTTCAGACAATCCAGCATGTCATGCTTCTTCAGATACTCAACCGCCCGCAGCACCTCGCTCACGAACAGGCCGAACTTGCTCCGCACGCCCGCCGACGACTCCCACCGACCGGCCCCGCGGCTGCTCAGCTTGATGCGCACGCCGATCTTCGGACGAACGTTGTACGTCTTGGCGTGCTTCACGATCAGCTCGAGCTCGTCAAACTTCTCCACCACCGGGATGATGTTCCGCCCCAGCTTCGTCGCCAGGATCACCGTCTCGATGAACTCCGAATCCTTGAAGCCGTTGCAGATGATCGGCATGCCGTTGACGCCCGGGCCCCCGGCCGTCGCTGAGAGGCCCAGCACCGCCAAAAGTTCCGGCTTGCTGCCGGCCTCAAGCCCGAAGCGAAGATCCACCGCCAGCGAGGCGATCTGTTCGCAGACGTGGCGCTGCTGATTCACCTTGATCGGGTAGACGCAGGAGTAGCCGCCCGTGTAGGCGTGCTCGGCCATCGAGGTGTCAAACGCGGTGCGGATCTCGCGCAGGCGATGCTCGAGCAGGTCGTTGAATCGCAGGAGCACGGGCGTGTGGATGCCGCGCTGCTTCAGGCCCTCGACAACCTCGAAGAGGTCGATCTGGCGCGCGGGGTCCTTGGTGGGGAGCACGGTGACGTGCCCCTCGTTGTTCACGCCGACATAGCCCTTGCCCCAATCGGGGATGCCGAAGAGTCGCGAAGAGTCTTCGCTCGTCCAGCGGCCTTGGGTAAACGCGTTCTTCGAAGAGGAGATGGTGGCCATGGTGCTTTTACGTGATCAACAAGACGCGTGAACAACAACTGGAACGAACGACACGAGACACGACGACGAGAACCAGCGACCGACCAGCGACCTGATCGGCACCGTGCGCCGCTGCGTGATGTCGGAGGGAGCGGGCGCGAATCAACCGCACAAGGAACCCAGCCGAGCACACGCGTCAACACAAGGAGCAAATCGAAGGTGACACTTCGTCGCGATTGGCTGAGGGGTCAGTGTGCCGAGCCCGAATCTTCGCTGGGGCGTGGCGCCGCGCCGAGGACGCCGCTGTGCGTCTGACAAAAGTGTAGAGGCTGCGCGACTGGGTGCAAGAAAAACCTTCAGGATTCTCAGAGTGATCGCACGCCGCGTCGCCGCCCGGTGCGACCGTCTCTCCCGCGCCCGTTCGCTGGCTCCGCGAGCCGCGCGGCGTCGAAGCCACGGCTCACCTGTCGCACCACCTCAGCCCGGCTGCGCCATCGCACTCGCTGGCATCGCCCCGCTCGCTGTGTTCGCCGCCGCCCCGTGGCTGTCGTGCTTGCCTTCCTCCCCTTCCACATGCGGCTTGGCCCGGTGCTGCCCCGCGATCAATAGATAGATACTCGGCACGAACAGCAGCGTAAACACCGTCGAGATCGCCATCCCCGTTACCAAAACCGTGCCGATCGAGTTGCGCGCGTGCGCGCCGGCGCCGCTCACGAACACCAGCGGCAAGTGACCCGCCACCGTCGCGACGCTCGTCATCAGCACCGGACGCAGGCGCGTCATGCTCGCCCGCTTCACTGCGTCATACTTGCTCATCCCCTCTTCGCGCAGGTGATTCGCAAACTCCACGATCAGAATCCCGTTCTTGGCCACCAAACCCACCAGCGTGATCAACCCGACCTGCGAATAGATGTTGATCGTCGTCAGATCCAGGAACGTAAAGATCAGCGCGCCCGTGATCGCCAGCGGCACGCTCCCCAGCAGCACGATCAGCGGATCGCGGAAGCTGCCGAACTGAGCCGCCAGCACGAGATAAATCAGGATGAGCGCAAAGCCCAGCGTCACCGCCAGCGACGAGCCCTCCTGCTTGATCTGGCGCGACTCGCCCACGTAATCCAACGCGTAGCCCGGCGGCAGAATCGCCTTCGCGGCCTCCTCCATCTTCGCCAAGCCCTCGGCCTTGGTCACGCCCGGCTTCAGAATGCCGTACACCTTCATGCTGTTGCGCTGCTGGAACCGATTCAGCGTCCGCGGCGCCGCAACCGTTTCCAGCCGCACAAACGACGACACGCTCACCAGCCCGCCGTCCTTCGTCCGCACCTTCAAGTTGAGCAACTGCTCCGGGCGTGCGCGGCTCTCATCGGTCACCTGCGGAATGACCTTGTAACTGCGCCCCTCGTAGTTGAAGCGGTTGACATAGCCGCCGCTCAGCATCACCGCCAGATCTCGTCCCACGCTCGCCAGGTCCAGCCCCATGTCCGAGACCTTCTCGCGATCGATCACGATCCGCGTCTGCGGCAGGTCGATCTTGAGGTCCGTGTCGGCGTAGATGAAGTCGCCCGAGCCGTACGCAGCGCCCACCAACTGCCCCGCCCACTGCAACATCTCTTCAGGCTCGTCCGTGCTCGTGATCATCATCTCGACATCAAAGCTTCCGGCCCCCGGCAGTGGCGGCGGAAGCACGGGGATCGCCCTCACGCCCGGCACCGTCATCACCCGCTCGAAGGCTTCCTTCTGGATCTCCTTCGTGTCGCGCTTCCGATCCTTCCAATCCACCGTCTGGATGCCGCCGAAACCGGTCGAAGGCGTCATGATCACGCGCCAGACAAGGTTCGTCTCCGGGATCTCCTTCAGGTTCTTGGTGACCTCGGTCGCGGCGCGGACGGTGGACGTCAGCGTGGAGTCCGGGGCTGCCTCCAGGATGAAAAACACCCCGCCCTCGTCTTCTGTCGGCGCCAGTTCCTTGCCGCTGAACATGTACAGCGGCGCCGCGCCGGCGGTGATGATCACCGCCGCGACCGCCATGGTCCAGCGCAGGCTGAGGCTGACATCCAGCAAGCGCCCGTAGAACTCGCGGACGCGATCAAAGATCCGGTTGACGAAGCGCGTGAAGAACCCTTCCTTGCCGTGCGCCGGGACCATGAACGAGCTGAGCACCGGCGAGAGCGTCAGGGCGGTGATGCCCGACACGATGACCGCCGCCGCGAGCGTGAACGCGAACTCCTTGAACAGCACGCCGGTGAGGCCGCCCTGAAAGCCAATCGGCGCGTAGACCGCCGCGAGGGTGATCGTCATCGAGATGACCGGCCCGACCAACTCTCGTGCGCCCTTGAGCGCCGCCTGCGTCCGGTCCATCCCTTCGCGAATGTGCCGCTCCACGTTCTCCACCATCACGATCGCGTCGTCCACCACCAGCCCAACGCTCAGCACGATCGCCAGGATCGTCAAAAGGTTTAGCGAGAAGCCCAGCGCCACCATGAAGATACACGCGCCCATCAGCGAGATCGGCATCGCCAGCAGCGGCACCAGCACCGTCCGGAACGAGCCCATGAACAGGAACACCACGATCGACACGATCAGCACCGTCTCGCCCAGCGTCCAGGCGATCGCCTGTAGCGCGTTGCGCATGTAAAACGTGCCGTCGTACGCCAGCCGCATCTCCACGCCCTGCGGCAGAATCCGCTCGATCTCCTTCAACCGCGCCCGCAGCCGCTCAGCGACCTCCAGCTCGTTGGCCCTGGGCAGAGGCCACACCGACAGATAAATCGCTGGCTTCTCGTTCAGCCCCGCCTCGCCCATCGGCTCCTCGCTCCCCAGCTCCACCCGCGCCACGTCGCTCAGCCGCACAATCGAGCCGTCACGCTGACGCACGATCAGCCGCTCAAACTCCCGCGGCGTGCGCAAGTCCGTGTTCGTCAGCAGGTCGACCTGCACCTCGTTGCCCTTGGTTCGCCCAACCGCGGCCACAAAGTTGTTGTTCCGCAGCGCGTCGTACACCTCCGTCGGCGTCACGTCCAGCGCGCTCAGCTTCGCCTCGTCCAGCCACACCCGCATCGCCAGCGGCCGCGGCCCCTCAACCGCGCATCGCTGCACGCCCTCGATCGTCGCCAGCTCCGGCTGCACCTGACGCGCCAGAAACTCGTTCAGGCGCGTGAGGTCCAGCGACGTGCTTGTAAAGCTGATGTAGAACGTCGCGAACGGCCGGTCCGCACGCTGGATCTCGATGCTCGGCGACTCCGCCTCCGCCGGCAGCTCGCTCCGCACCTGATTCAGCCGCGCGCTGATCTCCGCCAGCGCCGCGTTGCTGTCGTGGTTGAGCCGCAGCCGCACCGTGATCATGCTCACGCCCGAGGTGCTGCTGGACTCGATGTAGTCAATCCCGTCGATCGCGCTCACAGCGCGCTCGATCGGCGTCGTCAAAAACCCGCGGATTGTCTCGGCCGATGCGCCGATGTACGCCGTGGTAATCAGGATTGAGGTGGATTCGATCCGCGGATACTGCCGCACCGGCAGCGAGTCGATGGCTCGCCAACCCACCGCCAGGATGATCATGTTGATCACCAGGGCCAGGACAGGCTTGCGAATGAAGATGTCGGTGATCGATCGCATGAGTGTCTCGAAAGATGGGTGACAAGCGCGCTTCGCGCTCAGGTCTTTGTCTCAGGTCCTAGTCTCACGTCTCGCCCTCAGATTCGCGGTCGCCGCCACTACTTCTCGCTCGGCGCGCTGGCCGCTGGCGCGCCGGGTGCCGCCGCCGTGTCCTTCTTCGCCGGCGCGCCCGGCTCCCCCGCGCCCGCCGCCGGCGCGGCCTCTGGCGCTCCCGCCCCCGCCGCCCCACCCCCACCCCCACCGCCCGGGATCACCAGCGCCCCATCGCGCAGCTTGAACGATCCACTCGTCGCGATGCGGTCGCCGACCTTCAGCCCGTCGAGCACGATGACCTCGTCGCCGATCGTCGGCCCGAGCTTCACGAAGCGCTGGCTGGCGCGCATGGCCGCGTGCGGCTTGCCATCTGGCCCCGGCTCTTGGACGTCCTTGATGATGAAGACTTGATCGGCGTACGACGCCCGCCGCACCGCTGTGACCGGCACGACGATGTAGTCGCGGGCTTCGTCGACCGGCACGCGGATCTTCACGAACATCCCCGGCCGCAGCGCCTCGTTCTGATTGTCCACCTCCGACCGCACGCGCACGTTGCGCGTTGACAGGCTGGCGGTCGAGTCAATCGCGACCACCTTCAACTCAACGCTCCCGCCCGTGCTCCCCCCGGTACCACCGGTATCGCGAGTTCCGGCGACGATCGTGCCCACGCGCACGCGATCCAGATACTCCTGCGGGACCGCGAAGTCGATGTAGATCGTGTCCGCCACTTCCTGAAGCGTCGCGATCGGCGTTCCCTCCCCCCCACCCATACCCATTTGCTGGGCGAGGAACTGGCCCTCCTGGATCGTCCGAAGTCCCACGCGGCCGCGGAACGGCGCCGTAATCGTCAGCTTCTCGATGCGCGTGCGCACCTCCTGCACGTGCGCGCGTTCCTCGTCAACCGAGGCCTGAGCGCGGATCTTCTCCGCCGCGGTCTTTTCCATCTCCGCCCGAGCGCGATCGACCTCGACCGCGGGCGTCGCCCGCGCCGCCACCGCCTGCTCCTGGCGCTTGAACTCCGCTTCCGCAAGCTTGATCCGCGAATCCACCACCGACACATCCGCCTCCGCGACGCGCAACGCCGCCTCCGCTGACGCCAACTGCGATTGATCTGTCCGGTCGTCCAGCTTGACCAGCACCTGCCCCGCCTCGACAATGCTGCCCGACTCAAAGCCCACAAACCGCACCACGCCCGGCAGCTCGTTCTGCACCGTCACGCTGCGCAGCGCAAACACCGTCCCCACCAGGTCGCTGGTCGGACGCCACTGCGCCGTCGTGACCAGCGCGATGCTCACCGACGACGGCGGCTCCATCTGCGGCTGCGCCGCCGCGGCCGCGATCTGCCCGTTCTTCCACCACCAAAGCCCACCACCCACGCCCGCCAGCGAAACAAACAAAGCCACCCCAGCAACCAGTGCCACAGTTCTCAACGTCCACCTCGCGATTCAGAGTTGCGTAAACCAACCGACCGTGCCGCCACCACCTTCGCTTCCGTCGCGCCCCCCGCCGCCTTGCTCGATGCCTTCACCCCGCGTGCCCGCTTCGCGCGCCCCACCCCTGCCCGCGCCTTCGCCGGAGTCTTTGCCGCCACCTTCGCCCCCCGCACCTCTCGCACCCCCGCGGGCTCAAGCTCTCCCAGCGAGCGCAGCACCCCTCGGATAGCCCGCAGCCGCGCCGCCGAGACATCACCCATGCCAAAGATCCATTGGAACCACAGCCCATGGATCGCCAGGTGGATCGTGTCACCAACGCCCGGCTTCAGCCCATCGCGCCGCAGCAGTTGCTCCATCTGCAGATGCACCTTGCGCATCGGCTCGACCTGGCGCTCATCGTGGACCAGGGCCGCGACCAGCACGCGGTTTCGCGCCCGCTCGCTCTCGGTCCAGCGTTCCGTGCCGGCCATGCAGGTGTTCATCATCGAGCTCGCCGCGGGGCACCGCGCCCCGCCCGCGACCTGGGCCTGATACGTCCGCTGAAACTCCTCTTGCCACTGGGTGACCTGGCGCTTGACCATCGCACCGATCAACGCGCCCTTGCTGGCCACGTGATGCAGCAGCCCGGCCTTGCTCAACCTCGCGCGCTTGGCCACCGCCTCCAGCGTCAGCCGCCCCATCCCATCGCGCAGCACCACCGCCTCGGCCGCGTCAAGGATCGCGTCCACCTGAGAGCCCGGCTTGTCATTGTTCCTCTTACCTGCCACGCACCAGTTTACCGA
>Ga0209181_10012943_pt1 | contig 10490 bp, 7 predicted proteins | sample MAT05_FD_187208 | JGI IMG/M metagenome (GOLD analysis project Ga0209181, IMG submission 187208) | Freshwater microbial communities from Lake Fryxell liftoff mats and glacier meltwater in Antarctica - MAT-05 (SPAdes) (version 2) | ecosystem: Environmental > Aquatic > Freshwater > Ice > Liftoff...
TGGCCGTCTTCCAGTGCGAGATGGTGAGCCAGCAAGACGCCGGCGACCATGTGCTCTTCATCGGCAGGGTGCTGTCGTTGTCGCAGCAGGCCCTGGCGCCTCTCGTCTACCAGGCCGGGCCTTACCACGGCCTGGGCGAGACGCTGTAGTTCAGTTCAGCAGCCTGCCGGCGGCGGGCGTGTCGCCCGGGCCGTCCGGGCCTGCCGCGGCTGCGGCGTCTTGGGCCTCGGCACCCGCGGCGGGCAGCCCCCACTGCGCGGCCACCAGCGCGCTGTCGACCAGGCGCAGCAGGGCGGTGGACAGCTCGTTGCTCAGTGTGACCTCGATGCGCCGGCCTCGCGGCTCGCGAAAGGCCAGCATGATCTGGCCGCCCTGGCCCGGGCGCAGGTCGACCGTGTCGGGCAACAGCGGCTCCGGCCCCAGCGGGTAGCTGGCGTCCGTGGAGACAAAGGGTTTGCCGAAGTCGGCATTGGCCAAGGGGCGGTCCAGCGCCGCCTGCTCCAGCATCTGGCGGGCCTCGGGCACGGGCAGCGCTTTCGGGGTGGTCTGCGCCACGCTGGTCGCGGTGACGGTGGTACGGAAGGGCAGGTACAAGCGCGACAGCATGCGCCGTGTCAGCCATACGGAATAGACCTCGGCCGCGCCGGTGCGCATGTGCAGCAGCAGGCGGTCGGCGGTGGTCTCGTACAGGACCTGGATCTGGTGAATGGCCATGCCCGTATTCTCAACCGGGCCGGGCGTTGTCTTCGTGCCTACGTGCCTCCGGACCTTCCGGCCGGCACGGTCGACGCCCGGTACTTGAATCCGCGGTCCGCAGCCCCAAGTCACTGACAGGAACAAGGAGATCCCGCCATGCGCATGGACAAGCTCACCACCGCCTTCCAGCAGGCCCTGGCCGACGCCCAGAGCGCTGCCGTGGCGCGCGACAACCCCTACATCGAGCCCTCGCACCTGCTGGCGACCATGTTGCTGCAGCCTGACGGCCCCAAGGCCTTGCTCGACCGCGCCGGTGCCAATACCGCAGCGCTGACCGTGGCCATGGAGACGGCAGTGCGCAATCTGCCCCAGGTGCAGGGTGGCGGCCAGCCCGTGCAGCCCGGGCGCGACCTGCTGCAGTTGCTGCAGGCGGCCGACAAGGAAGCCGGCAAGCGCGGTGACCAGTTCATCGCCAGCGAGATGTTCCTGCTCGCCCTGGCCGACGCCAAGACCGACCTGGGCGGCATCGTGCGCGGCCATGGCCTCAGCCGCAAGGCGCTGGAAGCCGCTGTGGAGGCCGTGCGCGGTGGGCAAAAGGTCGATTCGGCCGAATCCGAAGGCCAGCGCGAGGCGTTGAAGAAGTACACGCTGGACCTCACCGAGCGCGCCCGCCAGGGCAAGCTCGACCCGGTGATCGGCCGCGACGACGAAATCCGCCGCGCCATCCAGGTGCTGCAACGGCGCACAAAGAACAACCCGGTGCTCATCGGCGAGCCCGGCGTCGGCAAGACCGCCATCGTCGAAGGCCTGGCGCAGCGCATCGTCAACGGCGAGGTGCCCGAATCGCTGAAGAACAAGCGCGTGCTGGTGCTCGACATGGCCGGCCTGCTGGCCGGCGCCAAGTACCGCGGCGAATTCGAAGAGCGGCTGAAGAGCGTGCTCAAGGAAGTGGCCGCCGACGAAGGCCGCATCATCCTGTTCATCGACGAGATGCACACCATGGTGGGCGCGGGCAAGGCCGAAGGCGCCATCGACGCCGGCAACATGCTCAAACCCGCGCTGGCGCGTGGCGAACTGCACTGCATAGGCGCGACGACGCTGAACGAATACCGCAAGTACGTCGAGAAGGACGCCGCGCTCGAGCGCCGCTTTCAGAAGGTGCTGGTCGACGAGCCCAGCGTCGAGGACACGGTGGCCATCCTGCGCGGCTTGCAGGAAAAGTACGAGGTGCACCATGGCGTGGAGATCACCGACCCGGCCATCGTGGCTGCGGCCGAACTGAGCCACCGCTACATCACCGACCGCTTCCTGCCCGACAAGGCCATCGACCTCATCGACGAGGCGGCGGCCAAGGTCAAGATCGAGATCGACTCCAAGCCCGAGGCCATGGACAAGCTCGACCGCCGGCTCATCCAGCTGAAGATCGAGCGCGAGGCGGTGCGCAAGGAGAAGGACGAGGCCTCCATCAAGCGCATGGCGCTGATCGAGGAAGAGATCGTCAAGCTCGAGCGCGAGGCCGCCGACCTCGACGAGATCTGGAAGGCCGAGAAGGCGCAGGCCCAGGGCTCGGCCAACGTCAAGGAAGAGATCGAGCGCGTCAAGGGCCAGATCGAGGAGCTCAAGCGCAAGGGCGAGTTCAATCGCGTTGCCGAGTTGCAGTACGGCAAGCTGCCTGAACTGGAGAAGACGCTCAGTGAGGCGCAGGCCAAGGAAACCGGCAAGGCCCGATCCATCAAAGACGGCGCGAAGGAGGGCAGGGGCCTGCAGCTGCTGCGCACGATGGTCGGCGCCGAGGAGATTGCCGAAGTGGTGAGCCGCGCCACCGGCATCCCGGTGAGCAAGCTGATGCAGGGTGAGCGCGACAAGCTGCTGCAGATGGAGGACAAGCTGCACCAGCGCGTGGTCGGCCAGGACGAGGCCATCACCGCAGTGGCGGACGCCATCCGCCGTTCACGCGCCGGGCTGAGCGACCCGAACCGGCCGCTCGGCTCGTTCCTGTTCCTCGGGCCCACCGGCGTGGGCAAGACCGAGCTGTGCAAGGCCCTCGCAGGGTTTCTCTTCGACAGCGACGACCACATGATCCGTGTCGACATGAGCGAGTACATGGAGAAGCATTCGGTGAGCCGCCTGATCGGCGCACCGCCCGGCTACGTGGGCTATGACGAGGGCGGGGCGCTCACGGAAGCCGTGCGCCGCAAACCCTACAGCGTGCTGCTGCTCGACGAGGTGGAGAAGGCCCACCCCGATGTCTTCAATGTGCTGTTGCAGGTGCTCGACGACGGCCGCCTCACCGACGGCCAGGGCCGCACCGTGGACTTCAAGAACACCGTGATCGTGATGACCAGCAACCTCGGCAGCCATCTCATCATGCAGATGGCCGGGCAGAGCAGCGAGCTGATCCACGAGGCGGTCTGGGGCGAGGTGAAGCAGCACTTCCGGCCCGAGTTTCTGAACCGCATCGACGAGACCGTGGTCTTCCACGCGCTCGACCGCAAGAACATCGAGAGCATCGCGAAGATCCAGCTGCAGCTGCTCGAAGCGCGGCTCGAAAAGCTGGAGATGAAGCTCGACGTCTCGCCCGCGGCGCTGGCCGAACTGGCCAAGGTGGGTTTCGACCCGGCCTTCGGCGCACGGCCGCTCAAGCGCGCCATCCAGCAGCGCATCGAGAACCCGGTGAGCAAGCTCATCCTGCAGGGCAAGTTCGGGCCCAAGGACGTGATCCCGGTGGATGTGGAAGACGGCGCGTTCTCGTTCTCGCGCGTCGTTCACTGACCGAAGCGGCCGGGCCGCCCACGGTCGCGGGCGGCCGGCGCTTCAGGGCGGCGGCGCGATCCGGTCCAGGTCGCCGCGGGCTTGCGACGGCGTGGTCTGGTCGGCCAGCAGCAGCAGATGCACGGCCACCCCCGCGTGCCCGCCGATGCAGCGCAGCAGCAGGTGATGCGTGCCGGTGCTGATGACGGCCTCGGGCTGCGCCGCATTCACCCCCAGGGCCCCGGCCGCCACCTGCATCTGCGCCAGCAGGATCGCGCCCTGCTGCGCCAGCAGGGCGGCGTGGGCCGTCGCGCCACTTTGGGCCAACACGTGCAGGCTGGACGTATCGAAGATGCAGCAAGCCACCAGGCCCTTGATGCCACGGCAACGGTCGGCGAACGGCTGCCATGCCGTTGCCGCCGGTGCGGCCACGGTGGCTGCCGGTGTGTTCCCGGTGTCCGCCAGCGCGGGGTCGGGGCTGGAAGCGGCGCGCGGCCGGCGTGCGATGGCCGGGCCCAGGTCCATGCGTTCAGTCGGCGCTTCGGCCGTGGCCGGTGCCGGCCGCGGCACGGCACGCTCCAACGCCGTCTGCATGACGCCTGCGCCCGGGCCCTGCCCATTGCTGCGGTTCCAGGCCCCGGCCAGGTAGGCCCAGGCCTGTTTGGGCTTGGAAGCACTGGGCGTGACTTGAATCTCGACACCGCTCGTGCCCGCCAGCCAGACGGCCTGGGCGGCCAGCGCGGTACTGGCGCCCACCGGCACCAACAGCAGTTCGCGGTTCGGCCAGGGGCCGCGGGCCAGCGCGTCGTGCAGGGGCATCAAGGCCGATGTCATGGCGTGGGGCGGCAGCTCGCCCACCAACAGCACACCCAGGCGGCTGCAAGACAGCAGCAGCGGCGTCAGCAGGCGCCGGGTCTGGCTGTCGGCTTCGATGTCGGTGGAATACACGCGCACCCGGCTGTCGTCCGACAGGGCCACCTCGACGAACTGCAGCGTCGCCAACGCCATGCCCTGGCCCTGGCGGCGCACGGTGAGCCGCTGCACTGGCGCTGCCGAGGCACTGGCCAGGCTGCCCAGCAGGCGCAGGGTGGCGTGGGTGCCGATGTCGTGCAGCGCGATGAACTGGCTGCCGTGCTGTTGAAACTCGCCCTGCAACGCCGAGGCCACGTCGCCGCTGATGAACAGTTCGACCTGGTCGCCGGCGATGCGCCGGCCCACGTCATGGCGTCCCTGCCCGAGGTAGGCGTCGCGGTCGGTCACCAGCTGGGTCGCCGGCGCATTCAGTTCGGCGCGGCGGGCGGCATCGTCGTCGCGGCTCATGGAGGAGCCTTCGGGCTGAGCACGGCGGTGCGAGCTACTTCGGGCGGCCGGGCGGGGCTCATTCGGTCCTCCTGCAGCTGGCGCTGCGCTGGTCGTGACGCGTGGGCATTTCATCACAGGACCCGCTGAGCGCCGGGCAGCACCTCCGTGTCTGCACATTCGCGCCTGCAAATTCGCGCCGCCCTCGTCCGTAGAATGAAAGCGCTCCATGCCACCCGGGCAAGCCGGGTTTCCGTCGATGACTGCGCGCTCCATGCCTGAACACCTCAACACCTCTGCCGCCGCCCCGGTGGTGGTCATCGGCGCCGGACTTGCGGGCCTGACGGTGGCCCTGCAACTCGCCGAGACCCGGCCCGTCGTGGTCTTGGCCAAGCGCGGGTTGGCCGAGGGCGCCACGGCCTGGGCGCAGGGCGGCATCGTGGGCGTGCTGGGCGCGGACGACAGCATCGAGTCGCATGTGCACGACACCCAGGAGGCAGGCGCCGGGCTGGTCGACGAACACACGGCCCGCTTCATCGCCACGAACAGCGCTGCCGCGGTGGAATGGCTGGTGCAATGCGGCGTGCCGTTTTCGGGTGACCCCGAGGGCCCGCTGGGTCTGCACCTGACGCGCGAGGGGGGGCACGCGGTGCGGCGCATCGCGCATGCCGCCGACGCCACCGGCAAGGCCATCCTCGACACCTTGCTGGCCCGCGCGTTGCGCCACCCGAACATCACGCTGCGCGAACGCTGGGTGGCGGTGGACGTGATCACGTCGCGCCATCTGGGCCGCGCCGAAACCCCGCGCTGCTACGGCGTGTATGCGCTGGACATGGACAACCGCCGCGTGCAGACCCTGCCGGCCGCTGCGGTCGTGCTGGCCACCGGCGGCGTGGGCAAGGTCTACCGCTACACCAGCAACCCCGACACGGCCACCGGCGACGGCATCGCCATGGCCTGGCGCGCGGGTTGCCGCGTGGGCAACATGGAGTTCATCCAGTTCCACCCTACCTGTCTTTACCACCCGCAGGAGCGCAGCTTTCTCATCACCGAAGCCCTGCGTGGCGAGGGCGCTTACCTGACCCTGCCCAGCGCCGGGCCCGGTGACCCCGGTGGGCAGCGCTTCATGGCCGCGCACGACGAACGCGGTGAGCTGGCGCCGCGGGACATCGTGGCCCGGGCCATCGACTTCGAGATGAAGAAGCACGGCGTGGACCATGTCTGGCTCGACGCCACGCACCTGGGCGAGGCGTTTCTCAAGGAGCACTTCCCGACCGTTCACGCACGCTGCCTGCAACTGGGCATCGACATCGCGCGCCAGCCCATCCCCGTGGTGCCGGCGGCGCACTACACCTGCGGCGGGGTGGTCACCGACCTGGACGGCCGCACCGACCTGCCCGGTCTGTACGCGGTCGGCGAGACCACCTACACCGGCCTGCATGGCGCCAACCGGCTGGCCAGCAATTCATTGCTGGAATGCGTGGTGCTGGGGCGCACCTGCGCCGACTTCATCCAGCGCACGGCCACCGAGGCGCAGCCCGGGCTGCCGGCCTGGGACGAGAGCAAGGTGGAGGACGCCGACGAGCAGGTCGTCATCGCCCACAACTGGGACGAGTTGCGGCTGGTGATGTGGAATTACGTCGGCATCGTGCGCACCACCAAGCGGCTCGAACGTGCCCTGCACCGCATCAAGCTCTTGCGCGAGGAGACGCTGGAGTACTACGCCAACTTCCGCGTCACGCGCGACCTGCTGGAGCTGCGCAACCTGGTGATGTGCGCCGAGCTGATCGTGCGCTCGGCCCTGCACCGGCACGAAAGCCGTGGCCTGCACTACAGCCGCGACTTTCCGAACGCGCTGCCGGTGAGTTTCCCGACCGTGCTGACGCGCCGCGCGCGCAGCAGCGGCTGAACGGAACTCCCGGCTCCGTCGGCCCGCCGTTTCGCTGTCGCCCGGGCGATCACGCGCTGGAGGCAGGCCTGCTTGCCGACCGCCGGCGCCGCGTGGCTCGGTCAGCCGCGGGCGCGCATCGCCGTGCGGGCCTGCACGAAGCCGAAGGCGTAGTCCACCGCCTCGTGCAGTTGCCGCTCGTTGTCCACGCGCTCGCGGTCGCTGAGGTAGAAAACGAAGTCCACCTCGTGGCGTATGTAGCGCGGCGGCAAGCGGTTCAGCGCCACGCAGGCCACGTCGGCCAGGAGCTCGGCGCGCCCGGCCATGCCCGGGTAGCGCTCGGAATGGGATTGCACGGCTTCGTAGACAGCACGCTCGTGATGGTTGCGGACATTGGAAAAATCGGTGCTCATCCGGGGTCTCCGGCCCACCCGGGGCCTGCCTGGGTATCGGCAGATCGGCACCCGGGCTTGAGGTCGACCGCAGTCCGCGATCCGCAGCCCGTCGGCCCTCAGACCCTCAGACCCTCAGGCGCTCAGGCGCTCAGGCCGCGCCGACGTGTGGCTGGGGCCCGGCCGACCTGACCTGCACGCTGGCCGGGTTGCGGGCCACGAAGTCCAGCATGCGGTCGATGCAACCCAACGCCTGGCTGCGCACGGGTTCGGGCACCAGGACTTCACCGCTGCCGCTCTCGAGGCAGTTGACCACGCCCTGGGTGGCGTTCATGGCCATCCAGGGGCAATGCGCACAGCTCTTGCAAGTGGCGCTGCTGCCGGCGGTGGGGGCCTCCAGCAGCAGCTTGCCGGGCGCGAGCTGGCGCATGCGGTGCATCAGGCCGTTGTCGGTGGCCACGATGTAGGCCGGCGCGCTGCCCTGGACCACGGCGTTGAGCAACTGCGTGGTGCTGCCCACCACGTCGGCCTGCGCCACCACGCTCTGCGGCGACTCGGGGTGCACCAGCACCAGGGCGCCCGGGTGCTGCTGGCGCAGCAGTTCCAGTTCCAGACCCTTGAACTCGTCATGCACGATGCAGGCACCGTTCCACAGCAGCATGTCGGCGCCGGTCTGCTCCTGGATGTAGCGGCCCAGGTGGCGGTCGGGCGCCCACAGGATCTTCTCGCCGCGGGCGTGCAGGTCGGCGACGATCGCCAGCGCACAGGAACTGGTCACCATCCAGTCGGCGCGCGCTTTCACCGCCGCGCTGGTGTTGGCGTAGACGACCACCTTGCGCTCCGGGTGGGCATCGCAGAAGGCGGCGAACTGGTCGGGTGGGCAGCCCAGGTCGAGCGAGCAGGTGGCTTCCAGGTCGGGCATCAGCACGCGCTTGTCGGGCGACAGGATCTTCGCGCTCTCACCCATGAAGCGCACGCCGGCCACCACCAGCGTGCGCGCCGGGTGGTCTCGGCCGAAGCGGGCCATCTCCAGCGAATCGGCCACGCAGCCGCCGGTTTCCAGCGCCAGGTCTTGAAGATCACCGTCGACGTAGTAATGCGCCACCAGCACCGCGTCGTGCGCCTTCAGCAGTTCCGCCGCGCGGGTCTTGGCGCGCGCCCGCTCATCACGTGTCAAGGGCGCGGGCACCCTGGCCCAGGCGCCTGCGGTGCAACTGGCGCCGCTGGCGTCCTGACGGGTGTAGTCGAACAGAACCTGGGTCATGGCAGAGGGGCCGTGGGCAACTGGGGAAAGGATCGTAGCCGCTTGCGGTTAGGCTTGGGTGTTGAGGACCCAGACACAAGAATGCAGCCATGAGCATCGCCCTGACTACCCCCACCCGCACCCCCACCCCGACCCCCGCCGGCGCGCCGCGCAGCGACATCGGCGTGATCAGCCTGGTCGGCCTGGCGCACGGCACCTCGCACTTCTTTCACCTGCTGCCGCTGTTTCCGGCCTTCATCCGCGATTTCGGGCTCAGCTACTCGCAGCTGGGTTTGCTGGTGTCGCTGTTCTTCGTCGTCTCGGCCGTGGGGCAGGCGCTGGCGGGCTTTCTGGTCGACCGGGTCGGCGCGCGCCCGGTGCTGTTCGCGGCCATGGGCTGCTTCGTGGCCGCTGCCCTGGCCGCTGCCGGGGCGCAGGGCTATGGCGGGCTGGCGCTCGCGGCCGCGCTGGCCGGCCTGGGCAATGCACCCTTTCATCCTGCCGACTTCACCATCCTCAACAAACGCGTCTCGGCGCCCCGCCTGGGGCATGCCTTCTCGGTGCACGGCATCAGCGGCAACCTGGGGTGGGCGGTGGCGCCGGTGGTGCTGATCGGGCTGTCCGAAGCGGCCGGCAGCTGGCGCGCGGCCTACCTGGGCTGCGCCCTGCTGGCAGGGGCCGTGTGGCTGCTCCTCTGGATGAACCGAGACCTGCTGGACGACCGACAGGGCGAGGTCGTGGCGAGCAAAGTTGCAACGTCGAGTGCGACGATGGCGGCGCCTGTGCCAGAGCATCCCATGGCCTTCCTGAAGCTGCCCTCGGTATGGATGTGCTTCTCGTTCTTCTTCTTCAGCACCGCTGCGCTGAGCGCCATCCTCAGCTTCGCCGGCCCGGCCCTGGCCCGCATGCACGCGCTTCCGCTGTCGGCCACGGCTTTCGTCGTCACCGGCTACATGCTGTGTGCCGCCGCCGGCATGGTGGCCGGCGGATTCCTGCTGGCGCGCACACAGCAGCTCGAACGCAGCATCGCATGGGCCATGACGGCCTCGGCGCTGCTGCTGCTGGTGGTGGCCGCGGGGGTGCTGCCGCCTTTGCTGGCCGGCGCATTGGCGGCGCTGGCGGGCTTCGGCACCGGCCTGGCCGGGCCGTCGCGCGACATGCTGGTCAAGCGCGCATCCCCGCCCGGCGCCACCGGCCGCGTGTACGGCACGGTGTACTCGGGGCTGGACGTAGGTTTTGCCTTGGCGGCCCCCGTCTTCGGCTGGATGATGGACCGAGGGCAGCCGCAGGCCGTGTTCGCGGGCGCAGCCACGGCCCTGATGCTGGGCGTGGCCTGTGCCGGGCTGGTCGGCTGGCGCGCCCGCAGCCAAGCGCGCCTGCGGGTGGCCTGAACCGCTGCCGTGCCGCCTTGCAGCGGCTAAAGTGCGGGCGATGAACCTGCCTGCCACTGTCCCCCTCCGCCCGGCCGGGCATGCCCTGGTCGAGGCCCTGATTGCCCAGGGTGTCGAGACCTGCTTCGGCGTGCCTGGCGAGAGTTACCTGGCCGTGCTGGACGGCTTCCATGAGCACCGCGAGCGCATCCGCTTCGTCGCCTGTCGGCAGGAGGGCGGCGCGGCCTTCATGGCCGACGCGCAGGGCAAGCTGAGCGGGCGCCCCGGCATCTGCTTCGTCACCCGCGGGCCCGGCGCGACGAATGCCGCCATCGGGGTGCACACGGCCTTCCAGGACTCGACGCCGATGATCCTGTTCGTCGGCCAGGTGGCCAGCGACCAGCGCGACCGCGAGGCCTTTCAGGAGATCGACTACCGCCAGATGTTCGGCCCCGGCACGCTGGGCCTGGCCAAGTGGGTGGGCGAGGTGCACAGCGCCGAACGCCTGCCGGAATACATCGCCCGGGCCTTCCACACCGCCATGCAGGGCCGCCCCGGCCCGGTGGTGCTGGTGCTGCCCGAGGACATGCTCACCGTGCCCATCAAGCAACCCGTGCTGCCACGGGTCGAACCCGTTCGGGCCTGGCCGGCGCCGGGGAGTCTGCGCGAATTGCGCAGCCTGCTGCTGGCGGCCGAGCGGCCCGTCGTGATTGCCGGCGGTTCGGGCTGGGACACCGAGTCGTGCGCCGCGCTGCAGCGCTTTGCCGAGAACTGGCAGTTGCCCGTGGCCTGCGGTTGGCGCTTCCAGGACACCTTCGACAACCGCCACCCGCTCTATGCCGGCGATGTAG
>Ga0209181_10012945_pt1 | contig 10490 bp, 11 predicted proteins | sample MAT05_FD_187208 | JGI IMG/M metagenome (GOLD analysis project Ga0209181, IMG submission 187208) | Freshwater microbial communities from Lake Fryxell liftoff mats and glacier meltwater in Antarctica - MAT-05 (SPAdes) (version 2) | ecosystem: Environmental > Aquatic > Freshwater > Ice > Liftoff...
CTCATCAAAACCAAAAAATTTCATTGGGATGTAATAGGGCCTCAGTTTCGAACCCTGCATGAGCTTTGGGAAGAACAGTACAATGCACTGACTATTAGCATTGACAGCATTGCAGAGCGGGTGCGGATGCTGGGCGGTTATCCAGTTGGCACAGCCGATGGTTTTTTGAAGATGGCATCGATTAAAGAAAACCCTGGGATAATTCCATCTGCTACTAAGATGGTGGCTCATTTATTGGATGACCACGAACAAATTATTCGCAACTTGCGTGAGCACATTGATCAGTGCAGTGACGAGTTTAAGGATCAAGGCAACGCAGATTTCTTGACTGGGTTGATGGAAGCACACGAAGAAATGGCATGGATGCTGCGCTCTTTTATTGAAGGAGAAGCAATCGAGCCAGACGGCGTCGAACCAACTCAAGAGCGCAAGAAAACTGCTGTAGGCGTTTAGAATTAATTTTCAGCCCCTAATACTGTTTTAGATAGATCGTGAGACAGTTCAGGCAAACTGGCAATGAGTTGAATTAAGAGAGTCCGCCGGATTTGATCCGGTGGACTCTTTTAATAACTAGAATCACGTTATAGCAATTATCGATCTGGTGCGGTACAGATCGGAGGGCGAACTGCCGTATCGCCCCTACTCTGATGCACTTCACTAGCATGAGAACCGCTACAGCAGTTGCAAACAGCCCGACTTCTCTGGCTTAACTCAACTTCTCAAACAGGCTGGAGAGGACAACGTTAGAGAATAAAAAGCCCTCAGGATCTGTGAGGCGAAGGCGCGGCGATCGCCCGTTCAGCTCTTGAGTAAATGCTTGAGAACCAACCAATGTTGAAACAGGGGTCTCATCCGACTCACCCCTTAGTTGTTCTATCCAGCCCTGCTGACGGTAAGGACTTAAACACGCCAAAATAGTTAAGACCGATTGGGTGCCAAACTGCTGCGCTACCTGTGCCAAGTTGACCCCATCTGCCAATCGCAATCCCAACATTAATTGGTCTAACAAAGCTTCTGCGGCTGGCGTTGGTAAACAATCAATCGTGCCCCCTGCGGCAATGAATTGCTCTACCCATTGAAAGTAGGTTTGACGGGTGCGCGGCCGAACAAAACGCTGCCCTAAGGTGTAGCTAGCTGCACCCATACCAAACCCATAATACGAACGGTTTTCCCAATACACTCGGTTGTGCAGACACTGATAACCGGGTTTGGCATAGCTAGAAATTTCGTAATGCCGATACCCCGCCTTAGTCAAGTAGCGTTGAGCCGTCCGGTACATTTGAGCTGTGACCTCGTCTGTGGGCAAAGGGCGATCGCCAGATTGATACCAGCGGCCAAAGGCGGTAACGGGTTCAATTGTTAGGTCATAGACAGACAGATGCGTGGGATGGAGGGCGATCGCCGCCGCTAAGGACGCTTCCCACTGTGCCATCGTTAAATGGGGCAAGCCTGAAATTAAATCTAAGCTAAAGTTCTCTAGCCCTACCTGCTGAATTAGGCTCACTGCCAAGTAAATATCCTCTGCGCTATGGGTTCGTCCGCAGTTTTGCAGCAGGTCAGACTGAAATGCTTGTGCTCCTAAGCTCACACGATTCACGCCTGCTAATAGGTAACCTTGCAGGTGCGCGAGATCAAAGGTGCCCGGATCCATCTCAATGGAAATTTCGGCAGCAGACTCAATTCCAAACCGCTGCTCCAATGCCGCGATAATTTGCGCCAGTTGATCAACGGCCAGCAGAGAAGGCGTGCCACCCCCAAAGAAAATTGTGTTTAAGCGGCTGCCCAATGGGGGCGTGCTGGCAATTTCTTGACAGAGCATGTCCACGTAATGGGCGATCGCTGCCGATGTTTCACCCCGAGTGCGATCGCCGACAACCGAAACTGGGAAATCGCAGTAGTAACACCGCCGACGGCAGAACGGAATGTGGACATAGGCGGCATCCGGGATTGTAGAGCGAGTTTTGATTGCTTGTTGCAAGGTGGGTTGTTGCAAGATGGGTTGTTGCAAAATTAGGAGAGCGGCTCAATCTAACAAAACGCCGGACGATATTGACCTGAGGGATATAATGAGGCTGTGCATCTAAAACCCTTGAGTTTTGGTGCTTTCAACAAGTTCATGCTTCGAGCTTCTGGTGCCCTCGCCCGCTTGCGCCCTGAACTTGCTTGACATTGAGCCATCTAGTTAGCATGGCTGCACTCTTATCCAGGTTTTAGGCTGGAATTATGATTGACGCAATTATTATTATTTCATTCATCCTAGCAGGGGCAGGGGTTGGCTATTACAGCGTTGACTTACTCCCGATCACAGTGCTCGACCAGGTGACTAATCTGGATGGGTTAAGTGTTGTAACGTCTGGGTTTGGGGCATTGCTAGGCTTAGCTCTCGGGCTAGTGGTGCAAACCAGCTACCGTCGCCTTGAGCGCCAGGTCAGTGAAATGCCAGTGGATATGATCCTCAGCCGCTCAGTTGGGCTGGTGTTGGGGCTACTGGTCGCCAATCTCATGCTGGCACCGATATTTTTATTACCCATTCCCAGTGAATTTTCATTTATTAAGCCGCTAGCCGCCGTGTTAGGTAGCGTCATGTTTGCCTTCACCGGCATCAACCTAGCAGATACTCACGGGCGAGCGCTGCTGCGTCTGATCAACCCTAACAGTATGGAAACCCTGTTAGTGGCAGAAGGAACTCTCAAACCAGTTCCCCCAAAGGTTTTGGACACCAGCTGCATTATTGACGGACGGATCGAAGATATTTTGGCTACGGGGTTTGTAGAAGGGCAAATTTTAGTGCCCCAGTTTGTTTTACAAGAGCTTCAGCAGGTGGCAGATGCCTCCAACGACCAAAAGCGGGTACGGGGTCGGCGAGGTCTCGACATTCTCAAACGGGTGCAGGAAGCCTATCCTGATAAGATTGCGATCCACCCAGCTGACTATGACGATGTCAACACTGTCGATGCCAAACTGGTGCGGCTAGCTCAAGACATCAACGGCACCCTGTTGACCAACGACTACAACCTCAACAAAGTTGCCAGCCTACAGAAAGTGCCTGTGCTCAACATCAACGACCTCGCCCAGGCCATTCGCCCCAACTATCTACCGGGCGACAGTTTAGACCTAAAGATCTCAAAGCAGGGCAAAGAACCCGCTCAAGGGGTGGGTTACCTCAATGACGGCACCATGGTGGTAGTAGAAGACGGCGGCAGCTATATGGGCGAAGAAATCTGTGTGGCCGTCACAGGCGCACTCCAAACATCGGCGGGACGCATGATCTTTGCTCGTCCCCAGCAATCGTCTGCGGTCACACCAGGATAAACGGCCTCTTTTTATGGCGCGTCATCGAACCAAGTTGTGCGATCGCTGCACCCAATCTGCCCTAATTCTCTACCGAGTTCAGTGGGACAAATCGGGACGATGGCAGTTGGTCTGCGGCAGCTGTCAGCCCAGCCTTAGTCAAAACAACCCCAACTACATTTACGGCGGCACCTGGAAAGCTAAGAAGCCGTCGTAAAACTGCCTCAGGATTTTTAGCCTTGCAGGATGGTTTTTGAAACAATCCGCGTTTTTTTGCGATCGCTCTCCGACAGATCGCCGCCGTCTTGCAGTCGCGTGGCGTTTTCTTGCAATACGGTGGCGGCACTTTGATCGCCCATTTGCAGCGCTGTTTTGGCCGCCGATTGCAGCATAGTCGCGGCTCCAGAGCGATCGCCTTGCTGAAGTTTTTGCTCCGCAATTTGGGTCTGGCGATATTTTGCCAGCGCTAGGACATGCTGCTGCACCTGAGCATCAGGAGTGGACTGGAAGCTAGCACTCGAATTCACCGAGATCGTTACAGGGTCAGACAGCAATCCCTCTCGGTTTTGCATCGGATCGTCATAGCGGATTTGGGCGGTTAAAAGCACATGTTGCCCTGGGGGAAATTGTCCGGCATAGAGATTAGCCAGCACCACCCGAGGCGCATCAATCATCAAATCACCTAGTCGGACGGCGATCGCCCCAGCGTCTTGCACCATCGGCAGTTCAATCGTTTCGGGCACGACTTGGGCGATCGGCTTTAGCTCGGCCAGCCGCACTCCAGGCGATAGGGTCAATAGCAAGTGAGCGTTGGTCAACGCTACCGACTGAATCCGACTGAACAAGCGCTTGAACTCACTCACCGCGTCTTCGGGCTGCTGAATGTAGGACAGTGTGCCACCTGCCGCATCGGCAATTTTTTCTAGAATATCTTGATTCCAGTTATCGCCGAACCCCAGGGTGTTGAGCGTGAGGTTATAGTCTGCGGCTAGCTGTGCCAATTTGAGACAGCGCTCGTTATCACCATGCTCGTTCTCGCCATCGGTGAGCAAAAAGGCTTGAGAAATTGTATCTTTCTTGCTTTTTGCCAATTCTTCAATCCCCAGCCGCATCCCTTCATCAATCGACGTACCGCCACTTGGCTTGAGGCGATTGATTTCGACTTTGAGACCAGCTGGATTGCCAATCACCTGACTGGGGATCAGCACTTTTGCTTTGTGGTCGAACACTACAATTGAAATGCGATCGCCCGGTGATAGATTATCCACAATCTCTTGAGCCGCCTGCTTCACCGTTTCTAACGGCCGCCCATGCATAGAACCGCTGTGATCTAAAATCAAACACAGGTTGAGCGGCGCAGTCGGCTGCGAAGAATTGGCGATCGCCGATATTGAAATCGCCAGCTGTCGCTGGCTAGCGGGTTGTGCCACATCCAGATTGACATCACTCAGCGCTACTTGAAGACCCACTTTCATAGTTCGACGCTCCTAGAAGATTCCAGAAAACTGTGTAAATTCTGCTTAAATTAAGCCGGGTGTTGAGAACCGAACAAAAGACATCATCCGTGATCAGCTCAGTCCCTGGTAGGCTGCACCATTTGCCCATCTCTTCAGTCGGTGATCTCTATTACTCTAGTCTGCAACCGATACTGGGTTCACGCTACTATGTTAAAAACAATGCCTCTTGTTTAGGCAACTGCAAAGGCAAATTAAGCTATGAATTCACCCATTCAGGCCGTTCAGTCTAATTACTATGGGGATTCGTCTTATCGTACACCCCCACCCGACCTGCCTTCCTTGCTCTTAAAAGAGCGAATCATTTACTTGGGGATGCCGCTGTTCTCCTCCGATGATGTTAAACGGAGAGTGGGGATCGATGTCACAGAACTCATTATTGCTCAGTTGCTGTACCTGCAATTCGACGATCCAGAGAAGCCGATCTTCTTCTACATCAATTCAACCGGAACGTCTTGGTACGACGGTGACGCTGTAGGTTATGAAACCGAAGCGTTTGCTATCTGCGACACCATGAGCTACATCAAACCTCCCATTCATACTATTTGCATTGGTCAGGCATTGGGCACTGCTGCCATGATTCTTTCGGCAGGGACAAAAGGCTTCCGAGCTAGCTTACCGCATGCCTCCATCGTCTTGAACCAGCCTCGCACGGGCGCTCAAGGGCAGGCAACCGATATCCAAATTCGAGCCAAAGAAGTGCTGCTAAACAAGACCACCCTGCTGGAAATTTTGGCTAAAAACACGGGTCAAGCAGCCGAAAAAATTGCCAAAGATACCGATCGGATGTTCTATCTCACGCCTGCTGAAGCCAAAGAGTATGGCTTGATCGATCGCGTATTAGAAAGTGCTAAGCAGTTACCTGCACCCGTCCCAGCTTTGACATAGACCGGGTAGTTTTCGATACCAAGACCCTACGTCAGACTGTCACCATCTTGACAGGCCAGAGCAAGATTTTCTGATCCCGCTCACTTACTCACCCTTCATCCCCCCAAAAAAGACCTATGCCAATTGGAATTCCCAGCGTTCCATACCGTCTCCCTGGTAGCACCTACGAGCGGTGGATTGATATCTACACCCGGCTCAACCAAGAGCGGATTATTTTTCTAGGTCAAGAAGTGACCGATTCTCTAGCGAACTCGATCATCGCGTCGCTGCTGTACCTAGATTCGGACGATCAAAACAAGCCCATCTATATTTACATCAACTCTCCGGGCGGCTCGGTAACGGCGGGCATGGCGATTTACGACACCATGCAGCACATTAAGTCTGAAGTGGTGACAATTTGTGTTGGCCTTGCCGCATCAATGGGTGCGTTCTTGCTGGCGTCGGGCAGTAAAGGCAAGCGATTGGCTCTTCCCCATGCTCGGATCATGATTCACCAGCCGATGGGCGGCACCGGACGCAGACAGGCCACCGATATCGAAATTGAGGCCAAACAGATTTTGCGGGTACGTCAAGAGCTAAACGAGCTAATGGCAGCCCAAACGGGTAAATCAGTCGAGCAGATCGCCAAAGATACCGATCGCGACTATTTTATGTCGGCAGACGAAGCGCAAGCCTATGGTTTGATCGATCGCGTGATCAATGAAACGCCTTCTTAAAGGCAGCTTACAACATTAATTTTTTGTATTGCGATCGCCTAGACAGGTGTAATTTTTCGTCTCTGATGGCAGAATTTTAGTTAATTCTGCCATTTTTTTGGAAGCTATTGTCTTTAGAATGAACCTTGCCGATTGCTACCGGATATTGGGGCTGAGAACTGGCGCATCTTATGAGGAAATTAAAGCTTCCTATCGACGGTTGGCGCGCCAATGTCACCCCGACGTTAGCTCTGGCAATCAGCAGTACGCTGAAAAGTTCATTCAACTCACCGATGCGTACCGCCAGCTGATCAACGCGGCTAGCCCGATCAGTCCTCCTCTAACGGCTACCGATCGATCAGCGCGATCGCCAACCGTTCCCTCCCCTCAGCCCTCTGTGCCATCGCAGACGCACTCAACAAACCTGCGCCCACAGCCGACCATTCAAAAAGATCCCGATACCTCCCCCAACGACCATCGGCTGAAAGAACACGCGTATCTCCAGCTCCAGCAGATGCTGCGAGAGCAGCGGTTTCCCCGAGCGATCGCCCTCATTGAAGGGTTAGCCCAACGCCTGCCCCATGACATAGAAGTGCGCCAATGGCAGGCGATCGCCTATCAACGCTGGGGACGCCACCTAGTAGATACCAACCAGCCCGACAAGGCACGCCTGTACCTCAGCAAGGCTCTGCGCACCGATCCCCGCAACAAAGCCCTGTGGTTTGAGGTCGATCGCGACATGCGGCGGCTGGAGGGAATTGAGATTTTTTGAGGTTTGAGTTATCAGGCAAGCGAATCAGCGATCTAGGAGGAGCGCGATCGCCCCTTCCAGATCTACCTGGCTAAGGGGCGTAATCACAAAGACTTCCTGGCAGGTTTTACCTTTACGGGCAATCAGCTTGTATCCGCCCCGAATTGGGACAGACACCTTGAGCTGAAACGTCGGCGCATTGGACTTAGAGCGGCTCAGCACAGCCGGGGTAACCGTTTGAACCCCCGCCACATTAATCAATTTATTGAGAATAGGAATTAGACCGGGCAAATGGGTCGAGTGATTCCAAACCAGTCTACCGCTCATATGTTGACCCATTCATAGGCACCCGCTTTAAGCTTCCAGCCTGTATTCCTGTTCTACCTCTACGCCGCCTCTAGTGGAGCCATCGTCAGATCTTCGCGACTTAACTGCTGATGATAGAGTTCTGCCTGCTCTTGCGGCCCAACCCACACAATCGCTTGCCCCTCGTGATGGATCTGATTGGTCAGTTCACGGGCGCGATCGCTCGTCATCTGAGGAATATGTTTTACCAAACATTCCTCCACATGCTTAAACGTGTTGAAATCATCATTCAACACAATGACTTTGTAGTTGGGATAGGTCTTGTGAACCGTTTGACCGGACTTTTGTGGCGCTACCGTGGGCGCAGTCGCCGTCATGACGGGTGCTAAAAGTGCCGAATTCATAGACGCCATGAGCCAAAATCCAAAGAGAATATCAAGGTTGAAATTATCTTCAGTTTAGCCCCCATTTTTACCATCGGAGCGTTTAGCAGCACTTGATTTAATTCAGACTGATGGCTAATTGAGCAAATCTATGCTTATTAGTCCCTTTGGCAACTGCTCCCATAACTGTGGAATAAATCACAGTGCCTTGCATTAAGTTTTTCTGGCATCTTGACCTCAAAAATGGTATGCAGCCTGTGGAAAACTCGGCTTTTTCTGTGGAAAACATGGGGATATGATCGGGAAAACTAGGCGTTGATGTGGAAAAGATCCATAGGCGCTAATACAGTGTGGATAACTTTCCACATTTTCCACAGGTTTTCCACAGGGCAGAAACCATCCAGAGGCAGAGTGACGCATGATCCCCCCAACTTTTCCACAGTTTCCACAGCCCCTACTACTACTGATCTATCTTTTAAAGAATTTATAATCTAATTAAGAAGCTCAATTAGAACAAGTGTATTTATAGACAACAAATTGAACCAAAGGGACAACGGTGATACGATAGCCTTCCAAGCACGATTTAAACCCCAAGGTTTCCCCGATGAAACTTATCTGCACTCAAAGCGATTTAAACACCCATCTGTCTCTGGTTAGCCGTGCCGTTCCTTCTCGCCCTAGTTTGCCTGTACTAGCAAACGTGTTGTTGAATGCAGATGAAACAACGCAACGCGTTAGTTTGACTGGATTTGATCTTAGTTTGGGGGTGCAGACTAGTTTTGCTGCTCAAGTTGAAGTGGGTGGGACGCTGACCCTGCCGGCCAAGCTGTTGACCGATATCGTGTCGCGCTTGCCAGATGGCGAACTGACACTGGAAGCCGAAGCCGATGGGTCGCTAGCCACGCTGACTTGTGCTTTGGGCCGCTACCAGGTGCGGGGCATGGCGGCAGACCAATATCCTGAGCTGCCGACGCTGGACAATGGAGAGGCGACTCACCTGCTAGTAGAATCGCTCGTGGAGGGGCTGCGAGGGTCTTTGTTTGCCACCAGTGGCGATGAGACGAAACAGGTGTTGACGGGGGTACACGTCACCGCTGAGGGCGACGAGATGGAGTTTGCGGCAACGGACGGGCATCGGTTGGCAGTCGTGCAAACAGTAAAACCCGGAGCTGAGACTGAAACGGCGGCGGCTCCAAAAGTGGCAACGTTTGATGTGACGGTTCCAGGTAAGGCGCTGCGAGAACTAGAGCGAATGTTGCAAATGCACCCGTCTGTGGAGGCGATCGCCGTTCGGTTTGACCAAGGGCAACTGATTTTTGAATGGGAGCATCAGCGGATTACCAGTCGCCTGCTGGAAGGGCAATATCCCAACTATCGCCAGCTCATCCCCCGCCAGTTTTCGCGCCAAATGACCGTCGAGCGACGTTTGTTCATTAGCGCTCTAGAGCGGATTGCGGTCTTAGCCGACCAAAAGAACAACATCGTCAAACTGAGCCTCGATGGGACAAAGCAAGAAATTGTTGTTTCGGTTGATGCACCCGATGTTGGCAATGGCCGTGAAGCTGTCGCCGCCCAGATTTCTGGTGAAGACCTGGATATTGCCTTCAACGTTCGCTATCTGCTAGAAGGACTCAAGGCGTTTAATACGACTGAAATCCAAATGCAGTTCAACGCGGCCACTAGCCCGTCGATTGTCACCCCGCTAGGAGGCATGAAGATGACCTATCTGGTGATGCCCGTGCAGATTCGGAGTTAGCGATCATTTTCACTGCCTAATAACGCAAGGGTAGCGGCGAGTCCATACAATGGGTCAACGAAGGTGAACTGAATTTGGGAGAGCGATTATGCCAGCGGCAGTGGGAGTGATTCAAACCGTGGGGTTTCCTGGGGTGCTGGCGGCGGCAGATGCCATGGTGAAGTCGGGGCGAGTGACGCTGGTTTATTTTGGGCTAGCAGAACGAGCAGAGTTTTTAGTTGCCATTCGGGGCAGCAATTCTGAGGTAGAGCCTGCGATCGCAGCAGGTGTAGCGGCGGCAAAGCTAGTATATGGGTCGCAAGTAGTAGACTACTACATCATTCCCAACCCACCCGAAAACTTAGAGGCGGTGCTGCCGATTAATTACACGCCCAGTGTGGAACAGTTCATGTAGGATTATGGGCGGAGTAATTTGTACTAGCCACTTAAAACTTCTGTAAATTCCCATCAAGTCTACAAGAACCGATCGTCTTACCCAAATTTAGCACCCGTTAGACCGTACAATGAGGTCTTGCGATCGCTTATGGAGAAAATATGCCTGTTGCAGTTGGGGCACTTGAAACAAAGGGTTTTCCTGCCGTACTGGCAGCGGCAGACGCTATGGTCAAAGCAGGTAGCGTCACCCTGGTAGGATACATTCGAGCTGGTAGTGCCCGCTTCACAGTTATGATCCGGGGCGATGTGTCGGAAGTGAAAAACGCGATGGATGCGGGAATTGCCGCCGCCGAAAATACCCCCGGTGGAGCGTTAGAAACCTGGGTGATTATTCCTCGCCCTCACGAAAACGTTGAGGTGGTTTTGCCGATCGCCTTCACGCCAGAAGTTGAGCAATTTAGAGGCTCCGGAGAACTGCGGCGCTTGCCCGGATAGGCACCCGTAGAGCCGCGATTAATCGCGGCTCTACGG
>Ga0209181_10012950_pt1 | contig 10488 bp, 8 predicted proteins | sample MAT05_FD_187208 | JGI IMG/M metagenome (GOLD analysis project Ga0209181, IMG submission 187208) | Freshwater microbial communities from Lake Fryxell liftoff mats and glacier meltwater in Antarctica - MAT-05 (SPAdes) (version 2) | ecosystem: Environmental > Aquatic > Freshwater > Ice > Liftoff...
CTCGAAGCTCTCAGCTCTCAGCTCACAGCTCGCAGCTCTCAGCTCACAGCTCACAGCTCGCAGCTCACAGCTCACAGCTCACAGCTCGTAGCCGCTCACCGCTTCTTCCTCGCTACCATTATTAACCTTGGTGATTTACGTACATCATAATGCCCAAAATTATAATCTCCAAACACTTCCTGTATCTGAAGGCCTTGGTAAGCCAGCATTTCTGTAAAATCTCCCAAAGAAAATTTAGCAACTTTTTCTGTGTATTGCAAGGGCTCTTTCAATGCTTCGTCTTCAACTACAATTTTTTTATAGAAATGAGTTTCATCAAACCATTTGGTAATGAAATAATTTACCCCATCTATTTCTTTATCAAATTGATGTACCAAATTATCTTCTGCATAGTGAACGTTCAGGTAATCCATCACAAAACAGCCACCAGGGCTTAAAGATTGAGCAATTGTGCGGATAGCATTGTCATTTTCTCTTCTTGTTGTAAAATAGCCAAAGCTTGTAAAAAAGTTAAAGGCATAATCAAAATAATTTATCCAAAATGGAAGGCGCATATCATGCTTAAAAAAATGTAGGGTATCAGTTTCAGACTTTAGTGCTTCATCAATACTGTCCTCACTTAAATCAATACCTGTAACATCAAATCCCTGTTGTGCCAAATGTATTGAGTGGCGGCCTTTGCCACAGGCAACATCCAGCATAGTAGCCCCGGTTTTGGGTTGTAAATATTTTAAAAGTGCATCAATAAAATTGGCAGCTTCTTCATGATCCCTGTTAAAATAGAGTTGGTGGTAATAGGGCGAATTAAACCAATCTTTAAACCAGGGTTGATTATCCATATAAATATTTTACAGCGTAAACAGCGGTAGTTATCATTACCACTAACCAAAAGTTTTTATGATGAGTACTATTAAACCATATACCATGGTAGTAGTAAAAATGCCTTTAGCGGTTTTATCTTTATTGCTGTTTATGTAAATAGTAAAAAGCAGCGCATTTAATAAAAGCGATAGTGTTAAGGCTACAGTAAGTGTTTTAAAACCAGGCTCAAGGTACATGTACTCAAAAGTTTCTTTGTAGGTAAATACATTGAATTTGTACGTTTTAAAAAGTAGCAAACCAAGTACCGGTGCAAAAAAGCCTAGTATAATGCCGAGTAAGAAATTATCTTTTTTAAAAATCATGCTATTTTCCAGGTTTTTTCTAAATGAGTTTTAAGCTTGTAGTTGGTAAGGTCAAATTGAACAGGTACTACGCTTACAAAATTGTTATTTAGTGCCCATACGTCGGTGTCTTTACCTTTATCAAAATTTATAAATTCACCGGTAAGCCAATAGTATCTTTTACCATGCGGATCTTTGCGTTCTTCAAAATCCTCCTGGTACTTAGCATAAGCCTGCCTGCAAATTTTTATTCCCATTATAAGTTCCTGCGGTATAGAAGGAATATTCACATTTAGCAATAAATGTTTGTCAAGCTTTTTTTGTAAAAGCAAACTGCTTACAATTTTTCTGATATAAAATCTTGCGGCAGTAAAATCAGCTTCATAGCTATAATCTGTAAGTGAAAATCCTATACTAGGTATGCTTTCTATAGATGCTTCCATGGCAGCACTCATAGTGCCACTATAAATCACATTAATAGAATGATTGGCACCATGATTAACACCACTTAAGCAGAGGTCGGGCTTGCCATGTAAAATTTTATCTACCGCCAGCTTTACACAATCTACCGGAGTACCACTAACCTGCCAGGCTTCAATACCTTCAAATAGGTCCATTTTGTTCATCCTAAGGGGGTGGCCAATAGTGATGGCATGCCCCATGCCACTTTGCGCTTTGTCTGGCGCAACCACTACCAAATTACCCAAATCTTTAACTGCTTCTATCAGGTTGCGTATACCAGGGGCAGTAATTCCATCATCGTTGGTAATTAATATAGTAGGTTTTTTATTTGCTTTCGCCATTATTAAAAATTAAGTTTATTTAAATGTTATTAGCTAAACCATTGAAAATATGGTTTGCCTACAACCCGGAATGGCCAAGGGATAGAAACAAGAATAAGTACCAAGGCAATGCCAAAAAAAGTCAGCATTTTTTTGTGCTTTGCTGCATCATTATCGGCTCGTTTTACGGTTGCTCTGCCAATATGCACCAATACCCAGGCAAGTACCATCACACTCATGTGCTCCATAGCAAAAAAACGAATTGTTGGATCAGTCTTGTACTGTCCAAAATTTTTCAACTTATCAAGCCATCCGTTGCCAAAATAAAGTATCAGGCCAATTAGCAATTGCACATCACAACTTATCATGAAAAAGAGGTTACTTTTATCGTCGCTATTAGTAAACGGTCTCTTTTTTAAAAATCCGGTGAGTGCATTAGTTACAGTTAATATACCAAATATTAATACTGCCCAGCGTAAAAGGCTATGTAGTACAGTAAATGTTTGCATAATTTTTTTTGCAAAAATAAGCAGTGGATTTTGGATGTGGCAATATTTTTAAAAGTCAGTTAAACCCGGATTTTGCAGTTGAAAATCTATCGTGTTTATCAACTGCTGCAGAGTTGAGCCTTTAAAAATTTTTTTTGACCTTAAAATAGTTTTTTATTTTTTCTTCTTAAAAATAGCCGAAAACACTTATCTGTATTGATTTTAAAACCCTTTTTGCGATTTCAATTCCAATTTCGTGGTTAAAATAAAAAAAGTAATAAAATAAATTTGGATAAACTAAAAAGTTTAGTATGTTTGTGCTAACCAAATTAGTTATACTATGTCACAAGCTGGCCAAAATTTAAAATATCTTCGTAAACTACGTGGTTGGACACAGGAAGAATTTGCTATCAAATTGGGTGTTAAACGCTCCCTTATTGGTGCTTACGAAGAAGAAAGAGCCGACCCAAGGCTTGAAGTGCTGGAAATAATTACCGGTATTTTTAAATTATCCCTCGATGAACTAATGTTAACAGATTTAAGTATTGCTGCCGATAGTTATATAGCTAAACGCCGGCAGCAAAAAATGATGTTAGCTGATCGAAACTACATTCATTTTGTACCGGTAAAAGCAGCAGCCGGCTATTTGGCAGGCTATGCCGATAGTGAGTTTATTGACGAGCTGAATACCTTTACGCTCCCCATGCTTGCTGGCGGCAATTACCGGGCATTTGAAATAATAGGTGATAGTATGATGCCTACACCTAGCGGAAGCATTATTGTAGGAGAAAAAGTGGATAATAATTTAGATGACATAAAGACTAACCAGGCCTACATTGTAGTAAGCCGTAACGAAGGAATTGTATATAAGAGGATTGTTAAAAGCAACAGAGTGAAAAATAAACTTACTTTGGTGAGTGATAATCCTCAATACCAGCCTTACCAGGTAAATGCCGAGGATATATTAGAAGTTTGGCGTGCGCAAATGGTATTAAGTAAAGTAAGTCAACAGCAGCGTTGGGGGGTAGATGCACTTGCCAATATGGTAAATAATTTGCAAGATGAGGTTAGTAATATGAAAAAGAAAATGAACTAAAAATTCGGAATTCTTCAAAAAGTTTTGTATGTTAGAGCTAACAACTTTTAAATTCACAATATTGTAAAGGCTTAAACATTGGTTTAATAAAATTAATTTATGGTGTTTTGATTCATCGAACTTGTACCGTAACAAAGCAGTTTAAATCTTTACCTGCAAATACTATTATATTCAAATATTATAACTAAACATACATCTATCACAAACTTTAAAAACACATTTTATGATCAAGTTACAAGTAATTGGACATTTAGGTAGAGATGGTCTTTTAAAAGAGGTAAACGGAAAAAGCGTAATTAATTTTACAGTTGCACATTCAGAGCGATACAAAGATGGGCAAGGAGTACAAAAAGAACGTACAACATGGGTAGATTGCGCTTATTGGTCAGATCGCACTGCAGTTGCACCTTACCTGCTAAAGGGGCAGCTTGTATATGTAGAGGGAACTGTAGAAGCCGAAGCTTATATGAACAAGGAAAACCAGCCGGCTGCTACCTTAAGAATGAGGGTATTAAATATACAATTGCTAGGAAGTAAAAATGCAAATGGAGATAACCCCGGAGCCGCACCTGCCAGTACAAACAATTATAATAATGTTTCGTCTTCACCGTCGCAAGCTACTGCCCCGGCTGCAACTGAAGGCCCCGCAGATGATTTGCCATTTTAATTCATCCATACTTTGTTTTAAAGGCTGCATTGTTTAAATGCAGCCTTTTTTAGTGTAAGTACGGGCAGGTCAGCGAACCTTTTGGTAGTTAGGTGCAGACCTCCCTACCTGTTGCTAACATCACTAAAGCATTGAAATAAAAAAAAATGTTATCCTGTTAAAATAAAAAAAATGTGAGTCAAAAGCATTAGTTCTTAAACAAGCAGGGAGTTTATTTATCAGTTGCATAGAGCTTTGCAGTTGATTATATACTAAATGATAAATGCTTAATGGGTTCTGGTATTTTAGTGTGAATTGTGATTGCAGGTTGTAGTTACGCAGGGAAATATATGGGTGGGCATGCAGCTACTTAGAGCAGCTTTTTAGCTACAAGTTCTACCGGCAAAAATGGTTCAGCAACAACTCTTGCTCTCGAGGTATAGATTCCGGCCCAAATTTCCCGAAGGTCTTTAAAAATAATCTTCTTTGCATAAGGCTGCGAAGGAATGTGAAGGAATGTCATTCTTAAAAAATATCAAAGAGAATTAAAGATGAATTCGTTCCTTTATGAATTGCAATAAATTAATCCTATAAATCAGAACGTTCTCAAAATTATTTTATGCTTTTTTCTACAATAAACATAATCCGAAAAACAATTCTTTTTTTCGGATTAATCTGCCTATATCCATGTTCTTTTGCACAGGTGTCATTTACTTCCGGTGAATTGAAAATGAGCCTCAATAAGCAAGGTGCTCTTACAGAATTATCCAATTTATCAACAGGTAAAAACTATCTCTCCGTTGATACCATCTCTCCACTTATTACATTGGTTAGCGATAATATCCGGTACCAGCCAAGTGCCATGATAAATGACAAGGCTCAGAAAAAAATTATACTTGAATTTAAAGAGGCTGGTGTAACTATCGACGTTCGGGTAACAAGTAAAAGTACGCATCTGGTTCTGGAAATTAATAAAGCTGTACCCGAGCGTAAAATCGATGCTATTATTTGGGGGCCATACTCTAACAAAATTGGTAACACTATCGGCGAGATCATTGGTGTAGTAAGGGATGGCGAAGTATCCCTTGGCATACAGGTTTTAAATATCAAAACACTTGGTGGTGATTATCCTACTCCGGAAGGCAGCACCTGGGCAAGGGGTATTACGGCAGTAGCATCAAAATGGGGAAGCAAACTACAGGCCTACTCCATTAACCGGGCCCGAGATCGCTTTGTAGATGCATGGGGTGGTACTTATAAAAACATGCCAGTAAAAGCAATTAAAGGTGAAACAGTTGTAGGAAGTAAGATTGCAGTTTTTTCATGCAAAGAGTCTTTAACCTTCCACCGGCTGGAGCAAATTGAGATCGCCGAAAAACTTCCGCATCCAACCATTAACGGAGTTTGGTTTAAAAAGTCAAAGTTGTATGGCAAATCCTATATGATATCCTCCTATGGGGAAAATGACATTGATGAAATGATTGGGTACACCAAACGTGCCGGACTGGTATCCCTGTATCATGAAGGACCTTTTAAAAGCTGGGGTAATTTTGTGCTAAATCCAGCTCAATTTCCAAATGGTAAAGCTGGTTTAAAAAACTGTGTAACCAAAGCACATGCAGCAGGTTTGTACCTGGGAATGCATACGCTTACCAATTTTATTAATACGGATGATCCTTACGTATCACCTGTACCTGACGATCGGCTTAGTTTTACAGGCACTTCCACCTTAAACAATAGCATTGATGTTGATCAAAATACCATAGAAGTTAAATTACCTGAGTATTTTAATGATGAAAAAGGGAATAACCTGCATACCGTAAAAATTGGATCAGAGTTGGTCCGTTATAAATCCGTGAGCAATACTGCCCCGTATTTGTTACTGGATTGCCAGCGTGGTGCATTTGGCACTAACAAATCTGCACACCAGGCAGGGGAACAGGTAGTAAAACTTTTTGATCATCCATACAATGTTTTCTTGCCAAACTTGAATATGCAACGGGAAGTTGCGAAAAACATTACTAATTTGATGAATGAGACGGGTGTAGATCATCTTGATCTGGACGGGCATGAAGGTGCACTGGCATCCGGTCAGGGCGACTATGCACTTGAGCTCTTTGCCAAAGATGTGTATGACCAGGTAAAACACGATTTTATGATAGGCACCAGTTTAAGTAAAACTTTCTACTGGCATATAGGATCATACTATAATTGGGGTGAGCCTTGGTACGGTGGATTTAAAGAAAGTATGCAACAATACAGGATAGATAACCAGGGTTTATTTGACCGGAATTATATGCCACACATGCTGGGCTGGTACCTTCTTGCAGAGAGCACAACTTTGCCGGAAATGGAATGGATGCTGGCTAGAGCTGCCGGATACAATGCAGGATTTGCAATGGTTGCAAGGCCTGCTGCATTGAGAAAAAACCTGCTTTCAAACCAATTGCTTGATGCTATCAGGGAATGGGAAAACGCACGCAATGGCAATGCCTTCAGTAAAGCGCAACAAGAGCAGTTAAAGAACCCAAAAAATGAATTCCACCTGGAAAAGAGGGATGAAGGTAAATGGACGCTGCATCAGTACGCCCTTTCGCCCGTTTTTACGAGAGAAAAATTTGAACGTCAACCTGGAGAACCAACGCATACCACCTGGAATTTTCAGCAACAATGGAAAGAGCAGTCTTTACAATTCAGGATGCAAATTTCAGGCGATAAGGGTAGTGTGAAAAATATTAAAATGCAAATTGATAATTACAGAGAGTTTTTATTACCCATTGAATTAGCTGCAGGTGAAAGTATGGTTGTTGATGGTACAGAAACGATTCGGCTGTACGATAAAAATGGTAAGCCAAAAGGATTATTCAAACTACAGACTAAACCTCCCATCCTTTCTTCCGGACTGCATGTAATGCTGATAGATTCTGATTTTACCGGAGATGAAAATCCTATAATTGAAGTTCAGTTTAAAGGACTTTCTGATAGTGAGTACATTCAGTTAAACTGATTTAGTTCAATTGGGGATATTCTAGCTCTTGTAGGCGAAGGAACATCGTATGTACCTAATTACCCAATAAAGCGCAGGAATGAGCGCAGCAGGTTCCTATGCTGGCGCTTAATAAGGCTTAACGCAACTGCTTGTTTTTACCTGCTTCGATGGAGTAACATATATTTATTCCGACACACCAATACGAAGGGTATCTTTACAACTGTTAGTAGTTTAGCCGACAAGCCCCAATGTAAAATCACTCAAAAAAAAACGTAAAAGTTCCGGGGCATTTGGCGTAAGTTTTTTGGCTAAACGCTATACTGCTGCACCATGGCTGAGGTGGTTTAGTAATATTTATACGTTTAACAGGCTTGAAAATATAGTTTTAAGAATTAAAAGATGTAACTTTTTTAGGTTGTTGATGTACTATAAAAACAAAATACTTTTACTGGTATTATACTAAATGTAAAGATTGTGAATAGGTATCATTTGTACGATTTGTTAAATTGAGTAAAAAAACAAACCACTAAACATTTTGGCACTCAGCCTACATGCCCTCAAAATATAATTACCCAAAATAAAATACAAAATCCCAAGTCATCAAGGCTTTTTGCTAATCACTATTCTGTTACATCGGTTATTACGCTATTGAATGTAAAGTATTGACCACAATAGCTTTTGCTGTGGTGGCAGCTATATCCATACTCCAACATTGATTAGTTTATTTTTCCTACACATTTTAGGGAGATAATCTACCGCATGTAGTGTTCGGTGGTCATTGGTTACGGAGAAAGGTTTACCGCCATCAGCAAGCATATCTTAAACGAATATTGCAAAGTTTGCTTAATAAAAAACCGGCAATAAGTGCCGGTTTTTTATTAAGTATATTACGTGATTATAACTTGCTAAACTTCTTTATTATCAAATCGTTTTGTAATTTTATTTTAATAATGTAGCTACCGGCAGCTAATCCATCTGTATTAAGTGATAAAGTATTATTTCCTGTATTGATAATAGCTGTTTTAGTAAGTAATAATTTACCATTGCCATCTAAAATATTCAAAACTGCTCTGTCATTAACATCAGTATTTATCAAAATATTCATAGTACTTCTTACCGGTATTGGGTAAATTGAAATATCGGCGGTCCCTTCATTTCTCACGCTTTTTATTGGGCTATATTGAATTTTTCCATCAATATCTGTAATCAGAATCCTGTAATAGTTTTGGCCTTTTTTAGGTGCTTGATGCGTAAAGGAATAGTTCACCTGATGATTGCTATTTCCATTGGCAGCTACTAAACCAATTGCGATAAAATTGGTGCCATCTGTGCTATGTTCTATTGTAAAATTTCGGGTGTTTATTTCCTGGCTGGTACTCCAGTTAATTTTATTGATCCTATTATTTCTTTGTGCAGTAAAATTTAATAAGCTTACTGGTAATGGCGCTTGTGGTGCTTTAAAAAGTACAGCCAACGGGGATTCAAAAAGCGATCCACCGCTTGCATTTACACGATATGATATGCCTTTTGTACCAGTAGAATTTTCTATGCCAGCAGTGCAGAAATTAGTGATATCTGTTGCCACAGGTATTGTACTTTCAGCCTCATTGTATTGAATTAATATATCTCCATTTATTTTTAAAATAATCTGAAAGGTTATATAATCTGACACTGATCCAATACGGTGAGCATGAAAGAAAGTAATTACAAACTGTGTAGCATCACCTCCATAATAAGTATGCGCATCCGGATAGGTTGCAGTAGTTACATCAAGGTTTGTTAATGCACCTGCAATATAATTTTCTAATCCACCTGCGGTTGGGATAGCAGCAGGCGTATGCTGGTTGCTTTTAGTAACTGCAGTTGCATCGCTAAAACTTATCCATCCATTAGAACCAATCCAAAACTGGTTGTAATTATTTAGAAAATATTTGAATGAAAAATTTAACGGAATGGGGGTGGCAAGTACGCTGTCATCACCATTAGTAGCCCAGTTTATTTCATTGGTTGTTTGTGTAACCCAGCTATAGGTAGGTTTTATAGGTGATGGCGTGGCGCAAACGGTAGAGTTTGCAAAGGAATATCCCCCACTGTTAGCAACTGAATCTGAATAACTAAAATTACCGGTTGTAAATCTATTAAATATTGTATCATTATTGGGGGTAATATCTGTTGCAAGGCTTGTAAATACAATTGCAGTATCCACACCAGTAATAGCCCCTGTAAATGGAGCGAAATATAATCTTTTTGTTTCGCCTGCGTTTAAGCTTATCGGTTTAGTATCAGAATAAACATTGGCTCCGGCTTGCCTGATATTGTACGTTACATTAAAAGCTGTAGTTTGATTATTACTTCCAAAATTTGAAATAGCTGCTTGCGGTACAATACCACAATTATCTATACTGGTAGCCGCTACCGGATCTTTTATAGAAGATACTCCAACATCATTAGCTACTGTAAGCCTTGGCTCTATCATAAACCTAAAGGTATTGTTGGATGCAAAATCTGCCCATGTTCCAGTACCACTTGGTTGTGCAAAAAAGAAAGTACCCGGCCTTGCCGGATTTTCTGATTCATAAGAAAACTGAACACTTGAAGTACCCAATTGCCTTACCCCTACATAAAAGGTATCTGTAACCGGTATTGCAGGGCTAACAGGCAAAGTGAAAATTCCCAAAGTGGTTGTTTGCACATCCGATTCCCATAATAATGTACCAGGTAATCCAGTGCCGGATTTATCCCAAATACCAATTTTAAAAGGTTGACCGCTTCCTCCAAACCTTACACCAGCCTGGTTTACGCTCGTTGGACTGCTGGTAGTAAATTTTGCCACAAAATCAACTGTGTTGCCTGTTACACCCACCGATCCTGTTGGAATATTGCTATAAGCATAATTGTATGCGTTGGTAGTAATTTCCTGTGGTACAGATAAGGTATTATCTCCCGGAAAATCATCAGCAGGCATAGATACATTTATAGTGTTGCTGCCAATATTTACCGGTGTAAATGCATCAAAAGAAACCACAGTACTGGCCCCCGGTAATAGACTGGTAATGTTTTGAACATTATTAAAAGTATTTGCTCCGGTTATAGCTAAAGTAACAGGAATGTTGGATAAAGTATTATTGCCATTATTAATGATATTAGCACTAATAATATGAGGTGTTGCAAATGGAATTGGTAATTTACCCAACGTGTAAATTTGTGTTAACCTGCCATCAGTTGGATAGATATGCCTGAGCTGTAGCCTTGGTCGTAAACCTGAATTAAGTGTTAAAGTTGTTGTACCCGAAACTGGTAGTGTGCTGCTGTTTATTCTTCTGC
>Ga0209181_10012954_pt1 | contig 10486 bp, 7 predicted proteins | sample MAT05_FD_187208 | JGI IMG/M metagenome (GOLD analysis project Ga0209181, IMG submission 187208) | Freshwater microbial communities from Lake Fryxell liftoff mats and glacier meltwater in Antarctica - MAT-05 (SPAdes) (version 2) | ecosystem: Environmental > Aquatic > Freshwater > Ice > Liftoff...
CTAGCATAAATAGCGCCTACTTCCTGCCAAATGTCAGTCCGACAGCGCTGCCCATAATGGCAGTTTAACGGCTATATAGAATCAAGTAGCGCGTCCTCTTTATCCTGCCTTACTGTCGTAAGGGCGGCTGGCGCCGTGGCTCTTTTGCGTCTCGTTTCCCACTCGCCGCGCCAGGTCCTCCGCCCTACGGGAGTCGCGACCTCTCCAGCCAGAACCATTTCAGCGTAGTGCCTTAGCACGTAGCGATAGAAAGGGGCTGGCGGGTATGAATCTCAGCGCGTTGGCAACGTGCGCATTCCACGCGGCAGCGAGGGGCGGGTAGGGGGGAGCCTCAGCCGGAGTGAAACGCAGGCGTCTTTTTGTTTTACTGATTCTTCCGCTGCTTGTCGTCTCGCCCAAGCTTTGCTAATAGTTCAGCGTTCTGAGTCTTCAATGCCTCGGACTGCCCGCGTAGCTCAGAAGCTTGCTTAATAGCGGCGTCTCTCTCTTCGCGATCTGCTTTGCTGGCAGCTTCCACTTTCTCTAGCTGCCGCTGCGCTTCGCCCTGCCTAGCTACCGCTTCGCCCTTCTCACTTTCAAGCTTTTGGGTGGCGCTTCGTACTTCTGCTACTGTGCGATTGAGAGCTTCGATTTGCTGCGCCGCTTTGCCCTGTGCCACTTCTGCTGCTGCGCTGATTCTCTCTATTTCTTGCTGGCGGTTGGTCCTTTCTTTACCTATGTCACTGTGCAAGCGCTCTAACTCTGCCTCTTGTGCCTTGACTTGCTGCCGCAATTGCTCACCGGTCGCCCTGGATGCTGCGCCGTCGGTCTGCGATTTTTGCAAAGCTGCTTCCAACTCGGCGACGCGCTCCTTTAATTGGTCGATCTGCTGCGCGTCCGCTTCGCTCTCCTTCTCCATCTTGTCGATAGCATCTAGGGCGCCTTGAAATTGCTTCACAGCGGCTTCGACTTCTTCGGCTGCCTTTTCCTTCACGGCCAAGACTTCGCGCCCAGCCTCCTGTGCCGCCTGCCTCCAACAACTTGCGAAAGCTGCCTGCACCGATGCCGGGATCTCGTCAGTCGCAGTTATTACCATCGCCGGGCGCCGCTGCTGCCAGGCTTCCAAAAGCTTGTATATAGTCCGCAAACTACCGCCGCCCAGAGCATCTAGCAATGCGGTGGCATTAACGTCTTTGCCTTCCGCCTGGAGCCGGTTTGCTGTCTCGAAAAGCTCATCTGCCTCAATCGCCCGTCTACGCGCCATCTCACTACCCCTCGCTCTCACCCACTTCATTATTATATCACTTTTTACCTATTTTATTTTTACCATTATTTTTATTATTACCATTTTTATTATCATTATTACCAATTTTTGAGAGTTTTTTTCGCTATCAAGCCGCCTATCGCGCGCGCCCGTAACGTGTACGCGCGTAATAACGGCAGATGCCGCCAGCGCCCAAAGCTGTTTCAGTAACTTCTGGTAATGCCGCAACGATTTAACTTGATAGTGTCACAGGCTATATAGTATAATGGGCTATATGAAGGCAACGCAGTACGCTAACCAAAAAATCAAACTCCCGGACGGCTCATTGGTATCCGTTGTTATCTGGCTACTGCCCGAGAAGTCAAACGAGCGACCCCATGGGCTCAAGTACAGGCTTAACTACTGCACCGCTGCTGGTGCCACACTAATTAGATACGATAACGAGAAAGGCAAAGGCGATCATAAGCACATAGGCACTGAGCAAGAGCCTTATACCTTCAAGGATATTGACACTTTACTAGATGACTTCTGGCGCGATGTGGATGAAATTTTGGAGAATAATCAACATGAATAACCGCAAAATTTTGATATCTATTTGTAGCCTGGACGACTTCAAGAAGGCTGTACGCACTACGTTTAAACAAGCCGAGGCTGGCGCACCTTCAGAAGATCCTATTCACCGTGTCTATTTCACAAGTGAAGAAGACCTTTTCAGTGCGCTCTCTCCAAAGCGTATGGAGCTGCTTAAGTACCTCAAGAAAAACGGGCCTCTGAGTTGCAGAAAATTGGCGACCTTGCTAAACCGCGCCTATGCCAACGTTCACGAGGATGTTAAACAACTGACGCAACTTGAGATTATCCAGAAGGACGAAGAACAAAAACTCATGGTGCCCTGGGACGAAGTTGATATAGCTGTTCCCCTTGTGGCTTAAAACCAGCTCCCAGACCAAACTCTAAACAGTTGCGGTTAGATTGGCGTCCAGAGCTTCCCATAGAAAAAATTGCAGCTGGCTTTGTTCCTTCAGAGCGACAGCAGGAGCGAGCGCAGAGCGCCGTACAAAAAGAGGTTTGGGGTAAATGGAGGGGACCCAGCGGAGGCTTTGCGGAGCTGGGGAGGAAACCGTTTAAGGAGCAAACCATTCCACCAGCCTTGAGCCACATGCAGGCAACGCCTGCGCCAGAGCTTGACCCCGTAGCTAAACTTGTAGGAAGCGGCGGCGGGAAAGTCTCGGGACTAGTTGCCGTTGAGTTGTTCGCCGTCGCTCCAGAGAGTTTTAAGCGTAGGGAGTCAAACTCCATAGAAAAATCAGCGCAAAGCGCATTCCAAGGAAGTTCAGCGGAAGCCAAAACAACAACACCAAAATCAGACAACGAGAATGGAATTGACTCCGACTGATAGGACAGATCTAAATCTTTTTTCTCAGAACAAAACCCAGAAAAAGGCAACAAAAAGGCGCCAGTACCCCCCTGGCGCAAGCTAAGATCGCTTCCCACGTTTGACAACCTAAAAATTCCCCAGATGTCAGCATGCCTGCTAACAGTCTTATGATCACAGCCTGACTGCCTTGCCAGTCCTCGTAAGGTCACCCGCCGACCAGCTTCTATGAGTTGCAGCAAGGCTGCTCTAATTTTTTCTCTAGCCTTTTCTTCTTGTCTGATATTGCCCTTTTTAAAATCGTCAGGGCTCCAGAGACGGCCCGTTTCCTTAGTCAGACCAATTAGTCGATCAATGGCTCGATCAGTTACTTGATAGCTTTCTTGAAGCGTCTCTGAGCCTTGTTGCTGCGTCCAATTACAAGCCCGCTTTATGTCACTTCCTATCTCATTCCAATCACCCTGAAGAACAGCCTCAGACTTGCCGTTATGGTGCTCTTTTAGCCAAGCCTCAATTACAGCGGCCCGCTCGTCAGCACGAGCAACGCCAGGCAGGGCTCTGACGCCTGCTTCCTCGTCTCCATACCAGAGGTAATGCCCGAGGCAAAGTATTGCGTGGTGTCTCTGACTAGGGCTAGTTAGCCCGGTCTGCCAGTACGCCTGACCGAAACTGTAGACCTCGGGGATCATTCCAGCCTTAGTAAAGAGGGCTGAAAAGCTGTCTTCAGCTGGCTCTTGCTTAGGTTCACAAAGTTTGTTTTGTGCCTGCTCCGCCTTTCTTGTCAACTCTTCAAGTTGGCTAGCTATGCGGCTTTGCACCAATAGCAAGGCATGGCCATTAGCGTCCAGGTCGTCCAGAAATGTAGCTATTGCCTCGTCTGTGGTTTTGTCTTCCCGTCGGGAGACAAGAGCGCCCTGGTCATCGAGCCAGGCAAAGCCCTGCTGCATGGGCAGTCTAAGCCCATTGTTAGAAGGGAAGACTTCTAACTGTCCTTGTTTAACTACGTAGCCTTGAGCGACAAGCCACTGCCTGAGCGTCTTCTGCAATGTCTCAGAATTAACCCACTCATCAAAAAAGAGGTACAAGTGCCAGCCCTGGCTGACACTTGATTGATATAACTTAGGGGCATCAAGTCCGATAGATGCAAGAGAATGGCGCAGCCGGGCTAATCCAAGCTCATTATGATACTGACTATTCTTGTCTATATCGAGGACGGCAAAGCGCGTAGCGGCTCCCCATCTACATCCCCAGATGGTTTGATCAGAAAGTCCAACAGCACCCAAGAGAGTGTCATCAGACACCTGCGCGTGTTTGCTCATCGTCATCCAGCTCTTGCAGCCGCTCGGCTTCAATATCCCTTGGTGCCGGTTTGGATATAGCGACAAGAAAGCCTGCCGAAATGATTGATTAATTCCACTCTTCCGAGCGGGCTTTTTGAATACTAAAGAACCCGACACACTCTGCCTTTTGCCCGAAAAAACTCGTGCTTGACTGTGCCGGATGTATCGCGTATTCTTTGTACAACAAGCAACGCCTTCCCAAGCAAGCTTTCTGACAATTTGAACCGCGAAATCCGGCTAATAGGTTTTACAAAGCATCGCCCCAGGCGGTGTTTTTTATTAGTAAGCTTTTGCTCCTGGTGCCACAAGCGGTGGCAAAAATTTGAACCTAATTCAGATGTTACGCTGGATCGATTCTGGGATCAAGGAACTGGCTTGGCTTTTCAGGTATAGCCGGACAGCACCACTCCTATATACAAGCATACGCACCACGGATAGTGGCTAGACAAGGCATGACATTCTGTTTATAGTTCATGCGTAGTCACGACTAGAAACGACACCAACGACATGCCCCAAGAAGCTGACAGAATCGCACCAACGACAAGCCTAGACATGACAGGCTTAGATGACTTTTTTTCTTGTCACGACAAGCCCGAACAGCAAGTCATGACACTGGACGAAGCTGCCAAGAGATTAAATCTATCAGAACGAACAGTTCAGCGGCATTTAAAACATGGCAAATTGAAGGGATTCAAGGTTACTGGTCCTCGTGGTCCTGAATGGCGTATCTATGTTGTGTCCAGTGACGACATGACAGCGAGCAGTGCTGAGGCAACTGACGACACTGTATTTTCTAACATTGACATGACAGATGTTGAGTCCGTAGCTACCGAAGACAAGACGGATGACAGATCAGCCCTGACAGCTCATGCACTTGCCCAATTTACAGGGTTCTATCATGATCAAATTGAGACTCTACAAGAAAAATTAGAAGCGGCTACCTATCGAAATGGGTATCTAGAAGCGCAACTTTCTAATTCAGAACAGCAACTAAAACTGCTTCCTGATTTGTCAGCAAAGGCCACAAAAGTAGAAACTCTAGAACAGCAGATTCAACAACTGAAAGCTGAATTGGTCGCAGAAAGGCAGACGTGGTGGACAAGGTTTGGCCAGTGGTTTGTCGGAAAAGATCAAGGCTCAAAAATTCTATAGAAGTTTAAATGCAGGCACCGGATTTGGTGGTTTACTAAAAACAGCTAGAAGCTGAACCCGTGGTCATTTTGAGAGATTCAACCCGAGCTTCTGATAATATATATTATGTATTTGAGCATTTTTGCAAAAGCTGGAAAGCATAGCTAGGCAATGGCTTCGAGACTTTATTTTTTGGTGCCTTCCCGTCAGAAATTGAGCGGGGGGCTGATAAACCCTGTAATCAACTATTTTTGGGGCACTCAGTCAACTAAGTCGTGTAGTATAAAATAAGGCTAAAAAAGCTGGGAATAATTTATTTATTTTAGTACCACATATGGTGGCAAACGGCAGTAAAGATTGAGATTGAATTGATACAACACACAAGTACTGCTACCATGAAATCATCCAAGATCTGGTAAATCCACCTTATTCAGCTCGGAAGATCCAATGACCGATAACGCAGATTATTTTCTCGATGCTGCTTACCAAAATAAGCTGCCACAAATGCATTCAGGTTCTGCGCTGTTCGCAAACCACTCTCGATTGCATTTTCAAAATTAGCCGAATTGAGATCAGTTTTCCGAATCGAAGCGCACTTTGCCTACTTCTGCAAATGCCTTAATAACAAGGGTTTAGGGCAGCGCCACTTTTCGTTCCATTGCTACTCCGACCCCAGTCTCACTTTGGTTTGAGGAAATTTCAAAAACTGAACAGTAATGGTTTTCTCTAGAGCTTCTTTAAATGCGGGTACACGCAAAGGCGCTGCTTTCCGTATGAAAGCTAAGGCAGCTTCGTCTATTTCGGGTATTTTGGAAGAACGTACTATTTTTAATTCATTCACTTCGCCTTTAGAATCTAAGCGGAAGGTACAAGTAATTGGCTTATCTGATAAAGCATCAATCTTCTCTCCCCACCGTCGACTAATTCGTCGTTGACAATCAGCGAACCAAGCATCGTGATTCATATTGCCTTGTTTTTTTGTAAACTCACTAACGGGTACTCGCCCGTGCCGCACACCGCATTCAGAACACTCTGCTTCTGGCAACACTGATACAGCGGCTAGACACAATCCACATAGAATTAGATTTCTACAGTTCACAATTTCATTCCCCCCAACTTTTAATAGGTTTAGCATAATTGTTCTTCCTCTGAGTTTGCTTTCTCCAGAAGAAGAACAGAAAAGTGGGAATGCAAGATGGTTGCATTCCCACTAAAACTATAATCTAGCCTTTTACTGGTTGTTTAGTTGTGTTGCGTACCAGGGAAGTACTGCATCACCGCATGTGGTTGGGTAGCCGTGCCCTGTCGGATTGCTTGGCGAAGGTGAAGGAGGTGTCGTTTGTCCGCCAACCAGATCGGTAGCCCAAGTTTGGGTGCATGCAAAGTAACTGACATTGGCGTTTCCAAACACGCCGTCAGCAGTTCTGAAATACACGCTAGAGGCTGTCATTCCGAGAGAGTAGGCTTGATATGCAAACGATTGAGCAAATAGCTCCTTGTAGCCACCTGCATAGAATGTATCCGCTGCAGCTCTTTTCATTATTGCCGTTGCAGCTTGAACTATTTGACTGTTTCTGAGTCCAGCATATCTTGTTGCGACGGTACTACCATTGCAAATTAGAACGTTGCCGGACTGAGAGTCATCATAGACCCCATCGAAGGGAGCACTCCCGTTCGCAGAGCAGGGTGCGCGCCGAACGGATGTCCCATCGCTGGAACCGACTGTTGTGTAGTCGAGGAACAAGAAGTCATTTTGACTATAATTCTCATATGTACCAGTTGCAGATTGATTGCCTTTGACAAGATCGACTGCGTGCCCTAGCTCGTGGGACGCTACTTCATTTTCCTCAACAGTGCTCAGAATTCCGCTAGAGTCATTCTGGAATAAAGCGGTGTAAATAACTGTATTGGAGACTCCTCTACCGGTGTAACCAGCAGCTTCGTTTACTGTGATCGCAAAGAAGCTTTTATAAGCGTTTACATCGGAAAGAACATATAGCTGAGTACTTGGGCTACTTAGTAGTGTTTTGAGCGAAGAAGTTACATTCATGGCTCTGGTACTGAGGATTTGATCAAACGCCACAGGTGCGGTTGGATTTACACAGTTCCAGTATGAGGTTGGCCAGGCAGGAAAAACTGTTGTTTTGTATTGTTGACAGAGAATTCCGTTTAACGAGATAGAACCGTATTCATTAACGGGCGCAGCGTCTCCGCCATCAATCAAGATAATTTTGTTGACGTCTAACGGAGTATTAGTGGTAGGTCCCGCTTTATTGATCGTTACAGTACCTCCACGTCCACTGTTGTTAGCGACAGCCGCAGTATTGGCATTAATATGGGCTGTTGAAAGGTCAATCGCGGTTGTTGAAGTATCAACCGTAAGGAATACCTTTCCTGCATCGCCACTGGTGCCTCCGCCCTTGGTATTGATGATTGTGTTCGTGAGACTTATCGATCCCTTATTATTGATATCGATAGTCGCGCCCTTACCCGTACCAGCGGTTTGATCGGCAGATGCCGACAGGGTGGCATTGTTCAGCGTCATGGTGTTGAATGCAGCAGACAAAATGGTGATGTTGTCCGCATCGCCATTGCCTTTGCCATCGGTTTTCACTGTCCCGGTGACAGTCAAAGTTCCCATGTTCTGAAGCGTGAGCCTGCCGCCTTTAGCGTTCCCGCCCGTGTCGAGAGCGATACCAGCACCATCTACGGTGAGAGTGTCGGTATACCCAATCTCGATGAATCCTGCATGGTTAGCGGGGCCAACATTAGACGTGCCGAGCGCTTTAGCCGAAAGGGACACTTTGCCAGCGCCTGTACCAACATCGATGGTGCCATTGCCCAGGAGATGAATTTCACCGCCGGAACCTTGCATTGAGCCGCCATCTGACTTGATTTGCGAATCACTTCCTGTAACGGCAAAACTTTTGGCATTGAGAAAAATAATTCCTCCATCGCCGTTCTGCCCTGGAGCTGATGCGTCGGCAACAAGCCCGCTGTCGAGAGTGATCTTTTGTGGTGCTGGTACAAAGAGGTTTATGTAACCACCATTCCCGCCGACACTGCCGCCTTTGGCTGAGAGTTTGTATTTTCCTGCCCCGGTACCCAAAACGAGATCATTGGCACCTGGCTGAAGGTCAATAGCACGATATCCATTGATATTCGGACCACCCGTTCCACTTGGCGCCGCGTCAGCTGTTATTGTCGCCGTCGAGGTCGGTGACAATACAACGGATTTAGCCCAAGTCAGGTCAACGCGTCCAGCATTGCCATTGCCGGTGCTCGGGCCATTTGCCTTGAAAACAAATGATGGAGAAGACAATGTAGCTTTGTCTACTCCAATAAGTCTGACCTCACCGCCGTCTCCGTTCATCCCGGAAGCGTCCAGAATGACAGGTCCACCGCTGAAAGTGACACCCTGAGTGCCGCTAGTTTGGCCATTGTTGCGAACATGGACGAAGTGATTTGTCGCTCCCGCGCCCAAAGATTGGAGTGTAACTGCACCGCCAGTAAAGGAAAGCGGGTAACCTTCGGCGATAACAGCAGCATTGTTACCGTTGGCGTGAGCGTTAAGCGCTCCACCAGTGGTGGTGTTTACTGTAACCTGCCCGATAACACTGTTCGGATTTAGATTATCGACGTTGATAAAGAGATTGTTCACGTCCTCATTATTGTCCGTGACGACTGTCGCGCCCTTCGGCAGGAAGTAAATGAAGGCGCCATAAGGACCATCACCATCGCCATCCGCTGTCATTGTCAGACCGCTATGAGTGACCGTGTTTGCCGAGATGGCAACGCCATGTCGCAATTGACCACCAGCTGATAGCGTAGCTGCGAGTGTGGCAGGTCCAGAGAAGTTTACAGTGCCTGCCAAAAGTTGAATACCACCAATTTGGCCAGCACCTATTGAAACCGTCAGAGTTCCCGCCGGTAAGGTAAGGATGCCTGACTGGGCATTCAAGATGATGGCTCCACCAGTGGTGGCAACACTCGTTAAGTTAGTCAGGCTGATGTTGGCGACTTTGCCACTAGTGCTGTTTGTGACGTAGACTGTGCCGCCATTCCCGGCGGTAATAGTCCCGGTGCCATTCGTGCCAGAAGTGCCGATGACAAGCGCGGTTGTAGCACCGCCTTTGTTGGCTTTTATATCAATATTGCCGTTGGCCGCGCTCGTAACATTGCCTGTCTTAATCGTCGTTTGCGCTAAGAGCAGGATGTTTCTGGCGCCTAAAGTGCCGGTAGTTTGGATCACCCCATTGACGGTGATTTTTCGTTGGGCTTTGACCTTCACGTATCCATTCGAAGCTGAGATGCTCGTAGCTTTACTGTCGCCTGATGCGCCTTGCGAATTGAAATCCACATGGCCAGAGGTTGCTGAGACAACCGTCGTCGTAATAATCCCTGTTGATACCAGGTCTATGGGTCCGGCTGTTGAGGTCAGAGTTGTGGTGGTAATGGCTGCCGGGGTCGTGACATTGATTGAAGTACCACTGAGTGCCTTCACGTTGACAGTCGACGAACCGCTGATGCCTAGCGAACTGCCAGCCGTCAATGGTCCTGTTGTAGTCACAGTTGAGCCGATAACCGTTATGGTGCCGGTTGCATTAACCCCCGCTGCGGGTATCGTGCATGCTGTTCCTGCCGAACCGATTACAGCATTGCCGGAAACGCTGGCTGGGGCATTGGCGCAGGTTCCGGTGTAATCAACGGCTTGTGCTGATCCGGCAAAACCCAGCGTCAAAAAGAGCGCCAGGGCAAAGCCGGAGAGAAGTGTTCGTTTCTTCATAATTTCTCCTATTTAGTTGTTGAATTTCTGATCTTCTTTCTCACCCACACGCACGTTCTTCTTCACTCACAGCGCAAGCTGAAAGTAAGATGGCTAGGTGCGTAAATAAAGTCGGTGTTTTTGTTGTTGGTGTTTTAGGGTTGGGATAAAAGAGAAGATCGACTGGACCCTAACAATAACGAAGGGTGTAAACCCTGATTTGTAGCGCTTCGAGTTACAATGAGTTATTGCCCGTCTTGCCCGAATTAAGTGTCCACGCCCGCCACGCGCTTACCATACTAAGAATCCAAAGAAAAACTAAAAGCTCATTATGAGCCGCTCTTTAGCTCGCGCGGTTCGCATTGGACCTATCGTTACTGAGACCTTTACCAATTCTGTTACTTAGGCACCGGGATAGCGAAGCTGTCACCAGGGGCAACTTGCTAAACGTGCCTCTAAGCGTGACAGGCTAACCAATTGCGGGCTCGGCGATGGCGATGACGTGCTGTTCTAGCCATTATCGCTAAAGTTCCGACTTTTAAAATGGTAACGGAAAGCAACGGTTTCTGTAAACGAACCTTGAGCGTTTCGAGGTTTAGGGTATTCTTTTTTTGCCTAGCAAGTTCCTACTC
>Ga0209181_10012960_pt1 | contig 10483 bp, 10 predicted proteins | sample MAT05_FD_187208 | JGI IMG/M metagenome (GOLD analysis project Ga0209181, IMG submission 187208) | Freshwater microbial communities from Lake Fryxell liftoff mats and glacier meltwater in Antarctica - MAT-05 (SPAdes) (version 2) | ecosystem: Environmental > Aquatic > Freshwater > Ice > Liftoff...
TTTTGACCGACGTAAATGGTGTCACCGATCGCAAATACGCCAGGATTGTTCAAGCCAATCACATCGCCGGGGTAGGCAGTTTCAATCACTTCCCGATCTTGGGCGAATAGCTTTTGGGGACGAGATAGGCGCACCAGTTTTCCAGTCCGCGCATGATTCACGGTCATATCTTTTTCAAACTTGCCGGAACACACTCGCACGAAGGCAACGCGATCGCGGTGTTTTGGGTCCATGTTTGCCTGAAGCTTGAAGATAAACCCTGAAAAATCAGGATAGGTTGGCTCAATTTCGCCTTGATTGCTCACATGAGGAGTGGGTTTAAGGGCGTAATCTAAAAAGGCATTGAGGAATGGCTCGACCCCAAAGTTGGTCATGGCACTGCCAAAAAATACTGGAGTCATCATGCCCGCATGAACTGCTTCTAGATCCAGTTCGGAGCCAACGCCTTCTAGCAGTTCTAAGTCATCTTTGAATTGATAATACAAATCTTGTTCTAACAACTGCTCAATTCGGGGATCGCCAAAGTTAACCACCGTATCCACCGCCTCTCGTTGCCCGTGGGCGCTGCGTTCAAACAGATGAATTTTCTGGGTGCTGCGCTCAAACACGCCTTTGAAGCGATCGCCCATGCCAATGGGCCAATTTGCCGCATAGGTGGCTAAGCCCAATTCCTGCTCAATTTCATCTAGCAGTTCCAGCGGTTCTCTGCCGGGGCGATCGAGCTTGTTGACGAACGTAAAAATGGGCAAGCCGCGCAATCGGCAGACTTCAAACAGCTTACGAGTTTGTGGCTCTAACCCTTTTGCCGCATCAATCAGCATCACCGCATTATCCGCAGCGGCGAGGGTGCGATAGGTGTCTTCACTAAAATCTTGGTGACCGGGCGTATCCAGCAAGTTGATTTGGAAGCCTTTGTAATCAAACTGCAACACGGTAGAGGTAATCGAAATGCCGCGTTGCTGCTCCATTTCCATCCAGTCTGAAGTGGCATGACGCTGCGCCCGTCGAGCTTTGACGGCTCCAGCTTGGTGAATGGCACCCCCATACAGCAACAGTTTTTCTGTCAACGTGGTTTTCCCAGCATCCGGGTGAGAGATGATAGCAAAGTTACGACGACGCTCAACCTGAGTTTGCAATTCAGCCTGGATTTCAGTGAACATTTATTCGCCGGATAGGTAAATCTTGAAAACCGGAGTTTATCCGATGGAATCTCAAGTCTAGCAGTACCTTAAACAGGGCTACAAGGGCAAGAATTTATTGAATGAAACCCGACCAGAATGAGGCTAGACTGGACTATGGGTGATCAGCGCCTAGTATGGATTTGCTGCCTGTTTCCCGGTTCCCATCGCATGGATTGAAATTCTTTATGGATGATCTCACTCAACGTCGTAAACTGCTGTCTGCTTTAGCTCACGGAGCAATTTTCTTTAGCTATACTTTCATTGCAATTGGGATTCCGATCGCAATTTTAGTGATTTCAGACGATCAGGTCGTTAAAGATAATGCAAAAGAATCGATTAACTTTCACTTTAATCTTTATATTTATGCAGCGATTTTCTTCTTGCTGATATTTATTGCCATTGGAATTCCGCTTCTAGTATTGTTGGGTGTCGCAAGTTTTGTTTTGCCCATTATTGCGATCGTTCACTCAGTCAGCGAGCCAAATAAACCCTATCGGTATCCTTTTATCTATCGATTGCTGAAGTGAAATTTAGTGCAAGGCGCGGGTCGAGTTACTGAGAGATATTTTTTAGCCGACCTTACGGAAACCTCGCTAATTTGGGGTGGGTTTTTGCGATCGCAGCCCTTTAGCGATCGCTGTATAGTGGCAATGTAGTGCAGCCCAAATGAACGTAAGGCTCTTTATGCAAACTCCTAATACTTTTGATTCTGATAAGCGCAAACTTTTGTCGTCATTGGCTCACGGGTCAATTTTCATCAGCGCCACTCTCTTCTCAATTCTCATTCCGATCGCGATTTTAAATGTTTCCGATGATCCCGTTGTGAAAGATAACGCGAGGGAAGCAATTAATTTTCACTTCAATGTTTGGCTCTACGGAATTTTTCTAGTCCCTCTTTCATTCGTCACCTTTGGATTAGCGGGCGGCATTTGGTGGCTCATTCATTGGGGATTGACAGCTTGGGCAATCTTTCATTGCCTCAACACTCCCGACCAATTATTTCGCTACCCGTTTATTTTTCGTCTTTTGAAATAGGTGCGATCGCTGGATCGTGTCTCCGTTTAAAATAAAACTGCCCCGCAGTTGAGCTTCTGCAGGGCATAGAGGTACAGTTAAACGCTTGTATGCCTAGTATCGCGAAATTTTAAAAGACATGTTTCAAGCATGTGACAATCATTAGATTGTCTATTTCCGCTAGATTGTATCCAAAATAGTAACCGGGTCGGTTTTGGCACAGTGTCACCTTACAGTAGAACCGTTCACCTCATGCACTAACAAACCCAGCAGCCGCCAAGGCTGCTTTTTGTTGTCAATTTTTGCCATTCGCTATATTGCCCAGGTCGATGCTACGCGAACGTCATTACCAACTCTAGTTTGGACTAATTAATCCATCATTTGAGGGACAGATGCACGACTTTACGTTGTTTGAGGTTGCTTTTAGACGAGTCTGCTGATTTATTGAGGGTTTAGCTATGGATGCTGTTCTGCCTCAACTCTTCAATAATTTCTGTGATTTCCTCTAGTAAAGGATGACTTTTGCTATAGCGTCCTTTTTGCAAGCCTTTCGAGCATTGCTCAGTGGGTTGCAATGGAGAAACTTGCTCTAATTTAGTCCAAACTCAAGTACCAAATTGCGTTGATGCTCCAACCAAACCCTAAGCCAATCAGACAAACGGTTGTTAGTAACCAAAAGGATTGCATTCCATTTACGTCTCTTGTTTGTAGGTCAATTCGGGCTAGGGTTTCAGCCGCTAGGATTGTCAGAATTTGGGTGAAAACATGCAGCCAATACAGCATGAAGGCTGCCAGGGCTGCTAGTAAAAAGATTCCAGTGAATGCGACTGTATCTGACCGAAACCAACGGTTGACAAAAGCGCTGAAACTAGTCAGAGGCGCTATGAATGCAATGGAGGATACGATGATCCAGCTAATCGCTAACGTTGCGGCGAACACATTATGGTCAACAGCCAGTTGACAAAGGTTGTTGGGTCGAGCGGTTAAAACTTTGGCTTCTGCGATCGCCTTAGCGGGGGGGCTAGTTGCTTCAGCTTCGGCTGATGGTTGGGCGAATTTTTCTGCCTGAGATGTTTCAGATGATTCATTGGCAGACCCCAACATCCGCGATCGCTCTTGACCTACGGTTGATTCTTGCCGAACCTCTGTTTTTTCGGGCGGCGTTTCTCCAATCATCTGATAGCATTCCGCAATTAACCAGTTAGGCTTTGGGGAAGGCAAGCCTGCTAGATACCAGCCAAAGCTGGCATAGCAAACAATAAGTAAGGCTAAAGATGCCCAAGGAAATCGTTTCGCAGACATTTTCACTTCCACCTTTAAGCCTCTAACTTGTGACCAAGTTTACTGATTTTAGGCGCGATCGCCGTTTGAGAGTGTGTGTTGAAAGCAAAGTTTTTAAAGTTGAAAATCCACCCCGTCAGGGTACCGGCAGGCGGGTAGATAGATTGCCATTATTAATGAGTGACAGAGAGAGACAAGCAACGCCAAGCCCCCAAGCAACGCCGTTTATTATCTTTCCTCTGTCAGCCACCAACCTATACAACGACACAAGGATATTTATCATGCAACTCGAAACGATCGCCTTGGATGCTGCCCCCGCGTCTAGCGTAGTTAGCACTCCTGCTGCACTAGCTCCGAAGCCTTCCAACGCTCAACCTCAGCAAGTTGGCACTACCGAAACCTACTCCGACAACATTTTAGGACCAGTAGGTTTCACTCTATCCAACCTGCGGATTGCAGCGAAAAACAAGAAGCCTGCCTATGCGGTTCAAACACCTTACATCATCGGTTCTGAAGAGCAGTTTTCCATCAGCGTTGATATCGAATTCAACAAATCCCCTTTGAGCGTTTTGTTGATGTGCCTCAAGACCCGCATGGTGATTGATTTCGCCTTTGAAGGTTATGGCAAAGACGCTGTGGAAACTCATCTGAAAGCCACTGGTTTGACCCAGAAAGGTGAATTTAAGTACACCCTGACTTATACCGCCAATGCAGTCGTTGCCGGTTTGACTTCTGGTTTGTACTCAATTGCCGCGATCGCGACTATTGGTCCAGTTGAAAACGAATGCAGCTCTTGCGTGTTCGGTCATGGCTACCTAGATCGCCTGCTTGTTCAGGTTTACCCTTCTAACGAAGAGTGCGGTATCTAAGCCTATAGCTCTCCTAACCTAGACTCTCAAGCGGTTTTGCTAGATTTCTAGGATGTCCTGCATCAGCACCCGGCTCGGTTACTAGTACCGACTGGGTGCTTTCTATTTTCTTACCTAGGGCGGATTTACTCTGACCGCTAGGGTTGTATACTTTGCTCCATCGTCACTGTTGGAACAAAGTATTGTGAAGTTAACAAATTCTTTTTATTCCATGCGATCGGTAATTCGCTGTCGGGCTAAGCAACGGCTTTTGATCGATCCAGATTATTCGGCAGCTATAGAAACAATTGACGACGGCTTGCTCAAAGAGCTTGCGGCAACCTTATTTCAAGTGGAGCGCTACCAGCCGTTAATTGCTGGATGTGATTGTGAACAAGAACTCGTCAATTTGGAAAATGCCTTTGTTGCAGAATTGGTCGCCACCTATCTTACGTTTTGGCAACAGCGATCGCAGCCGATGATTCAGCAACTCAATGCTTTGCTGTGAGCATTTTTGCTTGGGCAATGGGGCATCCCTAAGACGGTTGCCTGGAAAAATCTGACCATCGAATGATTCGATACAGTTGAGAATTCGATACAGTTTGGAAAGAGCGTGTAAAAACCGCTGTGGCATGGCAACAGTTTTTCCCACACTCAAGCTGCAAGGGAACTTATGACGCGGATTTTGATATTACACGCTTCGTTAGGAGCCGGACACCTGAATGCAGCGAAGGCTCTATGCGATGCGTTTGAACGTATTTCTGAGGTGGAAGTTCGCAGTGAAGATGCCTTGAGCTATGCCAATCCGCTTTACCGGAGTGCGGTGACCCAAGCCTACAAGCAATTGAGCGAAAAGGCTCCCCAACTTTACAAAGCCTTTTATGAAGGTAGCGACATCAGCGATCTGGAAAAATCCCTCGATAGCAACCTGACTTGGGCAAAACTAGAACGCCCCTTTTTTGCTGATTTGGAACAGTTGCTCAAAGAGTTTGATCCTGATGCGATCGTCTGTGTCCAGCAAATTCCTAGCCGTTTACTGCAAATTTTGGAGCAAGATGCTCACACAGCAAAACCTCAATATGTCGTAGTAACGGACGTGATTGCCCACAGCACTTGGATTAATCACGGCGTGCATGGCTATTTTCTACCCAATATTCTCAGCGCCAATTTGCTGATCCAGCGGGGCGTGAATCCGGCAGTGCTGCATGTGACGGGGATTCCTGTAAAGCTGGAGATTATGGAGCCAAAAACGAGGGAAGAAGCGCGATCGCGTCACTCTTTGCCCAATCATCTCCCTATAGTCACCCTGTTTGGTGGTGGCTTGAATCCCCGCCGGGTCAAATCAATGGTGGTCGATTTGCTGACAAGTCTATTGCCCATGGTCTTAATCGTGGTTGCTGGACGAAATGAAAAATTAGTGGAAGCGCTGGAAGAGGTGACCAATAGCGCCTATGTCCAATTGTGGAAACTGGAACAGATTGATTACGTAGATGATTTAGTCGTGGCAAGTGATTTGGTGGTGACCAAAGCCGGGGGCTTAATTACCAGCGAAATTTTGGCGCGAGGAACCCCCATGGTGATTGTAGACCCCATTCCTGGGCAAGAGGAGCAAAATGCAGACGTGATTGCTGCCGCAGGTGCGGGAGTGCAGCTACGACTGTTAGAAATGGTGGCACCTGCCGTGCAATATCTGTTGAAGCGCCCCGATCGCCTTGCCGAAATGCATCAGTCAGCCTTAGAGCTAGGGCAACCACGGGCTGCGCTGAATATCGCCGAACACATCCTGAATGATCTCCATGCTCGTCGAGTGATGCAGACGCTAGAACTAAGTGAATTAGAAACAAGTGAAATAGAATCAAACGCGATCGCCCATGCAGAGTAATTCCCATTCCGCTTCCCCTGCCACAACAGAACCATTTCTGTGGGGAGTTGCCACTTCCGGTTATCAAATTGAAGGCGGCTACAACGGCGAAGGAGAACCTAAAAACAACTGGTTTCTCAGTGAGCAGCGCGGCAGCGTCATGAAAACAGGGGCAGCCGCAGAATTTTGGACGCGCTATGAAGAAGACTTTCAAGCCTGCCAACAGATGGGGTTAACCGCCTTTCGTCTGGGTTTGGAATGGGCGCGGATTCAGCCTTCCACAGAACAATCGCCCGCTTCAACTCCAGGGTTTGACCTGGAAGCACTGGATGGATACGCCGATCGCATTGCTGCCTGTCGTCGCTATGGACTGGAGCCGGTAATCACCCTGCATCACTTCACCCATCCTGCTTGGCTGGGATTGGATGCATGGCTGGCGGAAGACACGATCGATCGCTTCGGCGAGTACGTTCAAACCACCGTTGCTCACATTAACCGTCGCCTGATTGACCATCATCAGCTTGCTCCAATCCACTGGTATATCACCCTGAATGAACCCAATATTTTGGTTTCTAATACTTACCTCAGTGGACAATTTCCCACCGATTCTATGCTGGGGATCGGATCTGTGTTTCCCGCTTACAACCATTTGCTAGCGGCTCATGTGCGTGCTTATAATCTGATTCACGACCTGTATGAATCCGAAGGTTGGGCAACTCCCCGCGTGTCGCTCAACACTTATTGCAGCGATCTCTACTGGTCTGAAAAAGTCATTTGGGATTTGCTCAGTTTGCGGCTGCGATCGGTAGATTCGACCGATCTGCAAACTTACGTCTACGCCAACGCTCAACGGATGGAAGCCGCGCTAAAAAGCGCTAATCTTTCGTTTCGGCGAGATTTGCCCTATCAACTGGGGCGCTTCGCCCACTGGTTTAGCAATCGGTTAGGACGACGTAATTTTGATGCGCGCCACTTAGGCAGCTTTTTGCAAGAACTGGAAGCTTCACCCCGCGCCCAAGTGTTTGATTTTATTGGGATTGATTACTACGATCCCTTTATTGCCCATGTTTTTCGGTTGCCCTCGTTCTCTGATTTTGAGTTTGAGACGAAGGATTTTCGCGGTTGGCTGATGAGCGGCATCACCAGCAAATGGTGGGATTGGCGGAGCTTGCCAGAAGGGTTGCATTTTTTCTGTAAGTTTTATGCTCAGGAAATTGGCAATTATCCGATTTTAATTGCTGAAAACGGCATGGCGTTACGGCGCAAACCAGATAACAGCGTGGCATCCCGGCGCGGGGATCAACTGCAACGCAGCGAGTTTTTGAAAGCTCATGTGTTTCAGGTTGAGCGGTTGATTAAAGAAGGAGTGCCGATGGTGGGCTATATGCACTGGTCGCTGACAGATAACTACGAGTGGGGATCGTATACGCCACGGTTTGGGCTGCTTTCGATTGACTTTACCCAGGGCAGCGATCGCATTGTGGAAGATCACCTAGGCGATCGCCCCTCGGAAACCTACGCTCAACTGATCCGCGAAATGAAAGGCAGTTTGGCGACTCAGATTTCCCAGGATTAAATGGACTATTCCACCGTAATTGCCCATCCAAAAAGTTGATATTTCTATCCCACAAAAGATCCCACAAAAAAGCGCGATCGTGTTTATTCTAGTGATCTTTGGTCGCGGCGAATTAAATACTCAAGAAGCTGATCTGTCCGTTCACTACTCGCTGTGAGGCGTTCGCTACTCGCTGTGAGGCGTTCACTACTCGCTGTGAGGCGTTCAATAGCGGCATCCGTATGTTGTTGAAACACTTGTAAGGCAGCATCGGTTCGCATCTGGGACATTTGTAATGCTGCTGTACCCTCTCGTAAGGCTAAAATCCCTTCGCTGTTGTGACGGCTAACTTCGATCAAGACGGCAATGTCTTCTGAGTTTTTGTCAATCGCCTGGAGGATAAGGTTCGCAGTTAATTGGAGGTCAACAACCTGACCTTCGGTACGATCAACTCTTTGAGACAAGTCATTCGATTGAGTCATAGCGTTAGTTCTGCAATTGTTTACAGTTTAAGCGATCGCCGCGTTATGAACAGCGATAGCTCTATTCAGAACAGGGGATCGTTAAACTTCCCGCCCCTTGAAACTGAAGTTAGTAATTGTCTCCTGAAACCTGACCCCTTTTTCTTTCTGCTTACAACTCAAATCCCTGAACTAGAGTTTTACCCAAGGTGCCTTCGTAAGCGCGTTGAGTGGAGGTTATCAGCACTACGATATTTTTGCCATTAGGCGATAGCACTACTTCTCGGATAGAAAAGCCGACTGTGCCATCCTGATTTAAGCCGATCGCTCTTGTTTTTGCGCCGTAGTTTACCTGCATTTTTAGAAATGCCTGGTCTTTTTGGGCAGTGCCACCAAACATGGGTGAAACAGTGTTTTTTTGCTGCAACCGAATTCGCATCGCAGGTTTACCTGTTCCTAGATTCACGGTGGCCGTTTCGGTGCCATCAGCAGTGCGCGATCGCTGCGTGATAGGTAAACTGGTGCCTGCGACAGGAGCCACTAGCTGAAGGCTTTTCCGCAGAGTTTGGGTTTGTTGCAATAAGTTCTTTTCCGCCACCTCTAAACTTAATCCCGCATCCACTTCACCATATTGGGTTTCAATGCAGCCTGCATCAACACAGCCATTCTTTACCACATCCACGACTTGCAGCGCCGACTTGGGAATCCCGGCTCCTAAATCTCGCCAGCTTTCTAAATATAAAAAGTAGCGTCCATCGGCTGAAAAACCCGCATCTTTTTGTATTGTTCGCTGGGAAGGAGCAGAAAAATCGACTGATTCGATCGCAGCCGTTGGTGAAGTGGGGGAAACTGGATTAGGCTCACTTACGCCCTGATCCACTGCTAGCTTGTTGAGTGGCGGTGTAGTTTGAGTCAGTTCTGCATTCACCGCAGAGATTGAGCTAATTGCAGCACCTAACCCTACCATCAGCCCAGGTAAAATCAAACTCCAAGCACTTATATTTTTTGACAACATAGACCCCAAATAGAGCGCAACTGTATTGAGATCTTGAGACGGCTTAGGCTGATTTTTCGTTCCAAAACTGCCTCAGAATCTCTCATCCCTTTCGTTTGGGTTTACAGCCCATCAGGATCAGTTCGCGTATTATTCAGTTTGCGTATTCCAGGAGGCACTGGCTAAAAAGATGGGATCGGGCGATAGCGCTTCGCGCGACGTTGCTTGCTTCCCGCAGGGAATAGCCGTTCGCTAAATTAGATGCGTTTGAAAAAAATAAAATCCGGCTGCGGATGCCAGCGATAAAAAACAGGCGATCGCGGTAAGGCGCACCCGCTTTGTATGAGGTGAAGGCACAACACACTCCCGCACCAAAATAGAGGCGATCGCGCCAAACAAGTAGCTAAGGCAAAGGGTCAAATACTGCCAATCTTGCCGAATCCACCAGGCAGCACACAGCACCAGGGACAACCCCAACATTGCCGCTTCCACCAGTTGGGGAGGATTGTATCGGCTAGTCATCTCCAGCCCACGCCACCAAGTACGCCATCGTCTCATGCAAACTTTCCCAAAACTACCTTGTAGGATAATGCAGTCAGCAGCAATTGGCTAGGGGTAAAGGGGTGGAAAGAATTTTATTGACTCATCGCCTTCATTCTTCATAGGACTTACGCATTCGCCCCCTAAATCCCCCAATTCTGGGGGACTTTGATCTCTAGCTCCCCCAGAATTGGGGGTTGGGGGGCAAATTTCGGTTGATTTGCGTAAGTCCCTCTTCCCTCTTCCTTAAACACTCGATCGCCTCTTCCATTTCCACTTGGGGAAACTCTTTATAAAATCGGCTGACACTGTGAAACGGTTGAGGAGTTGTCAGCACAATCACGCGATCGCTCCAAGTTTTCAGATGGGGCACAATCTCTGGAGGTGCAACGGGAACACAGATCCAAATCTCAGCCGGATTTTTGGCGCGTAGGGCTTGGGCTGCCACTGCCATCGTCATTCCTGTGGCAATTCCATCATCTACAATCAGCGCGATCGCCCCCGCTGGATCAACCTGAGGACTAACCGGTGCCAATTGTTCCCATTGAGCTTGGGCGCGCTCCCGTGCCTGCTGCAACATCCGTTCATCAAGGTCGGAAGAGAGCGATTGCCTTGGGGTTGACCACAAAACATGACCGTCTGAGGTGGCAGCCCCGATCGCGAGTTCTGGGTTTTCAGGGCGAGTAATTTTCTTTGCCACGATTACATCTAGCGGGCAATGGAGCGCTTGTGCGATCGGAGCCGCCAC
>Ga0209181_10012961_pt1 | contig 10481 bp, 5 predicted proteins | sample MAT05_FD_187208 | JGI IMG/M metagenome (GOLD analysis project Ga0209181, IMG submission 187208) | Freshwater microbial communities from Lake Fryxell liftoff mats and glacier meltwater in Antarctica - MAT-05 (SPAdes) (version 2) | ecosystem: Environmental > Aquatic > Freshwater > Ice > Liftoff...
TCGTGCGAGACGCGCTCGAGCGGGACACGCGCATCGAAGCGAGCGGTGTCACGCGCGGTCGCGGCTATCGTTGGATGGGCGCCGGCACGATGCCCTGACGCCGCGCGCGCCCTGAAGCAGCGTTCGTGGTCGAGGCCCAATTGATGGCCTCGTGCGGCCAGCGTGCAAGCAGGCGAGTTGGTTCGCCCTCGGCTCACCGAACGTCGCCCGCTCGACACGCCGCCTTTCGCACTCGGAATTCGCATCGCGTCAGACGTCGCTCAGATCGAACTCGACGTGCGAGTGCGACGCAGCGACGTCGCCGCACCCCACGTCGATCTCAGCGGTATCTCACGGCGATATCTCAGGCGCCTGGCTTTGTAGGCCCATGCCAGCGATTGTGTCGCGAACTGTCGACAACGCACCCTTGTGAGCCTCGCGCGCTCCGTGACATGTCCCTACTTGCGGGGCGTGATGCGGGTCACGCCACCACCTCATCGAGTGTCTGCGCCTCTCGAGGCTAAGGGCCCGCCGCAAAACTACCGGATCGCGCCGTCTCGTCTGGCCCGCGTTCTGGGATCGCCTGCTCGAGAAACGTCAACACCTTGTTTTGCGGCGCTCCCTAACGCACGCCGTCCGTCATCCGCCCGTTTTGCACGCCGAATATTCGCGGGCAGCCACTTCGTGGCCTTCGCTCACGAATTGCGTCGGCGCGAATCGTCCCCACGTTCGCTCATCCACCACCGTCTCCCGAACGGCGAGGAGGCCCATTGGGCCAGCACCGTCCTATTTTCACACGTTCGCTAAAATCCTTCGCCATCGCTGGACTTGCGATGTCCGTCGCCGGACTGAATGCGTGCGCTGATACCCCGGCTTTGCACCTCCCGGGCAATGCCTTCGAGATTGCCGTCACCCCGATCACACTCGCGACTCTCAGCGACGCCTGTTACTCGATCGCGACCTACGCCGCACCTGACCTCGACCCTGTCGGCTGGGACGTCGACGCACACGCGGACGACCTGGTCTGGTCGCGCTCGCCCATATGCGCCTCCGACTTCGGTATCGGCACCGGCGGCAACGCCGACCTCGCGACCACCGGGATTGGCTACGTCGGCGCCTGCGACGCGAGCTCCCCGACCAACTCGGTCGTGCTCTCGCTGGACGCGCTCTATCGCGGCGGCCACTCGCCCGACAGCAGGGCCGGACCGCTCGGCTCCGGCAGCCCGCTGACCTCCGCCGTCGACTTCTACAACCCCTGCCCCGCCACCGAGCCGTGCATCATCGAGGCGACCTGCGCCCCCTTCGCGGACACGCCCGTCACGTTCGATCTCACCGTCATGCGTAACGGCGGCAAAGGCTTCTTCGACATCTCGGTGCAGTTCGAAGACATCTTCTGCTCGGCCAAATTCGACTGCGCCTACGGCGGGGATCTCCCGATCCGCCACGTCATCGGCGCCGACGGCAAGCAACAGCCAAGCGCCGTTCTCGGCCTCGCCTGTACGGCCGGGACCGCTCTGCCCTCCCACCTCTACATGAGCGACATCCGCCTTACCTGCACGACCGGCGGCATCGACCAGACCATCGACGTCTCCCAAAGCGGCGTGCTCTTCGCCGCCCCGCACGCCCTGCCGCTGGCCGACCTCTATCCCGACGACGCGATCTTCCAGGCCGTCATCTCCCTTGGCCGATCGAGCCCCAACGGTGGCATCGAAGAGTTCTACTGGAACGTCGCCCTTGGCTTCGACCTCGACCAGATCGCCGGCCGCAACTGCACCCTCAGCGCCCGCGCGACCGCCACCGAAGGCACCTTCGACGACACGACCCTCGGCGTGACCGGCCTCACACCGGCACACGCGACCTACCCCTATATCGACTACCAGATCCCGATCAGCGCCACCTCGGGACCCGACGCCCACCTCACCTGCGGCGGCCTCGCCGGCAGCAACCAGAACCCGCTCAACGGCGACGGCAGCAGCGTCGTCACGCACTACACCCACGCCTCCGAACGCCTCTGCTTCGACGAGCGCTACCCCGGCACGACCGCCATCGGCGCGGTCTCGGACGCCTCGCTCGCGACCACCTGCGGCGCGGCACCACCGTGACCGCGAGCCACGACTCCTTTTCCCCCCGTGCCCGATCACATGCGGTGTGTGACCGGGTGACGCCAGACCACGCGCTCTAGCAAGCCCTCAAGGAACTGAATGCATCTCCAACGCCATTTATTTATCAATCAACTCACGCGCGCAACCCGTGCGGCCGGCCTCGCTGCCATCGCGCTCGCTGGCTGTGATTCCAATAGCAACACAACACCCGTCGGCGAGCAGTTCAAGATCGCCATCGCCCCCATCACGCTCGCCGGTATCGACGACGCCTGCTACACGATCTCGACCTACGCCGACGTGGCCCTCAACCCCGTCGGCTGGAGCCCCGCCGCCCACGCGTCCGAGCTCGTCTGGACCCGCACCCCGGTCTGCGCCTCGGACTTCGGTATCGGCACCGGCGGCACCGTCGACATCGCGACGACCGCCATCGCCTACACCGGCGTGTGCGATGCATCGTTGCAGTTCAACTCGGTCGTGCTCTCACTCGACAACCTCTATGAGGGTGGCCACGCAGCCATCAGCCAGGCTGGCGCGACGGGCGCCGGCAGCGCGCTCACCGTCGGCACGGACTACTACAACCCGTGCCCGGCCAGCGAGCCGTGCATCCTCGAGGCGCCCTGCAATCCGTTCCAGGACTCGCCGGTCGCCTTCGACCTGACCGTCATGCGCGACGGCGGCAAGGGCTTCTTCGACGTGTCGGTCCAGTTCGAGGACATCTTCTGCTCGGCCAAGTTCGACTGCGCCTATGACAACGGCGACGCCATCAGCCAGGTGATCGGCGCCGACGGCAAGAAGAAGGCCACGGCCGTGCTCGGCTTTGCGTGCACCGCGGGCACCGCGTCCGCCTCGCACCTCTACATGGACGACATCAAGATCACCTGCGCGACGGGCGGCATCAACCAGACGATCGACGTGTCCGACAGCGGTGGCCTCTTCTCGGCGCCGATGGCACTTCCGCTCACCGACCCGAACGTCGTCTTCCAGGCGATCCGCTCGTTTGGCCAGTCGAGCGCAGTCGAAGGCATCAACGAGTACTACTGGAACGTCAGCCTCGGCTTCGACCTCGACGCCTTCACGGGCACGACCGACTGCTTCCTCGACACGCGTGCGACCGCCACCGAAGGCGTCTTCGCCGACGGCCTCGTCACGGGCAACACCCCCGACTTCGCCAGCTACCCGTACGTCAACTGGCACATCCCGCTCAGCACGACTGGCGCCGCGGAGACCCTGCGGCTGTCCTGCGGCGGCAACGCTGGCGACAACCAGAACCCGCTCAATGGCACCAGCAGCGGCGTCACGAGCGAGTACACCCCGTTCAGCACGCCCATCTGCCTTGGCGAGCGTTACCCCGGGACCGAGGTCGTCGGCTCGGTCAATGACGCATCCATCGAGACCACCTGCGTCCCGTGATCCAGGTCTATTGACCCCGTGAGGCGCCGCCAGCAAAGCCTAGCCTACCTGGGGCGTCCCACAAATTCAGGGTCCGGCGGGAGTGCCGACCACTCTCGCCGGGCTCGCCCTCGTTTATTCTCTTTCCCAGTTCTTACGCGAGGCCTTCATGCACAACCTCAACCGCTCGCTCGGTCACACGCTCGCCGTCGCCAGCGCCTCGCTCGTTGCATGCTCGGCCTCCGAAGCGCCATCGGCCCCGAGAGGTCCTGGCTTCGCGATCGCCATCGCGCCCATCACCCTCTCGGCGTTGAGCGACTCCTGCTACACCCTCGCGGTCTACAGCGAATCCAACCTGTCGGCGACCGGCTGGAACCCCAGCGCACATGCATCCGCGCTGCTCTGGCAACGCGCCGCCGTCTGCGCCTCGGACTACGGCATCGGCACTGGGGGCAACGCGGATCTATCGACGACCGCAATCGCCTACACCGGCATCTGCGACATCAGCGCCAACGCCCAGTCGATCGTGCTGACGCTCGACGGTCTCTATCGCGGCGGCGCGGCCCCCGAGAGCCGGGCGGGCGGCGACGGCCTGGCCCTCACGCCAAACGACTACATGAACCCCTGCCCGGTTGACGAGCCCTGCATCGTCGAAGCCCAGTGCCAACCGAACAACGACACCCCAGTCACCTTCGACCTGACCGTGATGCGCAACGGCGGTCGCGGGTTCTTCGACGTGTCGGTCGCCTTCGACGACATGTTCTGCTCGGCCAAGTTCGACTGTGCCTATCGCGACGGCACGCCCATCGCGCAGGTCATCGGCGCCGATGGCAAGCTCGCCCCGACGGCCGTGCTCGGCTTCGCGTGTGCTGCCGGTGACACGCGCCCGACCCACCTCTACATGACCGATCTGCACCTCACCTGCAGCGATGGGTCGATCGACCAGGTGATCCATCCAAAGCTCTCGGGCGGCCTCTTCGAGGCGCCGCTGGCCGTCTCAGCGCTGCCTGCCAATCACGCAATATTCCAAGCCATTACCTCGTTGGGCGCCATCACTCCCGAGGCCAACGTCGACCAGTTCTACTGGAACGCCAGCCTCGGCTTCGCGCCCGAGCGCCTCGTCGGCAAGACCTGCATCATCCGCGCGAAGGCCGCCGGCGCCGACGGCCTCTTCACGGACCCGAGCTTCGGCACCGGCCTCACGCCACCCGACGCGACCTATCCGTATGTCGCGTTCGACGTCCCGATGAGCGCGACGCTTACATCAGGCTCAGCCACGCTGACCTGCGGTGGCGGAGGCAGCAACATGAACCCATTGAACGGCACATCGAGCGGTGTTCGCACCTACTACACCGGCTTTTCCGACCGCTATTGCTTCGACCTCGAATATCCCAACGGACCAACCGGTGCCGTCGATGACGAGGCCGCCGACACGACCTGCCTCGACGACATCATCCTGCATCGCCAACAGGTCTGCGCCGGCAACGCTCCGACGGTCGCCGGTCAAGACATCCAGGTCGAGCAGCTCAGCGGCGGCGCCCTCACCGTGCGCATCGGCAACGCGACCACCAACGTGCAGCTACCGCCCGGCACGGTCCTCGACCACGTGGCCGGTTGTTGCGTTGCCCCTTGCTGCCAGGTCGGAACGCCTTAATCGCGTGGCCCGGATCCAAAATGATCGTCGACCGCTCGATGAGATTCTTCGAACGACACCGTCGACCGCAGCGGTATCTCACGCGTGTGATCCCTCCCAGCCGCCCCCAGAGCCACGCTGCTCAATCCCCTGAAATCGGGGCGGCTGCGCGCTTGCGCAGATTTGAATCTGCGGTCAAACCAGACCACGGAACTCCGTGCGCCGCGGACTGCACCTGCTCCTTCCCCGTCCAATCGAGAGGCCTCATGCGCCCCAGAGCATCCACGCTCCAGCCAATGCTCATTGCTGCGTTCGCGCTTCTATCCGCGACCGCCCATGCGGCGCCGAGCATCGACCCGCTCTGCGGCACCCGCCTCACCGCTGGCCAGACGCTGACGCTCACGCGCGACATCGACTGCACCTACTACGCAGGCAACGCCGACCAGGCAGCGATCTCGGTCATCGGCAACGGCGTCACCATCGACGGCACCAAGCCCGGTGGTGGCGTCTGGAAGATCATCGCGCCCGACGCCCCTCGCGCCATCTCGTCGACCGGCTTCAACAACCTGACGATCAAGAACGTCGACGTCTCCGGCTGGTGCGGCGGCTACGGCATCTACATCGATGGCGGCACGGCCGTGATGCTCGACACCGTGATCGCGAGCCAACGCGACAACGCCGTGTACGCCAAGAACACGAGCGGCCTCACGGTGATGAACTTCACCGCCGACGGCTCGCGCACCAACGGCCTCTTCATCGATGGCGCGACCACCGGCGCCTTGCCGACACTCCAGAACCTGACCATCACGAACGGCGAGACCGCGCTGCGCGTGAACAACGTCACCGGCCCCTGGACGATCGGCCCAAGCGCGCTCACGTCGACCGCCGGCAATCAGACCGGCATCGACTTCACCAATGGCTCCGTCGTCAACGTCACCGTGCAAGGCACCTCGGCCGCAAGCCGGCTGACCGTCTTCGGCCAGAACTACGGCATCAACGCCTACGCCTTGACGAACAAGAACCTCACCTTCACCAACCTCGATGTGTCTGGCTATGGCGGTGGCACCAGCATCGTCGGCAGTGGCATCTACCTCGACGGCGACGGCCACACACTTACCGACGTGAAGGCCGACGGTCGTCAGTATGGCGTCTGGGCGAGAGGCGCGACAACGACCTCGCTCAAGAACCTGACAGTGCGTCGCCTCTCGGTCGAGGGCGCCGCCATCGAAGGTCTGCGCGTCGACGACATGACGCTCAGCACCACCGCCGGCTCGCTGAGCTCGCTCACGATCGACACCCTCAAGGTGACCAATTCGCGCAAGGCCCTCGTCCTCAACACCTTCACCGGCATCGCGGGCGCCCCGTTCGTCATCAACCCCAGCGTGCTCGCCGATTATTCGGGAAGCCTCGCCGCCATCCACCTCTCGGGCGTCGTCAAGAACGTCACGGTCACCGGCGCGGCGGGTAACCTGTGGGTGCTCAAGACCATACAGAATGCCGTCACAGCCGACGGCGGCGGCACCAACGCAGGCCTGCGCTTCGAGCACCTCGACGTATCGGGCTTCGGCGCCGGCACGAACGTCGGGTACTACGGCATCTACGTCAGCGGTGCGGGCGTCGTAGTCGACAACGTCACCGCCAACGGGCGTTATTACGGCGCGTATTTCATCGACAACGCCTAAACGAACGCGACCGTCACGAATCTGCGGGTCGACGGTGCGAGCTCCGCGGGTCTCTACCTGGGGGCGACGACGCTCAGCGGGGCCAACACGCTGACGCTGTCGAACCTGCGCCTCACCCACTGCGCCGCCGCGCTCCAATTGAACGCCGTCGTCGGCGTCGCCCCGTCCGGCTCGGGCCTCACCCGCATTTACCCCCTGAACCAAACGATCACATCCGTGATGCTCACCGACACGACCGGCAGCAACACCGGCATCCTGCTCACCAACGGCGTCAAGAACTTCCGCGTCTACAACATGACGTTGCCGAACGCCCTCAACGGCGTCTCGGTCACTGGCTCCGGCAACGACACGCTCGAGTTCGACACGCTCAACGTCTCGGGCCTCGACAACGGTGGCAGCGGCATCAGCCTCATTGGCGCCAATCACGTCATCAAGAATGTCACAGCCAATCACCGCAACCAGGGCGTCTACGCGAACTTCACGATCAACCTCACGATCGACGCGCTCACTGCGACCTGGTGCCAGCAAGGCTTCTCCATTTACTACCTTTTACAGAGCAGCGGCACCTGGACCAACCTCGTGCTGACCCAGAACGGCATCGGCCTCTACATCACTCAAACCACGCTGACGTTCACGCTGCCGCCGTCGAAGTCGGTCGCGAACCCCGCCGGCATGGACCTCAGCGGCAGCGGTACCGGCATCTATGTCTCCGGGTCCTCGAACATCACGTTCAAGGACCTCATCCTCAACAACCCGACCGCGGGTATCTCCGCCGGAATCAGCAATACGAACCTCACCTTCGACAATGTCGACGTCTCGGGCCAGGGCTGGAACGACGGCCTTACCCTCTCAGGCGCCGGGCACAAGCTCATCGGGATCAAGGCCAATTACCGCGGTACGGGCGTCAACGCCTTCGCGAGTGGCATCCAGATCACCGGCCTCACCGCTCATCACTGCAAGACTGGCCTTTCCCTCGATGGCGCGCCCGGCGCGATGAGCGGGCTGGTGCTCACCGACAACAGCATCGGGCTTAAACTGATGCGCTACAACGGCGCCGTCTTTGGTCCGGCCACGGCCGCGACGCTGACCGACCGCCTCGCGTATCTCGACGTTAGCCGCAGCGCCACCGGCATGAGTCTCGCCGACGACCGCGTTATGCCTGCGGGCACGACCTTTCGGAACCTCACGCTGCTCGATAACCCGACGGCCGGGATCTCCGGCTGGGTCGACAACGGGATCTTCACCAACGTCGACGTATCGGGCACGGGCAGCGCATTGGGCTCCGGCCGCGGCCTGGACCTCGTCTTCGGCGCGACGCTCACGAACGTGAAGGCCAATGACCGCTCCACGGGTGTGTACATCAGTGCTGGCCGTACCGTGAACATCAACGGCCTCGAGGCCAAGCGCTCGGCCACCGGGCTGACCTTGTATGCGCCGCAAGCGGTACCGGTCCTGAAGACGCTCGATCTGCAGGACAACGCCGTCGCGCTCGACATCTACAACTGGACCGCCGTAGGGTGGACGCTCTGGGGCCCGGGGCCCAACGGTAACCCCGTCAACGCGCTCAACGACATCGGGCTCAACACCACCGGCAGCGCGACTGGCATCTATCTCGTCGACGTGCGGAACCTCGTCTTGGACGGGCTCAAGCTCGACAACGTCGACTTTGGCGTCAGTGCGCATCCTACCAGCAGCAACCTGACCTTCAAGAACCTCGACCTGTCGGGCGTGGGTTTCGGCACGGGCCTCGCTGCGTCGGGCAGCATGACGATTGAGAACGTCACCGCCAGCCGCCGCAACGTGGGCCTGACCTTGAGCTCGATCGGCAACCCGGCGATCAACGGCGTCACCGTCGACCAGGCCGGCTCCGGCCTCAAGATCAACAGCATGGTGCTGTCGACCGTGCCCACGGCCACGTCGCTGACCGGCCTCAACCTGACGAACTGCGCCACCGGGCTCGACATCGCGAATGTGACCGTCAGCGGCCTCACCTGCACCTCGGCTGCGGTCTGCCCGCTGCCGATCGGCCCCTCGAACGTCGTGAGCCTCGCAGGAAGCCCGACCGCGATAACGCTTAGCTCGGCCCCCGCGGTCAGCGTCGCGCACGCCGCCCTTGGCCTCAATAACCCGTCGGCGGGCAGCTTTACGAACACGCTGCCGACAGTCGTCGCGCCGTGTGGCACGACCATCACCAGCGACCTCATCCTGACGGCCGATCTCGACTGCACCGGCGTCACCGGCACGGCGATCACCGTCGGCGCCAACAACCTGACGATCGATGGCGGCGGGCTCCACAAGATCATCGCGCCCAACGCGAACCTCGTGATCGACACCAACGGCAACACCGCGACGACGATCAAGCACCTCGACATCTCGGGCACGCACTACCTCAATTCGGTACCGCAGGGCGGCACCGGCATCTTCCTCAACGGCGGCTCCGGGCACATCGTGGATACCGTCACCGTGAACCTGCGCAACTACGGCGTGCGGACCAACGACAACGCCAATCTCACGATCACGGGCCTCTTCGCCGATCGCAGCTTCACCGCAGGCCTGTACCTCTACAACGTGCCCAGCGCGCCGACGCTGCTGGCGAACCTGCGCCTCACCAACGGAGCGGACGGCCTCCGCATCGAACGCTTGGACGGTCTCTTCGGCGCCACCAGCGGCACGAAGTACACCTTCGACGCCAGCGTGCTGACCGACCTCGGCGGCAACTCCCGCAGCATCGCGATCTCGAACGACAACGTCAGCACCAACGGAACCACCAAGAACATCGTCTTCGACGGACTCACGCTCGATGGTCGCGCCTACGGCCTCTTCGCGGCCTTCGCCCCGACCGGCCTGGTCGTGAACAACGTCAACGCCTCGGCCCAGTTGCCGGCGGTCGGGCTGCTCCCGCGTGTGCAGCTCAACCGTCGCCTCGGCAACGGCATCGAGCTCACCGGCTCCGGCCACAGCGTGATCGGCTCGACCGCGAGCGGACGCAGCTACGGCCTCACGGCCACGGTCTCGAGCGACCTCACGGTGACCGACCTCACCGCCGATCGCAACAGCGTCGGCCTCGAGGTCAAAGGCACCGTACGCCCGCTGAGCCTGAGCACGCTGAAGCTGACCAACAGCGGCATCGCGCTGCTCTTCAACAATGTCGACGGCAAGGACCCGGCGTTCCCGACTGACGCCACCAAGAACCTCGTGCTCGGGCCGACGACGCTGACCAACTTTGCGGGCTCGCAGACCGCCATGCGCTTTGGCGGCGAGGTCAAGAACGTCACGGTCCAGGGAGCCTCGCCCGCCGCCAAGTGGAAGCTCGACGCGCCGGCCTATGGCATCGACGCGGGTAATAATTACGCGACCGCCACCAGCCTCAACAGCGGCCTCATCTTTCGCAACCTCGACCTCTCTGGCACGCGGAGCCACACCGACGGTCTGAACGACGCCGGCCTGTTCCTCAATGGCACCGGCCACACCGTCGAAGACGTCGTCGTCTTGGGCGGGCGGTATAATGGCTTCTGGATCCAAGGCACCGGGGGTACCTTGCGTCGCCTCACGGCCGCTCAGTGCCTCTATGGCGTGCGCCTCGATAGCATCACGTTCGTGCAGCCGTGGACGCTGGACGACCTCCGCACACCCTCGAACTCTTTGGGTCTCTACGTCACCAACGCGGCGCGGCCGGCGACGCCGTTCGTGATCGAC
>Ga0209181_10012968_pt1 | contig 10478 bp, 9 predicted proteins | sample MAT05_FD_187208 | JGI IMG/M metagenome (GOLD analysis project Ga0209181, IMG submission 187208) | Freshwater microbial communities from Lake Fryxell liftoff mats and glacier meltwater in Antarctica - MAT-05 (SPAdes) (version 2) | ecosystem: Environmental > Aquatic > Freshwater > Ice > Liftoff...
CCAGCATTCATGCGGGTTCTGAGGGTTTCGCAGGGCCGACTACTTAAAGCTGGCCAACTGGCCAAAGCTGGGTGGAAAGCACACAGCTGACAGGTCGGCCATAGGCTGACTGCAAGTAAATCATTGGATGGCGCGACTTGGCAGACTTCCAATGGTTTCACGCGGCTACTGCAATGATATTCCGGCTGAGCTTGCGTCTTGGCGCTCGTAAGCCGGCGGTCGTTGCTGACCACGCCAAGTGGCTGTCACACAAAGCTTTTTCCGACCTGTGGGGAGTGCGACGCGCCAGCATACAAGCGATTCTTGGTCACGACCACCAAGGAGCGCCAGCTCTTGCCTCTGCAGCGACCCCTGGTCCCAAAGCGTCGAGCTACCGCTCGACGAAGCCTTGGGCCGAGCGGCGTACTGCCGCCGCTCGCCGATCCATAAGAGCGTCGAGCGGCGTTTGGCCGTTGAGTGACCCCTTCGGGGTCGTGAAGAACTGCAACTTGCTCCCGCCCGGTAGGTCGCCGAGAACCTTACAGACCGCCTGTAGTTGGCGGCGGTCATACCGCTCGTCAAGGAAAAAGTCTGGAATGTATTCCTGCCCGTGCAGCCGGACCAGGAAGACCCGGTTCGCGAGCAGTGCACGGTCCAGCTGCACGGCAGACAGCCCCGCCTCCGTCAAGAACTTCGCACGGTCGACAAGCAAGTCACGGTGAGCGACGTTGAGCATGTTCGATATCTTGTCCGTCCTGACTCAATCAATCAAGTCTTGCTCGACGAGACATGTCCGAGCCATCGCGACGGGCTCCAGAGCAGCACGGCAGAAGTAGAGCGCCGAAGCGATGGCTGGACGCGCTGAGCGCTGGATCCTGACCGCGTCCGCATCTCGTGAAAGGTTCAGCCTGCTCTCACAGCCCATGCACCATGTGAGTCACTCGTCGCTCGCTGTCAGAAATCGTCTCCGTACGACCAATTGCTATGGGTCGACGGTCAAAGTTGTTCTTGTTCTTGCGATACGCCCGGCAGTAGAAGTTGCGAATGATGAACATGCCAAACGAACTTGGGCCCATCGGTCCTGCGACAGGAATTCTGCAACTTTCGTACTGGCCGAGCGTCAGGTGGCACGCGGGATGGTCTACGTCCTGGTGCTGATCGGGAGCGTAGTCAAACCGAACTGGAAAGCGAACCAGTCGACGCGCTGTGATGTCCCCATACAACTCATCCTGCTCGTACAAGGCCGGCGCATCCTCAATCGTCGGCAAACTGGGGCTTGGGAAGTACGCGAGTCGGTGTTGCGCCAGCGTTCCGTCCGGTCGGAACGAATACTGGAAGAGGAGTAACCCTCCATCGATCAGCTTTACGTGGTAAGCGTCATGGGTATCCAACTCACGATAGACATCCTCGTAGGGGACATCACGAAGTGCAATCGTGGTTCCAGTTTGCCCCCCAATGCGAACTGCGCCGCCATCCCCCATCTGAACCGAAGGATAAAACTGTTTCACGGAGATACTGGCGATAAGAAGGCGATTGATAAGGTCCGTGATCTGCTCGCGAACACTGTCAGGACTCATTTTTTCCCCGTGGTCCGCTTGATGTTCTCCAGTTCGAGGATGAGTTGATCCACATCGACCTCGCCCTTCTCGGCAGCCTGAAGGAGCTGGTCACGTTGCGCACGAACTGCCTTTCTTCGCCCTCGGCCTTTACCTTGCATTTCCTTGTTGATTACGCGAAGCAGCTTCTTCTCTTCATCAGTTGGGTACTGAAACCGTAGTTTGTACTCGTTCTCTTTGAGGGTGTTCCACTCCTGCATCAGGAGGTCCATATTTGGCCCAATGCCGAGTATGCGAACCCAGGCCTTCGAGCGAGTAATTGCAGTAAACAGGCGATTGCGGTTTAGTGCAGTTGCCGTCTTGTCCCAGCCTGAAGCGCAGTCTTGCGCGTTCATGATGTAGATCATCCCGGCTTCGTTCCCCTTCGCACGGAAGATCCCGGTGAAGGTGACGCATCCAGCCTTGCTAAAGATATCAGCTGACGTGCTGACCCCTGCCAACTCGCTGTTGATGTCGACTGAGAAAAGCTGTTGCCGGGCAGGCCCAACCTCTTTCTGCGTAGTGAGCGGGTTTGGGTTGATGACAACGATGTCTTCTGGCCGCAGCTCCTGCTCCCGGATGTCGCCCTGAATGGCCTGAACAAGCCATGCGTTCTGGTCCGCTGAACCGTCAAACTTATGGAACTGGATCAGGTCGTCGAAGGGTGAATGATTCTCCAAAAACTCTGGAGAAGTTTCAGGCGTACGTGCCAAAGTGACTTGGTGCCCGCCTGCCAGTTCCCCCTCTTCGACCACGTATCCGACATCTGTCCACAGGGTGTCCTGATCAAAGATTTGAACCAGACCCTTTTCCCGATAAATGCCGAAGCCGAGGGCGTGCGCCGTTGCAAGGAGAGGGCGAGAGTTTCGGTAGCACTTCTCCAAGATGATGTCTTGTCGGGGCCCGCCTTCCTCCTGGTTCAACCGCACCAATGGCGCGCCATCTGGTCCGTTTCCGAACAACTCTTCGGGTGGAGGGACTGACGAGCCTGTGAGTGACTGCAGCTCGTCATACGCATACACAAGCCGGCCAGGGGGCGACAGAGATCGATAGCAAAGACGGAGAAAATCGATCGGCAGGTCCTGGGCCTCGTCGATCAGCATCAAGTCATACTGGGCCACGGGTTGCTTGGCCGCTGAGAGCGCTTCCAAACACGCGCCTGCGAACTCCTTCCCGTCGCCAAACTTGCGCTTCGCTGCACCGAAGTCGAGGAAGGGCACCTCGTTTACTCGGCAAAACCTGTGATAGACCCCGTCACGTTCCCGATCGCCGGGGCCGCCCCACGCATTGATGATGTCAATGCATTCCCAGTCGGGCTCAGTGCCGGTCTGCTCGATGGTGAAGTTGTTGATCAATCGCCGAAACTGTTCCTTTAGCGAGCGGGTGTTGAAGGTGACTGCGATTCGCCAAGACGGATTCTGGGAATGCAGATACGCCACCTTCAATGCAAGAACGATTGTCTTGCCTGAGCCGGCCAGTCCACGGATGCGCTGAACGCCTTCAACGGTTTCGATGACTGCCTGCGACTGGTGCTGATCAAGGTTGGCTATCGACTCCTCGACGCGCTTCAGCTTCGCACCTCGGGAATCCGCCTTCTTGGGCTCTCGCTTCTGCTTTCCCGCGCGAATGGATGTGACCACCTGGACAGCGGCTACGAGGTTCTGGAAGACGCTGGCCTCCGCGCCCCAATGGAACCCTTGTACTTTCAAGCCAACGTTCGCGCGATTGGCAACGAAGTAGGGCGGCTCGGCATCAGGCAGGTGCGCCTTCGCCGGCGCATAGGTCACCACGTTGATGTCGAACTTCAGCGATCTTCCGGTCTTGAGCCCTGCATGCGGCTTCAACCGAACCTCAAGCATGGAAGCAATGTCGTCCTGGCGCGCGCTGAACTCACCAAGGTCCGTGCCTTCGACCAGGTCGAAAGCAACGAGCCCGAAGGTCGGGGAAACCAGCAGTGCATCCAGCTTCATCGGGCCTGTCGGTGACCCGATGATGGGGTAGCCAAGATAGAGGTAACCGTCCCCGGCCAAGTTGGCGGATAGGTCTTCCGCGAGTGATCTCGACGAATTCGGCTTCTCCTTCGCCGAACCCCATATGACCTCGATCATCGTTCTTGCCTCGTTCTTTCCGCCATATTCCTCTGCCTGCAGGCGCGCTGCCCAGTTGAAGTGTTCGCCTCTTGGCGTTGAAATTCAACGCCCATCACGGTGCACCCAACGTTGGTGTCGACAGCACCCATTCGGGTGGTCCATGCCAGAGAACCGGAGCGAGTAGGGCTGGCGATCAACTGCTTCACGCCGCCTCCTGGAAGATGGTAGCAAAGGGCTCCCCCACTGGTGCCTGGAGCCGCCTGGTCTTCAAACAGAACGGTACAACCCACAGGCGCAGCTCAGCCGCATGCGGAAAGTCGAACACCGGCAGCGCCCGCGTGAAGACCTCCGTCAACGGGTAGACCAGTACGACATCGCCTTTGCCCTGAAGGTAGCTCTGCCCGTACGCCTGCAGCTGATAGAAGTCAGCCTGCGCGAGCCCGTACTTGTCCGTGCCGTTGGCCCTTCGGCCATCGATCAGCTTCCACTTGGTGTCGAGAACGAGCCGCTCGCTCGCCCCGTCGCGCACCAGCAGATCAGGCTTGAGGCGGAACCAGTCGTCGCCCTGATGCCGAACCAGGTGGTGCAGCCGAGCCTGCGTCTTGAGTACCAGCGGCTGCTGCAGTTGCTCGGCCAGATGCTTCGCCACGAAGGCTTCGAACAGCGCTTCCATCGGGAACAGCAACGATGGTGCGTCGTTGGCACCAGCACCTGTGAGCGGTGATTCCTCTTGCAGGATCAATCGCGCCCAGGCAACTGCATCCGAATAGTGGCTCATACCGCGATCGAAGCGAACCCTTTGCAGGTCCTCGCGAATCTGCGTGGACGGAGGCACATCGGCGAACACGAAAGCTAACTCTCGCGCGAGGCGCTGGTTCAGCTCTGACACGGTGACGCCGAGTACCTTCCTCAGCGCCGTATGCAGCAGGCGGTTCTCGGGGCGATTGGGCGAGAACTCGTCGTGGTCTGTGAAAAAGCGGTCCGGGCGTTGCAGGTTCTGCCTCAACTGCTGTGAGACAAGCAGCTTGCCGCGCAGGGCGAAGAGGTTCGACTGCGCCGCGACGTAGTCGCGGCGCAGTCCGCGCTTTACGACATGTTCAACGGCCGCGAGGAACTCAGCGATGAACACTTCCAGGAGCGGCATCCTGGTCGCCAGCAGGTGCGCGCTGTCGGTACGGATATGTCTGAAGCCCGGAAAGCACTTCAGCATGTCGATCAACAGCCTTCGTGCCTCAGTTGGTCCACCTTCGATCGCTCGCCCCAGCTTCGGCAAGACTTCGAGCTGAAAGCCGTTTGGGCTGCGCATCACGCCAACGAAGCTGGTGACCTGGACTACTCGGCGCCCTCGGCGCTGTGTCAACCGCAACCACGCAGCCTCACCGCGTTCTGCTGTCTGAAGACAGATGCTCTCCAGCCACGAAAAGGCCTCTGTGGGCACTTCGACCACGCCTGCGCCTGCACCCAACGGCGCCACTGCGTCAAACTCGAAGATGGTGGCGCCGCGCATGTAGAAGCTTGGCCGTCGACTACACGTCGAGGTCGTAGATGCCGACGTATGCGGCCGGCGTCACGAATGCTTCATCACTCAGGGCGTATCGGCGCTTCGTTGCGTACGAGTCGAGGCCGTGTTCTGTACCGAAGAGGCCCGCCAAGTCACCATCCTGGTCTTCTCTCACCACTACGAATCGGGCAGCTTCGGGCTTCTGGTTGTCGCCCAAGACGAGCCTGATCTTCTGCCAGTCCTCGAAGAAGTACTCCTCCAGCAACGGCAGCAACCGATGACGGAAGATTTCGCCCAGTGCCGCGAATCGCGCGGGTCCATCCGGCACGCCCGCCAGTGGCGTGAAGTAGGCGTGGCCGATGGTGTGGTCACGGTCGTACAGCGCCTCGATGCGTTCGTTGATCCTTCCGAGCATCCGCGAGATGTCGATGGCATCTTCCCCGACGGTTACCTTCAACCCGTGCAGCGGCGCGCCGACGATGTCGCGGACATCGGGCATGCGCGCGATGAAGTCGAACCGCCTGCGCAGCGCCGTGTCGACCAGCGCGAGCGACCGGTCGGCGGTGTTCATGGTGCCGATGAGGTCAACGTTGGCGGGCACCGAGAACACTTCGCCCGAGTACGTGAGCTTCACCGCCACGGGCGGCTTGGCGCCGTTCATGGGGTCGCGCTTATCGACTTCTATCAGCGTGATCAGCTCTCCAAAAATCTTGCTGATGTTTCCCCGGTTGATCTCGTCGATCACCATCGCGAACTGTTGGTCGGGCGCCAAGCGGGCCTTCCGGCACAGTTCCTTGAAGGCGCCTTCTCGAATCTCATACCGGACCTGGCCGGATTCCTGCGCCATGTCGAGCACCGGGCGCAAGCCCTCAACGAACTCTTCATAGCCATAGGACTGGTGGAAGGTCACGAACGAGTAACGCTCGATCCGTTCGTCCTTGCCGCCTGGCCCACGCCGAACCTCATCGACGACGTTCACGATGGGCTGCAGTTGCTCTTTCCAGTTCCCAGCAAGCTGCCATGTAGAGTCGCTGGTCTTGTCGAAGATCAGCGGGTCGAAGCGGGCCTTCTGCTTGACCGTCTTCGACTCCTCCACCGTGTGCTCTTGCAGGGTGCCCCACACCGTCTGGTGGATGTTCTTGGTCCGAGCCTTCGCGGCGATGATGGACTTGATGAACGGGTGATCGATGATCTGCGCCACCTTGGCAGGGCCCTTGATGTCGTACAGGGTCGCCGCCAAGGCCTCCCACCACGTCAGCGAGCCGATCTCGGTAGCGATCCGCTGCGCCGTCCACTCCGCCACGTCGCCGGTCACCACTTCGTGCGTGTACTGGTCGGCGAGCAATTGCTGCAGCTGATACGTCTTGCCGGTCCCGGGCGGCCCGTAGTAGATGCGATTGATCGGCGCCCGTCGCGTGGTCAGCGTGGCCTCCTCGGCGTCGTCCGCATCGTCGCCAGGCTCGACGGGGTCCTCGCTCAACTGGTCGGGCCACAGACCCGGACGCTCAGCGTCCAGCACGAGCCATGAGTCCAGCGCCGCGCGCTCGGCCTGAACAGCGGTATCGACCTTCGTGACGATGTCGTCGGTCAATGGCTGGCGTTCGAACTTGGGTTGGCTGTCCGTGGCGCGCAACCACGAGAGCTTTCGCGTCCGTCGGCCACGGACGATGCCAAGGACGCCGACAGCGCGCTCCTGCCCCGGGTTCTTTCGCCCGAATCGAACCTGAATCCCTTTGCCCATGTGCCACCAGTCGTATCCGGCGTCATGGACAGAGCGGGCGAGCCGGCAGAACAAAGCCGCATCTGCCGTAGTCCAGGAATCAATGAAGGCCTTGAACGCTGGCTTGCTTGAAAAGCGCTTCAACAGATCGTCGTCACTCAAGCGAACTGCAAGGCCAAGCTTCGCCACCACTTCCGTGTACCGCAGCTTGAAGCCTCGGATCGCGTTCACGCTCCATTCAACAAGTTCAGCCAGTGACTTTTCGAGGCCTTCCGTCTTCGACAACTTGCCCAGAACCGGCGATGAGTTGTCGAACGCGCCTCGTACCGTCATGTACTGCTTGCGCTTGGGGTCGCTGTCGTCCAGACCGACGGTGTCGATCTTGACGATGAACCCCTCGGCGTAGTCGATGCCGACTGTGTAGGCCAGTTCCTTGGGTGAATCCGCCGTTGGGTAGATGCGGGCCCAGTTGTAAGGGGCGAAGTTGTTGCCCTGGTTCGTCGGCCGCTTGCGCACCTCGACGCGCCCTTGAGGGAACAGGCGTTTCTGGACCTCAATTGCCCAGGCCTCGGTCACGGCGTACGCCGCCTCCAGGTCCTCGTAGGCCCGGTTCTGTTCAGGGTTCGACTTGTCCCGAGCTTGTCCACGCCACTTGTCGAGCAGCTTGAAGTGGTCGCTTGTGAAGTAGGTGGACATGCTCGTCAGACTTCTTTCGGGTCACTTGCAGAACCGGGTGTAGATCAATCGGGCAAAACTCATCTCAAACCCCGCATAGGGCGCTTGGCTTCAATCGAAAGTTGGAAGCGTCGGGCCCGTAGCGCCCTGATAGCGCCCACTGTATGGCTTCAAAACCTCGCTGCTGCATCTCATGATGAACAGCTGCGCAACTGCCGCACCCGGCCGCAGCGCTACGGAGAACGGCGAGTGGTTTATGAGTTCGAGGGTGACCTTTCCAGAGTAGCCTGGCTCGACCTGACCATCATTTGCGGTGGCCGAAACAAACATTCTGGCGAGGCTGCCCTTCGTTTGTATTAGCCCGAAGTATCCGCGCGGCATTTTGTAGGCGTCCTGCGAGCAGGCAAGCACACACTCCCGTGGACCGAGAACTACGCTCTCTGCAACTTGTTCTGGATCACGGAAGTATGCCGCGTGGTTGATTGGCGATTCATACTGCATTGGTGGCAGTCCATCAGGGGCAACTTGAAGTCGACGGATTTGTCGATCCAATTTGATCTGAATAGAAAACTCCTCGATGAGACTTTGATTGCAAATCTCAAGCGACCTGACAATTCCAGCCAGGTTCTCTGACACTATGATCATGGCGATTTCTTTTGCAATGGCGCGGACGCAGCGGGCGCGGCTGGACTTGCGACCGGAAAGTATGGCTGCAAGAAAAAGTGAAGAAGTAGAGCCGCAGCCGTTGAACTACCCAAAAAGCCACCGATCCATGCGATTACCAGGACGGCATTCGACTGTAACCAACGCCCAGCCCGCTTACCAATCGGGATCGGCTTAGAAACCAGAACACTCTTCTTGGTAATTGGCTTCTGAAACTCCGTAGTCTCAGTCGAGAAGAAGATAACGGAACCTAGCTTGTCCCCTCTCTTTAGGGTGTGCTTGAGCCCGGTGGTATTAAACAGACGAAGCTTCAAGGTTCCGCTAAAGGCGGGCTCTACCTTGGCTGGGGCAATGAGGATGCCCTTGTCTAGAAAGAGGCTTCCCGTCGGCACAAGCACACCATACATGTTATGCGGTACTCGGAGTCCCTCTGCTGAAGTGACGACGACCGACCCATGCTTAAGAATTTGCATCCCTTCGTCGGCTATCAGATGCATTTCATTCGATGTGGGACCGTACTTTTCACTCCACTGTTCACCGACAGTAAGGTCGATCGAGAACGCTTCCGCCTTCGCCTTTTCCGACAACCAAAGCAAACTTCGGTCTGACGAAGAGTTCTCCTCGAAAGACTTCTCGTTGCTTGTAGATCTATTCTTAATGTGAACGACGCTCACTACACTTGCCTCTCTTCGTTCGGAGAATCGACACGCCCTTGATTCCACTGGCCGCGATATTTCGTTGAGCCCTTTCGAACCTGCATCAGCACGAGATGGCAAAAGCGTGCCCCGAGTGCGATTCGAAATCCCTCCGGGTGGCTGACAGAAAGGCCAAAGGTCAATGGACCCTCATACCCAGGTGGAACGATGCTTGTATGTAACTCCACACCACTTCGAAAGAGCGTGCTTCTAGGAAAGATCACGCCGGCCATGTTTGCCGGCAGATTCATCTTCTCCATCGTTGTTGCCAAGTACCAGCGCTTTGGCTCCAAGGTGAACACACCCTCCGGGTCAGGGGCCAACGGAGTGGCCTTGGGGGTTTGCCGAGTTTCGACCAACAGCGACCCCTTGCCTTTGATGGTGTGGATGCCTGACAGCCGAAGGTCAAAGCCAACGCCCTCCGGATCAAGAAGCTCTCTGTCGGAGAGATTCAAGATTGGCAACTGGCCTTCCTTTGCACTGATTGCTTTGGGCGGAATGATCACGGTCGTCCTCAATCTTTGAAATGGGCATGCGGTCGTAGGCACAGCATCAACTGCTCATGCCCAAGCGGAAACGCCTTCCTAGCGAGCATCGTCATAGGCCCTCCACATCCATCCCATGCTCGGCCAGCCACGCCTTGCGGCGTGCGAAGTCAGGCATGGCTCGTTCTACCCGAAGCCAGAACTCCGGCGTGTGGTGCGGCTCGTGTAGGTGGGCCATTTCGTGCACCACCACGTACTCGGCAATGCGCGCGGGCAGCAGGATGGCTTTCCAGTGGAAGTAGAGCCAGTCGCCCTTGCCGCACGAACCCCATCGATAGCCCAGGTCTTGCACTCGAACGCCGGCCGGTGCAACGCCCATGTGCTCGGCATGATCTTGAACTCGGCCGGCCAACCAAGGGCGTGCCCGTTCGCTGTACCAGCGGATCAGATGCTCCCGCCCCAGCGGCACCGCATCGCGCCGCATTAAGAAGCGGCCGTTCGCCAGCTTCAGCGGCACATCTTGTTCCGCGACCAGCTTGAGCCGGTGTGTGCGACCCAGATACAGAAAGCCTTCGCCATCGACGAATGACTTGTGTGGGACGGAACGGTGCAGTCGGTCGCGCTCGGCCATCTTGGTATAAATCCAGAAGCGCTTCTCTTCGACGAAAGCGCGCAGCGCATCGACGGCAACTTCAGGCGGCGCCGTCACGAGCAGCTCACCGGTGCGGTCCACGGTGATTTCCATCGTGCGCCTGCGCGCACTTCGGCGAATGGCTATGCGGAGGTCATCGACCACCAGCGCATCCGGTGGCGTCTTGGTCCCGGTCGGCTTCGGCTTGGTCGGGTGAGACAACGCGGCCACCGTCATAGCTGCACCAGCTTGTCATGCAGTGCACGCGCTTGGTCCATCAGCGCGTCAGACAACACGCCTGCGCGGGCGTCATCCACCAGCGGTGGCCGCAGCTTCATGATGAACTCGAACACCTGGGCCTTCAGGTCTTCCTGCGCTGCCCGCTTGTTGGCGGTCCAAATCTTCGGGTCGCTCTGCAGCTCTTGCACCAGCAGGTCCACCAGG
>Ga0209181_10012971_pt1 | contig 10478 bp, 5 predicted proteins | sample MAT05_FD_187208 | JGI IMG/M metagenome (GOLD analysis project Ga0209181, IMG submission 187208) | Freshwater microbial communities from Lake Fryxell liftoff mats and glacier meltwater in Antarctica - MAT-05 (SPAdes) (version 2) | ecosystem: Environmental > Aquatic > Freshwater > Ice > Liftoff...
ACGAAACCTCTTCGAGACCGAACCTCCGACCGGCGACAAGCATCGCCGACGTTGAACCCAACGGCTGCGACATGGCTTCAGCGCCCGCGGCGGGCACGTCGACACCGAAGGCTTCGTTTCCGATATTGGCGCATCGACATCGCTTTGCTCAGCGACAACGACATGCCTGCCACCGCGAACGAAGAGATCTTCGACGTCGCAGGCTCTGCGGCGTTCGCGACGGGCACGCCGCACGCTTTGTCAGCCCAGGTGGTGATGCCTGTGGAGAGGGCAGGAAACAGGCGGCTTTCGCTTGCGAAACGCACTCTCGCGTTCGAAAGGCTTTCGTCAGCGACACGAGCGCAACACGCAGGCGATGGGGTCGCAATCGAAGCAGCGGCGATGACGACGGCGGTTCGTCATCGAAGGATCGTCGGTGTCGTGACCGTAAACGCAAGTGCGGACGCATTCATTCGGAGTCGAATCTTCGGTGCCTACACACCGCGACTCACGGCCGAGGGGATGTTTCGCCGCCGACGGATTTCGTCTTCGATGCCGATGTCGCGCACATGGACAGTCCGTCAGTCCCTGTGCACGCTCGTTCCCGAGATCGATGCATGGCTCACGTTGACGACCTTGCTGTCGATGGACGCACCGGGCGATGCAGGCCGTGCTGCTGCCCGACCGCGACACCTGGATTGCGGCGATGCGGCGAGTCGCGGCAGGTGGCAGTTGGGCCAAGGACGTGCGAAGCTGCAAGATCGCGAGATCGACGCCGTCTCTGAGGGTCAAGGGCAATCCGGGATTCGTTGACGAATGCCCTCGCGGCATCGGCAATGCGTCGTGGTCAGAGTTGACTGGGTCGGACTCGGCCCGCAAACGACGACGTGCCGTCGAGGTCGTTGAGTGCTGTGCCGACACCGTTGCGCTGGCCGGCTTCGGGATAGACATCGAAATCGAAGAGCGCAAGCGGCGCCGGATCGGAGACAGAGGTGATCGGCGGCGACGAAGACCGGATCGATTGCGCAATGGTCTCATCGAAGACGAAATCTGTTTTCGGCCACGTAATGGGTTTCCAGGAGGCTGCGAAATTCTGGGTAACGGGAGTCGGGAGGCTATGGCTTGTCTACACAGTCATCTGCACACCGCATCGAAGTTGGCCACCCCTATAGCGTAATTCCCGTGCTCCGTGGACGCCCGAACAGCCCCCGCACGGACAATTTCCGTGATTACCGGACTTGTCTGCGAATCGGACCTCGGGTCCACGGCACTTCACTCGCTCCCTAATGAAGGAGGTTCGTTCGACATGGGGATCTGGGAATTGTCGGCAACTCAATGCATCGGGGGTTCGGCACGACAAGATTAGCGTGTCTGGCGAGGTCAGCTGCGCCCTTTTGCGGTTCTTTATTGAGAGAATTAGGCCATGGGTCGGATCCTGCATCGCCGGGCCATCGGTCTAATTCGAGGGAGATGACTTTGGCGAGAAGTAAGAAGCGCGATGGTGGATTCACTTTACTCATCGTTGGCGGCGGGCTTGCAGTGTCACTCCTGCTGTTACCCATTCCGGTTTGGCTGTCCTTCGCCGCGTTTGCCGTCGCGTTTGTCGCGTACATGGCGTTTGGAAGCGACAAGGACGGATCGGTGCCGGGGGTTGGACATGCGGTGGTGCACCGCCCAGATCCGTCGGGCGCAACGGTGGCAATCCAGCGCGGCCGCGAGCAGACTTCCCAAAACCGTCCGGCACCCGCCACGTCGACCGCATCTCGGTCACCTACGCCGCTTCCAGTGCCCCGATCTGCGCCAGCGAAGTTGGGACGCGACCTGGACGAGCTTGTCAGTGTGTTGCGGACTTTGGCGCCGATTGCTCCACCCACTTTCCGGATCCCAGCGACGCCCAAGGGTTTCGGCCCGGCAGTGTGGATCCCGAAGGGCCAGTCCATTCAGGTGGCTGGCTTCACCATCGCGGATGGCATGGTGTATGTCGGCAACTCACTCAAGGCGCCGGGTGGGGACACCGACCCGTGCCTGATCGATCCAGCCAAGGGCGTGGGAGCCCAGAGCGATCCGGCCGCGACTCAGATCGGCTATTGGCCCAGCTATTCTGAGATCTCTCCCGCGGAGCGCCGCGGGTACTTGAGCTGGCTCGCCGGCGGCCGGTCGGAGCCAGCGGCCGACATCGGCTTCGTGTTCTTGTTTTTCTATGGTCTTGAGCGCCGAGTGATCCTCGACGCGTCCAAGGACCCGGCCGTCCGCGCGGACTGGCCCGTCATCGCCCAGGAATGCCGGCGGTTGTTGGGCATTTACGGCGCAAAGTCGCGTTCCTTCAATCGCCACTGCAACAGCCTGCTAAGTTTTGTCGCTCTGGTCGAGCATCCGGAAAAGCTCTACAACAAGCCAGTGCCATCGCTGCCTTGGAGCGATGTGCTTCCGGTTTATCTCCAACTCGCCCTTGGCCAAGCGGTCGCCGATGGCATGCCGATCCCAGCGCACCTTGCGCTGGCCTGGGTTCGCCTGAATCCGAGCATCAGACTGCGGACACCCGCCACGCGCTGCCAAGCTGAGTTTGATGCCCTGTTTGCGGAGCATTACGCCAAGGCGCACGGAGCAGGTATGACGATTCCGATCAACCGCACTAAGCTGAAGTTTGTCTACCGCCCGGCGTCGGCAGGGTTCCGAGGCTTCAACGAAATCGCGCTGAGTTTTGGCGACATCCCTGACGTGACGGCGCTCACGGCGCCCATCACCATGCTCCAGACGATCGTCGCGGGCGTGGCCAAAGAGTTGGACGCCTACAGCCGCTTCATCGGCCGAAACCCCGATGGCCGAGATGCGCTTGAAGGGCTGCTTCAGCTGCCTTCCACGTTGTGGCCCTACAGCGCACGGAAGACGGCTCAGGCTCTTCGTGCGCGGCTGGGCGAGGGCCCCGTGCTAATGTCCTTTCAGGATCTGCTCTCGACCTTTCAAGGCGAGACTTCGCTCACGAAGGACCGGACGCTGGCGCTGGCTCGTGCCCTCGAATCGGTGGACATCGGGATGGAGCCCGATGTGCTTTCTGGCGCGAAACTGCCCAAGCTCGCCGATCGGATCGTTCTCTTTGTCACCCCGCCGACCGACAGCGCTTCGAAGGCCGCACCAGCCTACCAGGCGGCCCTGCTCACCTTGGACGTGGCGTCGGCGGTGACGATGGTCGACGGAGAATTCAGCGTCGCTGAGATGAGCCACCTGCGTGCGCAGGTCCAGTCGTGGATCCACCTGACGCCGACGCAGCAACGGCGGCTTATCGCGCACCTGCGCCTGCTCATGGCCGAGCCTGTGCCCTTGGCCGCATTGAAGAAGAAACTGGAGCCACTGCCGTTCCCAGCCAAGCAATCGATCGCCGCGTTCATGGCGGTTCTTGTTCAGTCCGACGGCGATGTGTCGCCCGCCGAAGTGAAGATGCTGGAGAAGGTCTACAAGACCCTCGGCCTGGACGCCAAGAAGGTGTTTGCCGACGTGCACTCGGCCGCCGTGGGCTCATCTTCAGTCACGGCGCCGGCGTCAAGCAAGTGGTCATCCGTGCCGGCGTCCACCAGCTTCGAGCTGGATCCAACGCGCATTGCCGCTCTCCAGCAAGACACAGCGAAGGTTTCGGCGCTGTTGGCGGGCATCTTCCGGGAAGACGAGCCGTCCTTGCCGGCGACGGCGCCCGAGCCTGAGGTCGAGGCAGAGGCCGAGCCGGCGGAAGTCATGGGAGCGACTGGCCTGCTCGGCCTCGACGCGTCGCACTCGGCTTTGGTCCGGATGCTGTTGTCACGACCGCAGTGGAGCCGCGAAGAGCTGCTTGATGTGGCTGCTGACCTCGAACTGATGCTCGACGGCGCTTTGGAGCGCATCAACGAAGCCTGCTTCGACCTTCATGACGCCCCGCTGACAGAAGGCGAAGACCCCGTTGAGGTCAACGCTGAAATCCTTGAAAAGATTGCCGAATGACCACACCGATCCCCACGCCAGCCGTCGCCACGGCCCCGATCCGCGCGAGGGACCGCGACGCCGTCATCCAGTCGCTTCGTGCCGGTGTCGTGCCGCGCGCCGGTCAACACCTGATCCAGGTTGGCCGGGGCCGGGAAATCGAGACCTTGGTGGGCGACATCGGTCGGATCGCCGATGGCGGTTCCGCCTTCCGGGTCGTGACGGGCGAGTACGGCGCCGGCAAGACTTTCTTCCTGAATCTGGTGCAGGCGGTCGCGATGGAGAAAAAACTGGTGGTTGCCAGCGCCGACCTGAACCCGGACCGCCGCCTGCACGCAAGCGGTGGCCAGGCACGGTCGCTGTATGCCGAGTTGATGCGCAACCTTTCCACCCGCACCAAGCCCGACGGCGGCGCGCTGGCCGGCATCGTGGAAAAGTTCATTGCCACCGCCAAGACCGATGCCAAGACCGCTGGCTTGACGACCGAAACCGTCATTCGGCAAAAACTCGACCACCTGACCGAGCTGGTCAATGGCTACGATTTTGCCGAAGTCATCGCCGCGTACTGCAGGGGCTTCGAGGAGGGCAACGAACAGCTGAAGGCGGACGCCGTCCGGTGGCTTCGGGGCGAGTTCACAACGAGGACCGACGCCAGGCAGGCCTTGGGCGTGCGAACCATCGTCGATGACGCCGCGGTGTACGACCAACTCAAGCTCCTGGCTCGTTTCGTCCGCCTGGCCGGCTTCTCGGGCCTTCTGGTGAGCCTCGACGAACTCGTGAATCTGTACAAGCTGGCGAACACCCAGGCCCGCAACGCCAACTACGAGCAGATCCTGCGGATCCTGAACGACTCCCTTCAGGGCGCTGCCGAAGGACTGGGCTTCGTTCTCGGCGGTACGCCGGAATTTCTACTCGACACCCGGCGCGGGATGTACAGCTACCCCGCGCTGCAGAGCCGCCTGGCGCAGAACACGTTTGCCGTCGAAGGCCTGGTCGACTTCAGCGGCCCGGTACTCCGACTGTCAAGCCTCACGCCGGAGGACTTCTACGTGCTGCTGCAGAAGATCCGCCACGTGTACGCCGCGGGCGACGCAGCGAGGTACCTTCTGCCTGACCAGGGCATCTTCAGTTTCATGGAGCACTGCTCCAAGCGCATCGGCGAGACCTACTTCCGCACGCCACGCACGACCATCACGTCGTTCATCAACCTGCTCGCGGTCATCGAGCAAAACGCGGGTGCGTCATGGCGAGAGTTGCTGGGCGGCGTCGAGGTCGCCGCGGACGCTGGCGGTGTCGCTGACAAACAGGTTGAGGCCGACGGCGACGACGAGTTTGTGTCGTTCAAGCTTTGAGGCGGTGGAATCGTTCGCCCCCGAAGATCGTCTCGCCCGAAGAACTCAACGGCACCCTGGCGGGTCGTCTTCTCCGTCAAGGCTATGTAATCCTTTCAAAGAGTGACCCCAGTGACAGCAGAGTCCGGATCCTTCTTTCTTCTCGATGAGCGCATCCAGCGCTTCATCTGGGCGGAGGGCTGGGAGTCGCTCCGCGACGCACAGGAAGTGGCCATTCCGCTGATCCTCAAGGCCGACCGGGACGTCATCGTCGCCGCCGCGACCGCCGCCGGCAAGACCGAAGCGGCCTTCCTGCCGGCATTGACCCACCTGCTGCAGCAGCAACCACCCGGCCTGATCGTCTACATCAGCCCGCTCAAGGCCCTGATCAATGATCAGTTCGGCCGACTCGATCGGCTGTGCGCGCAGCTGGATGTGCCCGTGTGGCCGTGGCACGGAGACATCTCTGCCACGACGAAGGCACGCTTTGTGAGCAAACGCCAGGGCGTTTTGTTGATCACGCCGGAATCACTCGAGGCGCTGCTCTGCAACCGGGGAACTTCCATTGGCGCTGTGTTCGAGCGCGCGGCATTTTTTGTGGTCGATGAACTCCACGCGTTCATTGGCTCGGAGCGAGGAAAGCAGTTGCAGTCCTTGATGCACCGAATCGAGCGGGTCATCGGCCGGACCGTGCCCCGCGTCGGGCTGTCGGCGACGCTTGGAGAAATGAGCCTCGCCGCCGAATTCCTGAGGCCCGGTGGGGGCTCCGCAGTGGCCATCGTCAATTCGAAGTCCGAAGGCAATGAACTCAAGATTCTGATCAAGGGTTACGAGGAGCCCTTGGTTGTACGGTCAGAGTCTGGCGACAAGGCTGGACGGGGCGAGGACGAACCTGTCACGTCGGCGCAGATCGCCGCTCACTTGTTCAAGGCGCTCCGCGGATCGAACAATCTGGTGTTCCCGAACTCCCGCAGGGAGGTCGAGCGGTACACGCACTTGCTCAATACGATGTGCAAGGACCAGCAGGTGCCGAACGAATTCTGGCCGCACCACGGCAGTCTGTCGAAGGAGATCCGTGCGGAGACCGAGGCTGCCTTGAAGCAGAAGGAGGTGCCGGCCTCCGCCATCTGTACCAACACCCTGGAACTGGGCATCGACATCGGTGCGGTCAAAAGCGTGGTGCAAATCAATCCGCCGCCATCGGTGGCCAGCGTTCGACAGCGACTTGGGCGTTCAGGTCGACGCAAGGACGAACCGGCGATTCTGCGGGGCTACTGCGTCGAAAATGCCGTCGGCGGAAGGCCGGCGTTGGACACGGAACTGCGGTTGGGTACCGTGCAGATGACCGCCATGATCCTGCTGTTGCTGGAGGGCTGGTTCGAGCCACCCAGGGCACATGGGGCGCATCTGTCCACGCTCGTTCAGCAGATGCTGTCGTCGATCGCTCAGAACGGCGGCGCAACCATCGGCCAGCTGTACGCGCTGCTGTGCGCGCGTGGGACGCCGTTCGCTGGCGTGTCGAAGCAGGACTTGGTGATCCTGGTGCGGCACCTGGGCGAGAAAGAGCTGCTGGTGCAGGATTCCTCTGGCGTGCTGCTTCACGGTCTTGTCGGTGAGAAGTTCGTCAACCACTACACCTTCTACGCGGCGTTCTCCAGCGACGAGGAATACAGGGTCGTCGCTGGCGGCGGAACGCTGGGGACGATCCCTGTCTCCCAGATGCTCACGACGGGCCAGCGCATCCTCTTCGCTGGAAAGACCTGGCGCGTGGACGAGATCGACGAAGAGCAGAAGGCCATCTTCGTCACGCGGAGCTCAGGCGGCGTGCCGCCATCTTTCTCCGGCGGGGCTGGGCGGGTTCACACGCGCGTGCGCCAGCAGATGCGGCAACTGCTCGAGTCCAGCGAGATGCCAGAGTTCCTCGATCAGACGGCGAGACGATTTCTGGCTGAGGGGCGCGAAGCCTATGCCGCGCGAGGCCTTGCCCACGAGGTCGCTATCGACCAGGGCGAGCAGGTGCAGATCCTGACCTGGCTCGGCGACGCAGCCAACGAGGCGCTCGCATGCTTGCTTCGCGGTCGCGGCTACGTCGCGGCGCCTTCAGGCCCGGGCATCGAGGTTTTCAAGGGCCAGAACGGCATCGATGCCGTCGTGGACGCCATGCTGGACGCTGGCATGGACGAGCCGCCGCCGTTGGACACGCTGCTCGAGGACGTCAACAACTTGCAGCGGGAGAAATGGGACTGGGCATTGCCCGACCTCTTGCTTCGAAAAGCTTACGCCAGCCTGCACCTGGATATCGACGAGGCGCTTCGATGGACGAGAGAGATCAAGCTGGCCGGACATGCGTGGAATACGTCTGAGGGTTAGGAGCCCCGAAGTGCCACAGGCGGCATGAACGGCGTAAGTTGCCAGCCATCCCATCTTGATTTCCTGCGCGGTTGTCCGACCTCGACCTCTTCCTGGCTCTGGAGCGTGAGAACCGTGAGCTCGAGGACCTGTCGCGCTGCGACCCGGGGCGGATGTACTTCAACGCCCTCGACGGGAAATTGTTCAAGTGGCAGCGCAGTCTGGCCGCGGCCATTGGCGTGAGTCACACCTGAGTGCGCAAGGCGATACAGATCGTCCGGTTGCCAGCCGAGGTGGTCAAGGCGTTCTCGGATCCGGCGGCGATTCAGCCCGCGCACGCCGAGGACATCGCAGGCGCACTCATCGCGGAAGAGGCGGCCGTGTTGCGCCGGGCCGCGGAGGTCGAGACGTCCAAACGCACCATCAAGCGGTCAGCAGCCGAGGTCGTCGGCTTCTTGGTCGGGCGCGTGGTCCCGAGCGAAGCGAATCGTCCTTCGGTGTGGGTTCAGGACCGTGGGCTACTGGCGTCGTAATGGGAAAGGGCGTGCCGTCATCACACTGGACGCAAACGTCAGCGACGACGCAGCCATGGCGCGGGTCGCCGCAGCCTTCGAGCACGTACGGGGCGACGGACCGGAAACATAGTTTCCAGGCTTCCATGTGCCGGGTATCCGCCAAGCGGGGCGTTCATGGGGCTGCATCAATTGCGGATCGCAGTAACCTCCGGCATTGCAAGACCCGAGATCTGAGTTCAGTTCCCGCGAGAAGTCTGGCGCAATGCGATCGCCGCCGGGGCGATGCGCGGGCGTCGACTCGCAATCCCTTGTTGACCGACGCACCTTGTTTGCAGAGACGGATCGTAGGCGGCACTGCAAGTGTCACTCGCCGCCTCGCAAACCCTCCATGCCGTCGCGATGAGACGTCTGCTGATTCGTGGCCATGCCATACGCCGGGACCCTCGGCTCCCGCACAGCCCGCCGCGACCGGTTGCCGGGCCGCTGGGCAGCGCGCACCGCAGTTGGCGTCGGGTCCGAGCACGGCCACTGCGGGTAGCACGAATGCCTTTGCTGAGCGTCGGGTGGCGCGGGGAGCCTCGGCAGTTGGCCGTTGGAAACTCCGCCGAAATTGAAGGCTAAAAATTCCAGGCCGCTTTCTTGCGACAAACTTGCAAAGTGCAGAAGACTGTGGTCTCATGCGTTTCGGGTGCACCGGTAAGACATAGACTTGAGCGCATAAAACCAGTGCCACGCATTCCGGGGAGCGAGAGATCCGGACAGCCTAAGCACCCTGAATTTGAGACGGCCACGGGCTCCGTCTGTTGTCTCCCGATACGGGGGACAATGGATGACGCTCGTTTGTGGGCCGTTTCCTTGAAGCGGTCAGGAGTCCGAACTCGATTCGGTTCCGCCGTTTAACGAGCGTCTTCCATTCTTCAATCACCATTGAACAAGGAAGCGCTGATGAGTTCGAACCCCCACCTGGTCTCCACATGTCCTGCCTTGGCGGAGCCTCGCATGTCCCATCATCCCGTTCAAAGCGAGGATGCGCCCGGTGCCATGCGCCCGGTCGAAGCCGCCTGCGAGGGGCAGGACAAACCGCTGGAAGACGTGCACGAGGCCACCGATGGCCTCGCAGTGTTCTTCGACCCCGACCTGGACGTCCCGTGTTGTGGTGCTGACACCCGCTGGGTGAAGTCGCCTCTCGGTCGGAACGTAATCGTCAACCAAGAGTCGATCGAGTTCTTCATCTGCTTCTTCGACGAGGCGACGGCGGCGCAGATTCCACCGGACTTCGAAGCGCGGCTGGTGTCGACAGCTGCACCGGCGCTTGCTGCCGAGTTCATGGTTCGCTGCAGGCGCCTCATAGACCTGATCGAACTGTTTGAGCGATCTCAGCACGCCTGCCAGCATGTCCTGGCCTCTGAAGATCCCTTGGCCCCGGAGTTCTTGGCCCATGTGCAGTGCCTGGCCCGAGCGGCCAATGGGAAGCACACGGCCAATGCGGTGCTTGCGGAGATCGACGCCGAGGCTGCCGGGTCCTGATCGGCAGTCGGATGGGCACCCGCGGTCAGTTCGCGCGCCAAGCAGGTCAAGGCGTTGCTTTGCGCACCCATCGGCCGCGCGGCAAAGCGGCTGTCGGAGTCGACGGGCCTGGAGGACAAGACCATCCACCGGCTGCTGGAAATGGATCCTGCGACAGGTCAGTTCAAGCGCAAGCCGGACTCGCCGCTGGACTGCGATCTGCTGGTCGCCGACGAGTGCTCGATGATCAAAGTGCCGCTGGCCAGCCAACTGCTCAAAGCGGTGCCCAGCTTCAGCGCAGTGATCTTCGTCGGCGATATCGATCAACTGCCTTCGGTCGGTCCTGGTCAGTTCCTGACCGACCTGATCGAATCCGGCGCGGGGCCAGTCATTCGCTTGACGGAGGTGTTTCGGCAGGCCGCCACGTCGCGCATCGTGCGCAGTGCACACCAGATCAACCAGGGAATGCTCCCGTCGCTGCCCGCAGCAGGCGAAACCTCGGACTTCTACATGCTGCCGGTCGAGGATCCTGAGGCGATCGCGCAGACCGTGGTCGATCTCGTTCAGAAGCGGCTGCCGGGGAAGTTTGGCGTCGATCCCGTGCGCGACATCCAGGTGCTGTGCCCGATGAACCGCAGCGTCACGGGAGCGCGCGCTATCAACCAAGCGTTGCAGGCCGCGCTGAATCCGCCGGGCGAGCACAGCGTGGAGAAGTTCGGCTCTGCCTTCAGCATTGGCGACAAGGTCATGCAGATCGAGAACAACTACGACCGCGAGGTCTACAACGGCGACATCGGCTTCGTTGCCGGGATCGACCGAGAGGAGGACGAACTCGTCGCCGAGTTCGACG
>Ga0209181_10012972_pt1 | contig 10477 bp, 8 predicted proteins | sample MAT05_FD_187208 | JGI IMG/M metagenome (GOLD analysis project Ga0209181, IMG submission 187208) | Freshwater microbial communities from Lake Fryxell liftoff mats and glacier meltwater in Antarctica - MAT-05 (SPAdes) (version 2) | ecosystem: Environmental > Aquatic > Freshwater > Ice > Liftoff...
TAGTAACGTCAATCGCTGCATAAAAAAGGTGCGTAGCGCCGGAACAAACGCGCCTTTAACGAGTACAAGTTCCGGTGCTACGCACACCAATCACCAGTCCACCAATCACCAATCCACCAATCACCAATCCACCAATCACCAGTCCACCAATCACCAATCCACCAATCCACCAATCCACCAATCCACCAATCACCAGTCCACCAATCACCAGTCCACCAATCACCAATCCACCAATCCACCAATCACCAATCCACCAATCACCAATCACCAGTCCCCCAAACTACAACACTTTCAGCAGTTCCGCTTCCAGATTGTCGCGCGGGTTGACCGCCACAATTTTGCCGTCTTTGCCGATAAGGAAGGTTTTAGGGATGGACCGGACACCATAAACGCCCGCAGGGGCTGAATCCCAAAACTTGAGATCGCTGACATGGTTGCCCCAAACAAGGCCGTCTTGTTTGATAGCATCTGCCCATTTTTGCTTGCCGTCTTCCCGGTCGAGCGAGACGCTGAATACATCAAAACCTTTGCCTTTGTACTTGTTGTACACTTCTACGACATGTGGATTGGCTTTGCGGCATGGTCCGCACCAGGAAGCCCAGAAATCGAGGAGCACCACTTTGCCTTTCAGGGAGGAGAGGGAGCGGACTTTTCCGTTTGGGTCTGGAAGGCTGATGTCGGGGGCAGGCATGCCTACCGTGATGCCTTCTGCCCCTTGAGGCTGGGTTTGCTGCGTTTCGAGGCGGGCAATCATGCTGGTGAAATCCGAAGCGTACTTCGTGCCCGGCATGGATGCGGAGAGGGCTTTTTCTTGGGTCTTAAAATCGGCCATAAACGGCGCGGCATTTTGACCCAGAAGCTGGGTTGTCAAAAAAGCCTGCATCAGCGGGGTACAGCCACGTTGGATGTACCCTTTGGCTTCTTCAGGTGCTTTTAATTGGTTTGCGATCAAATCTTTGACAATTCCAGCGTAGCAGGTCATGGTCTCCGAACCTTTGATCTGCATTTCCATGCGGTCAATGGTGTTAAGGTCGGCTGCGATATCAACTACGGTTTCTTTGCCGTTCATGATAAAGTAAACCTGCTTTGCGCCAATTTTGAGGCGGTAAAGCCCTTCATCCCAGGGTTTTTCTGATTTGATTTCAAATGCCCCGTTCGCATCGCAGGTAGCTTTGCCAAGGCTCACGTTGGAGCGGTCAAAATGGGCGAGGTCCAAGGATACCTGAAGGTTGGAAGCACCTATGATGGTACCTTTGATGGCATGGCCGTTGACTTGGCTGTCGCAGGCGTTCAACACCGCGAAAACCGGAAGAAGTAAGAGAAAAAGAGATTTTAATTTGTTCATTTTCAGAAATTTAAAAAGAAAAAATGTGCCTATTTTGGATAGCCACAAATTACACAAATTTTTACGAATGTGATATTGTGGTTCCATTAAATCGTGTAAATTGGTGTAATTCCTGACAAAAATCACCTTCAAAGTTAAAGAATGGCATCAAATTGGGAAGTTATTTTGACACCGTTCCTAAGAAATTAGTCGTTCATTATTTGGGAAAGAACCGTGTCATACGTCCGCTTCCATTCCGTCACTACGCCCCAATCTTCACCATCCACCACCACGTTTTTACCCTTCACTACCCCCAACTTTTCAAACGCTGCGTTTTCTGACTGTAAAAAACGTTCAAATTCGCCTATTTGTTCTGTCCGCACGCTGACGATTACGCGAGATTGTGCTTCGCCAAAAAGCCAGGCGTCTTTTCGGATGCCCGCTTTGGAATCTACCTCGAAACCAAGCCCGCCCGGCATCGCGCTTTCCAGCAAATTGGCAAAAACGCCTCCGTCACTCACATCGTGCACTGACTCCACGAGTTTCCGACCAATTGCATTTTTTACCACTTGTTGGATCGAAAACTCCTCTTCAAGGTCGAAATACGGGCAAGGGCTGTGTTCTACGCCTAGGACTCCGCGCAGATATTCGCTGCTGCCGAGGTCTTCGCGGCTTGTGCCAAGGAGGTAAAGGGCATCGCCTTCGCGCTTGAAATCAAGCGTCATCATCTGCTCATAATCTTCCAGAATTCCCAGCATCCCGATGGTTGGGGTAGGGTAGACCGGGACGGTTTGTCCGCCTTTGGTATATTGGTTGTAAAAACTCACATTGCCGCCCGTCACGGGGGTCTCGAACCTGCGGCAGGCCTCGCCCATGCCTCGGATCGCCTCGGCAAATTGATAATAAACCTCGGGGTTGTAGGGGTTGCCAAAGTTCAGGCAATTGGTAATGGCCACAGGCTCGCCACCTGCACACACGATATTTCGGGCAGCTTCGGCCACGGCAATCATCCCACCCTTGTACGGATCGGCATAGACATAAGCCGAGTTGCAATCCGTGGTGAGCACAAGGGCTTTTTTCGTACCCTTCACATACACGACCGCAGCATCCGAAACACGATTGGTGGTCATGGTAGCGGTTTGAACCATGGAGTCGTATTGTTGTGTAATCCAGTTTTTGGAAGCCAGGTTGGGGGAATTCCAGAGTTTGATGGCTGCTTCGCGGAGATTGGGAATTTGGGTTGTTGGGATATTTGAGAGATCAAATTTTTCAATTTTATCCAGATAGTCCGGGCGTTTTTGCTCGCGCACATACACGGGCGCACCGCCGCCCAACACAAGCGGATCAGCGGGTACCTTGGCCACCAGTTTCCCTTCGTAATGGTATTCGAGAATGTCGCCTTCAATGGTAACGCCGATTTGGGCGCAGTCCAAATCCCATTTTTCAAAAACGGTGAGAATTTCAGATTCTCTGCCGGGTTTCACCACGATAAGCATCCGCTCCTGGCTTTCGGAAAGCAGGATTTCCCAATCTTTCATGTTGGCCTGCCGGGTGGGAACTTTGCTCAGGTCAATGCGCATCCCGCATCCGGCTTTGGCACTCATTTCAGAGGTGGAACAGGTGATGCCCGCCGCGCCCATGTCTTGCATCCCAACAATGGCTCCGGTTTTAATCGCTTCCAGAGTGGCTTCCAACAACAATTTTTCTTGGAACGGGTCGCCCACTTGCACCGCTGGCAAATCTTCGTGCGAGTCCTCGCCCAAATCAGCGGAAGCAAACGTAGCGCCGTGGATGCCGTCTTTCCCCGTAGCCGATCCGACGATAAATACCGGATTGCCCGGACCTCCAGCCGTTGCGCTCACGGTTTCACCTGCTTTCACGATGCCTGCCGACATGGCGTTGACCAAAATATCGTGGTTGTAGCAAGGCATAAAATAGACCTCACCGCCAACGGTAGGTACACCGAAACAGTTACCGTAGTCGCCAATGCCTTTTACTACACCCCGGATGAGGTTTTTCATGCGGGGCGTGTCGGGTGTTCCAAAACGCAGTGAATTGAGCGCGGCAATCGGTCTTGCGCCCATCGTGAAAATATCGCGGTGAATGCCACCCACGCCTGTAGCGGCCCCTTGATAAGGCTCAATGGCGGAGGGGTGGTTGTGGCTTTCGATTTTGAACACACAGCCGAGTCCCCCGCCGATATCTACCAAGCCCGCGTTTTCTTCCCCTGCGGCCACGAGCAGCCGTTTTCCGTCGCGCGGCAAGGTTTTGAGCTGGAGGATGGAATTTTTGTACGAGCAGTGTTCGCTCCACATCACTGAAAAAATACTGAGTTCGGTGAAGTTGGGCACGCGGCCCAGGAGTTCCTTTATTTTTGCAAATTCATCGGCAGTAAGGCCGAGGCTTTTGGCGGTTTCGACGGTGACGTCCATGAAGAGAGGGCGCGAGAGAGGTGTGAAAGTGAGTGGCCCGCCATCGTTAAAACTTCGGCGGGTAAACAAGAGATTTTTGAAGGCGCAAAAGTAGTATGCAACGGGGGTGAATCCCAACGAAAATGAGCAATACCTTTGGGCTTTTCATTTTCTAAGGAACGCGGCACCAATAACTTCCCAATTTCAGGCCAATTATTTTGGCGTTAGCCAACTATTTTTTGAGGCGAATAGTGGGGCTGTTTAACGAAAAAGATAGGATGGATGGCGGCAAAAGAATGGCATCAAATTGGGAAGTTATTTTGACACCGTTCCTAAGCTGCCAACACGCTATGAAAAATTGCTGTGTCGGTATCAATTGATATAAGGGTAGCATATTTGCACATAACATAATTAAGTTTGCGACCTAATAGGTTCCCAGCAACCAAGGGATTGAAATGATCACTTAAGCTTTTTATATGCCCGACGCAGCAGCCAAACTTGATTTACAATCTCTCGCCCAAAGCATCGCCGATGGTGAAGCCATTTTGGTGCTGGGCCCTGAAGCCATCCCGCTTTACCGAAACCGTACGTCGGAGGGTGACAATGAACCCATTGAGACTACCTTCGGACAAATGGCGCGCCACCGTATTCAGCAATCTCCAGATCTCCAGATTGCATACTACTACGAGCGCGACAACCTTTTTATGTTTCGGGACAAAAACTCAAAACATCAGGCGCAAAAGATCGTAAAACGCTGCGCTGCGGATAAAAGCTGGTTGCCCGATGCTGAATTGATGCGCCAAATTGCTGCCATCAAATTCCCATTGGTGCTATCGCTTTCGCCCGATGGATATGTGCGCGAGGCTTTTTCCCAGTACAGTGTGCCGTACCAATTTGATTATTTCACGGCCAAAGACAAGTCCTCCGACATCAAATTGGACACGCCAAAACCTGATTTCCCTATTCTTTACAACCTCTGTGGCTACGCGCTCGAAGATGACTATGACTCGGTAATTCTTGATTATCACGACTTGTTCGAGGTGCTCAAATCGCTGTTGGGCGATCTCAATGTACCAGACATTCTGCGCGGAAAACTAAAAAAAGCAAACCGCTTCGTGCTGCTCGGCTTTCGACTCGACCGCTGGTATTTGCAATTGTTATTGTACTACATCAACAAAATAGAGGGTGAGTTTGACAACAGCAACCACAATTTTACTATGCTCGCTGAGATCAGTGATGATGCCCGGGAGTTTGTCATTGAGCAGTTCCAAATCAAGGGCATCGCTCCCAGCCGTGCAGATTTTGATGCCTTGTTCGAGGCTTGTCGGGAGGTCGGGGCGCTGCGAAATTTACCCGATCCGCTTTCAGGCCCGGCGGCCCAAATCCGATTGCTGGTGGAGCGCAACGATCTTCCTGCAGCCTTGGAATTGCTGGAAAAAAATGCCACGAATCCCGATGATATAACTGCGGCTACCATGCTCAAAAGCCAGTACAATGCCTGGCAACAAGCACAAACGGCCAAAATCGAGGATCCGAGGGATTTGCAATTGTTGCTTAATCAGATTCGGTACAGGGTGCTTACGTTTGCGAAATAGCGCATTCAGCCACCAAAACATATTCAATCAGAACATACCCCCACCCTCTAAATATGCTCCCATCCAACTTCCGCTATCCAGGTGTGCAGCCTTTTTCAAAGGAGCAAAAAGCCCAGTTTTTTGGTCGCGACGACGACATCGAGCGGCTGCTGGATTTGATTTTTTTGGAAAGACTCACGGTGCTCTTTGGTAAATCAGGCTACGGCAAATCCTCCTTGCTCAATGCGGGTATCCTGCCCCGATTGGATGAAGAAACTGCCAAAAGCCACCGCCGTTATGTGCCTGTTACTGTTCGCTTCAACCTTTGGACGGGCGAACAAGACACCCTTTTGCAGAAATTCATGTTCCATGCTTCTCAAACACTGGAGCCGCTGCGGGAAAACAAAATTGCACGCGTCATAAAGGGGGTGCCCGATTCACTTTGGTCGCAACTCAAATTTGCGGACTTGGGCTCGAATAGTGTCAAGCTGACTCAAACTCGGCCCGTCACGTTTGTGCTAATATTTGACCAGTTTGAAGAGTTCTTCTCTTACCCGCAAGTGCAACAGCAAAATTTCAAGCGCCAACTTGCCGAACTGCTTTACGCCGATGTGCCAACCTACCTCAAACAAAACGAGGATCAGCACAGCCAGGAGGAACTGGCTTTCTTACACGAAAAAATGGAGGTCAAGGTTATTCTCTCTGTTCGCAGCGACCGCCTGAGCGACCTCGATCGCCTGAAAGACAAACTGCCTACCATCCTTCATAAACGATTTGAACTCCGTGCCTTGAGCCGCGAACAGGCGCGGGAAGCCTTGGTAAAACCGGCCCTTTTAACCGGCGATTTTCGCTCTCCCGCATTCAATTGGCAGCCCGAGACCACGGAGCGCATCCTTCAAGAACTTTCTTCAGAAAGCACGGGACGATCTTCGGGTGTGGAGGCGTTTCAGTTGCAGATTTTGGCGCAAAACATTGAAAGCCGGGTGATTCGAGGCGACATTCAGGATCGTGATGGTGACGGTACGCCAGACATTTGTCCAAACGACCTGCCCGCCGACCTGAGCAATATTTACGCAGAATATTACCGCAACAAAATCGCCGATTTGCCTGCCGAGCGCCAACTGGTGGCGCGAAAACTGGTCGAAGACGGCCTCATTTTTACGGGTGAACAAGGCGAAGCCCGCCGCCTGAGTATGGATGGCGATGTATTGCGCCAACAATTCGGCGCAGATGAAGCCTTGTTGAAATCGCTGGAAGACACCTTTCTTGTGCGCCGAGAAGTGAACTCGCTGGGTGGTTGGAATTATGAACTCAGCCACGATACGCTGGTGAAGCCTGTGGTAGAAGCACGCGCAATCCGCCGAGCAGAAGAGGAGCGTTTAGAAAGTGAGCGTCGGGCGCAAGTGGCGGAGGCCCAGGCTGCCAAAGAACGACGGAGGACTCAACGCGCCAACGCACTTTCTTTTGTGGCGGTACTGGGTTTGTTGTTTGCTGCATGGGAGTATTGGGATGCTGACAAAGCCAGATCGCTGGCAGAGGACAGATTGCTAGAAGTGCAACAGAAAGAAGACCAACGCAAAGCGGCCGAACGGGACAAGGAAGAGATTTTTATGAGTGGCCAGGTGCAGTACACGGAGAATTTCCTGTTGGCAGGGGAGTGTGCACTGGCGCGGCAGGGGTTGGACACGCTGATGAGTTTGCTGCCGCGGCACAATAAGTTTAAGGTTGATATAGTCAGGATAGAGCAAAGGTGGAAAGCGCAATGTGGGCGCTGAATAGTTAATTTGTTACATACGAATGACATGAAACGATACCAACTCCTTTTGTTGCTCAGCTTGATACTGATCACTGCTCTCCCCACCCGTCTTGCAGGGCAAACACCCTGTGGCGCAGCCCATACCCGTATCATCGAAGAAGGCGATGCTTTTTTGAAACTAGGCAAGTACAAAGAAGCCTTTGAAAAATACCGCGCTGCTCGTGGCTGTGCGGAGGCTGAGCACCAGATATTGGACAAAAAAACGGCAGACGTGCTACGCGCCGTGGATGGTGAGCGCGAAAAAGCGGATAAAAGTGCTGCCATGGCGAGACAGCAGCAGAGAAAAGCGGAAGCTGCCTTACGGAAGGCCGAAGCAGCGACGGCAAAAGCCGAAGCCGCTGAGAAAAAAGCCAATGCGGTGTTGGACAAGATTTATTTTTATCAAGATCGCTTTGGCTTGGCTTATGAAAATGGGCGGTATGGGTTTATTGACAAGAACCTGCAAACCAGAATTGGCTTTAAATACTTTGAGGCCATGCCTTTTGACTACACAGGTTTTGCGTGGGTAAAACGTTGGGACGATCATCAAAAGCAGTTCGAGTTTGTGATAGATACCTTTGGAAATGAATACGCGCTGGCTTATGATGGCACGGAAATGAATGAAACAATCACGGCTTTAGACTTGCGTAATCGTGACCTCGATAGTGTGCCATTGGATGTTTTCAGGCATACTCAGCTTAAGATATTGATGCTCGCTGGAAACCAGTTGAAACAATTGCCACCAGAAATTGGGAATTTGAAAAACTTGATCTTCTTAGGGCTTTCCAGAAATCAATTGACACAATTGCCACCAGAATTGGAGTATTTGGAAAACTTGAGCGTGTTTCAAGCCTTTGAAAACCAACTTACAACGGTATCTCCAAAATTGGGTGAATTAAAATCGCTCACTACACTTGACTTATCAAACAATCAATTGGTAGAGCTCCCCACCGAAATCGGAGCATTGAAAAATCTTCAATCGCTCAATTTGGGCAGCTCTGAAAAATCAACTATTAAGAATCAGTTGGCAAGCCTGCCTCGTGAAATTGTTAGATTGAAAAACCTGCAAGAGTTATCACTTAAAAACAACCCTATGTCTGAAAAGTACGTAGAAGGATTTCGCACAGCTATGCCTTGGTGCAAAATTGATTTTTGAAAAATTCAAATGACTAAGTTATTGGTGCCGCGTTCCGAAGTACATACTCAAGGAATGTTTTGGGCAATAAACGCGGCTAAAATAATCCTAATGGAGATAAAAAAGCCCCGTGCGAAGGGAAGCACGAGGCGGGGGAATAAGCGTACAAGAAATTATTGCGTGTTTTTTGTTCTCAAAGGCTGTGTTTCCGGGGTAAGGGTTGCATAAGGATGTCGGAAACTTTGAATGCGTGAACAGGGGGGCGGGTTTTTTCGAAACTGCTTATCTGCATATTGTAAAGCGGACGGGTTCTCTAAGTTGTCATGTCTCCACTTCGTTACGACATGACAATGATGATAAGCGCTGTACAACATGCGGATAAACAAATAATTTTTTATTGCATTTTAAATGGAGGTGTTCTGCAAATGGAAGGCCCAATTATTAAAAAAGCGCAACCTTGCGCCTCCAATTGTTAGAAGGAACACCGCTCAAGTATTTCAACTCCAGCATTCAAAGTCCAAGAAAATGATCATTGTACAAGACAAACTCGTGAGCGACGACGTAGTGGAGCAGCAATTCATCTGCAACCTCTCTGCCTGCAAAGGCGCCTGCTGCTGGGAAGGGGATTTTGGTGCACCCTTGGAAAAGGGTGAACGCTTGATACTGGAGGATATTCAAGACAAGGTGCGGCCATTTCTCAGCCCGGCGGGCATTGCTGCGATCGAGGCACAAGGGCCACACGTTTGGTACAGTGGAATGGACGAGCACGGTACCCCGCTCATCGAAGGCGGCCCCTGCGCGTATATGACGTACGATGCGCTTGGTATTGCCCAATGCGGCATCGAAATGGCTTGGCGTGCCGGCGAAATTGACTTTCAAAAACCTATTTCATGCCATCTTTACCCCATCCGGGTATCCAAATACGAACACTTTGATTCAGAAACGCTCAACTATGATCGTTGGGACATTTGCTCGGCGGCCTGTCAGTTGGGTGAAAAGGAACAAGTGCCTGTTTATCAATTTGTAAAGGCTGCGCTTGTCCGAAAGTACGGCCAGGATTTTTATGATGAGTTGGATGGGGCAGCGCAGTTTATGAAAAAGGTTGATGAAGTTGATAAGGGTTTATGAAGGTTTATTTTTTGATTCCAAAAACGACAAATCCCTGCATTTTCGAGCCGAATTATCAACCCTCATAAACCCTTATAAACTTCATCAACCTTTTGACTCAACCCCTTGTTAATCCCCGTATTTTTGCCCATTCAAACACAATCTCCTGCTTTGCCCTCCAACGTCCAACATCCAACGTCCAACGTCAAATTGATCGAATGCCCGCGTGACGCGATGCAAGGGCTGCACGATTTTATTCCTACAGAAACCAAGGCCGCCTATATCAACCAACTATTGCGTGTAGGTTTTGACACCCTTGATTTTGGTTCTTTTGTCAGTCCAAAAGCCATTCCGCAAATGCGCGACACGGCGGAGGTACTGAGCAACCTGGATCTCAGCACTACAAAAACCAAATTGCTGGCCATCGTCGCCAACGAGCGCGGTGCAGAAGATGCCTGTCAATTCCCGGAAATTCAATACCTAGGCTATCCCTTTAGCATCAGCGAAACCTTTCAAAAGCGCAACACCAACGCCACCATTGCCGAAAGTGTGGAACGCACCAAATTTATTCAGGATATGTGTGTCCGACATGGCAAGGAACTCGTTCTATACATTTCCATGGGCTTCGGGAACCCTTATGGTGACCCCTGGAATGTAGAAACCGTGCATCGCTGGGTGGATGCGCTAGTGCCGCTGGGCGTGCGCACCTTTTCCCTTTCGGATACCATCGGCTGCTCGAACCCACAGAACATTTCGTACCTATTCAGTAACCTCATACCCGCATACCCTGACATCGAGTTTGGAGCGCATTTGCACACGTTGCCACAGAATTGGCACGAAAAAATAGACGCTGCATGGACCAGTGGTTGCCGCCGTTTTGATGGTGCTCTGCGTGGGTTTGGCGGTTGCCCCATGGCCAAAGACGATCTCACCGGCAATATGGCCATGGAAAACCTCTTGTTCTTCCTGGACGAAGCAGGCGTGGATTCAGGGCTTGACCGCAAGGCTTTTGGCCTAAGCCTAGCCATGGCAGACGAGACTTTCAAAACCATTTGATCTTGGATTTTTGGACCTTGGACTTGACCCTGCTTAAGTCAAGATACTCCATAGCTGAAAAGTCCAACATCCAAC
>Ga0209181_10012976_pt1 | contig 10475 bp, 7 predicted proteins | sample MAT05_FD_187208 | JGI IMG/M metagenome (GOLD analysis project Ga0209181, IMG submission 187208) | Freshwater microbial communities from Lake Fryxell liftoff mats and glacier meltwater in Antarctica - MAT-05 (SPAdes) (version 2) | ecosystem: Environmental > Aquatic > Freshwater > Ice > Liftoff...
AGAGCGGATAAACCCTGAAGCCTCGGCAAAGCTTTTCTACAAAGCACTGATGCAAGTGACGAACCGCGACCAAATGGAGATAGGAGTCGCCGCGCAGACGGTTCAGCGATCGGCGTTCCCCGACTTCCTATTGAAAATGGGAAGCTACGGCAGCAGCGATTTTGCAGAGAGTAAAAGAGACGAAAAGAGCGAAGGGTACCTAAAAATAAACAACTAACTTGACGACTCAGGATTTTTGTGCCTTTATTGAGGAGGAGAGAAACCTGTAAAACACTGCACAGTTCCTTCTCCAAAAACATTTACATCATCGGTTTATCCCAACAAAGGAGACCGCCAACGCGAAATAATCGCTCTGGCGGTCTTTTTTGCTTTAAAGGCTCCCTGCCTAATTACCCGAATCTTTGTAATGTTCGTTATCCAAAAACCTCAAGCAACAGGAGATTTTTAATGACTTATCGTCTAGTTCAGCAATATCCAACGGCTCACTTTTTTGCGATATGTTCTGCCTATCAAAGGATAAGGAGGATAATAAGAATCAAGCAGAAATTACTGTCGATGATTAAAGGCTTTTCATTATTTTGGAATGATTTAATTAACGATATTCCTCACCTTCTGGGATGGCTTTTGTGCATAACCCATTCAAATGGGCTACGCACAAAAAACGTGGTATTATCAACATGGAAAACCATTCCCACAGCCATTTATACCACCACAGAAGAGATGACTGAACAAGACGTTGCATACGTTCGGGTCTCTACGCGGGAACAAGCAGAAAACACCCACGCCTTAGAACAACAAAGGGCACGGGTAATCGAGGCAGGGGCTAAACAGATTTTTGAAGATGTTCTGAAGGGCAAAAACGACAAACGTCCTGCTTTTCAGAAGCTTCTTGAGCTTGTAAAACGCGGGAAGATCCGAAGGATTACTATTACAAGAATTGATCGAATCACACGTTCTTTAAGAACACTGAAAACGCTCGTTGATACTCTCAACGAGCATGGCGTGAACCTGGTGATTCTGGATCAAAGGATGGACCTGAGTACGGCTCAAGGAAAGATGATGCTGAACATGCTGGGGATGTTGGCAGAGTGGGAAGTTGACCTGCTTTCAGAGCGCATCCAGCATGGAAAAAAGCACCAGCGAAACCAACAGTGGGCAAATTCCTTAGCCCCTTGGGGTTACGCAGTTGTCGATCACAAGTACGTGCTAGATCAAACCCCATTTCTGTGCCTCCTGAGCGATCGCCCTAGCGATCCTACTGTGACTTTGATCCCAGGGCGCACGATCGCTGATTTAGCTAGAGATTCGATTCAAATCTTTTTCGACAAGAAGGGTGCCCGACGGGCGTTGAAGGTGATTTTCGAAAAGTACGGCATCATCAAAACCAGCGCTAAGTTTACGAGCACAGACAAAATATTTCATTGGTCTATTCGCGGATTCACTCTCTGGTTGAAGAACCCTGTTTTGGCAGGGCATACTGCCTATCTCCAATACAAAACAGTCGGGGATAAGCGTGTGGCTGTGCCAATGGAAGACTGGGAGACTATAAGAGACACCCATCCCGATCAACTGCTTTTCCAAGACGGTGAGACAGAGGCTGTCAAAACAATTCTCAAGATCAACACGCGTAACGCAAGTGGTTGTTTCCAGAAAAGTCTCACCGGATCAGACAATTACCGTCCTTTTACTTACCAAACTGGACTGATCTACTGCGAGACTTGCGGTTCCAAATGTACTCCCAAAGGGAACAGCAACAACAGCGATTACCTTTACTACGCGTGTCGGCACGCAGGCATCGGCTGCGACAACCATAGAGCAGTCAGGCGAAAAAATATTGAGGAGTCGCTCATTGAGGCATTGGTGGAGCAATCTCAGAATCTTAATCGGGAGGAAGAACCTTCCGACGATACTTTCAATACTTTGCCTATTTATTCAGCGGCGTTAGCCCGTCTCGAAGCGCAGCTAGCCATATTAGACCAGGCTCCTGGCTTCCACCCTGACATTGAGGATCTGAAGCAAAAGCTACGGCAGCAGATTGAAGAAGAGAAAAATCCGTTTCTTTTCGAGGACAAAGTGTTCGATAGCTCAGTTGAGGATTTAATTCGAGCGGGCAACAATCTAGCAATTTGGCATCTCTTGAATAATGACGAGAAGGTTGAGATCTACGGCAAGCTCGTCAACAAAATATCAATCCGGGACGGCAAGGTCGTTTCCGTCATTTTCAACCCCTAGGAGTCCTTCATGTATTTGCAGAATAAGTTACTCGCCAAGAAACACTGCTATGAACTCGCGATGCAGGCTGCCCTCAAAGAGTGGCAGCGGGACGCAGTTGAGTTCAAGTGCCCTGCCTGTGGTTCAGAAAACATTGGGACTCGTCCTGGGCTTCGGGGCAAAAACCCCTGTTTGTGCTTCATCTGCAAGCACTACTTTGATCAACCCAAAAATTTCGTTTGTGATTGCCTTGAACCAGGTAGCCAAAGCAAGTGTCATGACTGCCCCAACTTCCACAAGCTGATGGTGCTAGTAAAAGCCAGTGCTAAAGATTTGGAGTCCCTTAACCTTAAGGAGATTCCAAACTAGATCGGCATTACTTTCTCTCTCTATTCACCCAACACATGGGAACGACGAGAAGAAGAATTGTTTGAACTATCCTAGCTAACTCTAGTGAATAGACGCTAACAGTGTGTAGCAACGGTTATCTGACAACTCGTTAATTTTGAAACATCGTAATAAGAACGATCTGGGGGTATGCAAGTCAAAGCCAGACAGCGGGCATAAGTCTGAAGCCAAGGTTATCAAGGTAGTTCGAAAGGCGCATTAAAAAAGCGCGGATCTTCTTAGATGTGCGCTTGTGGTTGATTACTCGGTCTAATTCACGCATCCTAGCCTGCCAGGGCTATGGGTGCATCCAACAAATAAAGGACAAACTCAAATGCCAAATGGCAATGAATTTGCTGTATATGCACAGAACTTTAACACGGCTGATCCTGGAAATTCAAGTAGCAGCAAGGGTGATGTAGACGATCCAAGACTAAATCTTCATCACCACAAACAGTTCAAGGATAGAGGCTTTAACGACGTGGAAATTGAGTTGATGAAGAGTCAGGGGCTGCGATCGGTCACTGCCGAAGAACTAGCAGACATGGGCTATCTGACTAAGAAGGATGGGATGCCTTATCTTGACTGTGGGGGCTGGGTGGTTACATCAGCGTCAGGCTTTACACAACTGCGCCCAGACTATACCGAGAAATCTTCCAAATATCTGAACCCCACCAATTATAAGTCGGTGATCGAGATGCCTAAGGGTGCTCAGTGGGTTACAGAGGGCTTTGTAGATGCCGCCTTCTGTCAGTTCCGAGGAGAGATCCAAATGGGTACTTGTGCGGGGGTGAGCCATTACAAGGCTCTCACTGCTGGATCAAAAACGAACTGGCTATTTGACGCGGACGGGTGGTTTAACCCCCAGGTTTTCACTAACTTGGTAAACGCAGCCATCCACACAGGCGGCAGGGTGCAACTGTTTCCTGTAGTAACAGAGAATGGCAAGGACGGGGCGCAGGAATACTTCAACAGCGGGAAGAGCAAAGAGGACTTTAAGGCTTTGTTGGAAGGCGCATGGATGCCTAAAGACTTTCTCTTTGAGTTGCCGTTGCACTGGGGTGGCATCACGAGCGAACCAAGGAAGATCGAACTTGTAACCGCTTTGATCAAACTATCCTTTGATCTTTTAAATCAACATGAGCAGGAATTGCTCTTAAATATTGCGGCAAAGGCGCTGAAGCTGAAGCTGCCCCTTGTCAAACGGATTGCCGAAACGGAATTCCGGGAAAGCAAGGCTGGAATAACAAAGAAAGCCGAACTAGACCTCAAAAAAAAGGAAAGGCAGAAGGCTCAAATGAACCCGCATCAAGGAAACGGGTGTCCATACCGACTCACAAAGGGGGGTGACCCGACTCCTGCGCCTGAGTCTGAGGTGGCAAATCACCTGAAGGATGCATATAGAGAGGTACTGGCTTGGAACTCAGAGGCAGCGTGCTTCTATCGCTACGAAGCTGAGGCTCCGGGTCTGTGGAGTCGTGCGGATGATGATCTGATTTACAAAGAGATTGTCCTGGCAGCACTGGATTCCTCCCCCGTTTGCAACGACTACTCACACAGGTATTCGACAGGTATTTTTAAACTTCTTCGCCTCGGGCTGGCAACGAATAGTTGGAAGGAGTTGCCGGGATTAGTCCCGATGCTGAATGGCGTTTTTGAGATCGCCACCGGCGAGCTCCTCCCACATGCACCAGGGCATCGCCTGCGGTGGCAGCTGCCTTATGAATACGAGGCAGGAGCCACTTGTGAACCCATCATCGCCTGGTTGCGATCTACTCAAGATGGAGATGAACGGCGGGTTCAACTCTTGAGGGCTTGGCTCAAGGCAGTCTTGACAAGAAAATCAGACTTGCAGCGATTCCTAGAGCTAACAGGCCCTGGCGGCTCTGGCAAATCGACGTATCTAACCCTAGCTACCGCTTTAGTTGGGAGCCAAAACGTGTTGACGACGACTCTAAAAATTCTGGAGGAGTCGAAGTTTGAGACGGCTTCTGTTTATGGAAAGCGGCTCATTCTAATCAACGACCCCGACAGTTATGGAGGCGGCATCTCGATCCTCAAAAGTATCACGGGACAAGACTCGCTGCGGTTCGAGGAAAAAAACAAACAGAGCAAACCGGGGTTTGTGTCAAACGCCATCGTCATGACGGCAAACAACGGTTCAATCCAAACTAAGGACTACACCAGTGGTATTGAGCGGCGGCGTTGCTCGGTGCCGTTTCTAAAGCAAGTCAAAGCTTCAGATCGAATCAAATTGATCGAGGTATCTGGCTCAGGCTATGTTGGGGAATTCGCCAAAATGCTCCCAGGTCTTTTCAATTGGGTAATGTTGATGCCGGACGACGACGTGACCTACTTCGTGAAAAATACACATGAAGCCGTCCCTTCCCTGAATCATTGGAAGAATGACGTTCTGAGCATGACGAACCCGATGGTTGGGTGGCTTGACGATTGCTGTTTATTTGAAGACCACAAAACTTACGTTGGAGTAGCCACAAAGGAGAGAGTTACAGACGGCACCAATAAGGAAGGGAAGCTCGACACTAGATCATGGGACCAGTACAAGAATAGTGACTCTTGGCTCTATGCCAACTACGTTCAGCACTCAGCAAAGGTGGGCACCAAGCCTCTCTCGCTTCGGAAGTTCTCAGAGACGCTGATTGACATCTGTTCTAACCAGCTAGGGCAATCGGGCATCTCCAAAAGCAGGGACGAGCAAGGAGCGTTTATCCAGGGTGTTACGCTCAGGGGGAAGGACTGTGAGGAGCCGAATTCCATCACAGGTGCGACTGAGATTATCTCCCCAATCTTGCCCACTCCTGAGCCTGAAGAGTCAACGTCAGTACCCCCGATAGAGGCAAAATCAGTGCCCTCAGAGGAAGTTCAGGCAAGCCGGGTTGACGCTTGGATCACAATGTTCAAGCAGGCAAGCTACAGAGGTGATGGGGCTCTTAGCGATCTCTATCAGAAAATGTGGCAAACCTTTCCGGGAAACAACAACCCTTCAAAACAAGCCATCTGGAACGGGTTGAACGAAAACTGTCAGAGTCGGATTAAAAAGTTACCTCAATTAACTGCTAATACTGCGTAACAACATAGCGACTTCCAATAATCTAGACTGCTGCTAATAGACCGATTGCAGCCGTAGGCGATCGCCTATGGCGCTTGCCATAACCTGCCACAGCCATAGAGGGTTCAGGATATCATCTTCTGCCTTGGTCGGTAAGCCCAGTTACCGTTGGGTTTCGCTGATAGTTTGAATCCAGAATTCAGGATTCGGTACGTTGAACGCATCACGGCCTATCACTATTTTGATGCGGCAGTATCGAAAAGCCTTGAGTTCTGTCATTGCCGAGGGCTCTAGCTATTTCTAGCCATCATTTTCTCAGTGATCCTGCCCATTAGTCTAGCTATGCAATGACTGAAACCTCTGATACTGATGGAACTCAGAAAAATGATGGATAGGGGTTTCTGGATGATGGCTCAAACCCGCATCACTGAGGGAACTGACGGATATGTTGAATTATTGGAATTATTCAACTCTATAAGAAAACACTTTTATTTTTTTCGACATCACAATTCATACGGCACATAAAAAAGTGATTTCTCCCTATATTCCCAATATTAAAGAATCCAACATATCCATCAGTTCTGTCAGTGATGCGGGTTTCAGCTATTTCTATCCATCATCTATCCATCAGTTCCGTCAGTACCAAAGATCTTAGCCATTTCTATCCCTCATGTTCCCAGTCATATTGTCCCAATATTCGGCGATATACGCCTACTTCCTGGGAGCCAGCGACCCTTACAAGTCACTAAAGACCTGCCTCAAAGCAGAGATCGACAAGGCATCTTGGGAAAGCTCATATAGTGACACCTCTCGTCCCTTCAATAAGCCTCAATCGGGTCGGATTGCCGTTAAGGTCATCAACCATCTGGGCGACGAAGTGATGAAGGTGTTCAGTGTTGCTTGACGTCTTCCTCAAGTTCAGAACTCGATATACGGACAAGATCCGGAGGTAGTAGAATGATCCAAACTTACCTACACAGGTTTTTCAGGAAAACAATCGCTTATTTATTCGCTACTTTCGCTATTTTTAGCGTTAACTTATTTTTTTCATGGAACGCACTTGCTGACAGTTCTGATGACGTTAACCGATTGGTGTCTACTAATAGCTGCTACAAATGCGATTTAACTGATATATCGCTTACAAATCGAGAGTTTAGCTCTTCGTACTTGGTAGAGTCTAATTTATCGGGCATTAATTTATCAGGAAGTTCCCTTAAATCTGCTAACTTGTCACAGGCAAATTTACAGAACGCTCAACTTCAGAAAGTTGATCTGGCTAATTCTAATCTCACAGAAGCCAATTTGGAAAACGCAGATCTTAGCAGCGCAGTTCTCAGTAATGCCAATTTCACCCGTGCCAATCTAAAGGGTGCGACTCTTCGAGATACTCGGCTATGGGGACTTTCAGGTAATGCCAACATGACCCTAGCAAATCTAAGTCAAGCAGATCTTTCAGGAGTTCTACTCAATGATATTAGTTTTCTAGGGGCTAACCTTAGTAACGCCAACCTGAGCGGTAGCACTCAGTTAAGAGGTGCAGATTTGCGTAGAACTCACCTTGAAGGAGCTAATTTATCTGGTGCTGTTTTGTCAGGAGCTAAACTCAGCCATGCCAACCTTAGAGGCGCAAATCTGACAAATGCAAATCTGACGCGAGTTGATTTATCAGCATCTGATTTAACAGATGCAAACTTGCAAGGTATCAATCTAAAAGATGCTGTGTTAACAGAAACTGTGGGTCTCGAGCCCTACGGAGAGTACATACTCAAGGAATCAGAAACGGCTGCGAAGATGGGAAATCTACAAGAGGCAATTGATTACTTAGATAAAGTGCCTCCTCAAACCCAAGCCTACTCGCAAGCACAAGACCAACTTTTGAAATACATGACGGAACAATAGCAGTTTAGGTATTGCTAGTTCCTATGTCAGTTGAATGAAGCGATCACATATTTCTTCAATACCTTGAGATGTAGGATGCGTATATACCTTCATATAGCAACGGGTAGTGGTCTAGACCGGTGGATCGAAATTGCAGAGTGCAGCGATCGCCAATTTTAGAAAGCTCAGTATCCACAGGTCTAGACCACTACCCACCCGCTTTGGTCTTTCAATAGGTGCTGAAAACACTGTGAAGTCACTAGATATCAATAGGACACTTTAAAAAATATTTATGACCCTGATAATAGCAGGTTACAACAACTCTAATAGTATATTCTTTGCTGCTGATACTGCAATTAGCTCTGGTACTTCAACATTGCTATGTGAATTTAGAAAAGTATACTCAGTATCAGTCAAGTTATGGGAACCATATTTTGTTAGAGAATACTTTAAAGACTATTCTTCAGTATATATGGAGTCACAATGTGCTGTAGCCTTTGCGGGGAGCACCCTAACCGCTCAACATATTCTTAATTCAATATCAGAGCATCTTGCAAATTTGCGTATTAGTATTAGTTACGAGCAGCTAGGTGTAAATTCAAAGCATAGAAGATATGTCATAGTAAAACCTTGTGAAAGAAATGAGTTAATGGATCTGAGCCGTGTAAGAATGTGGGCTGATGATATGTTCACACACGACAATTGTAAAAATTTATTAACGGCAGACTATATTGCAGAAACAATTGAGCATTCAATTAATCACGCTGTTCGTTCTGCTCGAAAATATAAGCTTGATTCTGACTCATTCAATAGTTTACTGACAAATTTTGCTGCTGGAATACGCTGCCCGATAACGGGTGAATTTTGTCTCTATGTCTTTCACATGCAAGAAAGATACGGCGAGGGCGGAGTAAGAGAAGCTTATACTTCTAAAGAATTAATTGCGAATTCAAGAATTGCTGTTCTTGGTTTAAAGGAACGATTTGAAGCAAACGCTCAAGCTCACTTTGATGATGCTAAGGCTAAGTCGCAAAATCTTCCAACTGCTATGTTCGAATATTTAAACGAAGCAATTGACATAATTAAAGCTGAGGGAGGGCGTTCAATTGACCGACCAGCCGTATTAAAGATATTTGATGAAAGGGGAGTGCGAACTATTCAACGTAGACCAGAACATAAATAACCTGATCTTCCGAATTGTGAATTAGCTGAGGAATAGCTTTGAAATGTCTTTGCTTGTAAGTAGTTTAACCTAAATAAAAACCAAATCCTAAAACCTTGCTCCGTCCGCGCAAGGTTTTAGGATTTTATACCTACTTAAGCTCGCCTACTTATCTTCCTGCCTAACACTTTGTTGGAACAGCGAACCAAGGCGATCGGTTATGATGGACAGTTATTGCAAGAGCAGGCTAGAAGTTACTTTGCATCAGTTTTTGCTTAGAGCCTATCCGAAAACCTTCTCAAACCCTTGATATCCCGTGCTCAAAATGGGGTTTTCGGATAGGCTCTTAGTAGAACTCGACCGCCTTATTGTTCCTAGTGTTCTATGAGTGGCTCGATTGATTTGCACCGCGACCTTTACCGATACTGGCAAGCGGATCACTAACTGCATTAGTAACGAATGGGAGAGCGAAGTAGCTGATCTAGTAGGGCATCTTGATCCAGAAGTTGCCCAAGTGCTTTTAGAGTCTCTACTGCACCCCATTCGAGAAGCTTATGAACGACGCAGCAGAAATTGAATATCCTGTTTGGGCTGTCCTTGAAATGGCCCAAACAGCATTTTTAGACGATGAGGCATTAAGCTTTTTAGATTGCAAACCAATGTACTGAGTCATTCGCTCAAATCACCATTGACTGCTCCAGAGCTTTTATTGCCATTTTTTGAGCTATTCCTATCGTTAAAGTGGTTCAATTCCGTTAAGACGCCAAGCGGAACGAGCAAGAGATTCTAGTTCTTGCAGCTTAACTATGTACTCTAGAGGCAAATTCTCAGTAATTCTATAACGTTTGGGTCTTCCTTCCCCTCTCAAAACACCAGCTTTCTCTAAGGCAGCTAAATGTCCTTGAGCAGTGATTTTTGACATAGCGGTACCCACAGCAATGTCTTGAGCCGTACAGGAACCTTTGTCAAAGATACACCAATAAACTCCCGCTCTGGTTACAGGAAACATAACATGATCATCGCTAATTACATTCATGGCATTTACCTTATGCTCTAGGCACTGTGGGGCGATTCGTTGCGCTTAGGTTTTCTGTGATTGTAAAGGAATTCGACCCTTAAGTGTATTTGCCGTTCCACTGCTCCCCAAACCCCCTCCTCGACTAGCGCAATCAAGTCTTTGAGCGATCGCCCCAAGCGATCGAGTCTCCAGACGGCAATAGTGTCATCTTTTCTGGCAAACTCAAGCGCATCTTTTAAGCCAGGGCGATCGGCTTTGGCACCGCTCATCTAATCGGAGAAGAACTTTTCACACCCAGCAGATTGCAGTGCGTCGTGTTGCAGCGCTAAATTTCGGTCGTCAGTGGAAACCCGTTCGTAGCCAATCAGCATCATTGAGAGTTATACAATGATGCCATTGTCTCAGAATCCGTTGCACCTGCCTCATTCTGAAACATAGATTGATTAACAAGTTGATTGACAGCTAAACCAGCCTCAAAGGGGGCTTTGGGTTGAGTGCCCGCGACTGTAAAACAAAGGAGCGTTTTTGAGACATTCATAGAGGGGGCGACCCTTGCGGTATCTGCGAAGCAGCACAGGTATGCGGAAACTTTCCTCAGATCCACCTGATTTGGGTGGATCTGAGGAAAAAATCCGTCTAATAACAAGTTAGCCGCGCGACTCGAAGTCGTTCGGGGGAGTTGAAAAGGCTTCAACCCCCTTCCCTGCAAGTGTTCAGGCAGATGTCCGCCTCGGAATGTTCAACCCGTA
>Ga0209181_10012978_pt1 | contig 10472 bp, 12 predicted proteins | sample MAT05_FD_187208 | JGI IMG/M metagenome (GOLD analysis project Ga0209181, IMG submission 187208) | Freshwater microbial communities from Lake Fryxell liftoff mats and glacier meltwater in Antarctica - MAT-05 (SPAdes) (version 2) | ecosystem: Environmental > Aquatic > Freshwater > Ice > Liftoff...
GCCAAAAAACAACAAGAACAACAGGGCGGGGGAGGGTTAATGGATATTATTAAAGGATTTATGAACAAATAGGTCTCTAAAGTCCCTCTCAACGTTAAAGGATGGTTAAGAGGTACATTTATAGAAAAAAGCTTATTCCTTTTTAAAAGAAATGCGTCTATCTTTATGAAATGGAGCAGGTAAATAAAAGGCCGAAAATTATTCCAGTTTTTTAACAAGAACTAGGTAACAAAAGGTAAAAAGTAGCGTTTTAAGAGTTCAATTATAATTATTAAGTATTTTCTCATAAGCAGTTAGTTTTGGTTGCGGCCCCGGTTTCTACCGGGGCTAATTTTTTTTAGAATATTGCCCATTGCCTTTTTAGAATCAGTCCCTCAATGGGCTATTTTTTACCCAATTTCATAATCTGCTTAAAGAACATAAATGGCAAAAAACTACCTATTCCGTCTGCCAAAATATCAAAAACATCAAAACTGCGTTTCGGTATCCAAAACTTCTGTACAAATTCCATTAACACGCCGTAAATAAGTGCTACCGCGGCAATCTTAAGCAATACAACTTTTAATTTCCCTTGAGGATGCCCAACTTTTGCAATCGGAAGGAAAGAAAGGAAAACCAGCATCGAAAAAAGGCCTGCATGAACTATCTTATCAAGGTGTAAATTATCTAACCAGCTTTCTTTGGGTAATGCCGAGCCCGGGATTGTAAGTAAAACAGTTGATATGCAAAGCCAGCAAATGGCAGGAATAAATTTTTTTAAGCTTGGCTTCATGTTTTGTCAAATCTAAAACATCTAGGCAATAGTATCCCTTATTTAATACTTGGCAAACTCTGTAAAATTAGTAGGGTAACTAAGTCTCTTGAAATGGCATTTACTGCTTTCCGCTTGTAGAAGAATTATGATACCTATTTAATGGGTTGTGCTTTTGTAGATTTCATGACTAGCAACAGTCCTCCACATATTAAATTGAGTGTATTACGGTGTATTTATTCCAAAATATTGAGTGCCTATTGCAACCTTAAAAAAACAAAAAGCCTCGTTACAATAAGAGGCTTTTGCTAACAAGAAAACATCGAAATATTTTAAGAAAAAAAGACAGTAACAAATTTTGAAAACTTACGAAACCTTACCAAGTACAAACAACTGGGTCATGTCGGGTGTTGGGCTGCCACCTTTCTTTTCCAGCGTAATTGCAAAAGCCTGAGCGTTGGATATTTTAGCCATTTTGATAAGCCCAAACTCATTCTTACTTATATCAATCATTCCTGCGTCCACAGGCTTCCCATCCACAATAGCCCATAATTGATATTGCCTGTCTGTGGCATGTGGTGGCAAATTATTTACTATCAGGTAAACATCAGTGCTTTGCTTGTTCCACATTACAGTAGCCATAGATCCAGTGCCCAAAGGTGAGGCAGCCTTCATTTGAACTGGAAGAATTGCAGTATCCTTAATTGCGTTGAAATTAGTCTGCAACGAAATGTTTTTAGCTAAAAGAGACTTTTCTTCTTCCAATAAGTCGGCATATTGATCACTATATTTTTTGTATTGACTGTATAAGTAGAAATTTAAAATAGAACTACCCAATATTAGGAGCACCGAGGCTGCAATAGCACCACGCATCCATCTAATACTTTTGGGAGCGGAGGTTAATGATATAGTTTGAGCTGATTGAGAATTACTCTTTGAAATACTAATCGCACCGTTGGTAATATTCATACCCTCTTTGGCTAAAGCTTGCATTACAAGTACTTTAAGGGTGGATGGAGGCAACACAGCATTTGCAAGTGCCTGCCTTTCAAGAGCTTTTTCGAAAGAACTGATTGCCAACTTTACTTCGGAATGTGCATCAGAAAGTGTTTGCAACTCGTTTATCTCATTTGCCGAGGCAAGACCGAGTACATAACTTTCGATTGCACCACTTAATATGTATTCTTGTATATCCACGTTCTTAAAATTGCTCTTTGTTTTAATTCAGTTATTAGTTAATAATTATTCAATATGTTTAAAAGATGTAAATTTATTGTCCAAACCGCTGCATTGCCTACGAGTCCTCTAAGTTGGCTTAGAGCCGCCCGTAATCTTGTTTTAACAGTTCCCAGGGGAATACCTTGAATTTTAGAAATTTCCTCTTGTGTCAACCCTTTAAAATAAGAAAGGTCAATCAACTCCCTGTATTCAGGTTTTATATTTTCAAGAAGTTTGCGCAGCCCTATTCTGTCAATATTTTGGGTTACACCACCTGCATGTTCATATACGGATTCAGTTACCTCACGGTTTTGCTGACTGTTTCTATAGCCCTTGCTCCTCACCGTATCTATCGCTTCATTTCTGGCAATATTCAGCATCCAGGTATAAATCCGGCTCTTTGTTACATCGTAACTTTCAATTTTACGGAACACATTTACATACACTTCCTGCAAAACATCCGACGCTAAATCTCTATCAGGTACGATGTTTAAAATAACCGCAAATAAAGCCCCGCTATAATTGTCGTATAGGTAAGAGAATGCGTGGTCGCTTCGTTGTTTTAACAAAGCCACTAACTCCTGTTCAGTATATTTTAATGTTTCAGGCAATGAGAGTATAGGATATTAATAAAATGACAATTGGTACTTAGTTGCTTTTTGTAAATAGAAGGCTAAGCTACAGATGCTTCATAAGTTTTTGCATCCATTAATGCCTCAAAATCTTCCACATTCACCACTTCTACCTTCACCATCCACCCTTCGCCGTATGGGTCAGTATTTACCAGTTCTGGCTGCTTAGCCAATTGTACATTTATCTCCATTATCCTGGCAGTTAGTGGTAAAAAAAGGTCGCTAACAGTTTTTACTGCTTCTACGGTTCCAAAGACCGCCTCTGCTTCGAGGCTTTTACCAACAGTATCAATGTCAACATAAACTATATCACCGAGCTCTCTTTGGGCAAAATCTGTAATACCTATGGTGGCGATATTGCCTTCTAATGCAATCCATTCGTGGTCTTTGGTATATCGGAGTTGAGAAGGAAAGTTCATAGGAAAGTTTTTTATTTTTTATGGGAATAAAAGTAATCGAAGAAGTAATTGATGAAACGCTTTTATCAGCCTTTCTTTTTAAAGGTTTTTTTGGGAGTAGCCTTTAAAACAGATATTTTCTTTAAATTGTTTTGTTCTTTTTTCCATAGTGTATCGAATTCCGCATCACTCAAAATTTTCATTTGCATCCTCACATCGCTAATAGGTCTGTCGCCTGGTGCTGTGGGTACGCTGGCGATTTTATCTACCACCTTCATCCCAATTTCTACTTCACCGTACACAGTATAGTTCTGGTCTAGCATTGGTGTGCCGCCCACTGTTTTGTAAGCAAGCCTTTGTTCTGCCGGCACCGGCTTTCCGCCTTGCATGCCCATCATGTCTATTTCCTGATCGCTATATTTCTTACCCTGTACTATATAGAATTGACAATTACTGCTGGCTTTTGCAGGGTTATTATCTCTGGCGGCTGCCAGCACTCCCTTTTTGTGAAATAGCGATGGGCTAATCTCAGCGGGGATACGATCTCCCGGAGCAGAACCCATGCCGAGCATTTCGCCGGGTTGGGCATACCTACTATTGGGGTCACCGCCCTGTATCATGAACCCGGTTATTACACGATGAAATAAAAGACTATCGTAAAATCCTTCTTTAACTTTTGCAATAAAGTTATCCCGGTGCAGCGGAGTGCTATCGTAGAGGCGGATAACCATGTTGCCACTATCTGTACTAACGATAACTCTTGTACCAGCAATTTTTTTTGGGGCCATGGGCTTGGCAGATATAGATTTGGACACCGTTTTTTTGATTACTTTTTTCTTGGGCTGTGCTTGAACATGGGTGGCGAAAATTGCCGCAGTTGCAATGGCTAACAGGGTAAGCAGGGCTAAACGCAATGACCTCATAAATCGGGATGGTTTTGTTGATCAAAATACAAAAGAACATGATCTTTTAGAAAGTCTTCCTGTTCTTTTAATTGCAGCGAAGGTAAAGGTTTCAGTTGTTTGAAATGTGGCCATCCATCCTCATCTTTTCCTTCCATTACATAATAGCCGCTAGGGGATAATATGGTGCAAACGGCCACGTGCATTAGGTCTTGCTTTTGCTCCTTGGTAATTTTTTCTGCAAACATTTGAAGTTCCTGCAGGCCAATAAGGTACAGGATGGCATCGAGGTCGGGCTTTTTTTCAAAGCGTTCTACCAGTTGGGCTTCCAGGTTCCACCAGCGGTGCATTAAATCTAAAGTAGGGTCTGTCATCAGGCTGCAAAAATAGCTATCCACCGCAGGTGAAACTTTTATATTTGCTCCAATTAAAAAATGGAATGATACAGATACAAACCATAAGGGAAAATGCGGCCTGGGTAAAAGAACGACTGGCCATAAAAAATTTTAAAGACCTGCAACTCGTAGATGAAATTGTAATGCTTGACGAACACCGCCGTAAAGTGCTGTTTACAATGGAAGAAAACAAAGCAAAACAAAACGAAGCCAGTAAAGCCATTGGCGAACTGATGCGCAGCGGCAAGAAGGAGGAGGCCGAACTACGCAAAGCGGAAGTAGCCGAACTCAAAACCACCATTACAACATCCGAAGAAGAACTGAAACAACTGGAAACAGCGCAGTTTGAAAAACTGGTTTTATTGCCGAACACGCCGGGCACCCAAGTGCCAGCTGGTAAAAGCCCTGAAGAGAACGAAGTGGTAAGAAGCGGTGGTATAATACCCGAATTGCACGAAAACGCGGTTCCACACTGGGATTTATGCAAGCAATATAACCTGATAGATTTTGAACTCGGCACCAAAATTACTGGCAGCGGCTTCCCTGTGTACATTGGAAAGGGGGCAAAATTGCAGCGTTCATTGATACAATTTTTTCTCGACTTTAATACTGCGGCTGGTTATACAGAATACCTGCCGCCGTTTATGGTAAACGAAGAGAGTGCTTTTGCCACCGGCCAGTTGCCCGATAAAGAAGGCCAGATGTACCATGCCACCGTAGATAACTTATACCTGATACCAACCGCTGAGGTTCCGGTAACCAATGTGTACCGGGATGTGGTTTTAAAAGAAGAAGAGTTACCCATAAAAATGACAGCTTACAGCCCATGCTTTCGCCGCGAAGCAGGCAGCTACGGCAAAGATGTTCGCGGCCTTAACCGCCTCCATCAGTTTGAAAAAGTGGAGATCATTCAAATTACACACCCCGACAAAAGCTATGCTGCTTTAGAAGATATGGTGCTGCATGTAGAAAAACTACTCAATCTATTGGGGCTGCCGTACCGCATCCTTCGCTTGTGTGGCGGCGATATGGGATTTGCCAGTGCAATTACTTACGATTTTGAAGTGTGGAGTGCCGCCCAGCGGCGATGGCTGGAAGTAAGCAGCGTCAGCAATTTTGAAAGCTTTCAAACCAACCGCCTAAAGTGCCGGTTTAAAACTGATGGCAGCAAAACGCAGCTTTGCCACAGCCTTAACGGATCTTCATTGGCTTTACCCAGGATTGTGGGTTCTTTGCTCGAAAATTACCAAACTAAAGAGGGCATAAGGTTGCCGGAAGTGCTGCATCGTTATTTTGGTAGTTCTGTAATCAGCTAACTAAACACCGTATATATGCATGCTACGACTGCCAAAAAATGGCTTCGCAGAACAGCCCGGATAATTCTGGGGCTGTTTCTGTTTTTCAATATAGTTATGGCATTTAACGCCTGGAAGTTTACACATTATTACGACGACCCCGAGCTTCGAAAGCCGCAGCCAAAGGGCTTTCTCTCAACGGTTGGCAATATTATTTTGGGACAAAAAGCGCCCAAGCGGCTAAACGATTCAGTTCCATCGGTGCCTTACGAAAAAGTGATTTTGAAAAATAAAGATGGGTTGAAACTGGAGGCCTGGAGTATCATTGCCATAGACTCTTTAGAAAAGCTACGTTCTACATTTCCTGTTAAACACCCATCCATCATTATGTTTCATGGTCAGTGCAGTTGCAAGTCAGTTATTCTTCGTGAAGCTTATGAATTTTTAAACCTGGGTTACGATGTTTTTATGATAGATTTCCGTGCACACGGCGGCAGCGATGGTGAGCAAAGTACAATAGGTTTAAAAGAAGAAGAAGATGTAAGATTGGCTTACGAATATGTAAAAGACAAGACTAAGCAAGAGCCCATTTTGTGGGGCATCTCATTAGGTGCAGCTACTATTACAAGGGCTGTTTCGGGGTTTGGCCTGCATCCCTCAAAAATAATTTTAGAAATGCCGTTTGGCAGCTTACAAAGTGCCGTAAAAGGGTTTATGCGCATCAAAGGCTTGCCGCAGGCATTTGCGCCTTTTCTTACATTTTGGGGTGGCACACTCAATGGCGAATGGGGTTTCAGCCATCGGCCAACCGAATTTGCCAGATACATTACCTGCCCGGTTTTGCTGCAATGGGGAGCCAACGATCCGCGGGTTACTAAGGAAGAACAGGAAACCATTTTTGCCAACCTTGGCACCACAAAAAAGAAATTTGTAGTGTACGAAACTGCAGTACATGAAAGCCTTTGCAAAAAAGAGCATGACAAATGGGTTAAAGAAGTTGGTGAATTTTTGAAAGATTAGTCATACCCAAATTCATTTTTCAATACCTTCTTTGTAAATGGAAATGACCCAAGTTTACGATCAGCCACAAAGACTTTTCTGGTACATTTATAAAATTGTAAACTCTGCTTTTAACACTGCAATACAATTAGGCCAGATGATAATGACAACATAGTAATAAATTTGAAACCAATGAGTGAAACCATTGTAACCTGTAAAAATTGCGGCGCTGGATTTTCAGGTAAATACTGTAACCGGTGCGGTGAAAAAGTATATAAGGAGCATGACAAATCAATGCTTCATTTTTTTGAAGATGCCGTTCATTTTTTTACTCATTTTGAAGGCACATTTTTTAATACCCTCAAAACCATCTTTTCAAAACCCGGCAAACTTTCACTTGATTATTGTAACGGTATCAGGAAAAAATATTTTAAGCCATTGCCCTTCTTCATGTTCCTGGTGTTGCTGTATTTAATTTTTCCTTTTTTTTCGGGCTTAAACATGCCTTTTAAATATTACCTCAAAACGGGCTCTTACGCCAATGATTTAATTGCAAAAAAAACCAGCATTGATATGGATAGCCTTACCAGAGCAGCTTCAGCCGCTGTAGTGGCTCAAAATTTTTCTACCCAAACGAAAGCGTCTGCTTTCGCAGCAAAATATTTAGATAGTGCTATAAAAAAGATACCCTCCCTCTATAAAACAGAATCTGCCTTTACTAAAAAATCAGAAAAAACCTCTAAAGTATTATTGCTGATACTGCTGCCGCTCACCGCAATCGTTATTGCTTTTTTGTCCATAAGAAAACGCCGGTATTTTTTTGATCATCTGGTACTTGCTACCGAAATCAACTCCTTTTTCCTGCTCTTCAGTTTTTTTATAATACCACTGGTTACAACCATCCTTTTTAAGCTTTTGCCTGCTATGGCAGCAAAAACAGTTAACGAATTCAGTATTGGTATTTTATCATACACGATGCTTTGCTTTTTTTCAGCCATATCATTTCGCAGGCTTTTTAACGATAAGTGGTGGTATTCTCTAATTAAAGCTATCCTCGTAGTGGTGGCACATTTTTATATTGTGCAGGTCATCTATAAGTTTATTTTATTTGCATTAACATTTTATATGGCCTGATAAATACCCAACATGAAACTACTCGAAAACAAAACAGCCATCATCACCGGGGCAGCCCGTGGCATCGGCGAGGGCGTCGCCATAAAATTTGCTGAACATGGTGCCAATGTGGCCTTTACCTATATTAGCGACAGCAGTGCCGAAAGGGCTAAAGCCCTGGAAGAAAAGCTGATAAGCATGGGCATAAAGGCAAAAGCTTACCAAAGCAATGCCGGCGATTTTGCAGCCTGCGAAAGTTTTGTGGCCGATGTGCTGAAAGAATTTGGCACCGTAAATATTTGCGTAAATAACGCAGGCATTAGCAAAGACAATTTATTGCTGCGCATGAACGAAGAGCAATGGAACTCCGTAATGCAGGTGAACCTTAACAGCGTTTTTTACATGACCAAACAGGTTATTAAACCAATGATGAAGGCTCGCAGTGGTAGCATCATTAACATGAGCAGCATTATAGGCGAGATGGGCAATGCAGGCCAGAGTAGTTATGCCGCATCCAAGGCTGGCGTAATTGGGTTTACCAAAAGCGTGGCAAAAGAACTGGGTAGCCGCAACATACGCTGCAACGCCATTGCACCCGGCTTTGTAGAAACAGATATGACCAGTTATTTAAAAGATGGAGACGGAGCGGATAAATACAAGGCTGGCATTCCGCTTGGCCGCTTTGGCACTACGGAAGATATAGCCAATGTGGCCCTGTTTTTGGCCAGCGATATGGGTAGCTACATTACAGGCCAGGTTATTAGTGCCTGTGGTGGATTGAATATTTAATGACAACAATAATAACGAATCGAGGCTGTCTCAAAAGCAAGGGGCAGCCTCTTTTTATTACGGTAGGCGATGAAGTGGAATTATGCGTTTAAAAGACCGTCATTCTACTGTTGAGATATACCGTGTTGGGAAAAAAATATTATTACTTTTAAGTGCCGTTTTTTATGAGACAGCCCATCATACATAACCACTCATCTTTTGACCGCCGCCATTTTATAACCAACACATTAAAATTGGCGGTGGCTGGTAACCTGCTTACACTGGAGCAGGCTTGTAAAAATAAATCTGCAAAACCGGGCACAACAGATAGTGACAATGCCAAAAGCAAACCCCCGGTTGCAAAAAATAAAACGGTAAGACATAAATGGAACCGTGAAAAACTGGTGATGAACGCCCGTACGCAGGTGGTACACTTGCCCACGGCGGCCACTTACATGTACTACGACGAAATAAAAAAAATGCAGAACATGGATCTGCTGACCTGGGAAAACCAGATACAGGGCAAGTTTCGCATCAACAAAGAACAATCGGGTAATATCCTATAAATATTATGCCTGCAAAAACTGCGTGGAGGGGTGGACGATAATACCCTTGCCGCCGCAGCGGCTACTTTGGCCACCGCTTTTACTTCAACTTACCAAGATAAAAAAGGCACTAACTATAGCAGCACCAACTACCGCCTCCACGAACTAATGCTACAACTTATAGCACTCAACAATAGCATACCCCCAGCTTTTAAATGGATTGTTTTCAACGAAAAAACCAGGCAGCCAGTAAAGCCTGGTAAACGGCAGCATTAATTGGAAACTGAAGCAGCCTTTACCATAAGGGTAAAATATATTACCGTCAGAGAAGCCGATTACAAATCAGGATTAATAAGAAGGGCATCAAAATATAAGCTTACATAGTTTGGTCGGCGATTGCAGGTTTGCATATAAGGTTAAGGGGTTTAACTCCCCTGCCGGCCTCATAAAGCCACCTCTTTTTAGGGGTGGTTTCTTATTTACCAATAGAGTTTATTAAAGGGTGCCAACGTTTAAATGGGTAGCTGCAAACTTTTAGGAAAAAGAACAGACTATATTCGTTCCGTAATTTTTAAAACATCATTTTAACCACTAATATTCGGTATGTGTTTTTCAGCAACGGCAAGTTTTGGGGCAGGCATCGTTCTTTCAGCAGTTGGGGGGGTGGCAATGGTAAAGGCAAAAACACCTGCACAAAGGGTATTTGCCGGCATACCATTATTGTTTGCGGTACAGCAAGTGTCCGAGGGGTTTGTATGGCTGGGTTTGTCGCATAGCCAATTTAAAGGCGGGCTTACGATTGCCACATTCACCTTTCTCATTTTTGCACAAATTGTATGGACTTTATGGATCCCGTTTTCTTTGCTATTGCTAGAAAAAGATGCAAAGCGAAAAAAGTGGTTACGGCTGTTGTTGGGTACAGGCATAGCCTTATCTATATACCATGCCTGGGGTTTGATAACGCACCCTATTAGTGGAGAGGCACTCGATTGCCATATTTTTTATCATGTAGAATACCTGAGACCTTACCGGCTGTACAGCGGCTTCGTGTATGCGCTGGCTGCTATAATCCCCTGCTTTTTTTCAACCGTAAAAAGAATGTGGTGGTTGGGGGCCGCTTTTCTGGTTTCGTATATCGCCACGCAGGTTATTTATACTGTACATGTTATTTCGGTGTGGTGTTTTTTCGCGGCACTGTTAAGCATTATTGTAATTTTTATTTTACAAGGCATGAACAAGAACAAGTTAGCGTTAGCCTAATAAATAAGGGTATCGTGTGCACTATAAAGCAATTGGATGAAATAATAGGGTTGCTATTTTATAAGCCCCACTTAATGCCTCTATCCATAAGTACAAACATCATGGTGGGGCAAAAATACCCCAATACCAACAAGGCTGATAAAACCAAAAGCTGCTTCAAAAAAAATTGAAGCAGCTTTTATGTAGTAATTATTTT
>Ga0209181_10012982_pt1 | contig 10470 bp, 10 predicted proteins | sample MAT05_FD_187208 | JGI IMG/M metagenome (GOLD analysis project Ga0209181, IMG submission 187208) | Freshwater microbial communities from Lake Fryxell liftoff mats and glacier meltwater in Antarctica - MAT-05 (SPAdes) (version 2) | ecosystem: Environmental > Aquatic > Freshwater > Ice > Liftoff...
CGGCGCTCACGGGAAGTATGCCTCCGGAAAGTGCCTTGCCGAGGATAAGAATATCGGGCTTAACGCCGTAATGGTCGCAGCACAGGCGTTTGCCCGTACGTGCAATGCCTGTTTGTACCTCGTCGGCGATCATCAGCACTCGGTGTTTGTTGCACAAGGCGCGCACACCGGGAATGTAATCATCGTCGGGAACCACCACGCCAGCCTCACCTTGGATGGGTTCAAACATAAAAGCGGCTACATGGGGATCCTGCAAAGCCTTTTCAAGTGCCGGCAGGTCGTTGTAGGGAATGATTTCAAAATTGGGCATGAACGGTCCATAACCCTTGAACGAGCTTGGATCCGTGCTTGAGGAAATGGCGGCTAAGGTGCGGCCCCAGAAATTGCCTTCCACAAAAAGCACCTTGGCTTGGTTGGCTGGAATACCTTTTACGGCGTAACCCCAACGGCGGGCCAGCTTGATGGCCGTTTCGCCACCTTCAACGCCTGTATTCATGGGCAAAACACGATCAAAACCGAAAAACCCGGTTATGAACTCGGCATAAACGCCCAACAGGTTGCTGTAAAAAGCGCGGGAGGTCAGTGTCAGCTTTTGGGCCTGTTCGGTGAGCGCTCCAATGATACGCGGGTGGCAATGGCCCTGGTTGACGGCACTGTAGGCCGACAAAAAATCGTAGTAACGTTTGCCTTCCACATCCCAAACTTCAATGCCACGGCCGCGCTCGAGCACTACCGGAAGCGGGTGGTAATTGTGGGCGTTGTATCGGTCTTCGAGCTCCATCAGATAGGTGGAGCGTTGGGCGGTGGTGGTCAGGACGTCCATACTGTGCAATTGTTTTTGAATTTCAACTGCAAAAATAGGGAAAAAGCGGGAAAAAGAGAGCGGAAAGCGGAAAGCGGAAAAATGAGTCGCCCAAAAAAAATCGGGATGACCCATTTTTTCACTTTCCGCTTTCTGCTTCCGGATCCTTTAACCTTTTTCGTAATTTTTAGGAGTTTCATCGTTCTCCTTTTTTTCTTTGTCCTTATTTATGTCCTCTTTGTCGTCGCCCCAATTGTCCCAATCATCCCAATCGCTGCCCAATCGTTTTGCGGGGCTTTTGTAGTGGCGCCCCCAGGAACAACCCATACGCACGACTACTTGGCCGAAAGGGCCCGAAAGGTCGCTGTCGCTCAATCCTCTGATGTCATTTCCGGTATTGAAGCGGTAACCCCCTTCAAAGCCTAGACGGATCCATTGTAAGGCATTGACCTCAAAACCGAGACCTGGTTGAATGATAAAAACCTTGTCTTCTACCTCGGCAAACGTATTGCGACCGGAACCAAAATCGACGTTGATCACAGGGTGTATGGCTTTGTAAGCTTTGTAAGCATACCCAACACGGAAGGCATTAAAGTGCATATCGAAAACCTGGCTGGGCTGGTCGTCCCACTGAATGTTGTCGCGCATGTTGGAACGTCCGTATCCAATGTAGATTGCTTTGCCAAATTCAATGCCATACATCCAACCTGTCAGGTAAGTATTGTTTTGGTCGAAAGATGTTGCCTGGTGGTGCCAGTTGACCCAAAATCCGGTAGGAGCCATGCCACTGTGCCCGAACACAGTTTCTTCTTTTTGAGCTTTCAAACTGACGGTGGAGAGACACAGGATCAGTGCCACCAAAATAGAGGTAAGTCGCATAACGGAAGTTTTAAAAGTTCGGAATCCGATGTTCGGAGTCCGAAATGATTGTTTCTGGTTTCCATCCCAACATTGCAGGGGAACGAAATTGGGTTGTTAAAAAAAGGTAGACGTAAGGTAAGGACACGATGTTACAACAAGCGTTGCACATCTTGCAAAAAAAATCTTCTTCAGAACTTTCTGAAATGGTGTTAAAAAACGAAGCGTTGTGCCGGCTATCCGGTACAACGCTTCGTTTTTTAACACCATTTCAGAAAGGGCATTTTAAGGTTTCAACACCACCAGTCTTTTGGTACCGATGTTGTTGCCTTTTCCGTCGGTCAGGCTGTAGAGGTAGGTGCCTTTTTTAAATTCCGACAAATTGAGCGTAATGGACTTGTTGCCAGAGAGCTGATAATCCTCCCTCCATACAACTTTACCCACAATATTGAAGATCTTAAGCGTGTAATCGTCGGATGGCAGGTTGGCACAATCGAAACGCACCCATTCGATGGCCGGATTTGGGAAAGCCTGTATGGAGGCTGTGCCAGGGGCATCAACTTCAGGGGCGGAAACCATCATGTTGTTTTTGTAGCGTATGCGCTCTACTGCGCTGATGTCATTGGTCATGGTCGCCACGGCAATTTCAACTTTTTCAGTGCCGCTCAGGAAGCGGTAGGTGACCGTGGTATCGGTGCCTAAAAAATTGCCGAACCCGCCGCCGCCGGGAACAAAGGTGCCAATATCGACCCAACCAAAAAAGGTAAGGACATCGAGGTTGGTGGTGGTGTATTCGGTGCGTTTTTGACGCAACACATCGTATTCGCCTCCGGGAATTTTGCAAACGCCCCAACCGTCAACAACCTCTAATCGTTGGGTATTGATGCTTACTCGAATGGAATCAATCAGGGCACCCAAACCACCCAAAAGACTGTCGGGCAGCAGGTCTGTAGAAAAAGGCAGGCTAAGGTTGGTTTGCTGCTGGGTAACGTCAAAGAAGTTGAGCGGAGCACGTCGCTCGTCGAAGGCGGGTTGGAAACGCGCCGTTACGTCCAGACCGAAACCTGTGGGATCTGCGCCTGCATAACCCATGACCTGAAAAGCGGTATTGGTGACGTTAAAATACGTTTCACCATCAAGGCCGACGCTGACAATATCACTGCCTGGAAAATCCATGTCGTAATTGCCGGACGAAGCTACAGCGTACGTCAAAAGAGACCCTTGTTCTTCTTGAAGACCATTGAAATCCCACGTTTGATTTCCTCCTGGCGGTGAAGCCGGACTGCTGGAAACGTTGGGATTGAAATCTATAGAAGAACGCAAGCTGTCACCAGCCGCTGGAAAGGTGGCGTTCGTTACGGTTATTTGGGCGGTTGCGTTGATGCATAAGGCGGAAAAGACGGCCAGTAACATTTGTTTCATCGAGTTATAAGATGTTTTAGACGAAGACGGATTAAAACGAAAAGGCAGGTAATTCAAAATAGGTTGTATTACATGTCCTGTGTGAACATGCTCCAAAGGTACGTCGCTTTTTTGGAAAAATGTTTCCCCAAAAGCGCGTACAACTAAATTAATGCAATTTTTTTAATATGAATTTTACAATGCCTGCAATTCCACCAGTTTCCGGTAAACTTCGCCATGGTGCATGAGGTATTCGTGGTTTCCCCTTTCCACAATACGCCCCTGATCCAGCACCAGTATTTCGTCGGCATGCTGAACTGTACTCAATCTGTGTGCGATGATAAGGGCAGTGCGTTCGTGCAACAAACGTTCGAGGGCCGTTTGTACGAGTTTTTCCGATTCGCTGTCGAGGGCCGATGTCGCTTCATCAAGGATCAGCACGGGAGGGTTTTTCAGCAAAGCGCGGGCAATGGTGAGGCGTTGGCGTTGTCCGCCTGACAACTTCGTACCCCGGTCGCCAATATTACTTTCATAACCTTCAGGCATGGCGGAAATAAAATCGTGTGCATTGGCAGCACGTGCTGCGGCATCCACGGAGGCATCGGTAGCGGCTTCATTTCCGAAGGTGATGTTGTTGCGCACCGTATCGTTGAACAAAACGGCTTCCTGACTCACAATGCCCAGTTGTGCCCTCAGATCGGTAAGTCTCAAATCGCGTATGTCGTCGCCATCGATGAGGATTTGTCCCGATTGTGGATCGTAAAACCTCGGCAACAAATCGGCAATGGTGCTTTTCCCGGCGCCTGAGGCTCCTACAAGGGCCACAATTTTACCCCTTTCAAGCGTAAACGACACGTTACTCAGCGCGTCGCGCTCTGCATTGGCGTAGCGAAAGGAAACATTCCGAAATTCAATTTTGTCGGAAAAAGACGTAAAAACGGTTGGATGTACTTTTTCTTCGATGCGAACATCGGCGTCCAAAACAGCTTCAATGCGGTCAACCGCACCCATGCCCTTCCTGATGTTGTAAAAGGCTGAGGACAGCGCTTTTACCGGATCGAGCACATTGTAAAAAGCGTAAATGAACGTTAGGAACGTTTCAGCCGCCAGTTCCTGTGCAAACACTTGCCTTGCGCCGTACCACAACAACACCGCAACTACAGTGATGCCCAAAAACTCGGACAAGGGTGAGGCCATGTCTCGACGGCGCAGAATGCTCACCAGCGTGTTCATCCAGGCGTTGTTTTCTTCTGCGAAACGTTTGCGCTGGTAATTTTCCGCATTGAAGCCTTTGATGATGCGCAGTCCGCCCAACGTTTCTTCGATAAGGGAACCGATGGTTCCGAGTCGGGATTGGGCCTCGCCCGATTGTTTTTTGAGCGAACGGCTCACACCGCCAATGATGAGGCCACTGAACACCATGAGCACCAGCACAAAAAGCACGAGGGGCGGCGAAACAATGAGCATAAACGTTAGGCTGCCCAGGATGACGATGGGTTCGCGTGCCACCGATTCCACCACGCCGAGGATGCTCCATTCCACTTCCATAACATCGGTCATGGTGCGGCTTATAAGATCACCTTTACGCGATTCGGTGATCCAGGAAAGGGGCAGAGAGAGGATTTTATCCACCAGTTGTTTCCGGATGTCGCGCACCACACCCATACGAACAGGCGCCAGGAAAAACATGGAGAGGTATCGAAAAAAGTTTTTTCCAAAAAAAACAATCACAAGGACCACGCATACCCAAATGAGGGCGCCTTCGCGGCCTTGTGATTGCACCAACTGGCCGAAAAACCAGGAATTGTATTGTTCAAAATTGCTAAAGGCCAGTCCACCCTCCGGCTTCGCCACAACTTTTTGCTCATCGTTGAAAAGAATTTGCAAAAAGGGCTGCAGCACCGGAATGCTGATCACCGTAAAAATCGCCATCAGCAGATTGCTGCTGATGGCCAGCGCAATGTTGCGTTTGTAGGGCGCGTAAAAGCGCAGGAGTTTGAACATTACTGGCGTTTACAACTCCACTTTTTTGTAATCCCAATTGTTGAGAAAACCTGTGTGGAAATTGCCTTTTTGAAAATCTTCGTTGCGCATCAACCGCTGGTGGAAAGGCACCGTCGTTTTAACACCTTCTACAATGAACTCATCGAGTGCTCGTTCCATTTTCAGGATGGCTTCATCGCGTGTGCGGGCACGAACGATGAGTTTGGCGATCATGGAGTCGTAATACGGCGGTATGGTGTACCCAGCATACACGTGGGTATCTACGCGCACGCCATGACCTTTAGGCGAGTGAAATGAGGTTATTTTGCCCGGACTTGGCCTGAAATCGTTGAACGGATCTTCGGCGTTGATGCGGCATTCGATGGCGTGCATCTCGGGGAAGTAGTTTCGGCCGGAGATGGGTATGCCCGCAGCGATTTTGATTTGTTCCTTGATAAGGTCGAAATCGATCACTTCTTCGGTCACGGTATGTTCCACCTGAATGCGGGTGTTCATTTCCATGAAATAGAAGTTGCGGTATTTGTCGACGAGGAATTCGACCGTACCTACGCCTTCGTAACCGATGGAGGTACAGGCTTTAACGGCGGCTTCGCCCATTTTTTCGCGCAGCTCGGGCGTCATGAATGGCGACGGAGATTCTTCCACGAGTTTTTGGTGGCGGCGCTGGATGGAGCAGTCCCGTTCGGAGAGGTGGCAGGCTTTACCAAACTGGTCGCCGGCAACCTGGAATTCGATGTGGCGGGGTTCTTCGATGAATTTTTCCATGTAGATGCCGTCGTTGCCAAACGAAGCTTTGGCTTCGCGGCGGGCAGCATCCCATTGGCTTTCAAATTCTTCTTCGGTCCATACCACGCGCATGCCCTTACCTCCACCTCCGGCGGTGGCTTTTAGGATCACGGGAAAACCAATTTCTTTGGCGCATTGCACACCTGTTTTTACATCGGCCAAAAGTCCTTCTGATCCGGGAATGCAGGGTACTCCAGCTTTGATCATGGTTTCTTTGGCCGTAATTTTATCGCCCATCGAGCGGATTTGGGAAGGCAGGGGGCCTATAAATTTAATGCCGTAATCTTTGCAAACTTCTGCAAAATCGGCATTTTCGGCAAGAAAACCATAACCAGGGTGGATGGCATCGGCATCGGTGATTTCTACGGCGGCCATGATGCGTGGAATGTTGAGGTAACTTTCCGCAGATGAGGGAGGACCGATGCAAACGGCTTCGTCGGCGAATCGAACATGCAGGCTGTCGCGGTCGGCCGTGGAATAAATAGCCACGGTTTTGATTCCCATTTCTTTGCAGGTCCGGATGATGCGCAGGGCAATTTCCCCGCGGTTGGCAATCAGTATCTTTTTGAACATGGTGCGGAGCTTCGTTCGTTGGATGTTGGTTGATCAGGATTGAGGCATTGCATGATCCAAAGGATTTTATGCGCAAAAAGGGCTTGACTTAGGCCTAATCCTGTGCATCATGCAATCCTTAATTCCTGATTCGAATTACGACGGATCGACGAGGAACAACGGCTGGTCGTATTCCACCGGCGAAGCGTCTTCCACAAGCACTTTGACAATTTTGCCTTTCACATCCGACTCGATTTCGTTGAACAGTTTCATGGCCTCGATAACACATACCGGGGAGCCTGTGTCGATGATATCACCAACTTTTATAAAAGGTGGCTTGTCGGGCGAAGCCGAGCGGTAAAAGGTTCCAACCATGGGTGATTTGATGGCCAGAAGGTTGGAGCTGCTGTCGGCTGCTGGTGCGGCGGCCGGCTTGTTGAAAGCGGAAGTGGCTTCTGCCGGAGCTTGTGCCGAAACTAAGGCGGAGGGAGCCGGAGCCATGGTTACCACCGGCTGTAGGGCCGACATAATGACCGAAGCGCCTGCGTTTTCGCTTACCGTTTGATTGCGGATGACGAGCCTGAAGTCGCCCTCCCTGAGGATGAATTCAGAGAGCTTGTGCTTGCTCACCATCCGGATAAGTTCTTGTATCTGGTTGAAATCCATAGAGGAAAGTGTTTTAACGTTTACTTCTTAACGCGTTCGATGTATGCGCCGGAGGTGGTGTCGATTTTTACAAGGTCGCCTTCTTCACAGAACAGTGGAACACGAACTTCGGCGCCGGTTTCCACGGTTGCTGCTTTCAGGGTATTGGTGGCGGTATCGCCGCGCAAACCGGGTTCGGTGTATGTGATTTTGAGCGTCACCGTTTGCGGCAGTTCAATGGAAAGCATCATTTCTTTCTGGGAATGGAAAAGCACGTCCACGGTATCGCCTTCTTTCAGAAACTTTCCGTTTTCGATCAATTCACCCATTACCGTTATTTGATCGTAAGATTCCTGGTTCATGAGCACAAAGTCGTCACCGTCGGGATAAAGGTATTGAAATTTGCGGCGTTCAACGCGTACATCGGTGATGTTGTGTCCGCTTTGGAAGGTATGTTCGATCACCTTGCCGGACGTGGTACTTTTGAGCTTGGTCCAAACTTTGCCACTGCCGCGGCCCACCTGAAATTTTTGAAAATCAATTACTTTCAGGATATCGTTGTTGAGTTCTATGCACAGGCCGTTGCGAATGTCTGCAGTCGTTGCCATGGTATGCTTAAATTTTTATTGAAGTTTTTACAAGTTGAAATGTCTTTTTAAGTTTCTGAAAACAAACACATTAAACATGGATGTTTTCACAGCGTCAACGTAGAGAAGACTTAAAAAGAGGCGCAAAACTACGCCTTATTTTGAAAAAGCACATACAAAATCAAATGGCCCATTTGAGGTAAAGGGATCCCCAGGTAAAGCCGCCACCAAATGCGGTAAGCACGATGTTGTCGCCTTTTTTAAATTGGCCCTGAAATTCCCACATACAAAGCGGAAGCGTTGCTGCCGTGGTGTTGCCGTATTTTTCGATGTTGATGGTCACTTTTTCAATGGGGATTTGCAGGTGTTCGGCCACAGAGGAGATGATGCGCATGTTGGCCTGGTGCGGAATGACCCAATTGACATCGTCGTTGGTGAGGTGGTTGCGCCTGAGCACGTCCTGTACGGTGCTGACCATACCTTCCACCGCGAATTTGAACACACGTTTGCCTTCCTGGTACACGAAGTGGTCGCCTTTGTCCACCGTTTCATGCGAGGCGGGGAGCTTGGAGCCGCCTGCATTCATGTGCAGAAATTCACGCCCGGCGCCATCAGAACGCAACACAAAATCCATGATGCCGTTGCCGTCTTTGCGTGGTTCGAGCAAAACAGCTCCGGCGCCGTCGCCAAAAATGATGCAGGTGTTGCGGTCATTGTAGTTTACAATCGACGACATCATATCGGCGCCGACCACGACAACCTTTTTGTACATTTCCGTTTGGATGAACTGAGAGCCTGTGGCTAAGGCATACAAGAAGCCCGAACATGCGGCGTTGATGTCGTACCCAAAGGCGTTTTTCGCACCAATTTTATCACAAACAGTGTTGGCTGTGTCGGGAAAAACCATGTCACCAGTAATGGTGGCCACAATAAGCAGATCAATTTCACCGGGTTTGGTGCCGGTTTTTTCCAACAGGCCTTTAACTGCTTCAACCGCCATGTCGCTGGTAGCCCAGCCCGGTGTTTTGAGGATGCGACGTTCATGGATTCCTGTACGGGTGACGATCCACTCATCGTTGGTGTCCACCATTTTTTCAAGATCGAAATTCGTGAGCTTGGTTTCAGGTACCCAGCCGTGAACGCCGGTGATGGCAGCGTGTATTTTTGCCATAAGGGAGGGCGGTTGTTTTAGAAGGAGGTGCAAAGATAGTTAAGCTCCTTCCCATTCCTTGTAAAATCGATCAAGAAACTGTTCGAGGAAAGCATGCCGCTCGGCCGCCATCATTTTTCCGGAAGTTGTGTTCATTAGGTCTTTCAGCAAAAGCAGCTTTTCGTAAAAGTGGTTGATGGTGGGCGCCGAGCTGTTTTTGTAAGTCTCTTTGTCCATAATCTGGTTGGGTGGTATGCCCGGATTGTACAATTCCCGGTTTTTGAAACCGCCGTAATGAAACGCACGGGCAATGCCTATGGCGCCCAGAGCATCGAGCCGGTCGGCGTCCTGCACCACATCGAGTTCGAGGGAATGGTGGGTGCGTTTAGCATTCCCGCCTTTGAAAGAGATGTTTTCGATGATGGCCACCACGTGGTTGGTGGTTTCCAGGGGTAAGTCCTGCTGTTCAAGCCAAAGGCGGGCATTCCTTGGTCCGATGGTTTCATCGCCGTTGTGGAACTTGCTGTCGGCAATGTCGTGCAGCAGGGAGGCGAGTTCGGCCACAAAGCTGTCGGCATTTTCCTGTTGGGCGAGGCACTTCGAATTGTTCCAAACGCGTTGGATGTGCCACCAATCGTGGCCTGCTTCGGCGCCTTGGAGGGTTTCCTGAACAAATTTCGCTGTGGATTGAAGGATGTTTTGTTGAATTTCAGTCATGGGATCTAATATCCATTTTAATCAATGCATGGGCAGAATCCTAACTCTGGAACGGTGCATATCCAAGGTAACAAATGCGCCTTCATTAAGAACCTCTTTGTATTCAGCGAGAAGTTTGATTACGGTTTCGCCAATGGATTTCGGCAAGTTATTTTGAACCCTGACCTGTATAACACTTGGAGATTTTGCATTGGTGGTTGCTAATAAGGCGCTGAAATCCAGATCATGTGTAAAAACAACAAAACCGTTTAATGCCGCAAAAGCCATGATGTCAGAATCTGGAGCATTGGGTGGACCAACCTGTGACCAATGCAATGATTCAATTCCGTACTTTTGATAGTAATCAACCTACGATGGTGAAAGATTCATGTTGATGAGCATTTTCATGCCGGCTCCCAATTGAGCTCAAGTTCATCGGCTCTCCAGGCAGCGTACATGAGTGCTTCCTGTATGTCTTCAGGCTCTAGGTAAGGATAATTTTCAATGATTCCTTCAATGCTGTACCCTTCAGCAACCAATCCCACGATCATTCAACGGTTACCCGCATTCCCCTGATGCAAGGTTTTCCACCCATTACTTCCGGTCGGATGGTGATACGGGTCAGTCGTGGTCGCGTCATAGCTTTAAACTTTACTACAAACATAAGCCATTTTGTTGAAAGCATAGATCCAATTTAATCCAATTTCCGAGACTAAAAAAGATCCTAAAATGCAGCGAACGCTGCATTCCCCCGCCACCTTGGGCGTCATGCCATACGTTAGTTTTGAAACAAGGAAATACATGCCAAAATCGAACCCAAAACAACGTCATCGGAAGCTTCAGCAAACGTACCGGCCGGGAAACCCATGGCGAAATTGCTATCGGTCACAGGTCGGGTTTGAAAGTACGATTGGGCGTTTGTAAGCCAGGCCCGACCGCACAGTACAAGTAAGAAAAGTGCTTTTTTTATGTTGGTTTTTTTATTAAGG
>Ga0209181_10012984_pt1 | contig 10469 bp, 7 predicted proteins | sample MAT05_FD_187208 | JGI IMG/M metagenome (GOLD analysis project Ga0209181, IMG submission 187208) | Freshwater microbial communities from Lake Fryxell liftoff mats and glacier meltwater in Antarctica - MAT-05 (SPAdes) (version 2) | ecosystem: Environmental > Aquatic > Freshwater > Ice > Liftoff...
CGCCATAACTGCCATGGCGCGCGCCGAGTCTTTGCAGCACCGGGATCAACGCGTCGGGCCGGTCGAGCAGGCCGACGGCCGCGCCGATCATCGACATCAGGCGATCGCCCTGGTGCGCCATGTCGCCGTGGAACATGTTGCGCAACGCCGGGTCGGCCCGGAACAGGTTGTCGTAGAACAGCGCCGCGGCTTGCGTTGCAATGGGTTGCACCAGCGCAAAGCTGTGGCGCACGAGATCGATCTGCTGACTGTTCATGACGGCTCCTGGGATAGAAGCCGTCAGCATCACCAACGCCCACTGCAGCAGCGTTTCAGGGGCCGAGCCGATGTGTATCGTTGGTTGCCTGGGCAAACACTTGAAGTAAGACAACCAGATCCTGAAGCGGCAGTGAAACCGATGTACGCGACAGTCCAGTCGCCAACCAAAGGAATCACTCAAATGTCCAACTCAACGCTCATTGCCGCTGCCAAACTCCGCAAGGCGTTTCCGATCCGCCTGACCTTTGGACAAGCGGCGCGCCCACCGCGCGCCATTCAGGATCAGCACCACGCTCAGCCGCCATGTCCTGCCGCTGTCCGCAAGCAAGACCGGTCGACTTGTTCGCTGCCGCTCTTCGGTCTCTTGGTACTTTGATCAGCATCCATGCCGGGCGATCAGTGGCTGTGTGCCAGGCGCTGAAACAGGCGCCGAAGGCTGACGCCTGGCGGCCCCCGCAAGACTGTTGTGCGGCCAAGGCGCTGCATGCCGAGGTCATGCGCAGCGGCTACGACGGCGGCTGCATCCGTCGTCCGGGGCGTGCCGTGTCAGCAGCGACTCGAAGCAGCAGGCGCTCAGCGCCCGGGCCATGGCTCGGGCCCTCGGCCTCCGTCCCGCGGCGGCGGTGCCGACGCTGGTCCAGCGCTCGGTGCCCTGCCACTCGACGACTTCGATCCCTGGGTTCCTGGAAAATCCTGGGACGTTCTGGGATGTCCTGAAACCTCAAAATGGCCTGCCCGGAGGGACTCGAACCCCCGACCTGCGGCTTAGAAGGCCGCTGCTCTATCCAGTTGAGCTACGGGCAGTAGCGCTCGATTCTAGGAGTGCGGCACGTCCCGCCCCTTCACCATCAACGCATCGCGCACATACTCCTGATGCGAACCATCTGGCCGCTCACCTGGCCGCTCACCTGGCCGCGCATCTGTCCGCTCATCTAGCCGTTCAGGCGGGCCACGAATACACTGCGGGCATCGAGGTTCCTCGCAGGCAGCCCAGGGCACCCCGCCCTCGCAAAAGACACTCCACCATGCTCGACGGCATCAAGCGCTTGTTCTCCGGGGGCTCGGCCGCCGTCCCCGATGGTTGGGACGGCGTGGCACCTTGGGCGAAGTCGAAGCAATACGCCTTTCGCGCCGTGCAGGAAGAGGGCTTCGTCATCGATGGCCGTCTGGGCGCCACGCCTTGGCGTCTGGAGTGGGGCCCTTCACACCGCCCCTATATCCATGGCCATGAGTTGCGGCTGCGTGCCGAGCTGAGCCTGAGCTCCGAACTGCAAGTGGTGGTGATGAACCGCGCCTTGCAGGAATCCATGGAGAAGGCCGTCTTCGACCAGTATGTCGAAGGCGTGCAGACGCGCATCGACAACCAGACGCCGCCCGAGATGCGCTGGCTGGTGATGTTCCCCAAGTTGCCCGGCAATGAAATGCCGCTGCTGCGCGAACGTTTTTGTGCGTTGGCCAGCGTGCCGAGCTGGCTGCGGCACTGGCTGGACGGCGCACTGACGCAGAGCCTCGTCGCGCTGCGCATTGCGCCCGAAGTGCCTGTGGTGCTGATGATCGGCCGCGGCCGCCTGATGCTGCGCACCGCGGTGCTGGACGCCGACGTGGCCACGCTGCAGGGCTGGGTGCGCTTCTTCGAAATCGCGATGCGCGAAGCCCGGCGGGTGGCCACCGAACACAGCGATTCCATCGCGCCGAGCACGCAGCCCAGCATGTGGCAGGCCAGCGCATTGCCGGGCGACGAGCGGAGTACATAGAGCCCCCACGCTCACTGCGTTCGCTGACCCCCGGGGGGGCTCTTGCTGCAGACCGGCGGAGCCGGATCTGCGCAAGGGCTTGATCAGGCGGCTGCGATTTTTCCGAGTTCGATCTTCGCGATGGCGTTGCGGTGCACCTCGTCGGGGCCGTCGGCAAAGCGCAGCGTGCGGGCGTGGGTGTAGAAGCTGGCCAGCGGGGTGTCCTGGCACATGCCTGCGCCGCCGAAGACCTGCATCGCCCAGTCGATCACCTGGCAGGCCATGGTGGGCGCCACCACCTTGATCATCGCGATCTCGGCCTTGGCGCTCTTGTTGCCCGCCAGGTCCATCATCCACGCCGCCTTCAACGTCAGCAGCCGCGCCTGGTCGATCTTGCAGCGCGCCTCGGCAATGCGCTCCAGCGTCACCCCCTGCTGAGCGATCGGCTTGCCGAAGGCCACGCGCTGCGTGGCGCGCTCGCACATCAGCTTCAAGGCGCGTTCCGCCAGGCCGACCAGGCGCATACAGTGGTGAATGCGGCCCGGCCCCAGGCGGCCTTGCGCGATTTCGAAGCCGCGGCCTTCGCCAAGCAAGATGTTGCTGACCGGCACGCGCACGTTCTTGAAGTCGACTTCCATGTGGCCGTGCGGTGCATCGTCATAGCCGAAGACCGACAGCGGGCGCAAGATGGTGATGCCCGGTGTTTCGCGCGGCACCAGCACCATGCTTTGCTGCGAGTGGCGCGGCGCGGTCTTGTCGGTCTTGCCCATGAAGATGAAGATGGCGCAGCGCGGGTCGCCGGCGCCGCTGGTCCACCACTTGCGGCCGTTGATGACGTATTCGTCGCCCGCGCCTGTGGATTCACGCCGGATGTCGGCCTCGATGTTGGTGGCGTCAGATGACGCCACCGCCGGCTCGGTCATCGCGAAGGCGCTGCGAATCTCTCCTGCCAGCAAGGGTTCGAGCCAGCGCTTCTTGTGCTCGGCCGAACCGTAACGTGCAATGGTTTCCATGTTGCCGGTGTCGGGCGCAGAGCAATTGAAGACCTCGCTGCTCCAGGGCACAGCGCCCATGATTTCGGCCAAGGGCGCGTAGTCCTGGTTGCTCAGCCCGAAGGTGAATTCGCCGTCGGCGCCTGTCTTCGAGCCTTCCGCGTTCGAGCCTTCCGCACTCGGCGGCAGGAAGAGGTTCCAGAGGCCAGCCGCGCGCGCCTTCGGCTTGAGTTGTTCGATCAACTGCAGCGGCGTCCAGCGCTTGCCGGCCTGGGTGTTGGCCTCGATTTCGGCTTCCCATTGCGGTTCAGCCGGGTAGATGTGTTCAGCCATGAAGGCGTTCAGGCGTGCCTGCAGGTCCTGGGTGCGGGGTGAGTAGCTGAAGTCCATGTGCGTGCGCGCTTTCGTGCTGGTGTGTGTGTCGGGTGTCTGGCGGGGTGGGCGTGGCGCGCCGTCACCGTGCGGCGTGTTCGTGGGCCCGTGCGAATTTCCAGGCCATCTCGGCCAGTGAACGGGTGGCCGCGCCGTTGGTGCGAGCTTGCGCGCTGCTGGCGGTGCCGTCGACCACACGCTTGGCGATGCCCTGCATGATGCTGGCCAGGCGAAACAGGTTGTAGGCAAGGTAGAAGTTCCACTCGGCCTTCAACGCGCTGGCGTTGCCGCGGCCCGTGCGCTCGCAATACTTCGCGATGTAGTCGTCTTCAGAAGGAATGCCCAGGGTGGCGAGGTCCAGGCCGCCGATGCCTCGGAAGACACCGGGCGGAATGTGCCAGGCCATGCAGTGATAGCTGAAGTCGGCCAGTGGGTGGCCCAGCGTGGACAGTTCCCAGTCCAGCACGGCGATGATGCGTGGCTCTTCGGCAGCGAAGACCACGTTGTCGAGCCGAAAGTCGCCGTGCACGATGGCCGGCGCGGAGCCGTCCAGCGCACCGGGCGGCAGGCGCCGCGGCAGCCACTCGATCAGGCGGTCCATCTCGGGGATGTCTTCCGTGATGCTGGCCAGGAACTGCTTGCTCCAGCGGCCGATCTGGCGTTCGAAGTAGTTGCCCGGCTTGCCGAAGCTTGAAAGGCCTGCAGCGGCCACGTCCACGCTGTGCAGCGCGGCAATGACGCGGTTCATCTCGTCGTAGATGGCGCCGCGCTCGGCGGGTGTCATGCCGGGCAGTGCCTGGTCCCACAGCACACGGCCTGCCATGAAACCCATGATGTAGAAGGCGCGGCCGATGACGCTTTCGTCTTCGCACAGCAGCAGCATCGCCGGTACCGGCACGCCCGTCGTCGCCAGGCCCTGCATGACGCGGAACTCTCGGTCTATGGCGTGCGCCGAGGGCAGCAGCTTCGCCGCCGGCCCGGGCTTGGTGCGCATCACGTAGGCGCGGCCCGGTGTCTGCAGCTTGTAGGTGGGGTTGCTCTGGCCGCCCTTGAATTGCTCAACCGTGAGCGGGCCCTCGAAGTTCGGCAATGCCTGCTGCAGATGCGCCTGCAGTGCGGCCACGTCGAAGGCGTGGCTCTGTGCCACGGGCTTGGTGCCGGTGAACTGTTCCATCGTCATCAGCCTCGGCGCTTCACTTGTCGGCCAGCGCCATCAGCTTCTCGCGTGACAGCACCACCAGCCGCGTGGGTTCCACGCGCACGGCGCCGTCGCGCTCGAAACCCTTCAGCTCCTGATTCACGCGCTGGCGTGAGGCGCCGAGCAACTGAGCCAGGTCTTCCTGCGCCAAGACGAGGCCGATGCGGATTTCTTCGCCCTGCTCGATGCCGTAGCTCTTGGCCAACAGCAGCACCTGGCGCGCCAGCCGTGCCTGCAGCGGGCGCGTGTTGATGTCTTCGAGCTGATCGAACATCAAGCGCAGGCGGCGGCAGTTCAGCCGCAGCAGCGCTTCGTAAAGCTCGACATGCTGTGCCAGCAGCTCCTTGAAGTCGGTCTTGCGCACCACGAGCAGCGTGGTGGTGCCGTGGGCGTCGGCATCGTGGGTGCGCGGCAGGCCGTCGAAGAGCGCGATGTCGCCGAACCAGGTGCCGGGCTCGACATAGGTCAACGTGATCTGCTTGCCCGACAGCGCCACCGAGCTGACGCGCACCGCGCCGCGCGCCACGCCACACCACTCTTGCGCCGGTGTGCCGCGGGAAGCCAGCGGGTCGCCGTCCACCAGGCGCCTGACATGCGAGCGGGCGAGGATGGCGCGCTGTAGCGTCTGTGAGAGCTTGCTGAACCACGCGCCCGATTCGATGTTTTGCTGTTCGTCGAGTGTAAGAACGGGGGTATTCATGGCTTGTCTCGGTTGCGACAGGCGCGCGACGATGTCGGCTGCATTGTTCTGGGCCGCTACAGCGTTGCAGCGGCCAGTACCGGAAGACTACGCCATGCCCACCACCGCGCTTCACGTTCCCAGCCTCAGGCACAGCTGCAGCACCGCCGAATGGCAACTGCGGGTCGACCTTGCTGCCGCCTATCGCATGGTGGCCATGTTCGGCTGGGACGACCTCGTCTTCACGCACATCAGCGCCCGCGTTCCAGGCGATGCGCCGGGTCACGCGGGTGAACACGGCGGCGCGTTCCTCATCAACCCTTACGGTTTCATGTTCGAGGAAATCACCGCCAGCAGCCTGCTGAAGGTGGACGCAGAGGGCCGCAAGCTGCAGGACAGCCCCTTCGACGTCAATCCGGCGGGCTTCGTGATCCACAGCGCCGTGCATGCGGCGCGCCATGACGCCGGCTGTGTGCTGCATGTGCATACGCCCAACGGCATTGCCGTGTCGGCGCAGCGGGGCGGGGTGCTGCCGATCTCGCAGCAGTCGATGTTCGTGCTGGCCTCGCTGGCGTATCACGACTACGAAGGCGTGGCGCTGCGCGACGACGAGAAGCCGCGCCTGGTGGCCGACCTGGGCGAGAAGACCTACCTCATGCTGCGCAACCACGGCCTTCTGACGGTGGGCAGCAGCGTGGCGGAGGCTTTCCAGGCCATGTACCTCTTCGAGACGGTTTGCATGATTCAGGTGCGTGCCCAGGCCGGCGGCGGGCCGCTGCACCACATCGACGCCGGCATCATCGCCACGGCACTGCAACAGGCCCGAGAGGTCACGCGCGGGCTGGGCGCCAACCTGGTGTGGCCCGGGCTGCTGCGCAGGCTCGATCGGCGCATGCCGGGCTACGACAACTGAGCAAGCCCTCACGTGTGCAGGTGCGCCAATACGCCACTGCGCCCGGTCGCCTGACGCTCGCATGACCCTGCTCAAGCGCGCTGCCGTGGCAAGCGCCACGCTTTGCGCTCGCTGCCGGGTCAGCACGCACAAGTTGCGTGCTAGAGTAAATTTTGAATCCGTTTCCAAGGTCCGCCCCTTGTCTGCTGCATGCCTTTTCCGCGACGCTGCTTGCCGTTAGTCATTGCAGTCATGGCCGCAGCAGTGGTGCTGGATGCCGCAGCCGCACGGCTTTCGGCGTCGGCCACGAGCACCGTGCTGGGCCAGCCGCTCGACTTCGCTGTGCAGGTGGGTCTGCAGCCCGGCGAGACTCTCTCGCCCGAGTGTGTCAGCGCCGAAGTCACCCTCGGTGACCGCCGGCTGCCAGCGCCGACGGTGCGCACGGTGCTGGAGCTGACCGGCGTTGATGCCGCACGCATCCGCGTCATCACCGATCAGGCGATCGACGAGCCCGTGGTCGGCGTGTTGTTGAACGCAGGCTGCCCATCGGGTCGCTTCTCCCGGCGTTTCGTGGTGCTGGCAGACCCGCCGATCGACATCTTCCCGTCGGCCGCTGCCCTGGCTGCCTTGCCGCTGGTGCCGGCGATGGCCTTGGCGCCTGTGGCATCTTCTGCAGGAACCGCGCCAGCCGCCGGTTCTGCGCCGGCTGACAGCAGCACCGCAGTCGATGCGGCAGGTGTGCAGGGCCTGCCCGCGCCGGCCGGTGTGCGCAGGGATGCACCGCGTGCGGCCCGTGCCCCGCAAGATCAGGCCACCAGGGTGGCGCGCCAGGCCAGTCTGACGCCAGAGACACTCGAAGCACGTGAAGCACGTGAAGCACGTGAAGCGAGGCGCATCGCGCAACGCAGCGCCCGCGCTGAACGGCGCGCAGCCGCGGCAAGTGTCGACAGGCCGGCGGCCGCAGCCGCGCCGCGCCTGCGGCTGGAAGCGGCCGAGCCGGCACCTGCTGCCGTGGCGGTGGGTGTCGAAGCCGCGCTGCAAGCCGTGGCCGAGGCCGCGTCGGCGGCACGCGCTGCGGCCGCCGTGGCCTCTGCTGCATCGACGCGTATCGCCGCCCTCGAACGCACGGTGGTGGAACTGCGCGGCGAAGCCAATGCCAGCCGTGAAGGCACCGCTGAGTTGCGCACGCGACTGGCACGCGCCGAGGAGTCGAGCCGCTGGACCACGCCATTGCTGGCGCTGGTGCTGTTGATGACCGCCGTGGCCGCCTGGCTGGCGTGGCGTCTGAACAAGGCCGAGCGTGTACGCCAGCGCAGTTGGAAGGCGTCTGCGCCGGCCGGCGTGGATGCGCTGAACCCTCAGCACTCGCCGAGCAAGCTGCCGACGTCTCCGATTCCCTTCGTCACGTCAGAGATCAAGCTGCCGTCTTCACCCGCCGCGCGCTCGCGGCCGGCCTGGCCGGCGCCGGTGAGCCTGTCGCCCGACAGCGAAGCGCCCGCGTCGGTGGCCACCCAGCCGCTGCCACGGCACCCGCCAGAAAACCCCATGCTGCGCACCGAGCCCATGCCGTCGCTCGGCGTGATCGAAGAATCTGCGCCACGTGACGTGTCCATCGAAGAGCTCATCGACCTTGAGCAGCAAGCCGAGTTCTTTGTCGTGCTGGGCCAGGACGACGCGGCGGTGGACCTGCTGGTGGAGCATCTTCGCCACACCGGCGGCGGCAGCCCCTTGCCCTACCTGAAGCTGCTGGAAATCTACCGACGCCGCGGCCGCCGCGTGGAGTACGAACGCCTGCGCGAACGTTTCAATCTGCGCTTCAACGCCTATGCCCCTGAATGGGATGCCGACCTGCAAGCCGGGCGAACGCTGGACAGCTATGCCGGCGTCATTCCTCGCCTGCAGCAGGTATGGCCGCGCCCGCTGGACGCGATGGCAGAGCTGGAGGCGCTGCTGTTTCGAAAGTCGCGTGGCGACCTCTTCGAATTGCCCGCTTACCGCGAGGTGCTCTTCCTGTACTCGCTGGCCCGCGACCTGCTGGACCGGGAGGCTGGCGATTCGGGCCAGATCGACCTGCTGTTGCCGTTGGCCGACGGCGGAGAATTCAGCAGCACCTCGCCGGCGCCCTACTTGACGTTGGAAAGTGACTCGATCCCTGGCGGCCTGCACGGAACGCCGACCGCACCGCTCGACTTCGACCTCAGTTCCGACCCCACCCGGCCGACCAGCATCTTCGGCCCGCTGGACGACACGCCCGAGCGCCCCAGCCGGCGCTGAAGCGGCGCAGCGCCGGTGTCACTCAGTCACGCAGGGCTGCAGCGACGCGGGATCAAATGCGCTGCAAGCGTTGCAGCGCCTCGTTCAACGTGGCGTCGCGCTTGGCAAAACACAGCCTGGCCAGGCCCTGTTCGAAGCCACCGTCGTAGAAGGCCGCAACGGGTATGGCGGCCACGCCCACTTCGCGCGTCAGCCATTGGCAGAAATCGCCTTCGGGCAGGGTGCTCACCGCGCTGTAGTCCACCAGCTGAAAGTAGCTGCCCTGGGTGTGCAGCGGCTTCAGGCGCGTGCGTCCGAGGCCTTCGACAAACAGATCGCGCTTGCGCTGGTAGAAGGCCGGCAGGTCGCAGTAAGGCGCGGCGTCAGCCATGAAACGAGCCAACGCGTGCTGCACCGGGGTGTTGACCGTGAAGACGTTGAACTGGTGCACCTTGCGGAATTCGGCCGTCAAGGCCGCTGGCGCAGCGACATGGCCCACCTTCCAGCCGGTGACGTGGTAAGTCTTGCCGAAGCTGCTGACACAGAAGGCGCGCGCCGCCAGCGCTGGCAGGCTGGCCACGCTGACGTGGGGCGCACCGTCGAAGACCATGTGCTCGTAGACCTCGTCCGACAGCAGCAGCACTTGTGTCGGCGCCAGCAAGTCAGCCAGTTGCTGCATCTCGGCCCGTGTCCACACCGTGGCGCTGGGGTTGTGCGGGCTGTTGATGATGATGAGCCGCGTTTCCGCGTTCAGCGCGGCGGCGATCTTTCCGAAATCAGGACGGAAGCTGCCCGGCGTCAGCGGCACACGCACCACGCGCCCGCCTGCCAGTTGGATGCTGGGCGCATAGCTGTCGTAGCAAGGCTCGAGCACGATGACCTCGTCGCCCGGGTGCACGCAGCACAGCACGGCAGTCATGATGCCTTGCGTGGCGCCCGCGGTGATGGTGATCTCGTCGGCCGCGTCGTAGCGGTGGCCGTAAAGCGACTCGACTTTTGCCGCCACGGCTTCACGCAGCGCCGCCACGCCCGCCATCGGTGGGTATTGGTTCAGACCTTCGCGCATCGCGGTGCTGACGTGGTTCACCAGTGCCGGGTCGCAGTCGAAGTCAGGAAAGCCCTGGCCCAGGTTCACGGCACCTGCTTGCTGCGACAGCTGCGACATCACGCTGAAGATGGTGGTGCCCACCTGGGGCAGGCGGCTGGTGATCGAGGGCGTCTCAAACATGCTTCACAACTCGCAATTCACAACTCGTAATCGCTGTCGCTGGCCACGCCTGTCATCGCACGCTGCACGAGCGATGCCGTCAGCCGCGGCGACAGCAGCTCGGCGAAAGCGGTGACGAACTGACGCAGGTAGGCGCCGCGCTTGAACGCCACACGCGTGGTGTTGGGCCCGAACAAGTGGCCCAGCGGCCGGGCGACGAGGTCGCTGTCGGCAGGCTCGCCGCGCATCGCCAGCTCGGCGACCACGCCCACGCCCAGGCCCAGGCGCACGTAGGTCTTGATGACGTCGCTGTCTATGGCTTCCAGCGCCACCAGCGGCTTGATCTGTGCACGCGCAAAGGCCAGGTCGATGCGCGAGCGGCCGGTCATCGTGGGCTGGTAGAGCACCATCGGGTGGGCGGCCAGTTGTTCCAGCGTGGGCCGCTCCACCGACGCCAGTGCGTGGCCGACGGGCACCACCATCACATGCTGCCATTCGTGGCAGGGCAGGGTGATCAGTTCAGGGTGTGCGGCCAGCGCTTCGGTGGCCAGGCCGATTTCGGCCACATCGTCCAGCAGCATGCGCGCCACTTGTTCGGGCATGCCCTGGTGCAGCACCACCTGCACCTTGGGGTAGCGCCGCCGCAGCAGCGCCACCGGTTCTGGCAGGAAGTAGCGCGCCTGGGTGTGGGTGGTGGCAATGCGCAGCGTGCCGGTGTCCTGCTTGCTGAATTCCTGGCCGATGCGCTTGAGGTTGGCTACCTCGCGCATGATGATCTCCACCGACTTCAGCACCTGTTGGCCGGGCTCGGTCACACGCTTCAGGCGCTTGCCGTGGCGCGCGAAGATGTCCACGCCCAGCTCTTCTTCGAGCTCGAGGATGGCC
>Ga0209181_10012986_pt1 | contig 10468 bp, 7 predicted proteins | sample MAT05_FD_187208 | JGI IMG/M metagenome (GOLD analysis project Ga0209181, IMG submission 187208) | Freshwater microbial communities from Lake Fryxell liftoff mats and glacier meltwater in Antarctica - MAT-05 (SPAdes) (version 2) | ecosystem: Environmental > Aquatic > Freshwater > Ice > Liftoff...
CGGCGCACGGCCGGGTCCATCGTCGTCTCCCACAGCTGCATCGGGTTCATCTCGCCCAACCCCTTGTAGCGCTGGCGGCCCACGGCGTGTTCGGCCTGGGCGATCAGCCAGGCCATCGCGGCGCGGAAGTCCAGCACCCGCTGCTCTTTGGCGCGCTCGCCTTCGCCGCGCCTCACGATGGCGTCGGCGCCCAGCAGGCCCTTGAAGGTCTGGCCGGCCAGGCTGAGTGCGGCGTAATCGACGCCGTGCACAAAGTCCTGGGTGATCACGCTGCTCTTGATGTTGCCGTGCAGGCGGCGGCTGATGCGCAGCAGGTGTTTGTCGGTGCGGATGTCGAACTGCGCCTCCACCGTGGCGTCGTGCAGCGCGGCTTGCAGGGTGATGGCGCTGGACTCGGCGCTGGCGGCGCTGTCTAAGTCCAGCGTCAGGCCGTTGGTGATGGCGCGCAGGCCGTCCACGTCCATCCAGTTGCCCAGGCGGTTCATCACATGCGTGGCCACCACGTACTGGGTGGCCAGGGTCTCCAGCTCGGGCCCGGCAAGCGCTGCGCGCGGCGGCGTGGCGGACGTGATGCCCTCGGCATTGGTGCCGGTGCCGTCGGGCAGCACCGACGCGCCGTCCAGCGCCACCTTCAGCAAGAACTTGTCCAGCTCCAGCCCGTCTTTCAGGTACTGCTCGTGCTTGCCGACCTTGACCTTGTAGAGCGGTGGCTGGGCGATGTAGATGTGGCCACGCTCCACCAGCACCGGCATCTGGCGGTAGAAAAACGTCAGCAGCAGGGTGCGGATGTGCGCGCCGTCCACGTCGGCGTCGGTCATGATGATGATGCGGTGGTAGCGCAGCTTGTCGATGTTGAACTCTTCGCTGCCGATCGACGTGCCCAGCGCGGTGATCAGCGTGACGATCGAGTCGCTGCTCAGCAGCTTTTCGTAGCGCGCTTTTTCGACGTTCAATATCTTGCCGCGCAGCGGCAGGATCGCCTGGAACTTGCGGTCACGCCCTTGCTTGGCGCTGCCGCCGGCCGAGTCACCCTCGACGATGTAGATCTCGCACAGCGACGGGTCTTTCTCCTGGCAATCAGCCAGCTTGCCGGGCAGGCCCATGCCGTCCAGCACACCTTTGCGGCGCGTCATCTCGCGGGCGCGGCGGGCCGCCTCACGGGCGCGGGCCGCCTCCACGATCTTGCCGCAGATGATCTTGGCGTCCAGCGGGTTTTCTTGCAGCCAGTCGGTCAGCAGCTTGCTGACGATCTCTTCGACCGGCCCACGCACCTCGCTCGATACCAGCTTGTCCTTGGTCTGGCTGGAAAACTTGGGCTCGGGCACCTTGATGCTGACGATGCAGGCCAGGCCTTCACGCATGTCGTCGCCGGCAATCTCGACCTTGGCCTTCTTGGCCATCTCGTTGTCGTCGAGGTATTTGTTGATCACCCGCGTCATCGCCGCGCGCAGGCCGGTCAGGTGGGTGCCACCGTCGCGCTGCGGGATGTTGTTGGTGAAACACAGCACGTTTTCGCTGTAGCCGTCGTTCCACTGCATCGCCACTTCAACACCGACGTTGGTGCCCTGGTCGCTGACCTTGTCGCCAGCGGCGTGAAACACATTCGGGTGCAGCACCTTCTTGCCGGTGTTGATGAACTGCACAAAGCCCTTGACGCCGCCGGCGAAGGCGAAATCCTCCTCCTTGCCGTTGCGCTCGTCCACCAGCCGGATGCGCACGCCGTTGTTCAAGAAGCTCAGCTCGCGCAGGCGCTTGGCCAGCACGTCGTAATGGAAGTCGATGTTCGAAAATATCGTCTCGTCGGGCAGAAAGTGCACCTCGGTGCCGCGCTTTTCGGTATCGCCGGTGATGCGCATCGGGCTGACCTCGAAGCCTTCACGCTGCTCCAGCAACCGCTGCTGCGGGATGCCCATCGCAAAGTCCAGCGCATGCACCTTGCCGTCGCGCCGCACGACCAGGCGCAGCCATTTGCTCAAGCCGTTGACGCAGCTCACGCCCACGCCGTGCAGGCCGCCCGAGACCTTGTAGCTGTTCTGGTTGAACTTGCCGCCGGCGTGCAGCTCGGTCAGCGCGATCTCGGCCGCACTGCGCTTGGGCTCGTGTTTGTCGTCCATCTTCACGCCGGTCGGGATGCCACGGCCGTTGTCGATGACGGAGATCGAGTTGTCGCTGTGGATGGTGACGATGATGTCGTCGCAATGCCCGGCCAGTGACTCGTCGATCGAGTTGTCCACCACCTCGAACACCAGGTGGTGCAGGCCGGTGCCGTCGCTGGTGTCGCCGATGTACATGCCGGGGCGCTTGCGCACGGCCTCCAGGCCTTCCAGGATCTGGATGCTGCCCTCGCCGTAGGCGGCCGATGCCTCGGCCCCGGTGGACGCCACCGCGCCTTCGGCGGTGGGCACCTCACGCTGGGTCACACCGCTGGACTTGATCGGGTCTTGGGAGGGGCTGGATTCGGTCATCGGTAAGTCACTTTCGCGGGTTCTGGCAGTGGGCACGGCCCCACATCGGCGGGCCCTTAAAACGCTGCAGCGGGCTCGGGGCCCGCTGTTGCTGCTGGATTTGTGGCGCGCTAGATGCGCATCGGCATCACCACGTACTTGAAACCGGTCTGATCGGGCACGGTGATCAAGGCGCTGGCGTTGCCGTCCTGCAGCTCGATCTTGACCATGTCCTGGCTGATGTTGGACAGCGCGTCCATCAGGTAGGTGACGTTGAATCCGACCTCGATCGTGTCGCCGGCATAGTCGATCTCGATCTCTTCCTTGGCTTCTTCCTGCTCGGCATTGCTGCTGGCAATGCGCAGCAGACCCGGCTCGATGTTGACCCGCACGCCCTTGAACTTTTCGCTGGTCAGGATGGCGGCCCGCTGCAGGCTGGCCAGCAGCGTGGTGCGGCCCAGGATCACGGCGTTTTTATGGTTCTTCGGGATCACCCGGTTGTAGTCGGGGAACTTGCCCTCGACCAGCTTGGTGACGAACTCCATGCCCGAGAAGTTGAAGCGCGCCTGGTTGCCGGCAAAACGCATCTCGATGGGCGTGTCTTCGTCCTTGAGCAGGCGCTGCAGCTCCAGCACGGTCTTGCGCGGCAGGATCACCTCCTGCTTGGGCACTTCGGCTTCAAGTTGCGATTGCGCCAGGCCCAGGCGGTGGCCGTCGGTGGCCACCAGCGTCAGCTGACGTCCCTCGGCCACAAACAGGATGCCGTTGAGGTAGTAGCGGATGTCGTGTACCGCCATCGCAAAGTGCACCTGGTTGATCAGGGTCTTGAGCGTGTTTTGCGGCACCGAGAACACCGGGCCGAAGTCCACCGCCTCGTTGACGAGCGGGAAGTCATCGGCCGGCAGCGTCTGCAGCGTGAAGCGGCTCTTGCCCCCGGTCAGGGTCAGCTTGTTCTGCGCTGCGGCCAGCGTCACCACCTGGTCGCTGGGCAGGCTGCGCAGGATGTCGATCAGCTTGCGCGCGCCCACCGTGATGGCGAAGTTGCCGGCGTCCCCACCCAACGTGGCCTGGGTGCGCACCTGGATTTCGAGGTCGCTGGTCGTGAACTCGATCTCGTCCCCCGTCTTCTTCATCAGCACATTGGCCAGGATGGGCAAGGTGTGGCGGCGCTCAACGATGCCAGACACACTTTGCAAGGCTTCGAGCAATTTTTGTTGCGGCGCTTTTAGAACAATCATCTCTTCCTCTTAACCTGGTAGTACTTAGTAGGTGACGGGGCTTTTTGTGAACAAGCCTATTTTCACCTGTCTTTTCAACGCTTTAGGACGGGCTGAACCCTGTGCGGCGCGGGCCTTGAACTTCAACGGTTACAGACAACAACTTCGGGTTTAGGGCGGCGCCTGTGGACAGGTGGGTGCTTGTTCAAAAGTTGTCCACAACGCTGTGCCTTGACAGAAGTTGCAGGCCTTGTCGTGTTTTTCAGCCTTTCAGGGTCTGTTCCAGCACATGCAGCTGCTGGTTCAGCTCACTGTCCTTGGTGCGGTCGCCGCCAATCTTGCGCACCGCATGCAGCACGGTGGTGTGGTCACGCCCGCCAAACAGCTCGCCGATCTCGGGCAGGCTTTTCTGCGTCATTTCCTTGGCCAGGTACATCGCGATCTGGCGCGGCTTGGCAATGCTGGCGGGCCGCTTTTTGCTGTACATGTCGGCGATCTTGATCTTGTAGAAGTCGGCCACCGTCTTCTGGATGTTCTCGACGCTGATCTGCCGGTTCTGGATCGACAGCAGGTCTTTCAGCGCCTCGCGGGCCAGCGCGATGTTGATGTCCTTGTGCGAGAAGCGGCTGTAGGCCAGCACCTTGCGCAGCGCGCCTTCAAGCTCGCGCACATTGGCGCGCACGTTCTTGGCGACAAAAAACGCCACGTCCTCGGGCATCTCGGTGCCCTCGGCGCGGGCCTTGGCCATCAGGATGGCCACGCGCATCTCCAGCTCGGGCGGCTCGATGGCCACCGTCAGCCCGGCCTCGAAGCGGCTGGTCAGCCGGGTATCGATGTCGACCAGCCCCTTGGGGTAGGTGTCGCTGGTCATGATGATGTGGGCACGCTTGGCCAGCAGCGCTTCGAAGGCGTTGAAAAACTCCTCCTGGGTGCGCTCCTTGCCGGCAAAAAACTGCACGTCGTCGATCAGCAGCAGGTCCAGGTTGTGGTACTTGGCCTTGAGCTCGTCGAAGGTCTTGCGCTGGTAGTTCTTGACCACGTCGCTGATGAACTGCTCGGCGTGCAGGTACAGCACCCGGGCGTCGGGCTTGTCCTTGAGCAGCGCGTTGCCCACGGCATGGATCAAATGCGTCTTGCCCAGGCCGACACCGCCGTAGATGAACAGCGGGTTGTACATCACGCCCGGCGCGCCGGCCACGTGCAGCGCGGCGGTGCGGGCCATCTGGTTGGCACGGCCGGCCACCAGGCTGTCGAAGGTGAGTGCGGTGTTGAGCTTGTGGCTGTTGGATGCCGGCGGCAAGTGGTACCCAGCAGTGCTGCCGGGGTTGCCCGAGGCGGAGACCGGGTTGCCGCCACCGTTGCCAGCCGGTGGCGCACGCACGCTGGTGCTGTGGCCGATGGCCTGTCCATTGAGCAGCGCAGATGCACGCACCGGCGCGTGGGCGGGCAGCGGTCGGCCGGCGGGCATGGCGTCGCGCGGGGCCAGCGACAACTCCAACCGCACCGGCTTGCCGGCCAGGCCGGTCAGGATGGCCTCGATGCGGGCGCTGTACTGAGACCGGATCCAGTCGAGCTTGAACCGGTTGGGCACACGCACCTGGGCCACCGCGCCGTCGGGCCCGCCATCGACGATGTCGGCGCCCGGCAAGGGCCGGATCCAGGTGTTGAATTGTTGTTCGGGCAGTTCGGTGGCGAGTAGCTCGCAGCCACGCTGCCAGAGGTCTGGGCTCATTGTGGACAAGTGGTTCTTTGAGCGGCTGCATTGTAGTCCTCCAGGGCCTGCGAGCCACAGTTATCCACAGCCCGGTGGTGCCCGCCACCAGGCCCGCCATGCCGCGGTTTGTAGTGCAAGTGTTTGACCGCAAACGAAGTTTTTGCTCTAATAGTGGGTTTCCCCAACGCGCAGCGCTTTTTTCTGCTGCGGCTGGCGCTCGCAAGCATGCGTCGCCTGGCAACCTCTGCAATGTCCGTCTGTCCGCAAACTGCGGCGCAAGACGCTTGATGGCGACAGTGGTTTGGCGGGGGCCTAACCTCAAGGACAAGACCATGAAGCGCACCTACCAGCCTTCCAAGACCCGCCGCGCCCGCACGCACGGTTTCCTCGTACGCATGAAGACGCGCGGTGGCCGCGCGGTCATCGCCGCACGCCGTGCCAAGGGCCGCAAGCGCCTGTCGCTGGTCTGAACTCGGCCGGGCTGCGCTGGTGACGGTCCGGCTCGCTTGCGCCCCACACCCCTGGCCTGCGCTGTGACGCCCGCCCTGCCAGGGGCTGCTCGGGCGGTGGTCGGGCACATCTTGCGGTCGGCTGATTTCCAGTCCGTGCTGTCCACAGCGCCGCACGCGCGCAGTGCCCACTTCTCGGTGCACCACCTCGCTGCACGCCCCAGCGTGGCCAAAAGGCCGCTAAAAAGGGGAGTTGTGCAAGAGTTATCCACAGGTGGTGCACACAGTTGCCCACCGGCTGTGGATGAGTCGCCTCGACTGCCGCTGACCGGGTGCTGGCTGGGGCTGGTGGTGCCCAAGCGGCACGCCAAGCGGTCCGTCACGCGCAACCTGCTCAAGCGGCAAATGCGCGAGGTGATGGCGTCCCGGGCGGACAGTTTGCCGTCAGGCTTGTGGGTCCTGCGGTTGAAGGCACCGTTTGATCGCAAGCTGTTCACCAGCCCGGCGTCGGATCCGTTGCGGCGTACCGCACATGACGAGTTGCAGCAGCTGTTGCAACGGGCGTCCGTGCGGCGCTGAGCCGGCCGCAAGCCCTCCGCGATGACGGTCGAGCGCCCCACCTTGTCTAAGCTGCTGCAAGACCTGCCGCGCCGTGGCCTGACCGGGCTGGTGCGCGGCTACCGGTTTTTTCTCAAACCGTGGCTGGGCAACGCCTGCCGGTTCGAGCCCACTTGTTCGGCCTATGCCCTGGCCGCCCTGCACCAGCACGGTGCGGCGGCCGGCAGTTATCTGGCTGTGCGGCGCATCCTGCGCTGCAATCCCTTGTGCAACGGCGGTTGTGATCCCGTGCCCGACGTTGCGCCCCGCCTGTTCACCCGATTGCTTTCTTCGAAGACCCGCCCATGACCGACATGCGCCGCACCATCCTCTGGGTGGTGTTCTCCGTCTCGCTCTTCCTGTTGTGGGATGCCTGGACCAGGCACAACGGCGGCACGTCGATGTTTGCGCCCAAACCGGCCGCCGTGGCGGTGGCTGGCGCAGCGCCGGCCAGCCTGTCCGGCCCGGCCTCGGCGGCCAATCCGGCAGGGGTGCCCTTGCCTTCTACCGCCGGTGCGGTGCCAGCGGCCCCGGGCGCTGCGGCCACACCCGGCGCGGCGCTGGTGACCAGCGGTGCGGTGCCGGTGTCCACCGAGCAGGTCAGCCTCACCACCGATGTGCTGAAGGCCACCTTCGACGCCAAGGGCGGCGACCTCGTCCGGCTCGAGTTGCTGAACTACGCCGATGCGGCCGACGACAAGCAGCGTGTGGTGCTGTTCGACCACAGTGCCAAGCGGGTGTATCTGGCGCAGACCGGCCTGGTCACCACCCAGCCCGGCATTGCGTTGCCCAACCATTTGACGGTGATGCAGGTGCAGCCCGGCGAGCGTGTGCTCAAGGACGGCGTTCGTGACCTGAGCATCAGCTTTGTTTCGCCAGACTTTGGCGGCAACAAGCTGGTCAAGACCTTCACCTTCACCCGAGGCGGGTACACCGCCCAGGTCAAGCATGAGTTCACCAACGGGTCAAACGCCGCGATCACGCCGCAGCTTTACCTGCAACTCACGCGCGACGGCAATGCGCCGGCCGGTGAGTCGAGTTTTTATTCCACCTTCACCGGCCCGGCGATGTACACCGAGGCCAGCAAGTTCAAGAAAATCGACTTCAAGGACATCGAAAAAGCCAAGGCCGAGCACGACAAGACCAGCGACGGCGGCTGGGTGGCGATGGTGCAGCACTACTTTGCCAGCGCCTGGCTGTCGCCCGACAAGGTGTTGCGTGAGTTCCGCACCGCCAAGGTCAGCGACAACCTGTACTCGATCGCGATGGTGCTGCCGCTGGGTGAGGTGGCGCCCGGCGCCACCAAGACCCATGTGGCCACGCTGTTTGCCGGCCCGCAGGAGGAAAAAAAGCTCGAAGCCCTGGCGCCCGGCCTGGAACTGGTCAAGGACTACGGTTGGCTGACCATCCTGTCCAAGCCGCTGTTCTGGCTGTTGGACCAGTTGCACACGCTGATCGGCAACTGGGGCTGGGCGATCGTCGCGCTGGTGGTGCTGCTCAAGATTGCGTTTTACGCGCTCAATGCCCATGCCTACAAGTCGATGGCCAAGATGAAGGCCGTCAACCCCAAGGTGATGGAGATGCGCGAGCGCTACAAGGACCAGCCGCAGCAGATGCAGCAGGAGATGATGCGCATCTACCGCGAAGAAAAAGTCAACCCGCTGGGCGGCTGCCTGCCGATCTTTGTGCAGATGCCGTTTTTCATCGCGCTGTACTGGGTGTTGCTGTCCACCGTCGAAATGCGCAATGCACCCTGGATCGGCTGGATCCACGACCTGTCCACCAAGGACCCGTTTTTCATCCTGCCGCTGCTGATGACCGCGTCCACGATGTTCCAGACCTGGCTCAACCCCACGCCACCCGATCCGGTGCAGGCCAAGATGATGTGGATCATGCCGCTGGTGTTCTCGGTGATGTTCTTCTACTTCCCGGCGGGCCTGGTGCTGTACTGGCTGACGAACAACATCCTGGGCATCGCCCAGCAGTGGTACATCAACAAGAAGCTGGGCGTTAAATAGCGGGCTGACCGACCCTTGCGCCGCAGCGGACATGCCCGCTTACAAACGGGCCCACGACCGGCCGTGACGGGCTGCACAAACCCGCCGGCCTACCCCTCGTTCGGGGATTGACGCCGCCCGCGAACGGCCGATGATCGGTCTCAAGGTGCCCTTCGGCTGCAAGCCCGACGGCACCGACCACCGATCAACGCGGGGACCTCCGGCGCAGCCCAGCGCCGGACCTGGGGCGTACAAGACGGGCAGCTCACGCGAGCCACCCGGCGCTCCACCCCGCGCCATTTGCGGCCACTTGCGTCCCGGCGAGGACCGTCGCGCCCCGTCGCGCGGCCTGTTGCGGCCGTTCGGGGCGGTTCGGGACCACTTGCACCCTTCGCAGACAATGCGGTGGGTGTCGCTGCACCAGCACCTTGACCCCATCGTCGCCATCGCCACCGCCCCGGGGCGGGGTGCGGTGGGCATCGTGCGGGTGTCAGGCCGCGGCCTGGGTGCGTTGGTCGTGGCGTTGTGCGGCAAGCACTTGCCGCCGCGCCAGGCCTGTTACGGCCCGTTCAAGGACGGCAACGGTCAGGCCATCGACCAGGGCCTGGCGCTGTGGTTTCCGGCGCCGCAGTCCTACACCGGCGAGGACGTGCTGGAGCTGCAGGCCCACGGCGGCCCGGTGGTGTTGCAACTGCTGCTGGCGCGCTGCCTGGCCGCCGCCGCCGAGCCTGACCCTCAGACCGCTCTGCCGCAGCTGCCCGGCTTGCGCTTGGCACAGCCGGGTGAGTTCACCCAGCGTGCGTTCCTGAACGACAAGCTCGACCTGGCCCAGGCCGAGGCCGTGGCCGACCTGATCGACGCCAGCACCGAAGCTGCAGCGCGCTCGGCCGGCCGGTCCTTGTCGGGTGCGTTCTCCCACGAGATCGATGCGCTGCGCCAGCGTACCGTGCGGCTGCGCCTGCTGGTCGAGGCGACGCTGGATTTTCCGGAGGAGGAGATCGACTTCTTGCAGCAAGCCGATGCCCACGGCCAACTCGATGCGATCGAGGCCACGCTCGCCGGCGTGATGGCACGCGCGCGCCAGGGTGCGCTGCTGCGCGAAGGCTTGCAAGTTGTGCTGGCGGGGCAGCCCAACGTGGGCAAAAGCTCGCTGCTCAACGCCTTGGCGGGTGCCGAGCTGGCCATCGTCACCGCGATCCCGGGCACCACCCGCGACAAAGTCAGCGAGACGATACAGATCGAGGGCGTGCCGGTGCATGTGATCGACACCGCCGGGTTGCGCGCCGAGCACGAAGCCGCCGACGAGGTTGAGCGCATCGGCATGGCGCGCAGCTGGGCCGCGATCACCGAAGCCGATGCGGTGATCTTTCTGCACGACCTGACGCGGCGCGGCCAAGCCGCTTACGAGACCGCCGAGGCCTTGATCGCCGCGCGTTTGGCGGTCGAGGGCGAGCTGCTGTCAGCGCGCGTCGTGCATGTGCACAACAAGGCGGACGCCGTGCCCACGCGCCTTGACAACGCCACCGGCAGCCCCCAGCCGGGCGACATCGTGTTGTCGGCCCGTACCGGCGCAGGGCTGGACGCGCTACGCCAGGCCCTGCTGCAACGCGCCGGCTGGCAAGCTTCGACCGAAGGCGTGTTCATAGCCCGCAAGCGCCATCTGCTGGCGTTGCAGCGCACCGCAACCCACCTGCTGGCGGCACGCGGTCATGCCGCTGTGGGCGATACCGCGCTGGACCTGTTTGCCGAAGAGTTGCGCCTGGCGCACGACGCCTTGAGCGAGATCACCGGCGCGTTCAGCGCCGATGACTTGCTGGGCGAGATATTTGGCAACTTCTGCATTGGCAAATAGGCGCCGGATCACGGTCATCACGAGCGACGGCAGTGCGGGCGGGCGCTGGCCATCTTGGATCCCAGCGACCTCGCCCGGTACCACGCCGCGCCACGCCATGCCGATCCGTCATCGGAGATAAACAGGGCCTTGCACCAGTGGGAGACAGCGCGGCCACTGCAGCAAAACGACCGCGACAAGCGTTTTGCGTTTGAATTG
>Ga0209181_10012987_pt1 | contig 10468 bp, 6 predicted proteins | sample MAT05_FD_187208 | JGI IMG/M metagenome (GOLD analysis project Ga0209181, IMG submission 187208) | Freshwater microbial communities from Lake Fryxell liftoff mats and glacier meltwater in Antarctica - MAT-05 (SPAdes) (version 2) | ecosystem: Environmental > Aquatic > Freshwater > Ice > Liftoff...
TACGCCCACATTGTTATTTACGCGTAAAATGTTTTGGGCCTGGGTTAAAATGCTGCAAAGCAGCAGCGGTAGGAGAAGTCGGTTCATATGATTTTATAGTTTAAGCTTGAATAGAAAAACCTAATTACCTTGTGTAACGCGTTGCACTTTGGCAGGAACCAAGCCATGGGCTTCGGTGTGGGTGTGAATAATGGCTAACGAATCGGGCGCCTCGGATAGGCAAACGACCGTACCCAATTTTTCATCTACCCAATAGTTGATAAAGTTCACATCATATTTACCTTGCACGGCCAGGTCTTTTTCATGGGCCCCTGCAACGGCTGCGGCTGTAACACTGCCCGGTGTTAAGTGATGGATATCTAAAAATAATTGCTTGCCATTTAGCTTAGCCTCCATGCCTTCGGTTACTTGCATGATATAATCGGGTACCAAGCCATGCGCTTTTTGATGGGCATCAAACATGTTTGCTTCAGAGTTTGACTCCGCAAGGCAATAGACTTTGCCTGCCTGCTCGTCCACCCAATAATTTTTGAAGTCCACACCAAACTCATCTTGCACGGCAAGGTCTTTCTTGTGTGCATCGGCCACGGCTGCAGCGGTTACTTTGCCCGGCCCAATGTCGTGCACATCAAGAAATAGTTTTTTTTCTTTTGTGGATTGGTTACTTACAGATTTTTCTTTTTGGTTGCAACCTGCCAAGATGCCAACCAAGCCAAGTGACATAATAAATTTTGCTTTCATAAAGTATGTTATTTTGGTTTGTTGTTTTTACGCTACAAACTTAAACACACGATTAGGCCTAGAATATTAAAATTGATTCAGAAGCAGGTAATTTTGATTCAAATAAAATAAGCAGAGATTATTTTTTGATATCTTTTAAAAGTTCCAAATAACGTGTAGGCGTTATTTGAAAGTGGTTTTGAAAACATTTAGAAAAATAGGATGGGCTGGTGAAGCCTGTTGCGAAAGATATTTGAGAGATAGTGTCTCCGCTCTTTCTTAGTAATTGCAAAGCTTTAGTCAAACGAAATTCATTAATCAGCGCATTGGGTGTATTGTCAAACAAGGTTAAGATTAGTCGGTTCAAACTTGATTTGCTTACAGACATACTCTTGCAAAGGTTGTCAACCATAAACGATTCGTTCATAAAACTCTCTTCCAACGCATCTATCAGCTGGTTCAGCCTGTTTTCATCCATGATGGACAAGGCAGTAACAGCGTTTTGCTGCTGAAAGTAATTCTTATGTGAAATTTCCTTGATGATAGAAGCGGCAATAACTTGATTACTCGCTGCTGCCATTAACAGACGCTCGCCCAACTCAATTGCGTCTCCAAAAAGTCTGGCGTTTTGCGTAACCGGCACACCTGCATTGATACTGATTTTAACATTAAATAAATCATACTCTGGTTTTGAAAACTCCTCATGCAGGGCTGTTGCAAAGCCAACCGCTTTGAAAGTAGTTACAAAACTCGTAATTGAAATATCTTCATACTGTTCAGCAATCTTTCCTTCAAAATGTTGAACGGTATGTGTGAACACCTCTTGATACTTATTAAATAGCTTCTCGTATTCAAGCTTTCCTATCTTATTTGATAATATGATTGGATCAACTGTTTTTATTAGTATCAAAATTCTAAAAGCAGGATCATTAAATACTTTTAATTTTCCTTCCAACGCTGCTGACTCGGGATCGTAAATCCTTCCGAGAAAAGATTCCACCACGGTACTATTCACTTCAATGATTTGATGGGTCATTAGTCCATGCGCTCTGTTGTGCAGTTCTTTAACTGCCTCCGGGTTAGGTGCGTCAATCAAGCAGAAGGCACTGTTCTTAGCCTCGTCCACCCAGTAGGTCATGCAGTTGCATTGATAATCCGCTTGTATCAGTAAGTCTTGAAGATGCGCTTCGGCAGCGCCTTTGGCAGTGATTCCCGGAACAATATGCAGATCCATGTAAATAGGCATGCTTCTAAGTTGGTAAGGATTAAATTACTGTAATAACTCAATAAAAAGAAGATCCAAAATAGTAAATATCAGATGATATTCTTCTTTTCATAATATCTGTTTTAGAAAAAATTCGCTTTCCGGAGACGGACTCTGGAAAAGGAACTTTAGAAAAGTATTGCCGATAAAGAAGGAGTTGATTCTTTCTATATTTTATTAGCGGCTGAATCAGGTTAGTCTATGCTGCACAGGCATTGCTTTTTCACTTGAAAGTGGCCGCTTACTATCAGCTTATCCTACATTTTACCTTGTCATGAATTATGTTGAGCAAATGAATGAGCCAGTAGCTAACTTTATTCCAAAATAAGTTTTTGAAGCTATGATGAATAAACTGTCGTAGATACCTTTGCGATCTCATTTCACTGCCCTTCGGCAAAATTGATTCGTTTAAAACAACTAATGGACCTCATTCATTCAACAGAGCAAGAAGAAAGAGAATATCTGGATCTGATTCTACAGCGATTAGCGTGGGCGCTTCGGCAGGTTGATGATTCGGCTAAACAATTCTCCAAAGAGTTCAGGCAAGATCAAGAATACCTGTATGATCAACGATCAGGAATGGATGATGCAGACCGGGTATCGGCCGGTCAATCGTTTAAGCGAATGGCTTTTCATGGCGAGTCGAACATTGCTGCAAAACGCAGACTCAACAAACTTCTTGACGCTGCTTATTTCGGACGGATTGATTTTGTGAGAGCCACCATTAACGAGCGAATGCCTATTTACATTGGTGTCCATTCCTTTATTGATGTGGCAAAAGAGACGTATCCAATTTATGATTGGCGCGCTCCGATCGCCTCGATGTTTTACGATTTTGAATTGGGCGATGCCTGGTATGAAACACCCGGGGGTGAAGTGGAGGGAACGATTGAGTTAAGACGACAGTACCGGATAAGGAAGGGAAAGATGGAATACATGATCGAGAATGATGTAAACATTCAGGATGATGTGTTACAAAAAGAATTGAGTCAGTCGTCTGATGACAAAATGAAAAATATTGTCGCGACTATTCAACGCGATCAGAATGCAATCATTCGAAATGAAACTTCTAGAGTGCTGATTATTCAGGGTGTTGCTGGGTCGGGTAAAACTTCCATTGCTATTCACCGCATAGCTTTTTTGCTCTATCGGTTTAGAGATGATATTAAATCAAAAGATATACTGATTATCTCTCCTAATAAAGTGTTTGCTGATTACATCTCGAATGTGCTACCTGAACTGGGGGAATCGCAAATACCTGAGATAGGTATGGACGAGCTGGCAGATGATTTGCTCGAAAACAAATTTCAGTTTCAGAATTTTCTCCAACAGGTATTCACTATCCTAAATAAAAAAGATGAAGGATTTCTTGAACGTATCCGATTCAAATCCTCTTCGGAGCTTACCCGCCAACTGAATCAATACCTTGTTCACCTGGAGAACAATTTATTTGCTGCACCCAGTATACAGGTTGGCCGTATGTTGGTGCCATCGATATTTATTCAAGAGCGATTTAAAACCTTTCAACGAATACCGATGCTGAATAGAATCCCGATGGTAATTAGCGAAGTACAATCGCATGTAAAGTCTTTATTGCAACGGAAGTTAACGGGGCATGAAAAAACACAAATTTATAGAGCCCTTTCTGGCGCTTTCGGAAATGTTAGCCTGCTTAATCTTTACCGAGAGTTTTATAACTGGGTAGGTCGTGCCGAATTATTCAAAATGGACAACAACGTGTTAGAATATGCCGATGTGTTTCCGTTGATTTATTGTAAGATGAGATTGGAAGGAGTGAAGTCGTACCAAGAAGTAAAGCATCTGGTTATTGATGAAATGCAGGATTACACACCTATTCAATATGCGGTATTAGCACGACTGTTTAGTTGTAAGAAAACTATTCTTGGCGATGCCAGTCAGGCGATAAATGCATACAGCAGTTCAACGGCTGAAGAAATTGAAAAGATTTTTCCGCATGGTGAAGTTGTGAAGTTGTTTCGAAGTTATCGTTCCACCTATGAAATAACCAAATTCACTCAACGCATCAGTCCCAATCCTGATCTGATAGCTGTTGAAAGACATGGACCTGAACCCGAGGTGAAAGGGTTTCAATTACCCGAGGAAGAGGAGGAAGAAATCGAGCAAGCTGTAGACCGTTTTAAAAATTCTGCGCATCGAACGTTGGGCATTATTTGTAAAACATTATCGCAGGCAAAATCACTTTATAAAGCACTTAATTCACAAGATGTATCGTTGCTCACCCCTGAAAGCACATCCTTCCGCGAAGGCGTTGTGATCACCACCATACCATTGGCTAAGGGTTTAGAATTTGACGAGGTGATTGTTCCATTTGCCTCGGCTGAATATTATCAAACTGATTTGGATAAAAGCTTGCTGTACATTGCCTGCACACGAGCCATGCACCAACTGACTTTGACATTTACTAGAGAACGATCGCGATTTCTAAATTCAGAAACACTCATTTAGCTTAATTGCGCGGTAGTAAGTTACTAGCAACGGGTTATAGATAAATGTAAGCGGATGGATTTTTCATTGAGTCGTTCATCGATGAACTTACCACCTCTGCCGATTAGGAACCATAATTTGAGCAGCACATAATCGATATTGACAACCGAAGGCCTAAAAATAAAAAAGTGCAGACTTTTCAATCCGCACTTTTTACACATAACTCAATCAAGGGCATCTCTCAAAACCTTTGTTTTCTTCACCTCAACCCTTTCCCTTCTCCGAAAGAGAAGGGTGGGCGGAGTTTTTAGAGATGCCCTCAACTTACTTTGACAACAACATGGCGTGTGCTGCAGCGAGACGTGCAACCGGCACCCTGGGTCCCGAGCAAGAAACGTAATTCAATCCAATCTCATGACAGAACATAATTGATTCAGGGTGGCCGCCATGTTCACCACAAATACCAACTTTGAGGTCTTTGTTATTTTTGCGGCCATCCTCCACGGCCATTCGCATAAGTTTGCCCATCGCTTTGCTATCTAACACTTCGAACGGATTGTCCTTCAACAAAGCTTTTGAAATGTAGAACGGTAAGAACTTATTCTCTGCGTCTTCGCGCGAGAATGAGAAGGTAGCTTGCGTTAAGTCGTTGGTTCCAAAGGAGAAGAACTCTGCAACGGATGCTAATTCTTCTGCTTGCAAGCAAGCTCGAACCACTTCTATCATAGTACCAAACTTAAATTGAAGTTTAATCTTGTTGGTCGATTCAAGGTTGGTTTTTATTTCATCAACAAAAACTTTCACCTGTTTTAATTCTTCTGTAGTGCAAACCTGCGGCACCATAATCTCTGGTCGCACATCGATGTTGGCCAATTGACACTCAGCAGTCGCTTCTAATATGGCTTGAATCTGCATCTTATAAATTTCAGGGAAGGTTAGTCCCAAGCGAACACCCCTATGGCCGAGCATAGGATTTACTTCGTGCAACTCCCGAACTTTTTTAAGCATTTGGCCTTTCTTCTCAATAGCCTTTTCAATCAACTCCACACCTGCCATTGTAAATGGTTCAGCAGAACGCTCGGCCATTTTTAAATCGGCATTGAGTAATCGTAAACTACTGAACAAATCTGTGACGCCACTTACGGTGCCTTTCAGTTTTTGCAAGTGTTCCAATTCATCTCTTAACACATCCTCTGTAGGAAGAAATTCGTGAATGGGAGGATCTAATAAGCGTACCGTAACGGGCTTGCCCTTCAAGGCTGTAAAGATTTCTTTAAAGTCTTTTCGTTGAATATCCTTTAGTCGATTCAAGGCAGATTCTCTTTCGGCATCCGTAGCTGCCAGAATCATTTCCACCACAATTGGAAGACGATCAACGTCATTAAACATGCGCTCTGTTCGGCATAAGCCAATACCCATCGCACCAAACGTTAATGCTTTGTCGGCAGCACCTGGTGTATCGGCATTAGCGTACACTTTCAATTTTGCCACATCATCAGCCCAACTCAATAATTTTTTAAGTTCATCTGAAAACGTAGGCTCTACAGTTGGAATTACACCTTGATAAACAAATCCAGTTCCGCCATCAATGGTAATGTAATCGCCTTCACGTAAAATCTTATCGCCTATCTCAGCTTGACGCAGTTTTACATCAACCTTAATTCCTTCGGCTCCAGCAACGCAAGGTTTGCCCATGCCTCGAGCGACCACCGCTGCGTGTGAGGTTTTTCCACCACGACTGGTGAGAATACCTTGCGCGGCAAAAAATCCATGAATGTCTTCGGGCTTCGTTTCTTCGCGAACCAGTATCACTTTTTCTCCGGCTCTACCAAGCAACTCTGCACGATCGGCATCAAAAACAACATGACCCGATGCTGCACCTGGCGAAGCAGGAAGACCGTGAGCAAGTGGTTCTGCTTTATGTGAAGAATCTAACCGAGGGTGAAGCAATTGTTCCAATACGTCAGGGTTGACGCGCAACAAGGCTTGCTCTTTGGTAAGCAATTTTTCAGCTACCATTTCCACGGAAGTGCGAACCATTGCAACGGTATTCATCTTTCCATTGCGGGTTTGCAAACAATACAATACGCCTTTTTCAATGGTGTATTCAAAGTCTTGAACTTCTTTGTAGTGAGTCTCTAGTTTATTTCTTAATTCTTCCAGCTGTTTATAAAGTTCTGGCATTTCGTTAGCCAATTGAGCAACCGGTTTTGGAGTACGTATACCTGCCACAACATCTTCGCCTTGCGCATTAGTCAAGTATTCTCCAAACATTACGTTTTCACCTGTGCCTGGGTCACGTGTAAAACCAACACCAGTAGCACAATCATTTCCCATATTTCCAAACACCATGGTTACGACATTGACAGCCGTACCGTTGGCCTTGTCGGGAGTAATTTTAAATTCCCTGCGGTAATCAATAGCCCGCTTGCCCATCCATGAATTGAATACTGCTTTAATAGCAATTTCAAGTTGCTCATATACGTCTTCCGGAAAGGGCTTTCCTGTATGTTCATGAACGACTTTTAAAAAGCGATCACTGATTTCAATAAGATCTTTGGTACCGAGACCCACATCCACCAACACCCCCGCTTTCTTTTTTACTTCTTCAAAGTGTTTATCGAATTTTTCATCAGGCACACCCAAGGCAACTTTGCCAAACAATTGAATGAATCTGCGATAAGCGTCATAGCCAAATCGCTCATTGTTAGTTTGCTTTATCAGCCCCTTTAAAGTTTTTGAATTTAAGCCAAGGTTAAGAACGGTGTCCATCATTCCGGGCATGGACATAGCGGAACCAGATCGCACGGAAACAAGTAATGGGCTTTCGGCATTGCCAAATGTTTTGCCGGTCGCCTTTTCAAGCTCGGTCATGTGACCCTTAACCTGCTCCATTACTCCAGCTGGTAAATGTCTATCGGGTTCAGCGAGGTAGGTGAGGCACGTTTCTGTAGTGACTACAAAGCCAGGCGGTACGTTTAGGCCAATCTGAGTCATTTCACATAAGTTGGCTCCTTTGCCACCCAGCAGGTGTTTATTCTTTCCGTCACCATCATGAAATGAATAAACGTATTTTAAAGATTTGGAATCTTTTGTTTTGGTCTGTTTTTCGAGTGTTTCTGTGTTCATGGCTTCATTGAATTCGTGTTCCCGAAGTTGCAACCATTCACTAGACTAAAGAATGACATCGATCAGGTAATGTGCAGATTGAAATCAGCCGTATTTTTTTCTAGCCTTGAACTGCATGCAAATGTCTTTTACAAAGATCAAATTGTGCGATATTTTATTTCAGATTTGCAGAATTTTAAGAATAGAATTGGGCTTACTATCTCGAATACAGAATGATTGTGGCTCTGTTCGATTGATGTCAAAAATGCTAACTTGCATCACCAAAACAAACGATTGAATCATGGCGCTTGTAGAATTGATTATGCCTAAAATGGGTGAAAGTATTATGGAAGCAACTATACTTTCATGGCTCAAAAATCCGGGTGATAAAATCGAGCAAGATGAATCGGTATTGGAAGTTGCCACGGATAAAGTAGATACAGAAGTTCCGTCAACTCATGGTGGTATCTTAAAAGAAATTCTTGCCCAAAAAGGGGAAATTGTAAAAGTTGGAAAACCAATAGCGATAATTTCAACTGAAGGCAGTGACGAAAAAATTAACGTCACCCCAAAAGAAGATCCAAAACCTAAAGTTGAAATTAAATCTGCATCTGAAGCTCCACCCTTATCAAATGGTGTTAGCAAAACTAATGCTGTTGATTTCAAATCAGCCAGTCGCTTCTACTCACCATTAGTTAAAAATATAGCGAAAGAAGAAAATATTTTAATTGCTGAACTTGAAACTATTCCTGGCACGGGTGCCGAAGGTAGAGTTACTAAGAAAGATCTTATCTCTTATTTGCAAGATCGAAAAATCACAAATACAAATATTCGCTCATCTTTAGCTCCGCTTGTTCCAGCTTCTATAAGTGCCGGTGATGAGATTATACAAATGGATCGCATGCGTAAAATGATTGCCGAGCGCATGGTTGATTCCAAAAGAATAGCACCGCATGTTACTTCATTTGTTGAGGCCGATGTTACTAACGTTGTGCTATGGCGAAATAAAATGAAGAATGAATTTCAAAAAAGAGAAGGTGACTCATTAACGTTTACCCCTATTTTTATTGAAGCGATTGTTCTGGCGATTAAGGACTATCCGATGATTAACATTCAAGTGGATGGAGACCGTATTGTAAAAAAGAAGGATATTAATATTGGAATGGCCGTTGCTTTGCCAAGTGGAAATCTGATTGTGCCTGTTATTAAGAATGCAGATCAATATAATATTACCGGGCTGGCAAAAGTGGTAAATGACCTTGCCAAGCGCGCACGCGAAAACAAGTTAAAGCCAGACGAACTTTCAGGTGGCACATTTACAGTTTCAAATGTTGGTTCTTTTGGGAATGTAATGGGAACCCCTATTATCATGCAACCTCAGGTTGGCATTATTGCAGTAGGCGCAATACAAAAGAAACCTGCCGTTATTGAAACTCCTTATGGAGATGCAATAGCGATCCGGCACAAAATGTTTTTATCACACTCGTATGATCACCGGGTTGTTGATGGATCTTTAGGGGGCAGTTTTGTTAAACGTGTAGCCGAATACTTAGAAAAACTGGACACTTCAAGATCTATTTAATCTCAAGATAGCCAGTGGCTGCCTTGGAGCCATCACCAAGATTTATTGAATAAAAATAAGTTCCTGCGGGCACTTTGCCCCCGCTTGATTTTGAGTCACCACTAAACTTTTTCTGGTTATTATCATATCCCTTTGTTTCAAAGATCTTATCACCCCAACGGTTAAAGATGGCAACGGTATTATCAGGATATAATTCGATGTTTTTAATTCTAAAAAAATCATTCTTCCCTTCCGTTGAATTGACAGAAATACCATTAAAAACTTCAATTCCTGTCTCACCAGAAGCAACAGCATAAAACTTGAGGGTGGGTGCGTCTGTGCTGGTAACGGAACCTAATGACAAATCTCCAACCAAAGCAGATTGTCCCAAACTTTTATATCCCGAAGTTGCGACATCGCTACCTGCAACTACCAATAAATCTAATCTATCAAGCAAAGCCTCATCGAATATTGGCAATCTGATTTGGCTCGAATTACTTATAGAGCCACCATTTACTGAAAGTCCCCAATAACGTTTACCTGAAAGTTTAGAAACTCCAATCTCTCCAGAAAGCGATTCGCCAGTTTCGTATAACGTTAGCGTAGCCGAAGCGTTTGCATCGGTAACACCCAAAATCTCCACGGGCAAATAAGTTGTTCCATTTCCAATCGGAAATAGCCAATCACCAGACCCTTGAATTTCAACCGGGCCAATCACATGCGATTGGTCCGATCCTCCTGACAAGGTTACTCCTGGATTTAAGATAATCTTAGCACCATTCACTGATTTTAAATTACTGCTTTGTAAATCCAATTCTGATTCGATGGTAATGTTCGCTAGAAAATTCTTATCGCCTGTCCCACTAATTACTAACCTATTAAACGATTGATTATTATGATTAATGGTTTGCGGTAAATCACTATCAAAATTTATTTTACCGGTTCCCGCAGCATCGTAAGTCCCCTGGTTAATCCAAGCGCCAGAAATTCTAAGATCACCATTGTTTAGTATTGATCCAGTATTTACCAAACTATCGGGCACGGTAAGGACGGTTTGAGTTGCAATGGCCAACACAGAACCTTTATTGTAAAAGCCCTGAGCAGACACTACCGAGGTAACTGCCATGAGTGCGATAGTATTCAAAAAGTTTTTCATATCACTTTTGTTTTTTAATCATCTTTTCCAAATCAGGCATAACTAAGGTTTGATTATTTATACCCATTGATTCCGGAGCGCCATATGCGGTTGGATATAAATATTTTCCGCGTTCGTCACCATCTTTATCAACTTCAACTTGCACCCGATTCTTTTCCGCATAAGCATCTTTTCTTATACCTGTAACTTGCCA
>Ga0209181_10012988_pt1 | contig 10467 bp, 12 predicted proteins | sample MAT05_FD_187208 | JGI IMG/M metagenome (GOLD analysis project Ga0209181, IMG submission 187208) | Freshwater microbial communities from Lake Fryxell liftoff mats and glacier meltwater in Antarctica - MAT-05 (SPAdes) (version 2) | ecosystem: Environmental > Aquatic > Freshwater > Ice > Liftoff...
GAAAATTGTTCCGTGCTTGTTATCAGTTCATCCGTCAGTGCTGTGTTCGCGGCTGTAAAATCAAATTGAAATAATTTGTCCTTCGCTGCATCAAATTTTACCACCTGGTGAAAGGTTGATTGATATTTGAGCAACACATTTTCCAGGCTGTTAATCATTCCTTGAAGGTAATCATTGTAAATGAACATACTTGCCCTGGCTTTAAAGCCAGGGCAAGTATGTAATCAGCTTTTTATTTTTATCCTATTCGCATCCTTACTGGTTTCTCTTTCTCTTGCTTTGTATTCCGTTTTGCCAAAGCTCCAGCTTATTTGTAAACGAAGCCCCCGGCTTTCCCATTTGCGGCGATAGGTAAAATCCTGGTTGGCAAATTGTACTTTTTGTTGCCAGCGTTGTGTGTTAAAAATATCCAGCATTGTTAGGCGGATAGAAGCTTTTGAATTTAAGAGTGATTTTTTGATACCAAAATCCACACTACCCAGCCAGCTTGTTTTAAAGATAGCTTCTTTGGTGCCTGCATTGTACCAGCTACTCAGTTGCATGCTCCAGCCTTTGCCGGGTTTAAAATTTTGCTGAATGTAGTAGTTCATCCCCAATACATTTTCATCCAGTTTTCCATCGGCCAACATTCCTTTGTAATGATTTATAAAGCCGGTCACGTTTAAATAACCATCCCACCATTTGTTGATAGGCAGCGGACTACTGATGCTTAAATAAGCATTATCGAGTGTGCCAATATTATCATTTGTTGCAGTTGTTAACTGACCGATTTGTCTTGAAATGGTTTGGCTGTAATCCTTTGTGTGATTGAATCCTACAGCTACATTAATGGCATATTTGTACGTGTATTTCAGTTCAAAATTGTTGGTGTATTGAGGACGTAAGTAAGGATTGCCTTTTTCGCTGGTATAAATATCATAGATAGTTTCAAATGGATTAAGCGATTGATAATCGGGCCGGTTGATGCGTTTGCTATAACTAAGGGCAAATATATTTTTCTCATTCAGCTTATAACTAACAAAGGCCGTTGGAAAAATATTGATGTAATTGGTATCAGGATTTTTAATGTTATTGTTTTTTAAATCAACCGAATTGCCGCTTACCGCTGCATTCTCTACACGTACACCCAATTGATACTCAAACTTTTTTACCTGCTGGCCAAAGTTGATGATGCCGGCATTGCCCTGTGCATCAAACCGGGAAGATGGGTTGCTGATGAGCTCAATTTTTTCTATTGTACTTCCAGGAAGGCTGCGTAAATAATTGGCCAGTTCCTTACTGCTCATTTGTGTAGGCCTGCCGTCGATCAATACATTCACGCCGGCCTTGCCACTCATATTTATTACATCATCGCCGGTAATGCTAAGGCCAGGCGCTTTCTGCAAAATTTCAAAAGCACTGCTGCCAATAGCGTTAATGTCTGCCTGCACATTCACCACTGTTTTATCAATCTGTTGTTCTATAAATGGAATTTTAGAATTCACTAAAACTTCTGCTAGTTTGGTGGCTGCTCCTTGTTTAAAAATGATGTCTTCTGTTTGTGCAGATCCATCCTCATTTTTTACAATCAATCCCAGCACAACAATTCTTTTATTGGCAGGTACTGCAAAATAAGTTCTTGGGTTCAAAGTAATTCCCCAGCGATTGGCGCCGAGGGCTACTAATTTTCCACCCCTCTACCGGTGCATTGAAATTGATTTGAGTTTTGGGAACAAATTCAAAAGCATAAGCATCCGAGCTTCCAGCACCGCCCCACAAATACAAACCTGCTGTTTTACCCAATAGATTTTTTGTTTTTTCTCCCTGGCTAAGATTCAGGTTAAATTGGATGGTAATGCTGGTTTCAAAATCCGCATTCAGCGGTGTGTATGAAACCAATTGTGCATTGGCAGCAATACTGATAAAAAGAAGAATGCTGCTGATGAACTTTTTCATGTTGATTTTCTTGTTGTTTGATAAGGCAAAACTACCCTGGCCGGGGAGCCTGGTCGCTGCAGATCATGTTTTGAGACTGCAATAGTTGGTCTCAGAAAAATTAATGACGTCTCAAACCCTGGCGGCGGCTTTTAGCCTCGCCAGCGGTTGAGCAGGGTTTTCTGTTTTTTAAAAATCTTACTTACTCTTCCACTTTGTATTCAATCCTCAAAACATTGTCATTAAAATTTTTAAAGAACAAATGCCCGTTGGCAGGTACAGAAATAGTCAGCGACTTGCCGGCTATCAGCGATGGACTTACCCATTTTTCATTACCATTATCCGTTACTTTATACACTTCACAAGATTGCGTTTCAGCAGTATTGGTAAGTGTTACAGTAAATGAAGGATGAACCGTGTTTCTCCAAATCCTCAATTCCCCTTTTGCAGGCAATTCAATTATTCCGTTTTTGGGTTGAATGGCTGCCATGGTGCCGGTTGATTTGCAGGAGTAAGTAATTGTGGCGAGGGTCAATAATGCAAATAGTACTTTTTTCTTTTTTTTTTAGTTTTTGTTGCTAGTGATTATTCAATTGATTTTTTGCATATAAAAATTTTATTTGAGGTTGAAAGATTTTCCATCATCTTCTTTTTTTACAATAAGAAAAGGGAGCTGGTCAGAAATTTTTGCACCACTCATTACGGTGTTTACCTGTTCGTTATTGGCAATGTAAATTTTGGTGCCTTCGGGAAACCGATACGTTTTGCTACCGTATGGGCCTAAAAAATAACCTGTGGTGCCGTTTCCTTTTACATCTTGACGGTAAGAAATTATAGTAACTTTTGTTGGCATAAGGCTATTGTTTTTTAATTGAAAGCTGATAGGTTCTGCGGAACCTCTGTAGTAATCTTCCTTATTAGCCAATTTGTTTGTTGGTTTGTAAAATTGGTTGCTGATGTCATTGTTTCCTTTTACATCTTTTTCAACCAGGATTTTTGTTTTTACTTCAATAGCTGCGTTGCCATTGGAGCTCAAAATGATTTTATCTGCTATTAATTGTGCTGCATGGATATCGGAATTACCGGTTGATACAATCTGCAATGTTGCTATTTTACCAGTGAGTTTAATATCCGGGTTCCCATCACTCAACAAAGCAAACGCTGGCTGACCATGTAACTTTATTTCCACTTTGCTGTTGCCTTTATTTGTCAGTGTTTCCAAAGCCGGTGTTTTCACTGTCACCACAGTATGGTTGTCCGAAAGCCAGCGGGGATATTTACCACCGCTGTAATCCATCGAAAGCTTCAAGCTGTTACCTTCCTGTTTAAAGCGGAAAAATTCTTTCAGGTTGTCATCAATGAAAACATTGACTGAATATGCTGCTGCTCCAGTTTCTACTTTTACTTTTACATTCATGTTGCTTACTTCAATATTGCTGAATGAAGTAACCGCCGGATTGAGCTGCAGCATTTTGCCACTGCCACTTAGCTGCTCCCATTTTTTTCCGTTCCAACGTGAGTAACTGTTTTGGGCAATGGCGATAAGTTGGATGTTGAGCAGCAGGCTGAGGGAGAGCATGATTTTTTTCATGACGATGATTTTGTTGATTAATAATTTGTTTCAACAAAGATGGGGTGATGCAAGGGGGCAGTCGCTGCAAATGATAATATGAGACTTGAAAAAGAAGTATCAAAATAGAAAACCATGCCTGTGAAATGATTTGAGCCGTTTGATCAGGGCTTTTTAAGCAAGGAATGATTGCCCATATTTTAATGCAGGTAATTTTTTATGTAAAACCCGGTAACCAGATGCAGGTATTAGCGCATGGTTTATCCTATTTTTGAAAATTATATGAACCAAATAAAGGCAATACTCAACAGGCTTTATCCATTAGAAGAAAAAAAAACGGCGCAAATTAAACTGGCTTTTATATTTGGACTGATTGTATTTGGCGTGCTTTTTTTATTGAATCCATTTGGGGATAAAAATAGCAGCATTTTGCTGGACAGCACTTATGCCGGTTTGCTTACTTTTTTTTCGATAGTATTCGATTTTTTGGTTTTGTTTCCCCTGTTTCCCCGTTTTTTTAAAGAAGAAAAATGGACTATCGGCAGGGAGTTAATTTTTACCCTCATCATTATTTGTACAATTGGCACATTTAATATACTTGCCGCACAAGTTTTTTGGGGTAGCACGTTGCCTGTAAGGAATTGGTTCAGGATGATTTTTTATACCGCAGCTATTGGCATAGCACCGGCCACCGCCAGTATTTTAATAAACCAGGCCCGGCTTTTTAAAAAATACAGAAGGGAAGTAAATGTGATCAATGAACAACTTGAGTTACCCAAACCTGTTGAAACGGTAACAGCGTTATTGACTCCACAGCAAAATATTTTAACTGAGAAGGAATATACGGCACCAATGGATCAGCTCGAGGTTATCGAAATCGAAGCAGAAAACGAAAAGGACAACCTCCGCATTGCTTCAGTAAATTTTTTGGCGGCTACTTCTGCCGATAATTATGTAAAGTTTTATTACCTTGAAAATGATCAAGTAAAAATAGCGGTGTTACGAACCACACTAAAAAAACTGGAAGGCAATGCCGCTGCTTTCACCCATTTTTTCCGGTGCCACCGAACAGCTTTTGTAAACATGGCTTCGGTACAAACTGTAAGCGGAACGGCACAGGGCTACAGGCTAAAGCTCCATCAGTTGGCCGAAGAAATACCTGTTTCCCGAAATTTAAACCAGTTGGTAAAAGATAAACTGGCAGCCATTCACCCCTAACCGGCCCCTTTTTTTTACCATTCACCCCTGCAACTCCCGTTCGCCCCAAACACAATGCAGGTAAACCCTTTCATTTGGGGCAGGTGCATTGTGCCGGTAGTTTTACATTATCAATCACAAACAAATTTTTTACAGCACAAACATTTATTATGAAAAAAGCAATCGCATTTACCAGTAATTTTTTAGCCAATCAATTACACCTCCTTCTTATTATTACCGCAAGTATAGTTTGCCAGCCTGCTACGGGGCAAGACAGCAGCTATACCAGTTATCTCCAAAAAAATAGGGATACAATCAGCATCGGGGGCTATCACGATTTTGCTCTTTTTGATGCCGCTTTTTACAAAAACCAGGTATTCCTGGTAAGTGAATCGCATGGCTATTATAAACCGCATGAAGTAGATTTTGAATTGTTTAAACAATTGAATAAAAAAACCGGCCTTCGTTATTATTTAGCTGAAATAGATTTTAGCCGGCCTATTACCTCAACAAATATTTAACCACAGGCGATGAAACATTTTTAGAAGCGATTTACCAATACTGGTACAATCAGCAGGCACAATGGAGCTGCAAAGCAGGTTTTGAAAAATGGCAGAAAATGTTAGCCTACAATAAAACATTGCATGCCGGGGAAAAAATTACTGTTTTAGGACTGGATGAAGCACAAGACTTAAACATGAATGTGCAGTTGATGAACGAAATACTTAAAAAAGTCGGGTATAAAAAAGGAAAAGATGTACAGTTAGACAGCCTGGCGATATTTGCTACCATAAATCTGTCAGCAGATTCAGCACGCCGCCCATTTATCCGGTAAACAAGAAGGCTGGATACTGCCATGATGATACATGCAGCAACGTTTAAAAAATTATTGAAAGAAAATTATTTTAGCTTTCAATATATTATCCATAATACAGCTTCTAAAAAAGGAAGGGAAGCAAAAATCTTTGAAAACTTCAACACTTACTACAATCAGTATTAATTAATCAATGAAAAATTCTATGGATTCTGGGGGCGCTTTCATGCCCTGCAGGATAGTATAAATGGTGCCATGCCCTTTGCCGGGATGCTGAAAAAAAGCCAGCTTCCATTAAAGAACAGCATTGTGTCTATCCCGGTTTTTTGTACCGAAAGTGCATCCATGATTCCTACATCATATCTTCCGCCAATGGCCCAGCAAAAAGGAACGATATGTAGTAATTCCCCGATGGTAAACGACGCAAGTTTTGTGTATCAGGTAAAAGGAATTGCCACTTTTAAAAAGCTGGTACCCGAAAATGCCGTCGGAATTTTTAAATTGAATGGACAAAATTCTCCTTATTTCAAAGGATTAAATTTGCTGGATTCTACTTCCGGCATGGATAAAACTTTTGAGTGGAAAGGCAATAAAAACGGCGCAACTACAGATTATTTTCATTATGCCCTCATTGTGCGTAACTCAGGCTGGACTGTGCCTTACGGGGATAATAAATCTAAATAAAGTCATAATTATAAAAATGAGCCAATGAACTTTTATGGCTCATTTTTTATAATTTATTTTCTGGATTTACATCATTTTTCTATCCACTCCTTTGGGCTTACGCCGGTTGCCTTTTTAAAAGACCGGTTAAAAGTAGCCTTGCTATTGACGCCACAATCATACGCAATACCCAGCAGGGTTTGTGTATTTTGTTCGCCAGCTTTTAGTTTTTCTTTTACTGCTTCGATGCGGTAAAAGTTTACAAAGTCATTGAAGTTGAGCTGAAAGCCCTGATTAATTACTTTAGAAATAATGGTGGGGTTTGTTTTTAATTGTTTGGCCACTTGCGTTAATGAAAGTTCAGGATCTTCATAGGCTTTTTCTATCTCTATTAGTTTAAGGATTTTGGGTTTCCATTCTTTCAGCAGGCTTTCGTCCTCTTTGCTGGCAGTAGATTGTGCTGTACCAAATTCGATTATTTCGGCATCTTCAATAAAACTGGTTTCATTAATAATGGCAGATGAATGACTTTGCCGCAACAACAATAGAGATTTGTGGTGGCTTAATACATTTACTTTAAAAGGCACTTTTGTTTGTATAGAATTTGAATAACCAGTAATACCGATGTAATAAAAAATAATAGCAAAAGAAAAATATTCCCACCAGGGGCCAACGTACTGCAGGTTTAAAAAGGCAGGTATAAAGGAACCCAAATAAAAAAGTAACCGCACCAGCAGCATGGTTAAAAAAGCAGTGAGAAAATTTTTTATCCAGCGGAACAAAACAGTATCTGCATAGCTGATTACCTGCACCATCAATTTTTTATACAACTGATAGTAACGCAACGATAGAAAAAAATAAATGGCCATGGATGCAAAACCAACATACTGGTACCAACTGTCAAAGTCCTTATCCATACCATCTGCTAAAAAATAATACCGATGTAGAATAATTTTGTCAGTGACAAAAATGATAAGGTTATACAGCATATACATTATACCGGGTAGCAAATGCAGCCATTTTTTTTTGCCAAATTTAAAAGAAGGATTGAGCAGACTTTGTACATAAAAATAAATAACAGGACCTATAAAAAACAAGTGCTGCATAGGCATATAAAAGATAAAATCACGATAAGGCTGGTTATCGTACCAGCCTGCGAAACCAAGCATCCACGGGGCAATATAAAGAATACAAATTATTAAAAATAAAGCTAACCATTTCTCAGCCTGGCTATCATTTTTTACTGCTTTGCGCCATAGCAGGTAGGCATATACTAAGCCATGTACAAAAAAAATAAGCAACAGAGAAGAATAGAAATTAAAGTCGAACCTCATGGGTGTAAAATATAAAAAGCCAGTAAGCATTGACTGGCTTTTTAATAAAAAATAGTATTGGAGGTTAAGCCTTAGCAAACAGGGCAACTGCTTTTGACTTTTGCCTTGGTATGCTATTGATATCGACATGAATTTGTTGTAATAATTTTTCTTCCAGCACATTTGCAAAAGCTTCAAAGTAATCAATGGCATCTTCTCTTTTATTCCGTTTCAGCCAGCGAAAGCCACTGGTTAAATGATGAAGTACTTCTTTATCCGCCAGGTATTCGATGTTATGTATGTCTGTTGGTGTAAGCCCGATTGTTTCGAGTTTTGTAATGACCAATGTAAGCGGTGCGTTGGTAACCGGGCAGAATTCTTCAGCCAGTTCTGTCCACTCACCAATACCCCTATGTGCATAGCGAAGTATCTCGCCTTCGGTAAATTTGGTTACAACCTGTACTAAATTGCCACAGTTGCAGGCGCCATGGTGGCCCCAGGCATAATGGGCTCCGGTGCGCAAACGGTTTGCTGTTTCTCTCAATGCGCCGATGAGTTCGATGGTTGGTTTTGCCATGGGTAAATTTAAAAACTAAAACAGTAAAACGTGTTTTTTGTTTAAAATTTGGAAGGCTGTTTACAGGATTGCTGCGCAAGGGTTTAATTTGCCATGCTGCCTGGGTTATTCTATCAGGCAGGGATGCTGTTCATTTCCTGTATTTGTGTCGGCGCCATATTAGCGTTCCTCATCGCAATACCCCTTGCTGCATTGCCTGCGAAATCCTGGAAAGCTTTTTTTGTAATTTCATCATCACTTACCATAACCGGTATACCCAAATCGCCGCCTTCCCGGATGCTTTGCACAATCGGTATCTGGCCCAGGAACGGGATATCAAATTCATCCGCTAAATTCTTGCCGCCATCTTTTCCAAACAGGTAATATTTATTGTCGGGCAATTCTGCCGGAGTGAAGTAACTCATATTTTCTACCAAACCAATCACCGGTACTTTAAGTTGGGCCTGCCCAAACATGGCAATGCCTTTTTTGGCATCCGCTAACGCCACCAACTGCGGTGTGGTGACTACGATTACACCGGTAACCGGTACAGTTTGTACAATCGTTAAATGAATGTCGCCTGTGCCGGGGGGCATGTCAATGATCAGGTAATCCAGGTCGCCCCAATCCACATCCGTTACAAACTGCCTGATGGCACTGCTCACCATTGGGCCCCGCCATACCACTGCCTGCTTTTCATCCACCAGCAATCCAATGCTCATCATTTTAATACCAAATTTTTCTATTGGCATTATCATGCCCTTGCCACTCACATCTTTCATCATTGGCCGGTCGCCCCGTACGCCAAACATAATATGCTGGCTTGGTCCGTAAATGTCTGCATCCATCAAACCCACGCTGGCACCGCCTTGCGCAAGGGCCAACGCTAAGTTGGCAGCCACCGTGCTTTTACCTACACCGCCTTTTCCACTTACTACCGTAATGATATTTCTTACACCGGTCAATACTGTTTTAGCGTCTTTGCGGTTGCTGCTGGTATTGCTGGTAAAGTTTACCGTTACAATGGCTTCTTTATTTACCAGTAATTTTACGGCATTGATACACGCATTCATGATCAGGTCCTTCAGCGGACAGGCAGGTGTGGTAAGTACCACGGTAAAAGAAACGTTGTTGCCGTCTATTGCAATGTCTTTCACCATGTTCAGTGTCACCAGGTCTTTGCCAAGGTCGGGTTCCTGAACATTGCTGAGCGCCTTTAATATATCTTCCGTAGTCATCGTTCAATTATTTGTTAAAAAAAATTATCCAGCCGCAAAATTAACCATTGAAGGCCTTACTTTGTTTATCATTTACAGAAATGATGCTATTTTTGAAACCGGTCCCGGGAGGATCCGGGATTCTTTTTTCAACATTGTGAAGTTTATCCTGAGCGCAGTGAAGTATCACACACTTGTACAGCATACCTTTGGGCAACACGAAAAAAAAAAAATAAGCGCTATTATAACCGAGTGCACGGCATGAAAAAATTTTTACTATATATTTTATTATTTACAGCTATCCTACCCTTTACTTCCAAAGCCCAGTTTGCAGATTTTAAGGATTCGGTAGTGCAGTTATATGGCGTTGTTATGACGGCAGACAGCCTGCAGGCACTGCAGTCTGTAAGTGTGATGGTAAAGGGCCGCAACCAGGGAACTATTACCAGCAGCCAGGGGGTTTTCAGCATTGTAGTGCTAAAAGGCGATGTCATTGAATTTACCAGTATAGGATTTAAACCGAAAACGGTAGCCATACCAAAGGATATAGCAGGCAACCAATACAGTATTATACAGTTAATGGTGACAGATACCATTTACCTGGCTGCTACCATTATAAAACCGCGGCCCACCCGTGAGCAGTTTGAGCGGGATTTTATCAATACTCAAATACCGGACGACAACCTGGAAACAGCCCGGAAAAACAATGATGAGAATACCCGCCGGATGTTAATGGCCACCCTCCCAAGAGACGGAAAGGAAGCGGCAAACAACTACCTCAGTAAACAGGCTGCTAAGAATTATTACAGTGGCCAGTTGCCACCACAAAATATCTTCAATCCCTTTGCCTGGGGAGAGTTTATAAAGGCCTGGAAACGGGGCGACTTTAAAAAGAAAAATTAAAAGGGGCGTAGTTTCCGGGGTGCACGTATTATTTTGCGGAGACAGGTCGTAACCTGGTAAATTTATTTATTGGGTACGTGTTATCATCCTTTTCATAAATTAGAAATCAATGTCGTTTAGTTAAGGTTGGTGGGGACACCAACCTTGGCCGTCAGCCGTGGCGGGTGTCCCCACCCGCCACTTGAGAGATTAACTAGGGTCTGCTGATTAAGTCGCCCAAAAGACGATTTTGGGATTAAGGATTTTTAAGAACATTAAAATATACTTTTCCGCTACTACGAGCTGTTTAAAAGTTGTTACGATTTGGCGCAGGGATGCCC